>Ga0228536_1000310_pt1 | contig 107192 bp, 99 predicted proteins | sample SJ1Smetagenome_FD_168611 | JGI IMG/M metagenome (GOLD analysis project Ga0228536, IMG submission 168611) | Enriched culture of PCE-dechlorinating microbial communities from Ithaca, New York, USA - SJ1.S | ecosystem: Engineered > Modeled > Simulated communities (microbial... > Unclassified...
CATCCAGCCCCACCGTGCGGCTGCACTTATGGCTGGAGCGGGACGGCGACATGTGTTTCGGCGCGGGCCGCGCCCAACTCCTGTTCCAGGTCGAACGCCTCGGTTCGTTGAAGAAGGCCGCCGAGAGCCTGGGCATGTCCTATCGGGCCGCCTGGGGCAAGATCCAGCGGAGTGAAAAGGCTCTGGGCTTCAAGCTGGTGGAGTCGAGGGGCAGCCGCCGCCAGGGCATCGTGCTCACCCCGGAAGGGCGGGCCATGGCCGAATGGTTCCAACGCTGGTTCGAACGTGTGGAGTCCGCTGCCGTGGATGCGGCTTCCGAAGTATTTCCTTTCCCGGCGCGTCGTTTCCAGGACGACGGGGGCGAATCGCCTCTTCGTTGATCCATTCCATTTGGCGCCGCCCGGTGCCAGACCTCCATTATGTTTGAAGTAATATTTTAAAATCATTGCGTTTTTCGCCTCATTGAATTGACCGTGCCTATGTATTGTGAAAGATAATATCAATACATAGAGCCGCGGTCATGTTCATCCCTCCGGTCGTTCGGCGGCTCTTGGACCGGGCAGGCAGGGTGCAAGGAGGCATGCGCATGAGCATCACGAGGCGAACGTTCATCAAGGCGACCGGGGCTGGTTTGGCGGGTTTGGCCCTGGGGAGGTTGGGTCTGGACCTCGGCCCGGTTCGGGCCTACGCGGCTGGATTGAAGATCGAGGGGGCCAAGGAGGTCATCTCCATCTGTCCGTTCTGCTCCTGCGGCTGCAACACGCTGGTGCACGTCAAGGACGGCAAGATCATCAACATCGAGGGCGATCCGGACTTCCCCATCAGCGGCGGTGGCCTCTGCGCCAAGGGCGCCTCGCTCAAGTCCCTGCACATCAGCCCGGAGCGGCTGACCAAACCGCTGTATCGGGCGCCCGGCAGCGACAAGTGGGAGGAGAAGGACTGGAACTGGATGATGGAGCGCGTCGCCCGGCGCATCAAGGACCAGCGCGACAAGGATTTCCTGCAGAAGAACGCCGCGGGCCAGACCGTGAACCGGGTGGAGACCCTGTTTCACCTCGGCTCCTCGCAGGTATCCAACGAGGAGGCGGCGGTGCTCCACCAGATGGTCCGGGCCTTCGGCATCGTGCACTTCGACCATCAGGCGCGCATCTGCCACAGTCCCTCGGTGCCGGCCCTGGCCGAGTGCTTCGGCCGCGGCGCCATGACCAACCATTACAACGACATCCAGAACGCCGACGCCATTTTGATCATGGGCTCCAACGCGGCCGAGCACCATCCCATGACCTTCAAGTGGGCCCTCAAGGCTCAGGCCCGCGGCGCGGTGATCATGCACGTGGACCCCAAGTTCTCGCGCACCTCGGCCCGCAGCGATTTCCATGTGCCGATCCGCTCGGGCACGGACATCGCCTTCCTGGGCGGCATGATCAAGTACATCCTGGAGAAGAAGAAGTACTTCGCGGACTACGTCCTGGACTACACCAACGCCAGTTTTCTCGTGGGCGAGAAGTACTCCTTCAAGGACGGCATGTTCTCGGGCTTCGATCCGGAGAAGAAGAAGTACGACAAGAGCGCCTGGGCCTTTGAAAAGGACGCCGACGGCAAGGTCAAACGCGACCCTACGTTCAAGCATCCGCGCTGCGTCATGAACCTGATGAAGGCCCACTACAGCCGCTACGACCTGGACCGGGTCTCCTCGGTCACCGGTGTGAGCAAGCAGGATCTGCTGCGGGTCTATGAGGCCTACACCGCCACCGGGCGTCCGGACAAGGCCGGGACCATCGTCTACGCCCTGGGCTGGACCCAGCACAGCGTGGGCGTGCAGAACATCCGGCTCTCGGGCCTGGTGCAGCAGCTCCTCGGCAACATCGGCATCGCCGGCGGCGGCATCAACGCCCTGCGCGGCGAGCCCAATGTCCAGGGCACCACGGACCACGCGCTGCTCTATGGTTATCTGCCCGGCTACCATTCCACGCCCACGGCCACCTACCAGACCCTGGACGAGTACCTCAAGGCCTACACCCCGGTGACCAAGGACCCCATGAGCGTGAACTGGTGGGGAAACCGGCCCAAGTACGTGGTCAGCCTGCTCAAGGCCTGGTACGGGGACAACGCCACCAAGGAGAATGACTACGGCTATTCCTGGGTGCCCAAGATGGACCCGGGCGTGGACTACTCCCACCTGTACATCTTCGACCGCATGTACAAGGGCGGTATCAAGGGCGGCCTGTGCTTCGCCCACAACCCCTGCCAGAGCATTCCGAACATCCACAAGGTCCGCAAGGCCTGGGACAAGCTGGACTGGGTCGTCATCGGCGACGTCTTCCACAACGAGACCACGGACAACTGGCGTCGGCCCGGCGTGGACCCCAAGACGGTCAAGACCGAGGTCTTCCTGCTGCCCTCGGCCTACCGCGCCGAGAAGGACGGGACCATCTCCAACTCCGGTCGCTGGCACATGTGGCACTACAAGGCCGTGGAGCCCCTGGGCCAGAGCCGCAACATGGGCGAGATGTTCGTGGAGATCATGAACCGGGTGCGCGCCCTGTACGCCAAGGAAGGCGGGGCCTTCCCCGAGCCCATCACCAAATCCGACTACCCGGCCAAGTTCGACGCCGAGGCCGAGGCCCGGCGGATCAACGGCTTCTTCACTCGTGACGTGAAGGTCGGCGACAAGGAGTACAAGAAGGGCCAACTGGTGCCCGGCTTCCCCAGTCTCAAGGACGACGGCTCCACCACCAGTCTGAACTGGCTCTACTGCGGCGGCTACACCGAGGCCGAAGGCAACCTGTCCAAGCGTCGCGACCTGACCCAGACCCCGATGCAGGCCAAGATCGGCCTGTACCCGGGCTTCGCCTGGGCCTGGCCCATGAACCGCCGGGTGCTCTACAACCGCGCCTCGGTGGACAAGAACGGCACGCCCTTCAACCCGGACAGGACGGTCATCGTCTGGCAGGACGGCAAGTGGGTGGGCGATGTGCCCGACGGCGGCTACCCGCCCATGAGCATGGAGGGCGGCAAGTACCCCTTCATCATGACCACCGAGGGCCACTCCCAGCTCTTCGGCCCGGGGCGCGAGGACGGACCCTTCCCCGAGCACTACGAACCGGCCGAAACCCCGTTGGTGGTCAACCCGTTCTCCAAGCAGATGCACAACCCCTGCATGAAGGTCATCCAGAGTGACGTGGATGTGCTGGCCAAGAACGGCGACCCGCGCTTCCCCATCGTGCTGACCACCTACAGCCTCACCGAACACTGGTGCTCCGGCTCGGAGACCCGCAACTCCCCGCCGCTTCTGGAGGCCGAGCCCCAGCAATATGTGGAGATGAGTCCGCAATTGGCTCAGGAGAAAGGCCTCAAGAATGGCGACGTGGTCATCGTGGAAAGCCTGCGCGGCAAGACCGAGGCCGTGGCCATGGTCACGGTGCGCATCAAGCCCTTCAAGGTGGCCGGCAAGACCGTGCACCTGGTGGGAATGCCGTTCTGCTTCGGCTGGAGCAAACCCAAGTGCGGCGATTCCACCAACCGGGTCACGGTGTCCATCGGCGATCCCAACACCACCATCCCGGAATACAAGGCCTGTCTGGTGAACCTGCGCAAGGCCGACAAGGTGACTGAACTCTAGGTCAAAGGAGTGACGACCATGCCCAAGGCGTTTTTCATCGACACCACCAAATGCACGGCCTGCCGGGGCTGCCAGGTGGGCTGCAAGGAATGGAAGAATCTGCCGGCCGTGCCCACGAAGCAGACCGGCACGCACCAGAATCCCCCGGACCTGAACCCCTTCAATCTGAAGCTCGTGCGCTTCAGCGAGCACATGGACAAGAACGGGGTGGTTTCCTGGTACTTTTTCCCGGACCAATGCCGTCATTGCCTGGAGGCCCCCTGCAAACAGGCCTCCAGCGTGGAGGGCTCCATCCTTCACGACGAGGCCACGGGGGCGGTGATCTACACCGAGAAGACGGCCCAGGAGGACTTCGAGGTGATTCACGGGGCCTGCCCCTATGACATCCCCCGGCTGAACCCGGCCACCAAGCAGATCGTCAAGTGCGACATGTGCATCGACCGGGTGCGCGCCAATCTCCTGCCCATGTGCGTGAAGTCCTGCGCCATGGGGGCCATGAACTTCGGCGAGCGCGCGGACATGCTCAAGATGGCCGCCGACCGTCTGGCCTCGGTCAGGAAGAGGTTCCCCAAGGCCCAGTTGTGCAACCCAGACGACGTGGCGGTCATCTTTTTGGTGGCCGACGAACCCAAGAAGTACCACGCGTTCGCCGTGGCCGAAGGACCACAGCTTCTGACCCGCAAGCAGGTGCTGGCCGGGCTGGCGTCGCCGTTGCGGCGCGCGGCTCGCACACTGCGGGGCTGAGTCCCCGCGCGTTCGATGTATTCAGGCGAGGCCGTTTCGTCAGGGACGGCCTCGCTCTTTTTTGTGTTTCCGAGCTCGGTGCCAAAATGATTATATGTTAAAAATAATATTAATAACTCGCTGTATTTTTTAGCTTTTCGCGTTGACCCTCCCTCGCGTGACATGCCAGGATCGGGGCTGAAAAGGAGCCGCGTCTTCTGATCACTCCGGTCCCTTGCGGCTCCCGGGCCGGGCAGACAACGTTCAAGGAGAGTGCGCATGGCCATTACACGGCGAACGTTCATGAAGGCTGCGGGGGCGGGCCTGGCGGGCCTGACCCTGGGCCGTTTCGGGCTCGATCTCGGGCCGGTCCGTGCCTACGCGGCCGGGCTGAAGATCGAGGGGGCGAAGGAGGTCATCTCCATCTGTCCGTTCTGCTCCTGCTGCTGCAACACCATCTTCAGCGTCAAGGACGGCAAGATCATCAGCGTGGAAGGCGACCCGGACTACCCGGTGAGCGAGGGCGGCCTGTGCGCCAAGGGCGCGGCCCTGCTGTCCATGCACGTCAACGACCACCGGCTGACCAAGCCCCTGTACCGCGCTCCCGGCGGCGACAAATGGGAGGAAAAGGACTGGGCCTGGACGCTGGATCGCATCGCCCGCCACGTCAAGACGACCCGTGACCGCGACTTCATCGTCACGGACTCCCAGGGACGCCGGGTGAACCGTCTCGAATCCATGTTCCAACTGGGCACCTCCCAGATGGACAACGAGGAGTGCGCACTCTCGCACCAGATGCTTCGCGGCCTGGGCGTGGTCCACATGGACCATCAGGCCCGTATCTGACACAGCGCCACTGTAGCGGCTCTGGGAGAGTCGTTCGGACGCGGTGCGATGACGAATCACTACACCGACATCGGCAATGCCGACGCGGTGCTGATCATGGGCTCCAACGCTGCGGAGCATCACCCCATTTCCTTCAAGTGGGTGCTGCGCGCCAAGGACAAGGGTGCGCCGGTCATCCATGTGGATCCCAAGTTCTCCAGGACTTCGGCCCGGAGCACGTTCCATGTGCCGTTGCGCTCGGGAACGGACATCGCCTTCATGGGCGGCATGGTCAAATACATCCTGGACAACAACTTGTATTTCAAGGAGTACGTGGCCGAGTACACCAACTCGGCATTCATCGTCGGCGAGAAATACTCGTTCAAGGATGGTCTGTTCGCGGGCTACGACCCGGCCAAGCGGAAGTACGACAAGAGCCAGTGGGCCTTCGAGAAGGACGAGAACGGCGTGCCCAAGCGGGATCCGTCGTTCAAGCATCCTCGTTGCGTGTTCCAGCTGCTCAAGGCGCACTACTCCCGCTATGACCTGAACAAGGTCTCCGACATCACGGGCGTGTCCAAGGACGATCTGCTCAAGGTCTACAAGGCCTTCGCGGCCACCGGCAAGCCGGACAAGGCCGGGACCGTCATGTACGCCCTGGGCTGGACCCAGCACACCGTGGGCGTGCAGAACATCCGCCTGTCGGCGATCATCCAGCTCCTGCTCGGCAACATCGGCGTGGCGGGCGGCGGCATCAACGCCCTGCGCGGCGAACCCAACGTGCAGGGCTCCACGGACCATTGCATCCTCTACCACATCCTGCCCGGCTATCTGCCCATGCCGCACGCCGGATGGCCCACGTTGGAGGAGTATCAGAAGGCCAACACCCCGGTGTCCAAGGATCCGCTGAGCGCCAACTGGTGGCAGAACCGGCCCAAGTACGTGGTCAGCCTGCTCAAGGCCTGGTTCGGCGACAACGGCACGGAGCAGAACGGCTTCGGCTATGACTGGCTGCCCAAGATCGAGCCCGGGGAGGACTACTCGTACATCTTCCTCTTCGACCGCATGTACAAGGGAGCCATCAAGGGCGGCTTCATCTTCGGCACCAATCCGGCCCAGAGCGCCCCGAACACCCACAAGGTGCGCAGGGCCATGGAGAACCTCGACTGGCTGGTCGTGGGGGAACTGCACCACACCGAGACGAGCGACTTCTGGCACCAGCCGGGAACCGACCCCGCGAAGGTGAAGACGGAGGTCTTCCTCCTGCCTTCGGCGCAACGCGGCGAAAAGGACGGCACCGTCTCCAACTCCGGCCGCTGGCACATGTGGCACTACAAGGCCGCGGAACCCCTCGGCCAGTGCAAGCCCATGGGCGGCATGGTGGTGGAGATCATGAACGCCGTGCGCAAGCTCTACCAGGCTGAGGGCGGCGCCTTCACCGAACCCGTGCTCAAGATGGACTGGCCCGCGACCTACGATCCCGAGAACGTGGCCAAGAGGATCAACGGTTTCTTCACCAAGGACGTGAAGATCGGCGACAAGGAGTACAAGAAGGGCCAGCTCGTGCCGGGCTTCCCCAATCTCCAGGCCGACGGCTCCACCAGCAGCCTGAACTGGCTCTACTGCGGCGGCTACACCGAGGCCGAAGGCAACCTCGCCAAGCGCCGGGATCTCTCCCAGACGCCCATGCAGGCGGCCATCAACCTCTACCCCAAGTTCTCCTGGGCCTGGCCGGTCAACCGGCGCATCCTGTACAACCGGGCCTCGGTGGACAAGGACGGCAAGCCCTACAACCCCGCCAAGGCGGTCATCGCCTGGGAGGACGGCAAGTGGGTGGGCGACGTGCCCGACGGCGGCTGGCCGCCGATGTCCTCGGGCAAGGGCAAGTACCCCTTCATCATGCACACCGAGGGGCATGCCCAGCTCTACGGTCCCGGCCGCGAGGACGGACCGCTCCCCGAACACTACGAGCCCGCCGAGACGCCGGTGAAGGCCCACGGCTTCTCCAAGCAGCTCAACAGCCCCTGCTACAAGCGGGTGGACAGCGACAAGGACGTGCTGGCGGCTCCGGCCGATCCGCGCTTCCCCATCGTGCTCACCACCTACTCCATGACCGAGCACTGGTGCGGCGGCGGCGAAACCCGCAACACCCCGCCGCTGCTGGAGGCCGAGCCCCAGCAGTACGTGGAGATGAGCCCGCAGCTGGCCAAGGAGAAGGGCATCAAGAACGGCGACGTGGTCATTGTCGAGAGCGCCCGGGGTCAGGTGCAGGCCGTGGCCATGGTCACGGTCCGCATGCGCCCCTTGCGTGTTCAGGGCAAAACCGTGCATGAGATCGGCATGCCCTTCTGTTTCGGTTGGACCACACCCAAATGCGGTGATGCGGTGAATAGGCTGACGGCGGCGGTGGGCGACCCCAACACCACCATCCCGGAATACAAGGCCAGCCTGGTGAACATCCGCAAGGCCGACAAGGTGACCGAACTGTAGGCGTAACCGGGCGGGGGCGGTACGCCGCGCCCGCCCGAAGATGCAAGGAGCACTCTCATGCCCAAGGCGTTTCTCGTCGACACCACGCGCTGTACGGCCTGCCGGGGTTGCCAGGTGGCCTGCAAGGAGTGGAAGGGGATGCCGGCCGTGCCCACCAAGCAGACGGGCACACACCAGAATCCCCCGGACCTGACTCCCTACAACCTGAAACTCGTGCGCTTCAGTGAGCACATGGACAAGAGCGGCAAGGTGTTCTGGAACTTCTTCCCGGACCAGTGCCGCCATTGCCTGGAGGCCCCCTGCAAGCAGGCCTCCAGCGTGGAGGGCGCCATTCTTCAGGATGCGGCCACCGGCGCCGTGATCTACACGGAGAAGACCGCCCAGGAGGACTTCGACGTCATCCGCGGGGCCTGTCCCTACGACATTCCGCGGCAGAATCCGCAAACCAAGCAGATCGTCAAGTGCGACATGTGCATCGACCGGGTGCGGGCCAACCTGCTGCCCATGTGCGTGAAGACCTGCGCCATGGGGGCCATGAGCTTCGGCGAGCGGGATGAGATCCTGAAGAAGGCCGAGGCCCGGCTGGCGGTGGTCAAGAAGGACTCGCCCAAGGCCCAGTTGTTGAATCCGAAGGATGTGGCGGTGATCTACTTGGTGGCCGAGGATCCGGCGCTGTATCATAAGTTCGCCGTGGCGCAGGGACCGCAGCTTCTGACCAGGGGACAGCTCCTGGCGGGGGTGTTCGCGCCGTTCAAGCGCATTGCGGGAAGCATTCAAGGCTGAACCCGGGGGCACCTCCGGTTCCCGGTTGTCGCGAGGCCGCCCCGCCCTGGCGCGGGCGGCCTCGCCCACTTCGATCACAATGAGGAGACAGCAGATGCACGGCGGTGAGCAGACGACCGAGGAAGGACGGCGCATTCTGAACGATGCGCGGCGGTTCGCGAGTCAGGCCCCGGCCCTGGAGACCCTGTTTTCGGCCTTCGGTCCGGTTCTGGCCGCCCAGGCCGAGATTCGTGAACAGGCTCCGGGGTGGCGCGGCGCGACGCCGGAGCCGGACCTCGCGCGGTTCGGCCAGGGAGTCTGGCTTCTGGCGGATTCGGGATTCCAGAATCCTGGTCCCGCGCTGGGCGGGGCCGCCGCGACGCTCCTGCCGGTCATGGAGCGGGCTTTTCCCGCCCTGGCGGGAGAATTGGCGATATTGCGCCGGAGTCTGGCCGACGGCTCAATGCCGCCGGACGCGTTGTTCGCCCTGGCGTTCGAGGCCAAGGTTCAGCCCCCGGCGGGAGTTTCGGAGGATGTCTTGGGCTTCGCCGCCGCCCAGATCGCAAAACCGTTCGTGGAGCGCCAGGCGCGGGATCTGGCCGAGCGGATCAAGGGATTGCCCTGGCTGCGCGGTTCGTGCCCGATCTGCGGCGGCGCGCCGAACTATTCTCAACTCGTGCGGGTGCGTGACGAGTCGGATTTCATCCAGGCCCACGGCGGCCAGCGCTGGATGCGTTGCGCCACCTGTTCGACCCAGTGGCGTTGCAAGCGGGTCTTCTGCCCGGCCTGCGGCGTCGAGGAACCGGATCAGTTGTTCCATTTGCATGTGGCCGAGCGCCCCTTCGAGCGGGTGGACGTCTGCCGGTCCTGCAAGACCTATTGCCTGTGCCTGGACACGGGGGAGTTGGTGGACGTCCCGGAACCGGACATGGCCGCCCTGGCCATGCTGCCCCTGGAGGTGTTGGCCCGCGAACAGGGCTACGCGCCCCTGGCGGGGCACGCCTGGAACGCGGTTCTTTGAGTTCGTCGGGAGAATGAAAGAAGAGCGGCGGGGCGCGATGTCCCGCCGCTCTTCTTTTCGGCGCTAAAGGATCTGGCTGAGGAAGAGCTTGGCCCGGTCGTGCCGGGGCGCGGTGAAGAAGTGCTCCGGGGTGCCTTCCTCGATGATCGTGCCCGCGTCCATGAAGACCACGCGGTCGGCCACTTCCCGGGCGAAACCCATCTCGTGAGTGACAACCACCATGGTCATGCCCTCGCGGGCCAGCTTGACCATGACGTCCAGAACCTCGCCGATCATCTCCGGGTCCAGGGCGCTGGTGGGCTCGTCGAAGAGCATGATCTTGGGCTGCATGGCCAGGGCCCGGGCGATGGCCACGCGCTGCTGCTGGCCGCCGGAGAGCATGGTGGGGTAGACGTGGGCCTTCTCCTGGATGCCGACCTTCTTGAGCAGGCCCATGGCCCGGCTCTCGGCCTCCAGCTTGGGCACGTTCTTGAGCTTGATCGGGGCCATGGTCAGGTTTTCCAGCACGGTCTTGTGCGGGAACAGGTTGAAGGACTGGAAGACCATGCCCAGTTCCATGCGCACCTTGTTGATGTCGGTGTCGGGCGAGGTGACTTCCTGGCCGTCCACGAGGATCGTGCCCTGGTCCACCTGCTCCAACTGGTTGATGGTGCGCAGGAGCGTGCTCTTGCCCGAGCCCGAGGGGCCGATGATGACCACCTTCTCGCTGGGGCGGATGGACAGGGAGACGTTGTTCAGGGCGCGCAGGCTGCCGAAAAGCTTGCTGACGTTCCTGATGTCGATGATGGGGCTAATGTCGGTCATAGTAGTTGAGCCTTGATTCCATGTGGCTGACGCCCTTGGACAGAACCAGCGTGATGACCAGATAGACCAGGGCCACGATGGTGTAGGCCTCGAAGTAGAAGAAGGTCTCTCCGGCGAACTCCCGTCCCCGGCGCAGCAGGTCGGCCACGGCCAGGATGGAGACCAGGGAGCTGTCCTTGAGCAGGGCGATGAATTCGTTGCCCACCGGCGGCAGGATGGTGCGCCAGGCCTGGGGCAGGATGACCAGCAGCATGGTCTGGCGGCGGTTGAAGCCCAGCGAGCGGGCCGCTTCGGTCTGGCCCTTGTCGATGGACTCGATGCCCGCCCGGAAGACTTCGCCCATGTAGGCGCCGTAGCAGAAGCCCATGGCGATGACGGCCGAAGCCAGGGGGGGCAGCTTGCTTACATAGGGAATGGCGGCCAGGGCGTAGTAGATGTAGAAAAGCTGCACCAACAGGGGGATGCCGCGGATCACCTCCACATAGGTGGAGGCGATGAGGTTCAGGGCCCGGTTGCGCGAGATGCGCCCGAGCCCCGTGATCAGTCCCAGGACCAGGGCCAGGAGAATGGACAGGGTGGTCACCTGGAAGGTCACCAGGATGCCGTCCGGGACGAAGGCCAGGATGCGCAGATAGGGGTCCGGCCGGGTGATGCAGAGAAAGGCCGTGATGGCCAGCGCGCCGATGAAGGACAGCCACCAGGCCGAGAAGAGCCCTCGGTCTTTCTTGCGAGGAATGGCCGCGCCGTCGCTGACGTCTAGGGAGAGGGGAGTTGTGCTCATGGCTAGTGCTGGTTGAAGGTCATGAAAAAGGGGGCCCGGGATCGCCCGGGCCCCCGGGATTGACTGCCGATGGGACCTACTTCTTGAACCACTTGGCGTAGATCTTGTCGTACTCGCCGCTGGCCTTGACGGCCGCGAGGCCCTTGTTGATCAGGTCCAGGGTCGCCTTGTCGCCCTTCTGGACGGCGAAGCCCAGGTATTCGGGAGAATCCGGCTTGACCAGGAAGCCCACGGTCAGGGTCTTGGAGTAGTCGGGATTGCTCAGGGCGTAGTCGGTGGCCACGGCGTCGTCGCAGATGACGGCGTCGAGGCGGCCGTTGACCAGGTCCTTCATGGCCAGACCCACTTCGTCGTAGCCCTTCACTTCCTTGGCGCCCTCAACCTTCTTGGCGGTGAAGTGGCCGGTGGTGTTGATCTGCGCGCCGATGGTCTTGCCCTTCAGGTCGGCCAGACTCGTCACGGTGGCCGTCTTGGGCACCACGACACCCTGCTGGACCTCGAAGTAGGGATCGGTGAAATCCATGGTCTTCTTGCGTTCGTCGGTGATGGACACCGAGGAGGAAATGGCCTGGTACTTGCCCGCGGCCAGACCGGCGAAGATGCCGTCCCAGGCGGTGTTCTCGACCTTCACGTCGAAGCCGCCGGCCTTGGCGATGGCGGCGACCAGGTCGGGGCCGAAGCCCTTGCACTGCTTGGTGGCCTCGTCGACCATCTCCATGGGAGGCCAGGTGCAGTCCGAGGCGAAGACGATGAGCTTCTTGGGAGCGGCCTCGGCGGCGGCGGGCTTCTGCTCGGCGGCGGGCTTCTGCTCGGCCTTCTGCTCACAGGCGGCCAGGGACAGGGCAAGCAACGCAAAGAGCAAAGGCAGGCAAAGTTTTTTCAGCATGGCGTCCTCCATATCGCGGTTGGAAAACTTTGGATACGGTTCCCGGTCTTGTGGCGGTGAAGACCTTCCACTACAACCAAGACGCGGGAAGCGTCAACTATCCGCGCCTTGAAGTGGCAAGCTTTTCCCCTCCGGGGAAGCCGCCGTGTCTTGACCTGCGCGGAGGTTGGGGCGTAAGAATGGAATATTCCTGTATTTGACCCGCACGAAGGAATCACCAGGCGTGGAACGCGACGGCATGGCCCAGAACGGCGGCGGACGCCCCCCCAGCATTCTCGTCGTGGACGACGAGCGCGTCATCGGCATGGCCCTGGCGGCTTCCCTTGCGCGGCTCGGCTATTCCTCGGCGGGGCTGGCCGACAACGGAGAGGACGCGGTTCGACTATGCGGCGAAAAGCGGCCCGACCTCGTACTCATGGATGTTCGGCTCAAGGGGCGGATGGACGGAGTCGAGGCCGCCGAGAACATCAGCCGCCAGTTCCACACCCCGATCATCTTCCTCACGGCCTTTTGGGACGAGGACACCGTGGCCCGGGCCAAACAGTCCGGGCCCTACGCTTTTCTGGTGAAACCGTATGAGGATAGGGATCTCCAGACCGCCATCGAGCTGGCCCTGTACAAGTCGCGCATGGAGCGGGAGCTGCTGCGGGCCATGCGCGCCGCCGAGGCCGCCAACGAGGCCAAGACCTCCTTCCTGGCCACCATCAGCCACGAACTGCGCACCCCGCTCAACGGCATCCTCGGCATGACCGACCTCATGCTCCTCTCCGGGCTGCCGGAGGAGCACCAGGAGAACCTGGAACTCATCAAGGATTCGGCCCTCTCCCTGCTCACGGTCATCAACCAGATTCTGGACTACTCCAAGATCGAGGCCCGAATTCTGGAACTGCGGGAAGGCGATTTCGAACTGTCGGACGTGCTCGACTCCGTGGTCGCGCCCCATCGGCTGCCGGCCGGCCGCAAGGGATTGAGCCTCTCGGTGGAGATCGACGATGGCGTGCCCCACGCCTTGCGTGGGGATCACGGCCGCCTGCGCCAGATATTGGGACATTTGCTGCATAACGCCGTGCGCTACACCGCCGAGGGACGTGTGCTCGTGAAGGCTGCGCTGTGTGACGCCTCGGCTTCGGAGCGCTGCCCAGAAACCGGGCGGGAGCGGGCCCGGCTGCATTTCACGGTTTCCGACACCGGCCCCGGCATCCCGGCCGACCGCCTGGGGGACATTTTCGAAAGCTTTACCCAGGTAGAGGACTACATGACCCGCCGCCATGGCGGTCTGGGCCTGGGTCTGGCCACCTGCCGCAAGCTGGTGGCCCTCATGGGCGGGGCCATGTGGGCCGAGAGCGTGGTCGGGCGGGGCAGCTCTTTCCATTTCACGGCTCCTTTTCTCCTGCGCCCGGACGGCAGCGCGCGGCCGCAACCGGCAACCGACCAGGCCAGGCCCGCCACGGGCTCCCTCCAGGGGCGGCACGTGGTCATGGCCGAGGACAACTTGGTCAACCGCCGGTTCGTGATTCGCGGCCTGGAACGTCGGGGCTGCCGGGTCACGGCCGTGGAGAACGGCCGGGAACTCCTGGATCTCCTGGCCGGAACGCCCTGCGATCTCGTGATCATGGACGTGCAGATGCCCGTGCTGGACGGCATCGAGGCCACGCGGCGCATCAGGGCGGGGCTGCCCGGGGTGGACCCGGCCCTGCCCATCGTCGCGCTCACGGCGCACGCCCTGGCCGGGGACGAGCAGTGGTGCCTGGACGCGGGCATGGACGCCTATGTGGCCAAACCCGTGGACATCGATCGCCTGGAGGGCGTTCTTCTGAACACCCTTGCCGGGAAACGCCCGGCGCAACATTCCGGAGACACGGCATGAGCGGTCCCACGCGTACGGACAAGATATACATCTACTTCCTCCTGACGATGCTTCTGTTCGCCCTTTACCTGACCTACGTCATCGCCGGGCCGTTTCTGCACACCATCGTCTTTTCCGGGGTCGTCTCACTCATCTTTTCACCCCTGTTCAACCGCATCCAGCGCCGAACCGGAGGGAGGCGCACGCTCGCGGCCCTGATCACGGTACTGATCATCGTGGTCTGCATCGGCCTGCCGCTGTTCTTCCTGACCTTCGGGCTGGTGATTCAGGCCCGCGACACCTTCCAGGCCCTGAACGTTTGGGCCCGCGAGACCGATTTCGCCAAGCTCCTGGACGCCCATCAACTGGACCAGCACCTCGTCTGGCTGCGTGAGCAGCTGCCCTTCGTGCAGCTCGACGCCTCGGACATCCAGGCCCGGCTTCTGGAGTTCTCCCGCAACCTCGGCCAGATCGCCGTGGAGGCCGGGCGCCAACTGTTCACCAACACGGCCCGGCTCATCTTTCACCTCCTGCTCCTCGTCTTCATCGTTTTCTATTTCCTGCGCGACGGGCGGGACATGGTCGAGAAGCTGCGCTATCTCTGCCCGCTCCGCACGGAGCAGGAGGATCTGATCATCGAGAACATCCAGCGTGTGGCCCGTTCCGTGCTGGTGGGCACGCTCTTCATCGCCGCGCTGCAGGGCCTCCTCGGCGGCATCGGCCTGGCCATCGTGGGTCTCCCGGCCCTGTTCTGGGGCGGGGTCATGGCTCTGGCGGCCTTGGTGCCGGTGGTCGGCACCGGCCTCGTCTGGGTTCCTGCGGCAGGCTGGCTGCTTATCCAGGGGCAGACCGGTTGGGCCGTCTTCCTGGCCCTCTGGTGCGGCGTCCTGGTCACCAGCGTGGACACGGTGCTCCGACCGCTGCTCCTGCGCGAGGCGTCCCAGGTTTCGACCTTCTTCGTCTTCCTGGCCGTGCTCGGCGGCATCTCGGCCTTCGGCATCGCGGGCATCCTCTACGGCCCGTTGACGTTGACCTTCGTGATGGTCATGCTGCGCATCTACGGCGAGGAGTACCGCGACATGCTTTCCGACCGCTGCAACTGTCAGCCCCCCTCATCCGATTCGGAGTCCTGATTTGCGACAGCTTCACCGTGCGCCTCTTTCGTGCGCGGCGCTGGCTCTGGCGCTGCTCGTCATCATCTTCGGCTGCGCCCCCCGCGCCCCCAAAGTCCCCTCGGGCCCGCCCGCGCTCCCCGCGCCCGTGCTGGGAGCCCCAGGCTACCAGCCACTGCCCAGCAACGAGGCCGCTTCTTTGTCCCTCGGCCTGACGCCCTCGGCCCAGGGCTTATCCTCCTGGCGTGAGCTGGCGCCCGGGCTGCGCCGCAGTCTGGCCTACGTCTCCTCCCGACCCGCCGAGGCGACGGCCGTGGACCGTCCCGGCCTGCGCCTGACCTGGGCGGATCTGCGCGCCACCCTGGAAGACCTGTTGCGCCTGTTGCCCGAACTGGACCGCGACCCGGCGGTCCTGGCCCGGGAGTTCGCCTGGTTCCAACTGGCTCCCGAGACGCTGCTCAGCGGCTACTATGAGCCCTGGCTGAAGGCCTCTCTGACCCCGGCGCCCGGCTATCCCGTGCCGCTGTATGGCCCTCCCGACGACCTTCAGGTGGTCGACCTGGGACGTTTCCATCCCAAGTGGCAGGGACAGCAGCTGACCTACCGATTGGTGAACGGCCGCGTGGAGCCGTATCACGATCGCGCGGCCATCGACGGACGAGGCGCGTTGAACGGGCGAGGACTCGAGATCGCCTGGACCCGTGATCCCGTGGACGTGTTCTTTCTCCAGATCCAGGGCTCCGGCAGGCTCGTGCTCCCGGACGGCCGGGTCAAGCACGTGCTCTACGCCGGAAAGAACGGTCGGGAATATGTCTCCCTGGCCAAGATCATGGATCAGCGGGGGCTGTTGCCCCGCGAGGCGGCCAGCATGCCCGCCATCCGGAGCCTTTTGGCCGAGCGGCCGGATCTGCGGCGGGAACTGCTGGACACCAACCCGAGCTACGTCTTTTTCCGCTTGGCCGACGACGGTCCCTACGGCTCGGCGGGCCAAGTGCTGACCCCCTTCGTCTCGGCCGCCGTGGATCGGGGCGTGATGCCCCTGGGGGCGGTCTTCGCCCTGGATACCCGGTTGCCCGTTCCCACCGGGGGCGAGGAACGCTTCCGGGGCCTCATGCTGGCCCAGGACACGGGCGGCGCCATCAAGCAGACCCGGGTGGACCTCTTCTGCGGTTCGGACGAACGGGGTGAGTTCGTGGCCGGCCGGCTCAAGTCCCAGGCCCGGGTCATGGTTGTGGTGAGCAAGCGGGTTCTGGGCCTCGGCAAGTGAATTTTTCCTGCGTCGGAGGAGTGTTCACGACATGCATGAAGTTGAATCAGCAACCATCGAAATGGTCAGGGAGCGCCTGCGGACGTTCGTGGTCGAACGTGGCTGGCAGCGTTTCCAGACGCCCAAGAATTTGGTCATGGCCCTGGCCGCTGAATGCGGTGAGCTGGTGGAGCAGTTCCAATGGTTGGAGCAGGAGGAGAGCCGCTTCCTGGCCGGAGAGAAACGGGCGGCCGTGGAGTCCGAGATGGCCGACGTGTTCATCTATCTGCTGCGGCTGGCCGACGAACTGGATGTGGACCTGACGCGCGCGGCCTGGGCCAAGATGGCCCGCAACGAAGCCAAGTATCCCCGGGAATCGTTCAAGAACAAGCCACCCAAGCCCTGACCGTCTGATTTTCCTCGCCGACCGGCCGTTTCCCGGCCGACAGGGCCGCCTCGCTTGACCCGGCGGGCCTTTTTCGTGCATACTGCCAGATAGGGAAAAGCCGCTGATCGGGCCCGTCGAGGCCCATCGGTCTTCAGCCGTCGTTCACCCGCCCACCGCAAACAACTATCCAAGGAGCTGCCGATGCAAGCCTATCCTCGTTTCATCACAAAAATCGAGCATCTTGACTGGCTGGCGCCGGGGGAGCGTGACGCCTTGCGGGACGTCGCCGACAAGTATCCCTTCCGCGCCAACGATTATTACCTCTCCCTCATCGACTGGGATGATCCAGAAGACCCCATACGACGCATCGTGGTGCCCCACCCGGACGAGTTGGAAGAGTGGGGCGACCTCGACGCCTCGGAAGAGCATCGCTACACCCTGGTCCCGGGGTTGCAGCACAAGTACGGCGAGACGGCCCTGCTCCTGGCCAGCGAAGTCTGCGGGGCGATTTGTCGTTTCTGCTTCCGCAAGCGCGGGTTCATGAAACGTGACCCCGGCAAGGGGCGCGACCTGGACGCGGCCGTGGAATATGTGCGCACGCACCCCGAACTGACCAACGTATTGCTCACCGGCGGCGACCCTCTTTTCCTGCCCACGCCTCGTCTGGAATCGCTGGTGCGGAGACTGCGCGAGATTCCCCATGTGAAGATCCTGCGCATCGGCAGCAAGATGCTGGCCTACAATCCCTATCGGGTGCTCGGAGACCCGTCGCTGCTGGAGATGTTCAGCCGCTACAGCCGTCCAGGCCGCAAGATGTACGTCATGAGCCATTTCAATCATCCGCGCGAACTCACCGAACAGGCCGTGGCCGCCATCGATCTGCTGGGACGGGCCGGAGTCGTGGTGGCCAATCAGACGCCCATCCTGCGCGGGATCAACGACGACTCGGCCGTGCTCACCGAGCTGTTCCGCAAGCTGTCCTTCGCCGGGGCCGCGCCCTATTACGTCTTCATTTGCCGCCCCACGGCCGGAAACCTGCGTTTCACCGTGCCCGTGGAGCGTGCCTACGACCTCTTCCAGCGGGCCATAATGGACTGTTCGGGTCTGGCCAAGCGGGCCAAGCTCGTCATGTCGCACTCGTCTGGAAAGATCGAAGTGGCGGGGCGCACCGAGGATCAGATTTTCTTCCGCTACCACCGCGCGGCCGATCCCCAGCGCGAGAGCGGTTTCATGGTTTTTCGCGGCAACCCCGAGGCACTCTGGTTCGACGACTACGTGGAACGGGAGGTGGCCCACTGGCCTGGGCGCGGCTACCATTGCTACGGCCCGGAATGAACGGTCGCCGAGAAAAAAAGGCCGACGGTGCGACCGTCGGCCTTTTTCATTGCGGGAAATCGTCGTCTTCGTTCAGGAGCCGATGCTCACTTCCGCGAAGTGGACGCTGAGTATCTCGTATTCGACCTTGCCGCGCGGGGCGTCCACCACCGCGTCGTCCCCTTCCTCCTTGCCCAGCAGGGCCCGTCCCATGGGCGAGAGCACGGAGATGCTGCCCGGCACGAAAGCGGTCTCGTCCGGGCCAAGCAGGGTGTAGCGGCGGCGCTCACCGGTCTCGACTTCCTCGATTTCCACCGTGGCGCCGTAGCTGATCTTGCTGCCGCCCAGGCTCTTCAGGTCGATGACCGTGAAGCGCGCCATGCGCGACTCGATGTAATTGATCTTGGCCTCCAGCATGCCCTGGCGCTCACGGGCGGCGTCGTAACCCGCGTTTTCCCGCAGGTCGCCTTCCTCGCGCGCTTCCTTGATGGCCTGGATGACCGCCGGGCGCTCCTTCTTGAGCCGCTCCAGTTCCTTTTTGAGCAATTCGAAGCCTTCCACGGAAATCGGGATGCTTTCCATGTCCACACCTGATCCAATTTCGGGGGGTTACAAAAAAGCGCCGCGGCGGTCACATGTCCCGCGCGGCACAAGACTGGGGTAGACCAGACCGCGCGTTCCGTCAAGTCCATGCGGCTGCTGACAACTTGGTGCCCAGGGCGGGAGTCGAACCCGCACACCCCTCGCGGAGTTAGGGATTTTAAGTCCCTTGCGTCTACCAGTTTCGCCACCCGGGCACGCCGTCGCGACCATAGCGGGTTGAAGCTTCGCACGCAACGGCTTCCAGGGCGCCCCTTGGCGGGTTTCTCTAGAGCCAATCTCCCGTTGGACTGGGGGCGCAAATCAGGACTGGTATTCCATGGGGTAGATGCGCATGCTCGGGTAAATGCCCATGAGGTCCGTGTCGGAATAGGGCTGGATGATGTTGTACTTGATGTTCTTGGTCATCTGGGCGTGCCCCGCGTTGTCGAAGCCGTCGTAGAAGGCCCCGTTGGCTTCCAGGATATGCTCGATGCGCCCGGCGAAGCCGGTGACGAAGGTCCCGCCGTCACCCTCGAAGGTCATCCCGCCCACCTTGATCCTGCCGCGCACCTTGCTCAGTTCTTCGATGGAAATACTGTTGCGCTTGAGATCCTCGGCGCAGCGCACGTAGCCCCAGACGATGGTGGCGGGCGGAATCTCCAGGGGTTCGCGCAGGTCGATGATGGTGTGGGGCATGACGATGCCGCCCTCGCCGATCTTGAGTTTGAACTCCGGCGTGCCGCGCAGGAAGGCGTTGAAGCCCACGAAGACCTTGCGGCCCAGGCGGGTGTGGATGACCTTGCCGCCGTGGGCGGTCACGTCCAGACCGTCGAGTCGGGAGTGCAGGATGTAGCAGTTCTCCTGGGCGTTTGCGCCCTTGCCCAGCCAGGATTCCTCGACGTAGGCCCGTTGCGCCACCAGGGCGTTCTCGCCGATGTGGCTCTTGCCCTTGACCACGCTGTAGCGGCTGACGAAGCTGCCCTTGGCCGTGTGCTCGGGCTCGGTGGCGTAGAGGTAGCCGAAGACCCGCTCGTAGTCCGGCTTGCGTTGGTCCAGGAACTTCATGAACACCCCGTCCGGGCGCTTGCCCGGCTCGGAGCCCACATAGCGCTTGAGCACGCTTTTCGAGTGTTTGTAGCTGAAGTCGAACTTCCCCTCGGAGCGGATCCAGATGTGCCCGGGTTCGACTCTCTCGCCGAACAGTTCGCCGGTCTGCACGTAAGCGAAGTCCCCGATGACGCAGTTGCGTACCGTGGTCAGATCCACGGTGGAGAAGGCCCCCATGAAGCAGCCTTCGGAGGGGGAGCCGTGAATGTTGGCGTAGAACATCGAGGCCGTGTTGTGGATCGGGAAACTCTCCGGGTACATGGGATCGTGGGAAAAATTATGCACCAGGGTCTTGATGAGGTAACTGTCGCGGATGTGGATGCTCTCGTCGGTGTGCATGGGCACGGGCATGCCCTCCACGTCGAAACGGCCGGTTCGGCGTTTGAGTTCGTCGCCGCGCACGTCGCTCTTGTAGACGATGGAGTCGAGCACCACGCATTTGCCCAGCAGGTAGCTGCCCGAGAGGCTGGAACGCTCGAAGCGGAACAGGAGCGGGTGCTCGGAGGTCAGTCCGTAGAAGGCGTAGAAGTTGGTGAACTGGTCCATGCGGATCTGCTCCCGCAGGGACTTGCCCGCGTCGAAGCCGTGCTTGCGCAGGTTGACGTTGATGCGGGCGATGATGCTTTCGGTCAGTCGCTGAAGTTGCAGCATGCTGCGGCTCCTCGGCGCGTCGGGCGCTCAGGACGTGTTTTCGTCTCGGGTCCGGCGGGCCGCGTCGGCCGCCTTTTCGATCTTGGCCAGCAGATCCTCGAATTCGCAGGGTTTGATGATGTAATCGTAGGCTCCGGCCATGATCGCCTGGCGGGCCTCGGTCTCGCCGCCGTGGCCGGTGAGCATGATGACTCGCATGGAGGGCAGCATCTGTCGGAAGAGACGCAGCACCTCCATGCCGTCCATGCGGTCCATCTTCAGGTCCAGCACGGCCACGTCGAAGTCGCGGCTGCGCAACGCCTGGATGGCCTGCGGGCCGCTGGTGGTTGCGAGGGAGTCGAGACCGCGCAGGGCCAGACGTTTCGCCAACACGGTGACGAAGGAGACCTCATCGTCCACGAGGATGACGCTGACGGGAGCCGTCCGGTTCATTTCCCGATCCATCCTAGGCCATGCGGCTCGTGATCTCCTTCAACTGGGCCTGCACGATCTTTTCCTCATGCTTGGCCTTCTTTTCCTTGGCCTCCTGGACCTTCTGCACGAGCAGGTCGATGTCGCAGGGCTTCATGAGGTAGTCGAAAGCCCCGAGCTTCATGCCCTCGATGGCGGTCTCCACCGTGGCGTGGCCGGTGAGCATGATCACCTCGACCAGGGGGAAGTCCTTCTTGATCATTTGCAGGGTCTGAATGCCGTCCAGGCCGGGCATCTTCACGTCCAGGATGACCACGTCCAGGGCGTGGTCCTTGCCCAGAGCCTTGAGCCCCGCCTCGCCGCTCAGGGCCGTGACTATGGACAGATTGCGCGTTTCCAGGCGCTTGGAGAGCACCTCGAGGAAGCCGGACTCGTCGTCGATGAGCAGAACCTTGGCCATGGTCATATGTCGTCTCCTTTGTTCGGGATCGATTCCGGTTGCTGGGTTTCGGCGGTGGAGCCGGGCAGGGTCGCGGGCAGCCGCACCGTGAATGCGGTGCCCTGTCCCGGGGTGCTGTCCACGGAGATGGTCCCGCCGCTCTTGTCGATGATGCCGTAACAGATGGACAATCCGAGCCCCGTGCCCTTGCCCACCGGCTTGGTGGTGAAGAAGGGCTCGAAGATGCGGGGCATGTTGGCCTGGGGGATGCCCTGGCCGTTGTCCTCGACCTCCAGCACGACCCAGGGGCCGTCCCGGTGCGAGCGCATGACGATGACGCCCTCGGGCTTGTTCATGGCGTCGATGGCGTTGTTCACCAGGTTGAGGAGCACCTGCTGCATCTCCGTGGGCGAGATGTGCACCGTGGGCAGGTCCGGGTCCAGGTCCAGGCGGATGATGGTGTTGCCGTAGCGGGCCTTCTGGGCCGAGACCCCGGCCACCTCCTGCATGAGGTCGTTGAGCTGGGTCTCCTGCACCCGGGAGTCGGTGCGCCGGGCGAAGCTCAACAGCTTGTGGGTGATCTCCTTGCAGCGGCGGCCCTGGATTTCGATCTCCTTGAGCGAGTTCTGCATCTCCTGGAAGTTCTTCATTCCGGAGGTGTTCTCGCCCTTCATCAGGTCGTCGATCCAGCCCGCGTGCTCGACCATGATGGCCAGCGGGTTGTTGATCTCGTGGGCGATGCCGGCGGCCAGCTCGCCGATGGCCGCCAACTTGCCGGTCTCCACCACCTGTTTCTGGAGCACTTCCTGGTCCTGCTCGGCGGCGGAGATGCGCTGGACCATGCGCCGGATCAGCGCCAGGGCCGTGCCGACGATGGCCAGGCCGCCCAGGAGCAGGACGCTGACCGAGATGAGCTGGGCGTTGTAGAGGTGCGAGAACGCCTCATGCTTCTCCTGCTGGAAGACGAGGATCCAGTCCTTCATCTTCAGGGGATAGGCCACGTAGATCATGGTCTGGTTCTGGGGGTTGGCCTTCTCCAGATGCGCGGGCAGGCTCTTGGAGAAGTCGCGGGCGGCCAACTCGGCCAGGGCGGCGTGGTCCACGGTTTCGTCGGGCCGCAGGTTCGTCTGGAACTCGCCCTGGCGGTTGACCAGGAAGGCCAGGCCGGTGGTTCCCATGCGGATTTGGCGCACGCGCTCGTTGAAGTGGGCGAAATCGATGGTCGCCCTGAGAATGAACGCCTCTCCGCCAGTCTTGCGACCCCGGGCCGTGACGATGAAGTGCGGGGTGCCCCGGATTCCCGAGAATACGTCGCTGATGAAGCGGTCCTCGGCGATGGCCTGCCGGAACCAGGGGGCCGCGCCGTAGTCCGCCTGGAGCAGGCGGAAGGGCCCGGCGTAGGCCGGCTGCAGGCCCTTCTCGTCCACCAGGCCGAGGTCCACGTAGTCGTTGGAGTAGTTGCTCTGCATCTTGCGCAGGCGGTCGTTGAGCAGGGACTCGTCGCGCAACTGTTCGTAGGTGTAGGAATCCACCTGCATGCGCACGTTCTGGCGACGCTCGAAGAGGAACTCGTCGATGGCCAGGGCGTGACGCTCCACCACCGCCTCCAAGTGATCGAAGACCTTGCCCTCGTAGACCGCGTGATAACTGAAGTAGAGCACGGCGCTCAGAAGGAGGAGAGGGGTCATGGACACGGCCGTGACCACCAGGGTCATGGCCCGGCGGAATTTGGCGTATTCCAGGCGCTTGTCGGCCTGTTGCCGTTGCGCTTCTCCCTGGATCACACTGCATTTCGCCATGACGACCTCCGTTTCCGGGCCTCGTGAAGAGTCAGGTGTGCAACGCGTGGCGTCTGTCCCAGGTGTACACCATGGGCGGAAGCACGGTCAAAAACGGTCCCGGCTTGTCCTGCCGGAGGAGGCGGGCGCTGGAGCGTGTCCGCCCTCGTCCCCCGGAGACGCCCGCCGCGGCGGGCGCGCCCCGGGAACTCCGGAAATCCGGATTCCTGAAGGTCGAGGCGCGATCCGCCGTGGCGGTGGTGTCCATCGTTGCTGCCGCCTAGCCGGCCAGGGTTACGGGCATGCCCATGATGGGCCAGATCACGGTGATGAACAGGGCCAGGACCGCCAGGAGCAGGACGCTGGCGATGAGGCCGTAACGGAAGAACTCACCGCTGGTGAAGAGTCTGGAGTTGTAGGCGATGGCGTTGGGCGCCGCGCCCACCAGGAGCAGGAAGGGCATGCCCGCGCAGACCAGGGAGGCGTAGAGGATGACCTCCGGGGCCACTCCAAGGTAGGGGCAGAGCACCAGGGCCACGGGCAGGGAGATGGCGATGGCCGCCACGTTCATGATGAAGTTGGTCATGACCAGAACGAAGAAGGCCACCCCCATGACGAAGATGAACCAGTTGGCCTCCTTGAACATGGCCAGCCAGTTCACGGCCAGCCACTTGGCGGCCTCGGTCTCCCAGAGGCAGAAGCCGATGCTCATGGCGCCGCTGAAAAGCAGGATGATGTTCCAGGGAATGTCTTCCAGGTCCTTGATGTCCAGGATGTTGAAGACGAAGAAGAGCACCGTGCAGACGAGCATGATCGCCGACTTGTTCAGGGGCTTGATGGCCGGGATGAAGGACTGCAGGGACATGAAGACGATGACTCCGCCGATGAGCAGGGCGGCGGTGATCTCCTTGGCGCTGACCGGGCCCAGGGCCTTGTACAGGGTGGCGGCCTTTTCGCGCAGGCCGTGGATCACCGGCTTTTCGGGCTTGAAGAGGACCATGAAGAAGCCCCAGAGCAGGAAGGTCATGACCCAGCCGATCGGCGCGAAGTAGTAGGTGAACTCGAAGAAGCTCACTTCCTTGCCCGCCAGCTCCTTGTAGAAGCCCAGGGCCACGATGCCGCGCGCCGCGCCGAGCAGGGTGATGATCGAGCCCGCGCCGCAGACGTAGGCCAGGCCGATGAACATGGCCTTGCCGAATTTCGAGGGCTTCATCTCCTCGTCGTAGAGGGAGTAGATGGTCATGAACAGGGGGAACATGGTCGCCGCCACGGCGGTGTGGGCCATGAGATGAGTCAGGAACACGGTGACGAGGAAGCATCCGAGCATGATCATGCTCGTCTTCTCGCCCACGATCATGAGCATCTTGTAGGCCATGCGCTTGGTCAGTCCGGTCTTGGTGAAGACCAGGCCGATGACGATGGAGCCGAAGATGAAGAGCACCGAGGGGTCCATGAAGTCCTTGAAGGCCACGTCCGGCTTGCGGATGAAGAAGAGGGCCTGCAGGATGCCGATCATGAGCGAGGTTACGCCGATGGGGACCACCTCGAAGACCCACCAGACGCCCGCCAGGAGGAACACTGCCAGCGCGCCTTTGCCCTCGCGGGACAGGGCGAAGTGCTTGCCCAGGGGGTCCACGGCGTCGGGCCAGGACGGGGAGAAGTAGACGGTGACGAACAACGCCACTCCCAGGAGGATGAAGAAGATTCTCTTGAGATCGAGCTTCTGCGGTTCGACGGCTTCTGCGGTGCTCATGGTCCTCGCTCCTCGTGATTCGATTTCGCGGCCTTCCGGCCGACAACGGCTTGGTGTCGGTCGCCCCCGGCGTGTGAAACATGTTCTTGTGCCGGATGGAACAATCAGTCGGAAGAAAGCAAGGACTGGGCCAGAATGAAAAATCTATTTATTCATCGTGGATGGTGGAAGATGGTTGGGATGAGGTTCGCGGAGAGAAACAAAACGAAACAAAAGTATGATTCAAAATGTTTCATTTGAAACATTTTGAATCATTCGCTTTGCGGTTTCGTCCGGGATGATGGTCGAGCGCGCTAGGCGGCCTTGGGCGTGGAGCCGCAACACGCCCTCCACCGGCCCGATGACGTCGTCGATGACCTGCACGGATTTCCAGGTCAGGTAGAGGGATATCTCCTCGTCCACCGCGCCGCAGATCACCGCGCCGACTCCTTCGGCCTGGGCGATGCGACAGATTTCCTTGTCCGAGGGCTTGGCCAGCACGAGGTTCTTGCGCGAGAGCGGGCGCCCCTTGTCGTCGAGCTGCACGATGAGCACTTCCAGACACTGGTCCAGGCGGGCCGCGACGTCGTTGTCGCGGATGGCGATCAGGAACTTGGGCTTCACGGCTTCTCCTCCCCGGCGATGCCGTGGCTCTTCAGCTTGCGCCAGAAGGTCGTGCGCGAAAGGCCGAGGGCCTGGGCCGCCTTGCCCTTGCGGCCCCCGGCCTCCAGCAGGGCCTTGAGCATCCGGCCGCGCTCCAATTCGGCGTAGTCGGCCTGGGGCGCGCCGTGTTGGGGCTGCTCCGGCTCGGCGGCGCGGGCCTCATCCGGGGCGGGCGCCTGGGGCTTCAGGTAGGCCGGCAGGTCCGAGGCCGTGATCTGTTCGCCCCGGCACATGGTGCAGGCGTACTCCACGATGTTGCGCAGCTCGCGCACATTGCCCGGATAGGGGTGACCCATGAGCGTGGCCAGGGCCCGTTCGTCCAGCCCCAGCACGTTTTTGCCCAATTGAGCCGAGCAGACGTTGAGGAAGTGGTCCAGCAGCAGGCGCACGTCCACGCCCCGGTCGCGCAGCGGCGGCAGGTGGAGGCGGATGACGTTGAGCCGGAACATGAGATCCTGGCGGAAGCGTCCGGCGGCCACGGCGGCCTCCAGGTCGTGATGCGTGGCCGCGATGAGCCGCACGTTGGTCACCACGCCCGACGTGCCGCCCAGGGGGTAGACCACGCGGTCGTCCAGGAAACTCAGGAGCTTCACCTGCAGGGGCAGGGGCAGGTCGCCCACCTCGGTGAGGAAGAGCGTGCCGCCCTCGGCCAGCTGGATGCGGCCCGGCTTGTCCTTCACCGCGCCGGTGAAGGCTCCTTTGCGATGACCGAAAAGCTCGCTCTCCAGCAGGGATTCCGGCAGGGCCCCGCAATTCACCTTGATGAAGGGGCCCTTGGAGCGGGGAGAGGCCTGGTGGATGGCCTCCGCCAGCACGTCCTTGCCCGTGCCGGTCTCGCCGGTGATGAGCAGGGAGGAGTCGGTCTGAGCCACGGCGGGCAGGGTTTCGAACAGGCGCTCCATGGCCGGGGAACGGCCGATGATGCGTGAAAAGCTCATGGGCCCGCCTTCCAGGGCCGGGCGGATGCCGCCGGGTCGCTCCTCCAGGGTTTCAAGGTAGAAGGCGGGCGCGCCGGTGTCGTCGGGCACGGCGGACAGACTCAGGCGCACCGGCAGCCGTCTCCGGTCGCGGTTGATCACGTCGCCTTCCAGAGACAGGGGCTTGTCCTGATTGCCGGCCGCGGCCAGGGGGCAGTCGTCCAGGCAGACGCTGCAGCGCAACACGCAGTCGCAGCGCAGGCCCAGGGCCTCGTCGCGGGAGAAGCCCGTGAGAGCCTCCATGGCGCGGTTGAGGAAGAGGACGCGGCGTCCCGGGGTGATCACGGCCGTGGCGAAGGGCAGCTTGTCCAGCAGCGTGTCCGCGCCCAAGGCCGCCATGTGGTGGATGCCCTTCCAGAGTCGCACGTCCCCTCTCTACCCGCAGCGGTCGGTTTTCTCAAGAACGGCGCGCGATGATTACGCCCGATGCGGCGGATCAGGCCGGAACGGGCGTGGGCTGCTGGTTGAGGAGCAGGAGGCGCGGGCCGTCCGATCGCCAATCGAGCACGTTGCGGCAGCCGGAATCCTGGCCCAGGCGGAAAACGTGTCCTAGGGGCATGTCGAGAATCCGGCAGAGCAGCGCCCGGTTGGTTCCGGCGTGGGCGACCACGAGCGCGTGGCCCTCGGCCCGTTCCAGCCGCGGAACCAGCGCGGCCCAGGCCCTGTCCTGGAGGTTCTGGAAGCTCTCGCCTCCGGGCGGCCGGAAACCGGCCAGGTCGCGGCCCCGGGCTTCGTACTGGCCCGGGAAGCGCTGCCGCACCTCCTCGCGGCTCAGGCCGTCCCACTGGCCCAGGTCGATCTCGCCCAGGCCCGGCAGGGGCTCGATAGTGATTTTTCGGCCCGCGAGGATGATCGACGCGGTTTCGCGGCAGCGGCCCAGGTCCGAGCACCAGGCCGCCTGGAAGGGAACGTCCGCCAGGGCCTCGCGCCAGAACCGGGCCTGGGCCCGGCCTTCGGCCGAGAGGGGAACTTCGCGGCGGCCCAGGAAGCGCCAGGGCGTTTCCGGCTCCACCGCGCCGTGGCGCAGGAGGTGAACGGTCAGTCCCACGGTCCCTCTCCGTCCAGGATGGCGTCCAGGCTCCGGCCCGCGACGCGCTCCACCAGGGCCCGCATGGCCAGGGCGTGTTCCCGCCGCCGTGTGATGGCTGTCACGGCCTCGGGGTTCCCGGCGAAGCGGTCCAGCTTTTCCTGGAAGCGCTGCTCCACGTTCACGCGCTCCTGGCCGCGTACGAGCTTGTCGGCCAGGTAGACGAGTTCGCGCTCCCCGGGCCGTTCCATCCCGGCGGGGTCGATGTCTCGGTGCGCGGCCACGATTTCGGCCACGGGCGCGTAGCCGAGGTCGGCCAGAAGCATGCCGCCCTCCTTCTCGTGCTCCTGCGAGCCCTTGGCGATGTCGTGGAGCAGGGCCGCCACCTCCAGCAGTTCGAGGTCCAGGGACAGCCCGGCCGCCGCGAGCGCCCGGCCCAAGGCCAGGGCCGCGCGGGCCACGCCCTGGGCATGGGCCAGGCCGCGTTCCCCGGCCCGATGCAGCCGGAGCAGGGCCAGGGCTTCGGCCCGGGTGGGCACGTCCCGCCGTTCCCAGCGGCACAGCGCCTCGGCATAGGCCTCGGGCGTGTCCAGGTCGAAGAGCACGCCCGCGTCGGCCACCTCCAGCAACTCCGTGTCCAGGGCGGCCAGGGCCGCGCGCAGGCCGCCCGCGCCGGTCCAGGCCAGGGCCGCGTCCACGGCCGCCGGGCGGAGCAGGGGCGGGTGCCCTGGCTCGCCGTCGAAGGCGGGGACCAGCACCTGGGTCGGGGACTCCGGCAGCCGTTTAATGAGGCGGCGCACCGTGGCGGGCCGGACCAGGGGAATGTCCACCGGCAGGACGAACACTCCGTCCAGGCCCGGTGGCAGGGCCTCCAGGCCCGCCTGGACCGAGGAGAACATGCCGGTCTCGAAATCCGGGTTATGCACACTCCGCAGTCCCAGGCGTCCGGCCTCCCCGCGCACCTCGTCGGCGCGGTGTCCGGTCACGGCCAGAATGTCCGCGATTCCGGCGGCGTGGAAGAGCCGGGCCGCGCGGCCTAGGAGGCTCGCGTCCCCCAGGGGCAGCAAGGGCTTGAGGCGGCCCATGCGCGAGGACAGCCCGGCGGCCAGGACCAGGGCGGCCAGGCGCATCAGGCCTCCCTCCGCGCGGCCCGGGTCTGGATGAGCTCGGCCACGATGCTCACGGCGATCTCCTCCGGGGTCTCGGCCTCGATGGACAGGCCGATGGGGCAGTGCACACGCTCCAGGTCGGCGAGGGTGAAGCCCTCGGATAGGAGCTGGTCGTACACGGCCCGGCGCTTGCGTCGCGAGCCGATCATGCCGATGTAGCCCGCCGGGGTGCGCAGGGCCTGTTCGAGCACGATCTTGTCGAAGAGGTGTCCGCGCGTGACGATGACCACCGAGGCGTCCGGCCCGGGCGCGCGGCCCGTGAAGCAGTTCTCGAAGCCGTCCAGCACGGCGATCTCCCTGGCCCAGGGAAAGCGTTCGCGGTTGGCGAACTCCGGCCGGTCGTCCAGGACCGTGACCTGGAAGCCCGCCAGGGCCGCCACCTGGGCCGTTGGCCGGGAGACGTGTCCCGCGCCGACGATGAGCAGGACGGAGGGCGCGGCCCAGGGTTCCAGGAACCAGGCCGCGTCCCCGCATTCCAGCAGCACCGGGGCCAGGATGCCCGACCCGCGCTCGCGGGCTTGGCGCGCGGCGTCTTCGGGCAGGGCCGCGCCCCGCGTCCCGTCCGGGAGGAGCAGGCTGCGCGCGCCGCCGTTGTCGGCGGTGAGCAGCAGGCAGCGTTCGCCCCGCGCCAGATGCGCCTCCAGTTCCGTGAACAGCGGGGCGTCCTCCGGCGCGATGCGTTCCAGGAAGACCCGCAGCCTGCCGCCGCAGACCATGTCCGCCCCGGCGGCCATCTCGCCGGTGAGCTCGAAGGAGAGCAGCGCGGGCGCACCGCCGGCCGTGACCTCGCGCATGGCCTCCAGGACCTGGGCCTCCACCAGCCCGCCGCCCACGGTTCCGGCCATGCCGCCGTCCGCGAAGCGGAGCATCTTGGAGCCCGCCGAACGGGGCGTGGACCCCTCATGCGTGGCGATGGTGGCCGAAACCACGGGTTCTCCGGCCGCGAGCCGCTGGTTCAGAATACTCAAAATTCGTTGCATATGCATCTTTTTCCTTTGCGCGGGTGGACCGTGCGCCACCCGGCGCCATGCGGTTCGATGCGCCCCGGCACGGTCTCCAGCCGGGGCAGGGGGCAGCCGCAGGGACAGGGCCCGGGCAGCAGCCGCGCCGCGTCGCCGGTGCGGTAGCGGATGAGCGGCATGCCGCGCCGGTTCAGGGTGCTCAGCACCAGCTCGCCCGGTTCGCCAAGCGGCAGGGGCGCGGCCGTGAGCGGATCGATCACTTCCAGGAAGAGGTCGGCCATGCGCGGATGATAGCCCGCATGGGCCGCGCATTCCACCCCTCCGCCCCAGCCCGTCTCGGTCATGCCCCAGTGGTCGAAGACCTCGCAGCCCCAGGCGCGTTCCAGGTCCGCGCGCAGACCCGCGTCCAGGGGGTCGGCGCTGGAGAGCAGGGCCGCGAGCCGCGTCCGGGCGGCGCGGGAGAATTCGGCGTCATCGAGGAGTCCCCGCAGTTGGCTGGGCGCGGCCACCATGCGCGTCACGCCCTCGCGTTTCATGAGCCGGACCAGATCCCCGGCGGTCCAGGACTCCGGCGGAAGCACGGCCCGGGACGCGATGCGCGGCAGGGCGCGGGCCAGCAGGTCGGCCACCCCGTCCGGGCGGCGGCCCGGCAGGAGCACGAGGACCGCGTCCCCGGCTCCGGCGAGGGTGGACATGCCCACGGCGAAGAAGTCCAGCGTGGCCTCGATGTCCTCCGGGGTGAAGAAGAGGCGCTTGGGCGGGCCGCTGGTGCCCGAGGTTTCCAGCGTGACCACCCGGGCGATTTCGCCGCCGGAGACGCAGAGCATGGCCTCGCCGCGCGCGGCCAGGTCCTCCGCCGTGGTCAGGGGCAGGGCGGCCATGTCCGCGCGCCGGGCCGGGAACCCGGGCGGCAGGTCGGCCAGCCGTTGCCGGTGAAAGGGGCTGTGGCGCGCGGCGTGGGCCAGCGTTCGCCGCAAGGCTTCCAATTGCCGGGCCTCCACGGCCTCGGGGGCGAGGTCCGGGAGGCCCAGGCGGGCGGCGATCCAGGCGTCCAAAGGCGTGCGCCGCATCAGCAGCGCCCCCGGTAGAGCGTCCGGCCCTCGGCCGAGGTGAGGTTGTAGAGGCAGAAGGGGATGCGCCGCCCGTCGGCCTCGGCCACGTGGATGCAGCAGCCGCGCACCCGCTCCAGGTCCACGGTCCAGGCGTCCTGGAAGGCCATGCAGGAGACGCTGAAGCGGTCGCGGGTGGAGAATCCGGCCAGGAAGCGTTCGAAGTCGTCGGCCCCGGTCCGGGGTGCGCGGGGCTGGTCCGGCGCGGCCCACTGGCGGGCCGTGATCGAGCGAGACTGCATCGCGCCTTCGCGGGCTTCCAGGGGCCGGTCCGGGGAGCAGCAGGAGCCGCCCTGGGCCAGGGGAACGAGCCGCCCGTTCTCCAGCCGGAACTGGGCGCTGAAGGAGCACATCTCGTGCTCGCAGCAGGGCGGATGGAAGTCCTCGGCCCGGAGCAGGCCGTGAGATTGGGCCACCAGCGCCGTGAGCACCTCGGGCAGGGTCAGGCGCGGCCGCTCCGGGGGCCAGGGGAAGCGGCCGAAGCTGGCGGCGGGCTGGAAGTGCACGCCCCGCACCGTGGGGCTGCGGGACAGGCCCAGATCCAGGATGCCGCCCAGTTCGGCGTCGTTGACGCCCGGGATCAGGGTGGGCACCAGAACCACGCCCAGCCCGGCCCTGGCGCAGGCGTCGATGGCCCGGAGCTTTTCCGCCAGGAGCGGACGGCCGCGCAGGGCCGTGCTGGCCGCGTCAGAGCCGTCGAACTGGAGGAAGACCGAGTCCAGCCCGGCGTCGGCCAGGGCGCGGGCGAATTCCGGCTCCCGGGCCAGGCGCAGGCCGTTGCTGTTGATCTGGACCAGGGCGAAGTCCGCGCTCCGGGCGGCGGCCACGATGGCGGGCAGGTCGTCGCGGGTGGCGGGTTCGCCGCCGGAAATCTGGACATTGCAACGCCCGGCCACCCGGCGCAGGGCCGCCAGCCGGGCGGCCAGGGCCTCCAGCGTGGGCTCCGGCGCGTTCGCCGCGCCCGAGGACGCGAAGCAGACCGGGCAGCCCAGGTCGCAGGCCTGGGTGATCTCCACCAGGGCCGTGCAGGTGTGTTGGCCGTGTTCCGGGCAGAGTCCGCAGTCCAGGGGGCAGCCTTGGTTCGCGGGCGTCTGCGGGCGTTCCGGCCGGGAGGGCGTCTTGGGCCGGCGCCAGCGCTCCAGGTCCGGCTTGCCGCGCCAGACCGCGACCTTGAATTCGCCGTGATCCGGGCAGGTCCGGGCGAGGAACACCGTGCCGTCCTCCAGGATGCGCACGGCGGGCAGGCGCTTCAGGCAGACCGGACAGAGGCTTTCCGTGCGGCCGAGGATTTCGGCCATCATTCCTCCCTGGGCACGGCCGGGTCCAGGCCCTGTTCGGTCAGAAGCAGGAGGATGCGGGCCCAGGCGTCGGCCAGGAGTTGGCCGCAGCGGGAGACGTCCGGCTTGCCGCCATCGTCGCCCAGGATGGCCGCGCAGGTGATGCCGCCGTATTGCGGCACGGCGCGCTCGGTGAACCAGTCCACGAAGGTGGCGACCGCCAGTTCGGCCTGCTCCAGGGGCGCTTCGTCGTCCGATCCCTTGCCCAGGTAGAGTCCAAGCACGCAGCAGCCGCCGCTGAGGATGCCGCAGGCGCCGCCGCTCTGGCCCATGCCGTGGCACAGGCCGCTCAGGGAGCGGATGAGGTCCGGGTTTTCGCGGCCCTGGGCGCGCAGGGCCAGGAGGCCGAGAATTTGGCTGCAGCAGTATCCTTTGCCCGCCAGGGGCAGGATGTCGAGAAGGATGTCGCTCATGAGGCCTCCTTTGCGGCGATGATGAGGCAGTAGCCCAGGTCACGGGGATCGCGGCGGCCGCATCCGCCGCCTCCGGTCAGGTTCCGCAGGGCGTCCAGGGAGCCGTGTTGGAAGATGAGCCGTCCGGCCAGTTCGCTCAGGGCTCGACTGTGGTCCTCCACGTGGAGCGGCCGCAGGCCGCGCCGCCGCAGGAGGCCTTCCATGTCCTCCAGGGGGCGGGCTCCGGCGGCGCAGCCCGCGATGCCGCCCGCCGCGCCGGGGCGGCGGACGTAGAGGTCGCTGAGGAGCAGGCGGCCGCCGGGTCTCAGCGTCCGGGCCATTTCGGCCAGGACCGGGCCGGGGTCGACCAGGGTCGAGAGCACGCATTCGCAGCACAGGCCGTCCAGGCCGCCGTCGGTCAGGGGCAGGGCCTCCACCCGCGCCCGCAGCAGAGGCGTTCCGGGCTGTTCGGCGCGGGCCCTGGCGAGGAATTCCGCCGAGGCGTCCAGGCCCAGGGCGCGCAGGCCCCGGCCGGTGAGCAGGCCGAGGGTCGCGCCCGGGCCGCAGCCCAGGTCCGCCACCCGGTCCCCGGGGCCGAAGCCGCACAAATTCAGGCCGCGCGCGGTGAGTTCCGCGCCTCCGGGACGCAGGGCCGGGCCGCTGGCCTCCTGGAAGGCCGGGTGTTCGTACAGGGGCCGGACGACCTCGCTCACTTGTCCTCCAGCAGGCGCTCCACCTCGGCCATGCGGCCCAGGGCCAGGGATTCGGGCACGAGGCAGAGTCCGCACTCCGGGCAGGCCAGGAGCGAGATGTTGAAGGAACTGCCGAGATAGGTCGCCTCCACCGGCCGGGGCTCCAGGGCGTCGTGGCCGCAGGACCATCGTCCCGAGTCCGGGGTGTAGGCCTGGTCCACCTTGAGCCCGGCCGCGCCCGCGCCCGGCCGCACCTCCATGCGGTGGCGCCAGGCTCCCAGGACGCGGAACGCCTCGCCCTCGCGGGCGTATTCCAGCCAGTAGGTCACGTTGCGCGGCCGGTGGGGCGCGAGGAGGCGTTCGCCCCCGGTCTCGCGGAACACGCGCCCCGAGGCCTCGGCGTGGGCCAGCGCGCGGCGGACGTCCTCCACCAGGATGTGCCGCTCCTCCATGCGGGCCAGGACCTCGGGCGCGATGCGCAGTTCCGGGCCGGGTTCCGCCTCCCCGGCTTGGCCGAGGTATTCCCGGGCCAGTTCGCGCCGCAGCCCGGCGCGTGCTGCGTGGCGGGCCGAGAACCCCGGGGCGGGTGCGGCCGCCGGGTCATCCGGTCCGCCGGGGAAGATGAAATCCAGGACGTGGTAAGCCCGCTTGCCCTCGGCGGCCAGCCGGTCACGGCACATGGCGCAGGAGGCCACGTAATCCAAGGGGCTCGCGGCCGCGCGCCGGGCGGCCACCTCGTGGGCCAGGTCCGGGTCCACGTTGGACATGAGACCGCCGTAGCCGCAGCATTCGGTGAGGCGGCCGGACAGGGGCAGTTCCTCGCGGGCCACGCCGCAACGGTCCAGCAGGCCGCGCACGGCCGCGCGGGCGGTCTCGTCGTGGCGCGTGGTGCAGGGGTCGTGCACGGCCAGGGGGGCGTTCGGCGCGGGCGCGCCCGGCGTTTCTGGCAGGCCGGTTTCGGCCAGGATCTCCCAGAGCGAAACCGCTGGCAGGTCCGGCGAGCGGCGGCGGAGGATGTCCAGGCAGGAGGAGCAGGCCGTCACGATGCGCGGCCGCCCCAGGCCCTCCCACTGGGCCCGGAACGCGGCCTGGGCCTCGGTGAAGAGGTCCTCGCGCCCGGCCCAGTGGGCCGGGATGCCGCAGCAGCGCAGCATCAGCCCCACGCCGCCGGAGAGTGCGGCGCGAAGGTGTTCGAAGACCGAGCGCACGTGGTGCGGGTGCGAGGCCGCCAGCTGGCAGCCGGGAAAGAAGACGTGGGCGCACGCGCCGTCCGGCCCGGGCAGGGTCAGGGCGAAGTCCGGGCCGTTGTTGAAGGCCATGTCCTCCAGGGCGAATTCGTGGGCCGAGGGCGGCATCTTGCCCCGGGCCACCATGTCGCGCCGAGCCTCCAGGCAGAGGTCGGCCATGGCGAAGCCCTCGGGGCAGACCTCCGCGCACAGGCCGCAGAGGCTGCAGGAATTGATCAGGCGGTTGGCCTCGTGCAGGCCCTTGACGATGGCCGCGTTGTTGTAGACCTGGCGGGCGTATTTTTTGGGGTAGCCTTTGTGGCGTTCGAGATAGGCGCAGACCCGCACGCACTCCATGCACTGGCAGTTCAGGCAACGCGCGGCCTCCTGGGTGGCCTCCTCCGGGGCGTAGCCGTTATCGGGAGCCGCCGGGGCAACCCGGGACAGGGGCGCGATCCCGGCGAGGTTCGTGAATAGGCGCGTCCCGCAGGGGCCTTCTTTCTCGCGGGCGGCGGTGAGCGAGACGCCGCTCATGTGCCGGTCCATGGACGAGGCGGCGCGGCGGCCGTCGGCGGCCTGGTCGATGAAGGACACGCCGCTGGGCGCGGAGAACCCGCCCAGAAAGAAGTCGGAACGATCCCCGGCCAGGGTCACGGGATCCACGGCCGCGCGGTCGTCACGGGCCAGGCCGGGAACCTCGGAGAGGTCCGCGAACACGGCCGCGAATTCGGACAGGGCTTGGTCCAGCAGGGCCGCGTCCAGGGATTGGCCGGCGCGGACCTCGGGCTTGAGGGCCAGGACGCGGGCGAGTTCCTCCTCCAGGGCGGCCTTGGGGAGCCGGGATTCGGGCAGGTCGCGCAGACGGCCGCCGAGGGCGTCGTCGGCGACGAGGAAGGTCACGCCGTAGCCCTTGCGCAACAGGTCCCAGGCGCAGACCAGGGCGGCGAGGCCGCCGCCGAGTACTGCGGCGCGCTTGCTCCGGGAGGGCAGGACCGTGGGTCTGGCCCCGGCGGGAGCGGAGCCCACGCAGGCTCGCTCCAGGTCGCCGACGGCCAGGGCGTCGCCCGCCTCGGCGCGCTTGCAGACCGTTTCGCAAGGATGCTCGCAGAGTCTGCCCAGGACGCCGGACAGGGGCATGCTCCGCTCCAGCACCTTGCGGGCCCCGGCCGGGTCGCCCTTGGCCATGCGTTCGAGAAAGGCGCGCACGTCCACGCGCAGCGGGCAGGCCGCCTGGCACCAGGGCAGCTCTTCCTGGATGCAGCGCTGTTCCCAGGCCCTCAGTTCCTGTTGCTCCATGTTCTCACCTCGCGGGAAAGAAAGGGGCGGACGCGGACACTTTCCGCGCCCGCCCCGATGGCGTCAAGAGGCCGTCAGACGTCTACTTCGTCTTGAGCCCGGCCAGGACCTTCTCGGGCAGGGCCGGGAGCTTGGTGATGCGCACGCCGCAGGCGTTGTAGATGGCGTTGATCACCGAGGCGTGCGGGCAGGTCAGCGGGATCTCGCCCGCGCCGGAGGCCCCGAAGGGGCCGTCCGGGCGCTCGGACTCCACGTAGATGACCTCCATGTTGTCCGGGATCTGCTTGATGTACGGGAAACCGGCGCCCGCCAGGGTGGAGTGCTTCTTGATGTCCTCATAGTCTTCGGTCAGGGCCAGGCCGATGCCCTGGGCCAGGCCGCCGTACATCTGGCCGTCCACCACGAGGCGGTTGTTCACCTTGCCGATGTCGGCCACCATGGTGATCTTCTCCATGGTGGTCTTGCCCGTGGCCAGCTCCACGGCCACCTCGGACATGAACAGGCCGTACATGTAGCAGCAGAAGGGCTTGCCCTGGCCGTTCTCGTCGCAGTTGGTGGCCGGGGCGGTCCACTTGCCGCTGATCTTGGTGGGGATCTTCTCGGCCACCATCTCGGCATGAGTCCGGTAGCTCTTGTCGGCCTTGCGCATGGAGGCCAGCAGGAGTTCACAACCTGCCTTGATGGCGTTGCCGGTCATGACCTGGGAGCGGCTGCCGCCGGCCGGGCCGGAGTTGGGGGCCTTGCTCGTGTCGTTCATGACCAGGCGGATCTTGTCCGGGGACAAGCCCAGGGGACGCAGGGCCTCGTGGGCAGTGCCCAGGGAACCGGCGTCCGCGCCCTGGCCGTGGTCCTCCCAGCAGGAGTACACGGTGACCCCGTTGTCCTCGTTCAGCTCCACGAAGACCTCGGAGGAGTCCGGGCCGTCCAGGCCCGCGCCGTACACGCCCACGCAGACGCCCACGCCGCGCTTGACCTCGGCCGTGGAGTTCGCCTTGGCCCGCTTGAGGGCCTCCTGGTACTTGGGCCGCAGGATGTCGATCATCTCGGGCAGGCTGTAGACTTCGGGATCCTGGCCCGTGGGCGTGGTCGAGCCCTTGCGGTAGACGTTCTTGTAGCGCAGCTCCAGGGGATCCATGCCGAGCTTCTCGGCCAGTTCGTCCATGAGCAACTCGGAGCCGAACTCGCTCTCCGGCCCGCCGTAGCCGCGGAAGGCCGCGCCCCAGGCGTGGTTCGTGCAGACCGTGCGGCCCTCGCCCCGGATGCTCGGGATGTCGTAGCCCGCGCCGATGAACTGGGCTCCGCGCAGGGTCAGCAGGTCGCCGAACTCGGAGTAGGGGCCGTGGTCCACGGTCCAGTCGGTCTCCATGGCCAGGAGCTTGCCGTCCTTCTCGGCGGCGAAGCGCACGGTGGTGAACTGGGGCGAACGCTTGCCGGTGTAGGTCTGCTGCTGGTGATAGGTGTAGTTCAGGTACACCGGGCGTCCGGTGGCCATGGCGGCCACGCCCAGCAGGGCCTCCATGGTCGGGCTGAACTTGTAGCCGAAGGTGCCGCCCGTGGGGTTCTGGACCATGACGATCTTGTCCGCCTCCAGCCCGATGCCGGGGGCGATCATATACAGGTGCAGGTGCAGGCCGATGGACTTGGAGTGGATGACCAGCTGGCCCTGCTCGTTCATGTAGGCGCACCCGACGTCCGGCTCGATGGGCAGGTGCGGCTGACGGGAGGTGTAGAAGTCGCCCTCCACCACCACGGGAGCCTTGTCGAACAGGGGCTTGGTCTCCGGCCCCTTGGCGATCTTCTGGATGTAGTAGACGTTGGGCGTGCCGGGGTGGATTTCGATGGCGTCCTCGGCCATGGCCGCGGGCGCGCTCATGTATTCGGGCAGCTGCTCCAGGTCCACCTTGACCTTCTCGGCGGCCGCCTTGGCCTGCTTCTCGGTCTCGGCGCAGACGATGGCGATGGCGTCGCCGTACTGGAAGACCTTCTCGTCACAGAGGATGGGCCGGTCCCAGCCGTCGCCCTTGTTGGTGGGGAAGGTGATCAGGCCGGTGATCCGGTTCTTGCCCTTGACGTCCTTGTGGGTCACGACCTTGTACACGCCGGGCATCTTCTCGGCCTCGGAGGTGTCGATGCCCTTGATGTTGGCGTGGGAGACCGTGGCCTGGACCAGGGCCAGGTGCAGGGTGCCCTCGGGCATCTTCAGGCCGAGGTCCGCGCCGAAGTCCCAGGTGCCGGTGACCTTGGCCACGGCGCTGGGGCGGGGCAGGTTCGTGCCCCAGACACGGCCGTCGGCGGGCAGCTTGTAGCGCACGTCGGCCACGCGCATCTCGCCGCGCAGTATCTTGGCCGCGTCCATGACCGCGTCGGTGAGCTGCTTGTAGCCGGTGCAGCGGCAGGCGTTGCGATGCTTCTGGAACCAGTCGCGCACGTCCTCGCGGTTGGGACGGGAGTTTTCGTCCAGCAGGGCCTTGGCCGAGACGATGAAGCCCGGGGTGCAGAAGCCGCATTGCGCGCCGCCGTGGGCCATCCAGGACTCCTGGATGGGATGGAGGTTGTCGGGCGTGCCGATGCCCTCCACGGTGGTCACGCCGGCGCCGTCGGCCACGCGCTTCATCTTGGTCACGCACGAGCGCACGAGCTTGCCGTCCAGGATCACGCTGCATGCGCCGCACTGGCCCTGGCCGCAGCCGACCTTGACCCCGGTGAGCAGAAGCTGCTTGCGGAGCACGTCCGCGAGGCTCTCCTCGGGATCGACAACCAGGGTTCTCGGAACCCCGTTGACGGTCAGGTTCAACTTGATCATTCCCTGCCTCCTTGCCGTTTGAGGGTCTTCAGTGTCTTGTTTCGCTCGCGACGCGGAGCGTTCCGCCTCGTCGGCGGTCAACGCCCCTTGCCGAAGGGGCAAATGGGGAAACGGCACTGCGCGCAGCCGGAGCAGAAGCCGCCGTGACCCAGGGCCACGATGTCCTCCTTTGTCACGGTGTCCCCGGCCAGCAGCCGGGGCACGATGAGATCGAAGATGCTGGCCTTGTGGTACATGACGCAGCCCGGCAGCCCGAGCACCGGCACTTCGCCGATGAAGGCCAGCAGAAACATGGCTCCGGGCAGGACCGGCGCTCCGTAGGTGACGACCCGGGCCCCTGCGGAACGGATGGCCGAGGGCGTGCGGTCGTCGGGGTCCACGGACATGCCGCCGGTGGCCACGATCATCTCCGCTCCCGCGTCGAGCAACTCCCGGATGGCCCCGGCGGTCATGGCTTCGTCGTCCGAGACCAGAATTTGGCGGAAGACCTCGCTGCCGAGGTCATGGAATTTTTCGCGCACCACCGGGCCGAAACCGTCCTGGATGCGGCCGTGGTAGACCTCGCTGCCCGTGGTCACCATGCCCACGCGCAGGCAGCGGAATGCCTTCACCCGGATGATCGAGCCCCGGGCGCAGACCGACTCGGCGCGTTTGAGCTTTTCCTCTTCGATGACCAGGGGCACCACGCGGGTTCCGGCCACGGCCTGGCCCGCGCGCACCCGCTGGTTGCCGTGCAGGGTGGCGAAGACCATGTCGTCCACGGAGTTCAGCTCGCGCAGGGCGTCCACGTCCACCGAGAGCAGACCATCGTGGGCGGCAGTGAGGGTGATCTTGCCTTCAGATGGTTCGGACAGGTTCAGCCCGGGGCCGGCGGCCGCGACGGCGATGCGGCGGGCGGCTTCATCCTCGTGAACGAAACCCTGTTGGAGGTCGAAGACGTAGATGTTGTCTTTGCCGATCTGGAGCAGCCCGGGGATGTCCTCTGGGCGGATGACGTGGCCTCTGCGGAAGGCCGGGCCCTTGCTGCGGCCCGGGACGATACGGGTGAGGTCGTGGCCCAAAACGGTGCCGACGGCTTCCTGGACCGGGATCGTCTTCATGCCCTTTGTGGGGCGCATGATGCTCACTCCTCCAGGATGTTCCGGCAGTCCGGCCCGAAGAAGGGAGGCGGCACGGACAGCGGATATTCCGTGAGTTTTTCTTACGCCAGTCGTGACATAAGAGTCAAATCAAAAGAGTGATTCATCCTGTTGAATCAATATGTTAAAGTGAACATAACAGCGATTGGAACGGTCCGGTCGGTTGATCGGCCGCGTTCGGGGGTCATGTGCGGAAATGGAAGGCCGTCAGCGGAGGCGGGAAAGGTTTTTGAGGTCGTCGCCGGTCTCGAAGTTGCAGACCACGGTGAGCACGTTTTTGCCGTTCCGTCGGTCGTAGCTCAAGGAGGACATGTACTTGCGGAGGCGGTAGATCTGACGATCCGCGCGGGAACCGGAGGCTAGGCCTTCATCGGTGTCGGGGCCCAGGGCCGCCAGGGGGTCGTCCGGGGGGCCGTCCTCGGCCATCTCGATGATGATGGCCTGGGGCAGCACCGTGAAGACCAGCTCCAGATCCGGGCGGCGGCCGTCGAGCATGCGGGCCAGGGCGCGCGTGCCGTAGGACTCGACGGCCCCCGCGCGTTGGTTTTCGTATTCCAGGTAACGCAGCAGGGCGTATGTCATCAGTTCCTCCAGGGCCGTGCAGGCGTCGAAGATGGGCTTGACCCCGATCCCGGCCGCCTGGGCCAGGCGGGTCAGGGCGCGTTCGGCCGTGACGATTTCGCTGGCTTCGTTCTTGACCACCAGATGCAGGGTTCGGGCAGGCTCGGCCTGGTCCATGTGCTTGGCTTGTCGGCGGCGGATCAGCGGGTCGCAGAGCTTTGCCGCGATGATCACCACGGCCACGAAGCCCAGGAACCACCAGAGCGGTTCCAGGCCCGGCGTACCGATGTCGGCGCTTCGTGGGAGAGGTGCGAGGTTCTCCCGGGGAGTGCGCGTGAGAATCCAGACGAACAGGCCGCAAAGGATCGTGAAGGTGGCCGCGAAGGGCGTGATGGAGGCCCATATCTTGCGCTGACGACTGAAGAACGTCCCGGCCGCGTAACGCACGGCGGCCATGGAGAGCAGGAAGCCGACGCCTAGGGAAAGGAACTGAACGGCATGCACGAGTGTGGCGTCGGGGGACATGCCCAAGGGCAGGTCCAGGCCGTAGCGCTGTTCCGCCATCCATTGCAACACCGTGCTGCCGCGGGCGAAGAGGTGCAGTCCCTGGGCCAGATGAGCGCCCAGGATGAGCGGGATGATGGCGTAGCTGAAGACCGAGAAGTTCATCTTCACGGAGACGCCGTTGAACAGCGTGGCCGCCTGGCTCGCCAGGGTCAGGCCCAGAAGGAAGAGCCCCTGCCAGGCCAGGAAGAAGAAGGTGAAGCCGGTTCGGTAGCCGAAGTGCCGGGAGAGTAGGTCGAGCACCTCGGGGAAAGCATGCTGGAACTGGGTCGCCGAGATGACCCCGCCCAGGAGCACGGAGAGGATCGCCTCCATGAGTCCGGGTTTGCGCAACAGCCAGAGTTCCCTTGAGGGCAAGCGGAACTCCACTTTGGCCGAGTCCTTGGGGCAGGATTTCACGCAGTTGCCGCAAAAGATGCAGTAGGCGTTGGTCTCCTTGATGCGCGGGAATTCGTTCATCGGGCAGCCCGCCACGTGGCTGTTGCCGTAGTAGCAGATTGCCGCGTTGCACGTGCGGCACTTGTCCGGGTTGCCGCGGATCTGGAGCATGCCGACCCGGGCGTAGGCCACACCCATGCCGCCCAGAGGGCACATGTAGCGGCACCATGCCCGGCGTTCGAACACCGCCGAGGCCGCCAGCACGCAGCCCACCACCACCAGGAGCAGGATGGCCGTGGCTTTGGGGTGGGAGGGAATGACGAACGCTTCCTCGGCCCAGACGATGAGCACCAGGAAGAAGCCGATGACCAGCGGGCCGAATTTCTTGACCCAGTTGGGCACGGGCAGGTTCAGGCCGCAAACCGCTCGCAGACCGTCGCCCAGGCAGCCGAAGGGGCAGACCGCGCACCAGAACCGGCCCAGGAGGAGGTATTGGACGATGAACAGGGGCCACCAGAACAGCCACATGAGCACGTTGCTCGGGTTGTCCGTAGGGTTCTGGGAACCGGCCAGAAGGAAATAGACGCCAAGCCCCAGCAGGGCCACGGAGACGGCCCGGAGGATGCCCGGAAAGTAGGGCGACTTGAAAAGCCGCTTCGTCCTGAAGAGTTGGGCCATGACACACTGGAATTAGGCGCAAAGGGAGGGAGGTGTCAACGCGGCCCCCGGACGAATCGGGGCCGGAGCGTCTGCTTGGCGATCAAAACGACGAGGCCGATCCCGGCGACGGGGTGCGTCGCAGCGGGTCCGGCCTCGCGAGGGGCATGGTTCGGCTGCTGCCGGAGGAGTTCTCAGTCCGCCGTCAGGCCTTTTCGAAAACAGGCCAATCCCGTGAACGGGCCTGGGCTCCCGAGGAGGAGATCAGGAGGCAGGCCCGCCCGGGGAGGGCGTCCGCCGTGGCCAGCGCCTGTCCCGGAGGCAGGACGAACAGGGCCGTGGCCAGGGCGTCGGCCTCCATGGCCGAGGGCGCGGCCACGGAGACGCTGGTGATCTGTCGGGGGCAGCCGCCGGTGCGCGGATCCACGATGTGGTGCAGGCGGCCGGATGCGTCCAGGGGGGCTTCATAGCTGCCGGAGGTGGCCACCGCGCCGTCGCGCAGGCGGAGAATCGAGGGGTAGCGGCCCCGGCGTTCGGGATCCTCCACCGCCACGCTCCAGGCCCGTCCGGGCGCGGGGCCGCCGGCGGCGCGGATGTCGCCTCCGGCGTTGATGAGATGGTCGTTCACGCCGAAGCTCCGAAGGGTGTCCGAGGCGCGATCCACGATGTAGCCCTTGGCGATGCCGTCCAGGGTCAGTGCCATGCCCTGCCGGCCGAGGCGAACGGTCCCGGAGTCGAGACCGACCGCCCCGGCGTCCACGAGGTCGAGGACCTCGCGGATCTCGGCGCGGGAAGGACCGGGATCACCGGGGGCTCGGCCGGCCCGATCCTTGAGCAGGGTCACCAGCGGAAGCACCGTAGGGTCGAATGCTCCGCCGGCGACATCGCGCGTCCGCAACGCCCGATCCACCACGAACGACAGCTCCGGGGGGGCGTTCCGAAGCGTTCCGTGCCGGTTCAGGTGGGACAGGGGGGTATCGTCGCGGTGGCGATCCAGGATGCCGCAGAGACGTTCCATCTCGGCGAAAGCCGCCTCAATGGCCTCTTCGGCCCGGTCCTGCGAGGGGTGCATGGCGGTCATGGTCACGAAGGTGCCCATGAGGAAACGGGTCCGCTCCAGGCGCAGGCGCTCGGGGGCGGCGGCTTCGGCCGCGGCCAGGGACGGGGCCAGGGACAGGCCCAGGCCCAGGATGCCTCCGGCGCGGAGGAATTGACGGCGGGTGAGGATGGCGTCAGGCATTGCCTTGCTCCTTGCGGGAACCGGGGTGGGGCTTCACGTCTCGGTCTCCGGCGAATTCGAATCCGGCATCGGCGTCGTAACAGGTCAGGCCGCAGCGCAGGCAGCGGCTGGATTCCTTGATCGCCTCGCGCTCCTGAATGCCCCGGCGCACTTCCATGGTGAAATGCTGCCGTCGCATGTCCACGGGGATTTCCGGGGCGATGACGCGGGGGATGGTGTACTTCACGCGCATGTCCTTGAGGATGCTTTCAGGGATGACCCGGACCTGGGGTTCGACGGGTTGCGCCACCTCGCCGCTGGTCACGAAGAGGTGGATGGAGCGCGCGGCCTTGCGGCCGTCGGTCACGGCCTCCATGACGATGGCGCGACCGCGGCGGACCTCGCCGCCCACGAAGACGTTCGGCAGGTTGGTCTGCATGGTCGTGTCGTCGCCGTCCAGGGTGTCCCGGCGGCTCCGCTTCAGGCCCGCCAGACCGCTGGCTTCGTTGAAGGGCGTGAGATCGGGCTTGCGGTCCGTGGCCGCGATGATCAGGTCCACGTCCTCGATGATCTCGTCGGTGTCCGGGAGGGGAATGATCTCGCCGGTGGCCTTTTCTTGGTCCTTGTAGCGGCACTGTTGGAACCAGACCTTGGTGCCGCGCCCCGAGGCGTCGGTGACGATGGATACGGGCAGGGTCTGGAAGAGCACTTCGGCCCCGATTTCCTTGGCGCGCTCGACCTCTTCCTTGTTGGCGGGCATCTTGCGCTGAATGTTCGGAGAAAGAACCACGGTGCGGCGGGCGCCCATGCGGGCCACGGCCCGCGCGCAGTCCAGGGCCGTGTTCGTGTCGCCGATGATGACCACCGTCTGGTTGCGCAGCGAGGACCAGAGCGAGCCCAGACCGGTGAGGAATTCCACTCCGCCCTGGAGGTTGCGGGCGTCCGAGCCGGGGATGTCCAGGAGCGGCGTGGTCCAGGCGCCAGTGGCCAGGAACACGGCCTTGAAACCTTCCGCCTCCAGATCCTTGAGCCCGAACTCGCGGCCCAGTGTCATGTAAGTGCGCAGCTCCACGCCCAGGTCCAGGATGCCCTGGACTTCCCAGTCCACCACGTGGCGGGGCAGGCGGAATTCCGGCACGGCGTAGCGCAGCAGGCCTCCCGCCTCGGCCCGGGATTCGAAGATCACCGGGTGATGTCCCAGGCGGCGCAGGAAGTAGGCGCAGGAGAGCCCCGATGGGCCGCCGCCCACGATGGCGATCTTGATTCCGGTGTCCGGGCCGCAATGGATGGGCACGCGCTGGCCGGAGTGCATCTCCCAGTCGGCCACGAAGCGCTCCAGGGTGTTGATGGCCACGCCTTCGTCCACCAACTTGCGGCGGCAGATGTCCTCGCAGGGGTGGGGGCAGACGCGGCCCACGATGGCGGGCAGCGGGTTGCGGTTCTTGAGCGTCAGCAACGCGCTTCGGTAGTCGCCGCTCTTGACCTGCTGGATGAAGGTGCGCACGTCCAACTGCACCGGGCACTTCTGCATGCAGGGGGCCAGACAGTCGTCGAGTTTGTTCACGTGCAGAAGGCTGGCGGAGAAGCTGGTGATGCGGATGGCCCCGGTGGGGCAGACCTCGGCGCACTTGCCGCAGGAACGACAGAGGGCCTTGTTCACGATGGGCAGGCCCTCGGCCCCCAGGCGCACGGCCCCGAAGGGACAGGCCCGGACGCAGGAGCCCATTCCGATGCAGCCCATGCCGCAGGTCTTTTCGCCGCCGTAGAGCATGGCCTCGGCGCGGCAGTCGCGTACGCCTTCATAAGCGAACATTTGGCGGGCCCGGTCGCCACCGGAGCAGATCAGCGAGGCGACCTTGGGCTCCTTGTAGGCCACGCTGAGGCCCATGACCTTGGCTATGGCTTCGGCCACGTCCATGCCGCCGGCCACACAGACCTCGGGCGGAGCCTCTCCCGCCACCACGGCGGCGGCCGCCGCCGAACAGCCGGGGAAGCCGCAGCCGCCGCAGTTGGCGCCGGGCATCACTCCTTCGACCTCGGCCACGCGCGGATCTTCCTTGACTGAAAACACCTTGGAGGCCGCAGCCAGGAGCAGGGCGGCCGCCAGACTGAGACCGAATACGACCAGAACCGAAGTGGTGACCATGGTTACTCCCTTACGAAGCCATGCCGGTGAAGGCCAGGAAGGCGAGCGACATGAGACCCGCCGTGATCAGCGCGATGGGCACTCCCCGGAAGACATGGGGGATGGGGGAAATGTCGAACCGTTCGCGGATGGACGAGATGATGACCAGGGCCAGGGTGAAGCCCACTCCGGTGGCCAGGCCGAAGACCACCGACTTGGTGAAGCCGTAAGAGTTCTTCTGCACCAGGATGGCCGAGCCGAGCACGGCGCAGTTGGTGGTGATGAGCGGAAGGTAGAGGCCGAGGGCCCGGTACAGGGGCGGGATCATCTTTTTCAGGAACATCTCCACGAACTGCACCAGGGAGGCGATGACCAGGATGAAGACGATGGTGCGGAGATAGTCCAGTCCATACGGTTCCAGGAGCATCTTCTGAATCGGCCAGGTCAGGGCCACCGACATGCCGATGACGAAGATCACCGCTCCGCCCATGCCAAGGGCCACGTCCGTGGACTTGGAAGTGCCCAGGAAGGGGCAGGTGCCGAGGTATTGCACCAGGACGATGTTGTTGATGAACACCGCCGAGATGATGAGCAGGAAGTATTCCATGGTTCCTTTCCTTCGCGCCCGCTAATCCCGGGAGCACAACTTGCAGCTGCCGCAGGTCGAACACGAGCTGATGGCCTCCAGGGCTCGCGGAGGCTCGTTTTCGTGGCGCTTGGCGTTCCAGCGGTTGAGCGCGTTCATGCCGGCCAGGATCAGGCCCAGGCAGATGAACGCTCCGGGGGCCTTGACCAGGATGCTCACGGGCTCGAAGCTCGACCAGGTCACGACCTTGCCGAAAAGCGTACCCGCGCCGATGAGCTCACGCAGGCCGCCCAGGAAGGTCAGGGACATGGTGAAGCCCATACCCATACCCAGCCCGTCCAAAACCGAGAGAAAGACGGGGTTGCGCGAGGCGAAGGCCTCGGCGCGGCCTAGAATGATGCAGTTGACCACGATGAGCGGCACGAAGATGCCCAGTTCCAGGTACAGCGGATAGGTGTAGGCCTGCATGAGCAGCTCCACCGCCACCACCACTGTGGCCGCGATGAGAATGAAGCAGGCGATGCGGACCTTGGAGGGGATGATCTTGCGCAGCAGGGCCACCAGGAAGTTGGAGACCACGAGCACGAAGATCACCGCGCATCCCATGCCCAGGCCGTTTTTGGCGCTGGTGGTCACGGCCAGGGTCGGGCAGAGGCCGAGAACGATGCGGAACGGCGGCAGTTCCCGCCAGAGTCCCTTGGTGAATTCCTTGACGGCGCGTCCCATGCGGACCTCCCTGTCAGCGAGGCCAGGCGGCCAGGGCGCCCGGCTTGATTGCGGTGTAGGCCTCCGCGGCCTTGCGTACGGCAGTGACCATGCCCGTGGAGGAGTAGGTGGCCCCGGACACGGCGTCGATGTCGCCGCCCTTGTTCTTGAGGTCGAGGCCGGTCAGCGGGTGGTCCTTGTATCGTGAGGTCACCGCGGGCTGGAACACGCGCGTTCCAAGGCCCGGCGTTTCGGAATGGGTGGTCACGCCAATGGCCTGGACCACATCCTTGCCGGGATCGAAGGCGACCATCACGCCCACGTTGCCGCCGTAGCCTGGGCCATGACCCTCTATGGCCAGCGCCACGAGTTTACCGGCGGAGAGAGCCGGATAGACCGTGATTTCCGCCCCGTCGGCCAGGGCCATCTTGCGGCGGTCGGCGATCGGGTTGTTTTCATGCTCGGGGAGCACCGCGGCCAGGGCCGGGCCCTGCACGAAGGTCAACACCTGCTCCTCGATTCGGGTCCGGGTGGCCTCCTTGAGCGAGGCCAGGGTGAAGCCCGAGGCCGTGCCGATGAGCGAGAGGACCACGATCATCTTGATGATTTCACGCATGGCGTCTGCCTCCGAAGAACTTGGGCCGGACGCGGTCCAACAGCGGGGCCAGGAGGTTGGCCAGGAGAATGGCGAAGGGGACGCCATCGGGGTAGATGCCCCACTGGCGGATGACCAGAACCAGAACTCCGGCCAGGAAGCCGTAGAGAATCATGGCCCGGTGCCCGGAGGGCGAGGAGCCGGGGTCCGGGGCCAGGAAGAAGGCGCCCAGCAGCACTGAACCGGTGCAGAGATGGAACAGGGGGCCCGCCTGGGTCAGCGGGTCCAGCCAATGGAACAGCGCGGCCATGGCCGCAACTCCGGCCAGGAAGGCCAGGGGGATGTGCGGCCGCAGGCGGCGGGAGGCGATCAGGAACAGGCCTCCCGCCAACAGCGCGATGCCCTGGGAGGCGCCGATGGCGCCCAGCTGGTTGCCCAGGAAGAGGTCGGCCAGGGGGAGGTGGTCGATGGCTCCTGTCCCCAGATATTTGAGCTGCGCCAACGGGTCCGGGGTTGGCCAGTGGGCGAGCATGAGATCCAGGTCCATGTACTTGGGCCAGGAGACCTCACAGACGGCCCAGCCGATGAGCGGGGGACAGAAGGGGTTGGACCCGAAGCCCCCGAAGACCGTCCGACCCAGCGCGATGGTGCAGAAGCTGCCTGCCGCCACAAGCCACCAGGGGGCCGTCGCGGGCAGAAGCATGGCCAGGAGCAGGCCATGGAACAGGGCCGTGCCGTTGTCCACGTCCACCTCGCGTCCGGCCAGCATCTCCAGCAGGATCTCGCTGATTACCGCCATGGCGCCGGCCAAGGCCACCACGCGGGCGGCGTCCAGTCCGTACCGCCATGTGCCCATACCGAGGGCCGGGAGCAGGGCCAGGCAGGAAAGGGCCATGAGCGAACCCAGGGTCCGACCGCAGCGCCAGTGCGAGGGCGGGCCGACGGTGAGACGGACCTGGGTGATGGCGTGTGGTTTTACGACAAGGGCGGCCATGCGAACTCCTCATTCATCCGTTGGGCGTTCAATGGACCACTCCGTCCATGGGCCAGGGGTTGGCCGCGTCGGCCAGCTCCTTGCGGGCGAAGCGGATGTAGTGCAGCAGGGGGCGGCGGGCCGTGCACCAGTACGAGCACTGGCCGCACTCCATGCAGGAGGCCAAGCCGTAGGCCAGGGTTTTTTCGAACTGGCCATATTCCGCGTAGCGGCCGATCATGTCCGGCCGGATGCGCGCCGGGCAGTGCAGGACGCATTCGCTGCAATTGATGCAGGGATCGCCGACCATGGGGGGGAAGGCGTCCTTGGGAACCACGGTCACTGCATAGGCGCCTTTCTCCAGGCCGTGGTCCACGTCGTAGACCGTGTAGCCGCGCATGGGGCCGCCGATCACGAGGCGGTCGCCCGCGTTGATGGGCACCCCGGCGAATTCGAGAATGTAGGACAACGGGGTGCCGAGGACGGCTCGATAGTTCTTGCCCGCCAGAGTGAAGACGGTGTCCGTCACCGGACGTCCGGTCTCCATGATCCGGCCGATGAACCAAAGCTTCATGACGCTGACCGCGATGGTGTTTTCCGGCTTCTCCCGCCCCGTGGCGGCGAGAACCGCGAGGTCGGACAGGGAGTTGGGGTACTCCGGTTTGACCCGTACCGTTTCGCAGCCGGGCAGATTCTGGTCCAGGGTCGCGGTGACAAGGACCATGCGCTGGGGGGCGATGAGCTTGCGCACCGCCTCAAGGCCGCGCAGCAGGGTGGGCTGGGCATCGCGCATGAGCTGCTCGGCGACGGATACGGTGGGTTCGGGGTTGACCCCGTTTATGACCAGAATCTCTCTGTTCAGCATGAAGCGATCCATGCGCACGCCGAGCGTCCGCAGAGCCTCGCGCAAGCCCTCGGTATCCTCGGGAATATCCATGGGCGGTAGGGGATCCAAGGCGGCCGAAGCCTTCATGGTGACATAGGCGAAATCGGCCTTGTCCACCACGGCGCTCATGGGCGCATGCACCACGCCGCCCAGGGGCTTGGGATGCCTGGCCAGTTCCGCGCCGGCGGCCAGCTTTTGGCCTCGCTGCACCTGGATGTCGTAGCCGCAGACATAGAGGTTCAGCCAGTCCGGGGCTGGGACGTCGATGATCTCGGAGGACAGGGGACTTTGCAGTGAAAACGTTGGCTTGCGCATGCTCATTTCCTTTGCAGATGGCAGGCGTTGCAGCTCTCTTTCCCGAACGGCCCCGCGCCCATGCTTTCATGGCAGTTCATGCATTGGGCATGGAGAGCGTCGGTGCGCAGGGGAATGCCGGAGACGTCGGGCTGGTCTGTCGCGGTCTGGTCGGCCTTCGGCGGTGCGGCGTGGCAACGCGTGCAGGCGTCGATGCTTTTGAAGGCGGTACGGTGGGTCGCCTTGAACGCCGCATCGAAAGCCGCGGGGTGACATGAGCCGCAGGCCTCGGGATTCATTGGATCCGCCCCGTCGTGGTGGCAGTCGCCGCAGGCCAGACCGAGGTCGTCGGCATGGTGCCCGTGGCTGAAGAGGACTCGGCCTCCGGCGTTGTCCAAGACGATGCGCGGGGGGGTGCCCTGGGCCGGGGCGATGTGCAGATAGCCGAATACGGCCACCAAGCACAGAACCGCCGTAATGGCGGCGATGGGATAATACCTTTTGCTCATAGTGCCTTGCCTTGGTCCGACGTTGTGGCCCCATATTCCTTTACGCAAACACTCGGGCAGGGGCTGATTCAGCAATCAGGCCCTTTAGCAACACTTGTACCAAGAAAAAATGGCGAGAGCGAATTCGCGCATAAGTTAATCATATTGATGTATTATGCCGCTTGTCGCAAGTCGGTCATGAAAATTTTGCGCGAAATTCAGACTGATCTTGCCACGTGTTTGCCGCAAATGTTGCGCGATTCCTCGCGGTTGATACACGCGAAGAGGGAAGGACAATGGTGTTTTTTTCTCCCAACTCCAGCCAACATGTGGGCTTATCGGGGAAATTTCTAGATGTGATTACCCGCTCCTTCGAGCAAGGCATCGAGAGGCCGTCACAAAGGATTTCACCCCTGCGCACCTTGTCTCACTGTGTCTCGCGCTGTTTTTCAGCGATGCCTCGAGAGCATTTCTAAGGAAACCGGAAATCCACATGCTCAGAGTGAATGGAGGAAGTTCCCTGCGCCTGTCCTCTTCGGGACGGATCATCCCGGGGGGGCTTGCCTTTTGCTGCATGAGACGATAGGAATTTTCAGCTTTAGAAAAACTGTAGACCGGAGCCCGAATGCTCAAGCGAATATCGTCCCAGAACCTGAGGGTAGGGATGTTCGTCGTGGAGTATGGCGACGGTTCTTTCGATTGCCCCCGTGTGCGCCTGGACCGGCAACTGGAGTCCCTGGCCGACGTGGAGGCCGTGCGGCGAGAGAGCAAGGAAGCCATGGTGGACATGGCCTTGAGCCGCATCAGTCCGGAGCCTGCCCCTCCTGAGAGCGAAGGGCTTTCCTCCATCCCACCATTCCTGCCCAGCGGCACGTTGGGGCCGGAACCCATGATTTCCCTGGCCGAAGAACTGCGCGTGGCGCGTGCGGTCTACAACAAGTCCCTGGACTTCATGAGCCGCTTTCTGCGCGACGTGAAGCTGGGCCGCGCGACCAGCGTGGGGGAGGCCGAGCAGGTTGCCGGTGAGATCGGCGCCAGCGCGGCCCGCAACCATAAGGCCGCCAGCAGCCTGTCCATCACCCGAAGCCACGGCTATGTGACCAATCACAGTGTCAACGTGGCTTTCCTGGCGGCCGCCCTGGGTGTGCGGCTGTCGTTGCCCGAGTCCCATCTGCATACGCTGACTCTGGCGGCTCTTCTGCACGACGTGGGCAAGGCCCTGCTGCCTGACGCCGTACTGCACAAGCCCGGCAAGCTTACAGCCGAGGAATATGCCCTGGTCAAGCGCCATCCTCAGGACGGCCATGATCTGTTGGCGGCCCAGCACCTCTTCTCCCGCGATGTGCTGGACGCGGTTCGGGATCACCATGAGTCGCGTGACGGCACCGGCTACCCCGGGGGCAAGGCCGGTGAGGAGATCAATCCCTTCGCCCACTACCTGAGCATCCTGGACGTCTACGACGCCCTCATCAGCTACCGCACCTACCGTAGGGCCCTGACGCCCTTCCAGGCCCTCAAGTTCCTTTACGCCAATCGCGAGACGCGCTTCAGCTCACCGCACCTGTTGGCGTTCATCCGCTTCATTGGGATATACCCGGTGGGCAGCTTCGTACGGCTGGCCGACGGCTGCTACGGCTTGGTCACGGACTTTCACGAAGACAAGCCCGACGCGCCCCGGGTCAAGGTGGTCTTCGACAAGCGGCTGCGTCCCATGCGTCCGGTGACCGTGGACACGGCCCAGGGCAACGGTGGGGCGAGGGTGGTGGAACTGGGGCTCAACCCCAAGGACTACCATCTGAACACGGAACTCTTCTTCCCCTGACGCGCTGGCCTTCCGGCCGGTGGTCATTCTCCTCTGAACATCTCGAGATAATTGGCGAAGAGCCTCGGGCTCAGGCGAGAGAACTGGTCGAAGTCGGCCACGATCTCCAGTCCCGGCACGATGGCCCGGGCCACCGGGATGCCCAGATCCTTGCGGGTCAGGTCCGCGTAGATCACCGGATAGCCGTTGGCGATGAGGGTCTCCTCCAGCACGAGCAGATCGCCTTCCGGGCTGCTCGTGCCGATCTCCGGCAAATCCTCCAGGCGTCGCGCGGCCAGTCCCTCGGGTGCGGGCGACCCGGCCGGACCGGGGAAGGGGTAGGGAGTCTCGGTCATGCCCGAGACCAGGGCCCGGCGGCCGGAGAGGTTGCAGCCCATGCCCTTGTTCACGTCGCCCCGGCGACCCAGGACGATGGACTTCCAGCAGGGCACCCCGAACTCCGGGGTGACATCAAGGAACCAGGGGGCGATGCCGCAGGCGGCATAGTCCTCCAGAAGTTTGCCCACGAGGGGATCGTTTGTCTCCAAGCGGAAGCAGTGCGCCGGATCGAAGGGCCGCACGGCCTCGGCGTCGCGCTCCAGAACCTCGCAGAGTCCGGCCAGCCGAGCCTCCTCGGAGGTGTTGCCCGCGGCCAGCCCGGTGGAGCCCAGGGCGCTGAACAGGGCCGGCTCGTCCAGGTTGCAGAAGAGGAAGACCAACTGGGCCGGGATGAGGATCGGGCGGCGGCCCTTGGCGTCCGCCACCTCGGCCTCCATCCACCAGAGCTTCTGCCCGGTGTAGGGCGCCTCCAGGCGCAGAGCGTTGGGATCCAGGGCTTCAGCGGTGGCGGAAACCTCGGCGTGGCTGCCGTGGACCAGGGGATAGTCCCGGGCATAGCCCCGGATGCCGTTCGCATCGCAGCTCGCGTAAGAGGAATAGCGTTCGCACATCTCCATGAGATAGGAGGCCCGGGCAGCTTCCAGGCTCAACCCGCGGCCGTAGGCGGTCTGCATGCCCTGGAACTGGACGTCCTGGCGGCCGCTGTCCGCGCGGAAGCGCGCCAGCCAGGAACGCAGCAGGGAAAATGGACTCAGGGCCGCCTTGTGGGCCATCTCCCGGGTCAGGATGCAGCCGACCTTTTGCAGCCGTTCCGTGGCCAGGGCGATAGTCTCTTCCAGCGGGCGGCGTTCACGGGGGGCGGGCAGGCGGCCTTCGTCGCGCAGGCGGTCGCGCGTGACGGTGGCGGTTACGGCCGGTCCGTCGGGCAGATCCTCGGGCGCGAAGGGTATGGCCAGTCCCGTCTCGTCTGGCGCGGGCAGGGGGGCATGGGCCGTGAGGTTGGCCTGGAACAACCGGATCCACTGGCGGTGCAGATCCTGGTCCGGCATGAGGCTTGACCGGATGTGAATGAGCGGGGTGTTTTCAGACAGCTCCCGGGGATCAAGTCCGTCCAGGCGGGGCAGGAGATGGGCGAATCTCTCGTGGGCCAGACATGTCTCGCGCAGCAGCGCGGCCAGCACGAGGTCGCCTCGGCGCTCCCCCGTGGTCACCTCGTCGATGAGTTTTTCCAGCTTGCGTGTGCGGTGTCCGCTCATGCCCTGAAGCAGGAACTGATGCATGAAGTCGTCCAGGGGATGCTCCCGCAGATACTCCAGCATGTCGTTGAAGCTCAGGTTCTGGGCTGGATGGGCCATGAAGCAGCCCACTCCGGCGACGTTGTCCATCAGCCGCAGTTCGTAGCGCATTCGCGTTCCTCGTTGTCGGTTCGGCGGGCGGAGCGCCCGCCGGGAACGATAGGCCAAGCGTGCGGGGGATTCAAGTCCGACGGGGGGCGGGATCAGAGATCCTGAGTCGGCTCCTCGTCGCCCCAGGCGACCACTCGGTTGCGGCCTTGTCCCTTGGCCCGGTAGAGCGCCTGGTCGGCGCGCTCGAGCATGTCTTCGAAGACGTTGGAGCCGAAGAGCGGCGTCCGGGAATGTTCGGCTACGCCGATGCTCACGGTGTTGTCGAGGCGCGCGCCGCCTTCCTCGCAGGGGGTACGGACCACCGCCAGGCGGATACGGTCGGCCAGGAGACGTGCTTCCTCGGTGTTGGAGCCGGGGGCCAGAACCACGAACTCCTCGCCTCCGGCCCGGGCCAGGAGGTCCGAGGTCCGGATGTTGGCCGCCACCACCCGGGTCAGATGCACCAGGAAGCGGTCGCCGACGAGGTGCCCGTGCTGGTCGTTGACCCGCTTGAAATGGTCGATGTCGATCATCAGGCAGGAGAAGGAGGCCCCGGAGCGCAACGCGACCTGCAACAGGCGGGGGCCTTCCGTGACCAGGAAACGGCGGTTGTGGATTCCGGTGAGTTGGTCCGTGATCGTGGCCTGTTCGAGAGCCTCGATGTGCTCCTGGGTGGTTTCGGACATGCGGTTGAAACTTTGGCCCAGGAGTCGGAATTCCAGCGGCGAGTCGCGGAATGTCTCCATATCCACCGTGGTTCCGTAGCGGCCTTCGTGGATGTCCTGGGCCGCGCGCAGCAGGCGCCCCAGGGGATCGATGATGCGCCGCGCCAGGAGGCGGGCCAGAAACAGGGCCGCCAACAGGGCCAGGGCCAGGCCTGAAAGGATGAGCAGCAGGGCCCAGACCCAGGACAACCCCTCGCCCACGGCCACCAGCGCCGCCACGGCCACCAGGGTCGGCGTCAGGAGCAGGCCCCAGCCGCAGAGCCGCAACAGTCCCTGGATGTGCTGGGTCTGGAAGATCAGGCGGGAGGCGCGATCGTCGTCCATGGTCTAACCTCGCGCCTTGTGCTCGCGCAGGCGTTCGCGCAGCTCACGCACCGCCAGACCCGCTTCCCCGGAATGGTCCTCGTATTCGATGACCGCTCCGCCGGAGGTGTGCAGGGCCACAGCCTCGCCGTTGACCTCCACGTGGGTGATGTCGCGGTAGTAGACGTCCAGGGTTCCGGCGTCGCGCATCTCATACGCCAGGGGCAGGTAGGAAAGCGGCGGAAAGATGCGGCCCTCCTTGCGGGCCACCACCAGAAAGTCCTGGCGCGGCGCCATGAGGGTCAGGAGCACGTGGTCCGGCAGGCTTTTGACCAGCCAGTGGTTCAGGCAGCCGCCGTATTCCAGGACGGGAAAGGCCGGTTCGCCCGGAGCCAGGCCGCATTCCCGACGGGCCTCGTCCTCCAGCAATTCCAGCAGGTCTTCGCGGAATCCGTCGTAGAGGCCGCGGATGAGCCTGGCCCCATGCATGTCGGCCAGGAGCGGAACCAGAACCAGGAATGCGCCCGGGCCCTGGAACAGGAGCAGTCCCCCGGCCAGGCACAGGGCGTAGGCCAGGGTCTTGAGGCCGGGGCTGGCGGCGAAGCGGAGGAAAAGGCGGTCCCGGAGGTCCACGAGCGGCTCCCTGCGCTGAATGGCCGAGCTATAAATGGCTGCGCGGGCCGCGTCAACGAGCCCGCGGGTTCAGGCCGGACCGTCGAGCAGGGCCTCGACCCAGGGCAGCAGACTCGCGGTCATGGCTTCCACCCCCAGGGCGTTGGGGTGCAGACCGTCCGGCAGAGTCAGCGCCGGGTCGCCGAAATAGGGTTCCAGGATGTCCGGGTAAAGCGGCAGGCCGAGTCGGGCGGAGAGGCGCGGGAAGAGCGCCTGAAATTCCCGGCCATAGGCTTCGTCCACCCAGGGCAGGGCGCGCACGCCGACCAGGAGCACTGCCGAGCCTGTCCGTCGCAGACCGGTGGCCATGGCCGCCAGATTGCCTTCGGTCTCCTCGGGAGGAACCAACTGGTGGCAGTCGTTGGCCCCGAATTCCAGCAGCGTGGCGCGGGGAGAGTTGGCCAGGACGTCGTCCAGCCGACGCAATCCGTCGGCCGAGGTCTCACCGGAAATCCCTAGGTTCAGTGCGCGGAGTTCGCGGCCGTCCGCGCGCAGGAGCGCCTCCAGGCGGGCGGGCAGGGCTCGGGCGGCGGGCAGGCCGTACCCGGCGAAGAGGCTGTCTCCGAAACAAGCCAGGCGTTGCAGCGCCACGGGCTCACTCCTGGTTCATCCAGGCGCCCACGGCCTTGGCCGCCTTGGGCCATTCGGCCGAGAGGCGGAGCTTGAGGAATTCGGCGAACACGGAGTCCAGAAGCTCCACGCACTTCTCCAGAAGGTAGATCTTCTCCAGGAATTTGGAGTCCGGGTCTTCGTCCTCCTGGTCGCGCAGGTCCACCTTGGGGGTCTTCAGCCCCGAAATCCCGAAGTCGTCGGCCTTGAGCGTGACCTGCCAGGCATCCTGGTCGATCTCCAGGCGCAACTGGGCCTTGTTGACCTTCTTGCCGGTGCGCAGACCCGTCTTGGCCTCGGCCAGCTCGCCGCGCGGGCTGCTCACCGTGGCGGTTTCCAGGCTTTCGCCCTCGCCGCCCTGCACCGAAACCTTCTGCTCCACATGCAGGGCGAAGGACTGGCCGGTCTTGCTGCTGAACATGCCGTCGCGCTTTTCCGAGGCGTACCAAAGCCAGGTGAGGAAATCCTGTCCCAGGATGGAGTTTTCGCGTTGTACCAGAGTGAGATCCATGCCGGGCTCCTAGACGAAGAGGGTGGGTTCGAGGTGTTCCAGAGAGGCGGCCGCGTCCTCGCCGAGCATTTCCAGGGCCAGGAAAAAGGGCGAGAGGGGCTCGAGGTGCAACTCGAAGGTCATGGCGAAGTGGTCTTCGAACAGGGCCCGGACCTTGCTGTTGGTGGTGTCCAGCCAGACCTGGTTGGTCTGGGTGTTCCAGAGCGCGCCGAAGACCGCCGGAATGGGCAGGGAGCGGGCCATGAGCTTGAGGTGGACCTGCTCCTTGAGCTCGCGTTTGCGGTCGCGGGAGAGGAAGTTCTTGCCCTGCTCCTTGGCCTTGGCCAGCTCGGCGTTGAGGGCCAGCTGATAGTGTTTTTTGAACACGGCGGGCTGCACCCGGCGGGTCTCCAGGCGCAGGGAGAAGGCCAGGTAGTGCGCCTTCTCCGGCGGCGAGGCGGCCCAGCGCACGTCGAGCATGTCGTCGATGTTGGCCCAGCCGAAGGAACGCTCGTCGGCCGTGGCGTCGATGTCGCGGAAGGCCCACTCCTTGAGCCGATCCGGGACGGCCTGGAACAGCGTGTCCGGCACGTCCTCCACGATGCGGTAGCGGGTCAGGCCGACGCTGGATGAAAGAAAGCTCACGAAGACCTCCTGGACGGCCGGGGTGGCCGGTTGCCCACCTGGGTAAAGACAAAACCGCCGGTTGTCCAGCCCGGGTGGTGGGCTTGAGCGCGTCGTCCTCTTGTCCTATTCTTGCGGCGGGCTTTGAAAATGAGGAGGAGTACGTGAACGAGAAATCCCTGGAACTGCTGGGGGCGTTTCTGGAAGAGCGGGCCGCCCTGGTGCGGGCCCTGGAGTCGGAGGCGTTCGGCCTGCTGCACGGCGGCAACGACCAGAAGGGATATGAGGAGAAGATGCGGGAGAAGGCTGCGCTTCTGGCCGCCCTGGCCGAGGACGCCGCCCCCTTGCTGGAGGACGTGGACGACGAGACGGCCGATGCCCTGGCCTCGCGGCTGGAGGCGTTTTCCCGCAGCGCGGCCAACTCCCTGCGGGTGAAGAGCGTGTTTTACATGTCCGCGCTGCTTTACCCGGAGGACTACGTGGACGGAGCCAAGAACGACCTGGAGAACTTCATCGACGAGGTGCGCCGCCGGGCTTAGGCGTGGCTTTGGGAGTTCCTGGTCTGGTCGTCGGCGCGGTCGTGCGGGCCGAAACCGTCGTCGGTGTTTTGGCCGGGACTTTCACCGGACCCTTGATCGGGGCTTTGCCTGGGGTCGCGGCGGCGGACGTGGTTCCGGGTTTGGCCTGCTGGGGCTGGGAGGAACGTTGGGCCGTCAGCACGATCTTGTACACCGCGTCTTCCTGGGGCCGAGTCAACTCCAGAAAGGCGCAGCCCACCACGCCGGAGTCGTGGCGCATGGCCTTGGCCGGGAGCCCCTGAGCCAGGACTTTGCCTCCTCCCCGCAAGGTCAGGGTGAGGACCGTGCCGCCCTTGACGCGCGGACCCTGGAAACGGAAGCCGAGGCCCGTGGCCGATATGTCCGTGGTATGGTAGACGCCGCCCAACTCGGGGCAGGCCACGTCGAGGCCACGGACGGTGACACGGAAAGCTCGCCTCTTTTCGTTTTTCACCTCGGGTTCCTTGATGTCAAGGGGCAGATCGCCAGGCCCCTGAGCCTCGGCGTCGGGTTGCGTCTGAGGGGAAACCTTGGCCGGGGTGGTCTTGGCCTTGGCGGGATCGGGTTTGTAGCTGAAGGCGAAAGGAACGGGCGTGGCCGTGGCGCCGTTCTTCCTGGTGGGCTTCTTGGGCTTCGGCGCGGATTTTTTCGGGGCGGCGGTGGATTTCGGCTTCCGCCGCAGACAGCTGAGCAGGGCGTCCCACAGGGGCGCGAACAGGCGCTTGAACACGGCAAACCCCCGGATTCAAGGTGCGATGATTCCGCCCTAAGCGCTCAAGATCAAAAAATCAAGCTCGGACGGCCTGCGTTAGCCGATTTCGAGGAGTCGTCCGTGAGCGCCATGCCCCTTGACTTTTTTCGTCTTCCGGGACAGAGAAGAAAAGCCCTTCCGAGCGGAAGGCAAGCGATCCACAAGGAGGCTTCGACATGATCGGCGAACTCATCACGGACATGGCCCACAGCACCACCCAGGGCATGATCGGCGTTTCCCTCATCTTCATCTACTTGGCCTGGATCGTTTCCGTGGCCTTCATCCGCATCCAGCAGGGCAAGAAGGAAGAGCATCACTAGAATTTTTCCCGCCGCCGGACACGTTCCGTGCGGAGTGGATTGCGGAAGCGAAAAGCGGATGCCGTCTCCTCAAAAAGGGCGGCATCCGCTTTTTTTCAGGGCGAGGTCAACTCCTTGATTCTTTAGCGAGTTCAATGAGATAGCGGCCGTAATCGTTCTGCTTCATCTCCATGCCGAGGGCTTCCAGCCGGTCCGCGTCGATGAGGCCCATGCGGAAGGCGATCTCCTCCAGACAGGCCACGATGAATCCCTGGCGCTCTTGGATGGCGCTCACGAAGTTCGCCGCCCGTAGGAGCGATTCGTGGGTGCCCATGTCCAGCCAGGCGAAACCCCGTCCCATGACTTCCACGCGGAGTTCGCCCCGTTCGAGGTAGACGTTGTTCACGTCCGTGATTTCCAGCTCCCCCCGGGCGGAAGGCTTGAGGCCCCGGGCGACCTCCACCACGCGGTTGTCGTAGAAGTAGAGCCCGGTGACGGCATACTTGGACTTGGGCTCCTTGGGCTTCTCTTCGATGCAGACGGCTTGTCCCGAGGCGTCGAACTGGACCACGCCGTAGCGTTCCGGATCCTTGACCGGGTAAGCCAGGACCACGCCGCCATGCTCGAGCTTGGAGCACTCCTGGAGCAGCGTGCTGAGCCCCTGGCCGTAGTAGAGGTTGTCCCCGAGCACGAGGCAGACCGAATCCCGGCCGATGAATTCCGCGCCGATGAGAAAGGCCTGGGCCAGACCGCCGGGCGTGGGCTGTTCGGCATAGGAGAGCGAGAGCCCCAGGCGGGAGCCGTCCCCGAGCATGGCCTGGAAGCGCGGCAGATCCTCGGGCGTGGAGATGATGAGGATCTCCCGGATGCCCGCCAGCATGAGCACGGACATGGGGTAATAGATCATGGGCTTGTCGAAGACGGGCAGGAGCTGCTTGCTCACCACGCGGGTCAGGGGATGCAGCCGGGTGCCCGAGCCACCCGCCAGAATGATGCCTTTCATGGGCCCCTCGTCTCGCCCGGGCGATGCGGCCCGGTGTTGTGTTTTACATTCGCTGGGAGCTACGCTATCAGCCAGGGTCAGACGGAGGCGAGAGTATCTTCCCGAGCCTCCGATGGCAACCGGCGCGGCCGCCGCCGCGCCGCCTCGAGCGTGCGCATGTTCGGATCACCCGTCTTCCCTGGTCTCTGGGCCGTCGTGCTGATGCTGGCCTTCCTGGCCGGCCTGTTCTTTCTGTTCGTCTTTCTTCCCGTGAGTTTGGCGGCCGGGGCCTTCGCCAAGCTCGGCCTGACTCCGCTTCAGGGGCTGCTCGTGTTCGTCCTGACCCTCCTGGGCCGGACTACCGACATTCCGTTGTTTCGCACGGGGCGGCTGGTGCGTCATTTCGGCGTGACCATGCTGGGCCCGTTTTTATGCGTCTCTCCCCTCAACCGTCCGAATCGGCCCGAGGCCCTGCTGGCCGAACTGCGGGAGCAGACCGTGGCCGTGAACGTGGGCGGCTGCCTCATCCCGATGTTCGTGTCCGGCTACCTGCTGCTGCGGGACGGCGGAATCCTGGCGGCCTCTCCCTGGTTCTGGCTGTGCCTGGGGCTGGTGGCCGCGGCCTCCTTCGCTGCCGCGCGGGTGGTGCCGCATTTCGGTCTGCGCCTGCCCTTTTGGGTTCCCCCCGTGGCCACGGTGGTCACGGCGGCCATGTTCGCGCCCGTGAACCTGGCCCCCGGCGTGGCCTACGCCGCCGGTACTCTGGGCGCGTTGCTCGGCGGCAACGTGCTTCATTATCTTGACCCACGTTCCATGGGTCGCCTGGACGCGCCCATCCTTTCCGTGGGCGGAGCGGGCACCTTCGGCGGCGTCTTTCTGGCGGGAATTCTCTCGGTGCTGCTTTCATGAACCACGCAGCGCTTCCCTTGGTGGGCGTGAGCCGCTGTCTGCTGGGCCAGCGCGTACGTTACGACGGACGCGACAAGTTCGCGCCCCGGGTGGCCGCCCTGGCCGGGTACTGCCTCCTTGTGCCGTTCTGCCCGGAGGTGGAGGCGGGTATGCCCGTCCCGCGCGAGCCCGCTCACGTGGGCGGCTCACCTCTCGAACCGCGTTTTGTCGGCAACCGCAGCCTGGAGGACCACACCTTCCGGCTCATGGGCCGGATCATGGCCCGGCTGGAAGAACTGGCGCGTACGCCGCTCTCCGGCTACGTCTTCAAGAGCGGGTCGCCGAGTTGCGCGGCCGTGGAGATGGTTTCCGTGTTCGACGACCTCGGCCGGACGCGCGGGCGATCCCTGGGATTGTTCGCCCGGGCTTTCCGGGAGCGTTTTCCCTGGATTCCGGTGGCCGACGAGCGTGTGCTGGCCGACCATTCCCGCTGGGCGGACTTTCTTGAGGCCGTGCGCCGCCGCCATCGGCGGCGGGGAGGAGAGGTATGAAGGAATTGACCGCGCGCATCGACGGAGAGTTCCTTGCCGGGCAGCGCTTCGTGCTCGCCGACGGCGAAGTGACCGCGGCGCGTTGGCCCGTGCTGGCGGGGCGGAACATTCCGCCCCTGCGCGTCGGCGACGTGCTGACGCGCGGCGGGGAACCGTTCGCGCGCGTGGAGTCCGCGTCCTGGTGGACGGGGAATCCCTCACGGCGTGTCTGGATCCTGGAGGCTTTGGCCCGGCTGGAGCCTGGCGAAGTGGCCCTCGAGCATGAGCGCCGGGGGCGGACCCTGGCCTGGATCACCTTGAGCGACAAGGGTGCCGCCGGCCTTCGGGCCGACGCCTCCGGGCCGCTTATCGAGGAGATGGTGCGGGCGATCCTGCCCCTCGGGCTGGCGCGCGGATTCGTGCTGCCCGACGACGAACGGGCCCTGCGGGCGCTCATCGCGGATCTGGCTCTGGTCCAAGGCTACGACCTGATTCTGACCACGGGTGGCACCGGGGTGGCCCCGCGCGACGTGACCCCGGAGGCGACCCTGGCCGTGATCGAGAAGCGTCTGCCTGGTTTCGAGCGGGCCATGACCGCCGCCAGCCTGACCAAGACGCCGTTCGGGGCGGTTTCCAGGGCCGTGGCCGGAACCCTGGGACAAAGCCTCGTGCTCAACCTTCCCGGCAGCCCCAAAGCCGTGCGTGAATGCCTGGAGCCGTTGCTGCCAGCCTTGGCCCATACGCTGGACAAGCTTCAGGGCGACCCGGCCGAGTGTGGCGGTCCGGCCTGATGGCCCCGGCGCTGCGCGCTACGTCTTGCATCCTGTAAAGAAACTTGGTACTTGGGCAAAGTCTGTCCTGCGAATTAAATGTTTGTTTAATCCGGACGCGAGCCAGTCACGGAGTCCTGCATGACACTGAAATCTAAATTTTTTCTGTGGGCGATGCCGCTATTTTTCCTCTTGCTGGCCGTCCCCGCCTGGACCCAGGACGCCCCGGACGCGGCGGCCGAGCCCGCCAAAATCCCGCCCATTCCGGCGGGAGCCAAGCTGGACATGCGCGCGGCGGTGCAGCGCGGTCTGGACGCCAACCCGGCCATCGTCGCGGCTCGGCACGCCCTGCTGGGGTCCGAGTCCGGGCGCAAGTCCGCCTTGGCCGACTTTTTTCCTACGGCCAGCTCCAGTTACGGCTGGACCCATGACGACCGCGTACCCCGGCAGGCCGGCGTCCGCGTCGGCGACCAGGATTCCTGGGCCTACCAGTTCAACCTGAATCAGCCCCTGTTCACCGGCTTCCGTCTCCTGTCCACCTACCAGAAGGCGCGATTGGCCAAGGAGCAGAACGAGGACAAACTCTATCAGGCCGAACTGAGCCTGATCCAGAGCATCCAGACGGCCTTTTTGAGTCTGCTGCAGGGCCGCATGGACGTGAAGAGCGCCCAGGACTCCGTGGAGCGCCTCAAGTCCCAGTTGCAGGTCACCCAGGCGTTTTACGAGGTCGGACTGAAACCCCGCCTGGACGTGCTCCAGGCCGAGGTCCAGTTGGCCACGGCCCAGCAGGAACTGCTCAAGGCCCAGAACGCCGTGGACACGCAGACAGCCCAGCTGAACACCCTCTTGGATCTGCCGCTCGAGGCGGGCGTGAACTATGTCGGCGAGCTGGACTACGCCCCCTTCACGCGGACCCTGGAACAATGTCTGACCCAGGCCTACAAGGAACGCCCAGACCTGCGCATCGGCGAGAAGAGCGTGCAGATGGCCGAGAAGGACTCCACCATCACGGCCAGCGCGTACTACCCCCAGGTATCCGCCGACTACAACTACAACAAGGCGGGGGACGACCCGCTGACCGGGGAAAGCAAGCATCTGAGCAATTCCAACCAGGAAAACTGGAACGTGGGCCTCAATCTCCAATGGAAGATGTGGCAGTGGGGCAGCACCTACTACGCCCATGACCAGAGCCAGGAGACCGTGAAGCAGATCCGGTCCGAGCTGGACAAGACCCGGCTCAACGCCGGCTTCGAGGTCAAGAGCGGGATGCTGAGCATGCGGGAGGCCGCAGACCGCATCGGCGTGGCCCGCAAGTCCGTGGAGGCCGCCCGTGAGTCCTACCGCATGGCCCTGGCCCGGTATCAGGCCCAGGTGGGAACCAACACCGACCTGCTCAACGCCCAGTCGGACGTGAGCAAGAGCGAAGCCGAACTGAACGGCGCCCTGGCCGACTACGCCAAGGCCTTGTCCAACCTCTACGTGTCCATGGGCCAGAAGAACCCTGGTTTGGCAATCGAGTAGCGCATGGACACGCAAGGGCGGTCGTCCCTGGCCTGCCCCGCCTGCCGGGGACGCCTCCATCCAGTGCGCGGCTGCCGCGAAGTCGCGCTGGTCTGCGCTGACTGCGGCGCGAAATACCCGGTACGCCGGTTCGCCGCTTTTTTGGATGACGCTTTTGAGGAGGAAGTAGCCCTTGTTCCTCTGGACCGACTCTGATTGTTCGGGGCGCGCGCCTCGCATGGGCCGGGGCCTGGCGGCCCTGGCCCTTTTTTTCTGTCTGCTGGCCGCGGATGTCCGGGCCTCGGGCGATCAACGTTCGGGGTATGAGGTCTGGACGCCCCTGGTCGAGCGGCTCGTGGCCGACGGCTTCGCCCCTGGCGACCTGCGACGGCTGTTTTCCGATCCCGTCATGGTCTATGACCCCCAGGTCATGGCCCGCAAGATGAGCCCCTTGTTGGATGCCAAGCTGGCGCCGCCCGAGCCGAAGGCCGCCGAGCCCGAGGTTGACGCGCGTTATCTCAACCCCATCCTGCTGGCCGGAGCCTACGGCTATCTGCGGGAGAACAAGGATCTGCTGCGGAGGCTGCGCGACCGCTATGGGGTGCCCGAAGAGGTGCTGGTGGCCCTGCTGCTGGTGGAGACCAAGCTCGGGCTGAACACCGGCACGGCCAAGGCCGCCTGGGCGCTGGCCAACATGGCCCTGGCCCGGAGCCTTTCGGACATCGAGCCCTATCTTTCGCGCTCGGACCTGGACCCGGAGATCCGCGTCTGGCTCGACGAGCGCACCCGCCAGAAATCGGACTGGGCCTATGAGGAACTGGAAGCGCTGCTGCGCTATGCCGAGGCTTTGGGGCGCGATCCTCTGGACATTCCCGGTTCGGCTTACGGGGCCATAGGACAGTGTCAGTTCATGCCCACCAACGCCCTGGCCTATGGCGAGGACGGCGACGGCGACGGCCGCGTGGATCTCTTCGCCAAGGAGGACGCCCTGGCCAGCATGGCCCGCTTCCTCAAGGAGCACGGCTGGAAGGATGGACTCGACGAACAGGGGCGCTTCCGCGTCATCTACCGCTACAACCATTCCGCGAGCTACGCCCGCACCGTGCTGGCGGTGGCCGACAGCCTGACCCGCATCGGCCGGACCTTCGGCGCCGGTTGACTCAGGCCGAGATCAGGCCCTGGTAGAGGCTCAGTGTGCGGGTCAGGAAGTCCCGCCCCGAGAGCTGGGAGATGACCAGACGTTGCTCGGCGGCCAGGGATTCCCGAAAGGTCGGGCTTTCCACCGCCTCGCGCAGCTTGAGGGCCAGGGCTCGCGGGTCGCCCGGGGAAACCAGGGCGCGACGGCTGACCAGATCGGGCATCACGCCCACGTCCGTGGAGACGAGCGGACGGCCGGAGACCATGATTTCCAGGGCGGCCCGGGCGATGGTTTCGGACCAGAGGGAGGCCACCACGCCCAGGTCCAGGGCCGAGAGGCAGGCCGAGATGTCCTCGCGTCGGCCGCTGATCCGGGTGCTGTCCGCGATCCCGTATCGGTCGAGCCAGTCCGTCACCTCGCGGGTCCGGGTGGCCGAGTCGAAGCCGATCAGGAACAGCCGCGCCTGCGACAGCCCCATCTCGCCGCGCAGCAGGGAGACCGCCTCGATGCACTCCTTCTGGCCCTTGACCCGGTCGAAACGGCCCACCAGGCCCAGGACCACGTCCGAGGGGGCGAAGCCGAATTCGCGTCGCACCCGATCCCGGCCTTCGGGATCGAAGCGGAAGGCCTCGGTGTCCACGCCGCCTGGGATGATCCAGAGCGCGCGTTCCGGCGTCTTCATCCTGGTCAGGAAGTGCCGGGCCATGGCCTTGTTCGTCACGACCACGGCGTCGGCCGCCTCGGCGTGCAGCCAGCGGTTCAGGGCGTCATGGCGCGGGGGGCGTTGATCGCCCCGGGTGCGCACGAGCTTGAAGTCGTGGCCGAAGCGTTTGAGCAGGGCCCAGAGGAAGAAGCCTTCGCCCCGATGGCAGTTGACGATTTGCGGCCGGAATTCCCGGAGCATCCGGGCGGCCTGGCGCGCGGAACGCAGCAGCGTCAAGGGGTTGTTGCTGTTCAGGTCCAGGGACAGCACCGGCAGGCCGAACTCATGGGCCTTGCGTTCCGGCTCGGTGCCGGGCTGGACCACCATGAGCACGCCGTGCCCGGCATCCCGAAGCAGGCGGCCCAAATACAGGGCGTACCACGCGGTGGCGTTGTACCAACGGACGTTGATGACCTGGACGACGTTCATGCTTCTCCCCGGGGCCTGGCCCCGGCCAGGGATTATGACAGCGCGGGGCTTCGGCCGCAACCATGCGCGGCGATGGTTTTTTTCCGCGCCGCCCCATATAGGGAAACACGGGACAGGCCGAAATGACGGGAGGAAGCCTAGCCCATGATTTCGCGCTTGGCCACGGCCTCGGATTTGATGCGGTCCAGGAGGTCGGCGAGGGCGGGCTTCACGTTCTCACGGATGTCTCCGGCCACGACCAGGAAGAGTACGTCGTCGCCGGGTTTGAGCAGGCCGGAGCGGCACTCGGCCAGGACGCGGAAGATGCCCGGGCGGTTCTGGATTTCATCGCAGATGGCGTTCATCCGCTCCTCGTCGTGGGTGATGTCCACGGCCACGACGTTTTCCCTGTTGGCGCGCGACCAGCCGCGGACCACGCCGTTGTGGACCAGGATCATGCCGACATTTTCGGTGAAGCCGGGTTCGGTTTTGAGTTTTGCGATGGCTGCTGATATGTCCATTTTCGGGCTCCTTGGGCACTGATTGATCGGGAGTGACAATGTACAATCTCTCCGTCCTCTTGCAAAGCCTCCCGCATATCCAGCAATCGCGCTTGGTCGGCTCGGGCTATGCGGCCTGGCTCTCCTGGTCCGGCGCGCCCAACACGTCCATGGCCCACACGCTGAAGGACTACGGCGGGGTGCTCATGGCCCAGGATACGGGCCAAGCCCTGTGGTTCTTCCCCGGGATGGAAGTCTTCCGGGCCGTGGCCCGGCTCCAGATATGGTCCCGGCTCAACGCCATGCCCATGCTCTGCCAGGTGGTCCCGGCCACGTTCCTGGTAGGCTACGACTTCGCGCTCTCGCTCTCCCTGTCGCCGGAGCTGACCGGCCAGCAGGCCAACCCGGGCCAGGACTTCGCCGTCTGGATTCACCCCAAGCTCAAGGAGGCGGTGGAGAGCATCCCCGGCCTGGACCTCAAGCCCGGCCCCGGGGTCACGGGTTTCGCCTCCTCGGTGCAGTGGCTTCAGTTTCATGCCGACCAGGGCCTGGACTACGAAACCAGCCTGGGCTGGTTTTTCGTCATCAAGCCCCTGGGCAAGCTCGGCGACAAGGAGAGCATCCTGGTCTGGCGCGGTTTCTTCTCCGAAATTCAGACGGCGCTCCAGCGTCTGGACCTGAAATACATCTCCGACGTGCGCGACGGCTACGTCATCTTTCCGCTGGGCAGCGTCCGTCTTTTGCGCGCCTGGTGCCAGGAGATGCTCAACCTGATCGCTTCGGTGAAGGAGGGCGGGCGGGAGTATTGGCCCTGCGTCATGGCTGCGGTCCCGCAGAAGGGGCTGACCTTCAGCGCCGAACTGCCCAAGAAGGTCGGACTGGACTGGGACCGTTTGGCCCCGGACTACCCGCATCTGCAATACCGCGACGCTTTTCCCCTGGCGGAATGGTTCAAGATCAACGAGATCCGCCACGGGGTCGATCAGGAGGGTCTGGAAACCTGGTGCAACCTGAGCCTGAAGGCCGGGGAGGGGCGCGGCGGCGAAGGCAGCCTGGAGGTTCCCCTGCCGCGCAAGCTGACCGTCGGCGAGGGCCAGGGCTGTTTCTATTGCGGGCTCAAGGACCACGGACCGGCCACATGCCCCACCAGGGGCCTGACCCGCATCGCCCCGGAGGTTTGGAACAAGCTGGCCACGGTCAACATGGACGCCCTGGTGGCCGGGCTCCAGACCCTGGAAAAGTCCCTGGAGCCGTCCCGGGTGGCAGCCTCCCTGGAGCATCTCGCCGGTGGCGGGGACAAGCTGGAAAACCTGCTGGCCCGCGCCGTGTTCGAAATCAACGCGCCGAGCCAACTGCGCATACTGCAACTGGTTTGGCGCAGCAGGGGCAAGGAGTGGTCCACGGGCCTGAGCCAGCTGGCCCCGGAGGACGCCCCCTATGCCTGGGCCTCGCTGGAGGCCGTGCGTGGCGGTGATCTGGACCGGGCCGAATCCATGCTCAAACAGGCCAGTCTGAAGTACATGCGCAGCTACCAGCCGCCCTCGCTGCTGGGTTTCGTGGCCCTGGAGAAAGGCGATGCGCATCAGGCCGGGTTCTATTGGCAGGAGGCTGAACGCCTGAGCTACACGCCGTTGCAGCAGGGGTATTTCCTCTACCTTCAGGGGCGTGTTCTTGAGATCCAGGGCGAGTTCAAGGAAGCCTCGTCGCTGTTCAAGCGCGCCGCCTCGGTTTCGCCGGACTGGCTGGACCCGGCCTATCGCGAGGCCGTCTGCCTCGTGAAGATGGGCTTCACCGGGCAGGGCATGGACATCCTGGAGCGGCTCATCGAGCGCGATCCGAACATCTTCAACCGCATCCTGCTCGACATGGAGCTGGACCGCGGGCGGATGCAGATCATGGGCGCCCTCTTCAGCCTCTGGCGCGTGGCCGAAACCAAGAGCGAAGAGGAGAAGGCCCTGGTGGCCACGCTGTCTTCCGAGGTGGCTCAGCGCTTCGAGGACGGCCACGCCTTCTTCGAACCGGCCCAGGAGCGCCTGGAGCGTATGCGCCGACTCACCGAGCGGCGCAACTTCGTGGCTTTCCGCACCCTTGTGAGCGGTGTGGACGAGTTCGCGGCCGAGATGAACACCCAGGTGGAGACCGACATCAAGCGCATTCGGGCCCGGGCCGACCACTATTACGATCGCCTGCGCGAGATCCAGCGCGAGGCGGCCTGGTTTCCCTTTCCCAAGTTGCTTCTGGAGTTCAACAAGGACTTCAATTTCTGCGTCGAGAAGATGAACTGGATGCGGGACCAGCACCTCAAGGTGGCCGAGAACTTCCGCAAGACCCTGCGTTTTCTGGGTGAGATCGAGGACCGCATCGGCAGGCTCCAGAAACGGCTGGTGACGTTGCGCATCGTGCGCGACAGCACGCTCTTCGTCCTGCTCCTTGGGCGCACCTTCATCTGGCTGGAGATCATCGGCCTGGGCTTGGCCCTGGTGACCATACCGCTGCTCATCTACATGACCAGGCAGGCTCCCGGGAATTGGCTGGTGACGCTCATCCTGGAGCAGAAGTGGGAGTTTCAGAAGGGACTTGTGATCATTCTCTCCGTTTTGGCCCTCGCCTTGGCCGCGGTCAAGACCGCCTTCTCCTTCGAGAAGCGCAAGCGCCAGCTCTTCGAGCGCAAGGAACAGGAGTTCCAGGACCGCGTCCAGGCCCGCAGGGCGGCCATGAAGGGTGGGGCTCCGGGGACCGGAAAAACGCAGCCCAGGACTCCGGCCAAGCCTTTGGTCAAGAGTCCCGCCAAACCTCCGGCCAAGCCCGGAGCCAAGGGAAAATAATGGACGCGGGCGGCGCCCCCTGGTGACGATGCGCCAGGGGCGCGGCCCCTAAGGAGAGAAACGTCATGCATACCCTCGTGCTCATCCGCCACGGCCAGAGCGCCTGGAACCTGGAAAACCGTTTCACTGGCTGGACCGACGTGGACCTCACGTCCCAGGGCGTGGGCGAGGCCCGCGAAGCCGCCCGCCTGCTGCGCGAGGGCGGCTTCGGTTTTGACGTCTGCCACACCTCGCTGCTCAAGCGCGCCATCCGCACGCTCTGGATCGTGCAGGAGGAGATGGACTCCATGTGGCTGCCGGTGTTCAAGACTTGGCGCCTCAACGAACGGCACTACGGGGCGCTGCAGGGGTTGAACAAGTCCGAAACCGCCGCGAAGTACGGCGAGGAGCAGGTCTTCGTCTGGCGGCGAAGTTTCGACACGCCCCCTCCGGCCCTGGAGCCGGACGACCCGCGTCATCCCGGCCGCGACCCGCGCTACGCCGATCTGGCGGCCTCCGAATTGCCGCTGTGCGAGAGCCTCAAGGACACCATCGCCCGGACCATGCCCTACTGGCACGACGTTCTGGCTCCGCAGATCAGCCAGGGCCGCAGGCTCTTGGTGGTGGCCCACGGCAATTCCCTGCGCGGGCTGGTGAAGTGCCTGGACGGCATGGACGAGGCGGCCGTGACGGCTCTGAACATCCCCACCGGAGTCCCCCTGGTCTACGAGCTGGATGATGGACTGCGCGCGCTCCGGAGATTCTACCTCGGCGATCCCGAGGCCGTGGAGCGGGCGGCCAAGGCCGTGGCGGCCCAGGGCAAGGCGTGAGCAGGACCGACGCCCCGCGCCATGTGCCCGACATGACGGGCATGGACCGCCCGGCCCTGGCGCGGGCCCTGTTGGGCTGGTTCGCCTCCGCCGGCCGTGACCTGCCCTGGCGGCGCACCTACGATCCCTATCACGTGCTCGTCTCCGAGGTCATGCTCCAGCAGACCCAGATGGAGCGGGTGGTGCCGTATTTCCAACGCTGGGTGGAGCGTTTCCCGGACCTGGAGAGCCTGTCCCGGGCCTCGGAGGACGAGGTCCTGCGTCTCTGGGAAGGTCTGGGTTATTACAGCCGGGGGCGGGCCCTGCTGGCGGCGGCCGGGGTTTTGGTGCGGGAGCACGGCGGTGCGGTGCCGAACGACCGCGATGCCTTGCTGGCCCTGCCCGGCGTCGGCCCCTATACCGCCGGGGCCGTGCGCAGCGTGGCCTTCAATCTGCCGGAACCGGCGGTGGACGCCAATGTGGAGCGGGTCTTGGCGCGGCTGACCAACCTGGAATTGCCCGCGCGCGATCCGAGAGCCAAGGAGTTCCTGCGCGAGACCGCGCGGGGTCTGATCCCCGAGGGGCGGGCCCGGGATTTCAACCAGGCTCTCATGGAATTGGGGGCCTTGGTCTGTCTGCCCCGGACGCCGCGTTGCCGGGAGTGCCCGCTGGTTTTCTTCTGCGTGGCCAGGAGTCTGGGCGTGGCCGAGAATCGCCCCCTGGCCGGGCCGCCCAAGGAGGTCGTGCGGCTCCAGATGGCCTCGGGACTGCTTCTGCGCCGTGGCCGCCTCTATATCCAGAAGCGCCGCCCGGATGACGTCTGGCCCGGGCTGTGGGAGTTTCCCGGCGGCGTGCTGGAGGAGGGCGAGAGCCCCGAGCAGGCCCTGGCCCGGGAGTTCCGCGAGGAGGTCGAGCTGAACGTGCGGCCCCTGGCTCCGGTGGTCCAGGTACGCTACAGCTACACCCGCTACCGTGTGACCATGCACGCCTTCTACTGCGCCGACACGGAGGGCATGGCGGCCGAGCCGCGTCTGAACGAGGCCGTGGACGGCCGCTTCGTGACTCCCGAGGAGTTGTCCGGCTACGCCTTTCCGGCGGGCCACCGTCGGGTCATCGCCTTTATCCTCGAAGATCCCCGCTTGGCTGAATACCTGGCCCGTTCCTGACGATTCCCGCTCTGGGCATGTTTTTTGCTCACCCCCTGTCGGGATACTCGGAATCTTGACAGGCAGAGGAGTCGCGCATGGCTTACGACACGAACTCCCTTGGCGGGGTACGCGCCCTGAACGAGGCGGAGAAGATGCTCAACGGCGGAGGGCGGGGCCGGAGCGCCGAAGCCCCGGCCTTGTCCGAGGCGCGCCGGATGGCGTTCCAGACCCAACTGGCCGCAGTGCGGCAGGTCGCGGACGAGCCCGGGGCCGATGAGTCCGAGCGGCGGTTCAGCGTGGACCCCGGCGTGCTCAACGATTCGCTCATGCTCGATGCCCTGCGCACCATCGCCCGGCTGACGCGCGAGTCCGCGAACGACCTGAGCCGTGATGCCGGACTCTCGGCCGGGAGGGGGAAACGCGGCCCCATCGCGGGCAACGGTCTCGGCGGGCTCTCGGCCCGTTTCGAGTCCGGCGCCGAGGGCGTGGCGGCCATCGGCTACGACCGGGTGGGCGGCACGTCCTACGGCAAATACCAGCTTTCCTCCAAGGCCGGGACCATGGGGCGCTTCATCGATTTTCTGCGCGACAAGGAGCCCCAGTGGGCCGCGCGCCTGAGCCAGGCCGGTCCGGCCGACACCGGTGCGCCCCAGGGAGCCATGCCCCGGGCCTGGCGGCAGATCGCCCAGGAGAATCCCACGCGTTTCGAGCAGTTGCAGCACGATTTCGTGCGCAACGAGCACTATCTGCCCGCACGGGAACGGATATTGGAGACCACGGGCGTGGACATCGACGCCGGACCGGCGGCGCTACGCGAGGTTCTTTGGAGCACCTCGGTGCAGCATGGGGCCGGCGGCGCGGCGCGCATCTTCAGCCGGGTCATTTCCGACGTGTTGGATAAGAACGGCGGAGAGGCGGCGGGGCGACACATCATCGACGGGATATATTCCGACCGGCAGAAGCAATTCTCCTCTTCCACAGAGGCGGTTCGCAAGAGTGTGCGCAACCGTTTGCGCGAGGAACGGGGGTTGGCCCTGGCCATGCTCGACAGCGCCCAGGTGCGCAAGATCGTCTGACGTCTTTCGGAGAGCGGGGAGGGAGAAGGGCGCTGCGGCGCCCTTTTTCATTCCCCCGGAGATGTTTCGACCAGGCGGCGTTCCAGGTCGCGGTCCAGGTCCACGCGCAGGGTCTCCTGGAGGGAGTCCACCTGCACCTGTCCGGGCGGCGCGCCTTTCACCGGGCGAACGTCCTTGGCCAAAGCGCAGATCACGTCGGCCCGCGTGTCCTCGGAGCGCCAGCTTTTGAGCGCGGCCAGGACCGCCGCCTCGATGAGGCTGCGGCGTGGAACCTCCTGGTTCGGGAAGTCGCGTTTGAGGAGCACATGCGAACCAGGACCGCCCTGGACGTGGAACCAGAGGTCGAAGGGGCTGGCCGCCTTGGTCACCAGGGCGTGGTTGGCCGTCTTGTTTTTGCCGCGCAAAAGCCAAAAACCGTCCGAGGAGCGGAAGGCCTGTGCGGCGATGTCCCGGCAGCGCCGGGGCAGGGGGGCTGTCCGGGCCGGGGCCGCGTTCCCGGCCATTGTCGCGGTTCCGGGAGCTGGGAGCCGTCCCAGTTCGTCCAGCTCGGCCCGCAACTGGACCCGGCGGCGTTCCAGATGTTCGAGCCCGCGCTCGGCCTTGCCCGCCAGCTTGAACAGACGGGCCATGTTCTCCGCCGGGGAGAGGCGCGGGTCCAGGGACAGGAGCAGGGCGTCCTCGCCCGGACGGTCCAACTCGGCTTCCGTCAGGCCTGCCTCGTCCTTGATGCGCCAGAGATTGGCCCGTAGCGCCTCGGCATCCCCCTTGCGCCCGAGCATGTCGCGCAGACGCTTCTCCTCCTGGTCCAGCTTGGCCAGGTTGCGGGTCAGACGCTTGCGAGCGGCCTTGAGCCGGTCGTGTTCCTCGCTGTCGGCCAGGCGCTCCAGATGCGGGAAGAGCAGACGTTCCCCGTGAGCCGTGGCGGCCTCCAGGGCCGTGGCGAACCCGCGGTGTTCACCTCCGGGATCCCAGGCCAGGGGAGGCTCGGTGTCGTTGAGGAAAAATGCCGGGGCCAAGCCCTGGCGGACGGCCTCATACGCCTGTGAGGCTTCCGCGCCCAGACCACCCAGAAAGCGGCGCAACGGGGGAGAGATTTGGGGGTGGCGGCGCCAGACCTCGGGATTGCTGAGCACGGCGTCCAGCTCAGGCCATTCCGGCTCACGGCCGAAATCCTCGGGCAGGTCATCGACCAGACGCAAATCCTGGCGCAGGTCGAAGAGCAGGTGGCGACCCTCGCCGGGCGAGAGGGAGAAGGCCAGACGCAGGTTGGGCCAGTCCACCGCGGCTTCCAGGAGTCGGCGGCCGGAGAGACGCTTGCGCAGCCACATGACCCGGGCCGGGGGGCTGGCCGGGTTGGTCGGTTTGACGGCGGAGAGGAAAAGAAGGCCCGCCTGCTTGGCGGGCCGGAACAGAAGATGTCTGCGGTCTCTTGGGGCCGGGACTTCCAGGGTCAGGGCGCCGTCGGCCGGGGCGAATATCTTGCCCACGCGGCGTCCAGGCAGCAAAGCGGCCAACTCGGCGGCGAGATGGCGGAAAAAGCTCGCCTCCATGTGCGGCTGCGCCCCTCCCTGGGCGGGTCGGCGGGGCTAATCGCCCCGGATGTGCTCGTCGGCTTCCTGCTTGCTCTTGCAGGCGATGCAGAGCGTGGTCATGGGCCGGGCCTTGAGACGGGCCACGCCGATTTCCTCGCCGCATTCCTGGCAGATGCCGAACTCGCCGTCCTCGATGCGCTGCAGGGCCTGCTGGATTTTCTTGATCAGTTTGCGTTCACGGTCGCGCAGCCGCAGGGTGAAGGCCCGGTCGGACTCGGCGGTGGCGCGGTCGGCCGGATCGGCGTAGACCTCCACGGACTCGGTCATGTCCTCGATGGTGGCCTGGCTGTTCTGCAGGATGTCATTGAGCGTGTTGGTCAGTACCTCGCGGAAGTACTCAAGATCCTTGGCATCCATCAATAGCACCTCGTTTGGGAACGAAGTCCGCCGCCGGAAGTCCGACGGCGGTATCGCGGTGGAAAGTGAAATGAAGTCTTTAATCTAAAACGCCTGTCAAAGTAAAGCCCTGACCCCCGCTCTGGAGATCGAAGCCAATATATTGATATCCATCGTGAATATAGAGCATGGCGCTTCCTCTGCGCGGGTGGGCGCTCCGCCTCTTTGTCGGCGTTCGGCATGAAAGCCTTGACCTGCAAGCGTATTTCAAGATTCAGGGAAGAAAAGGAAAAAAAGGCCGACATCAAATCTTGACAGCTTCGGGGGTTCGCGGGTAAGACGAGCTTCCCTTTGAGAGCGGGAATAACTCAGTGGTAGAGTGCAACCTTGCCAAGGTTGAAGTCGCGGGTTCAAATCCCGTTTCCCGCTCCAGCTCAAAGGGCGGCATAGCCAAGTGGTAAGGCAGAGGTCTGCAAAACCTCCATTCTCCGGTTCAAATCCGGATGCCGCCTCCACGCGGGAATAACTCAGTGGTAGAGTGCAACCTTGCCAAGGTTGAAGTCGCGGGTTCAAATCCCGTTTCCCGCTCCAGAAAACGAAAGGCCGGTCCGGAAGGACCGGCCTTTTTACATTGCCCGATCCGTCAGAGCCAGTGCAGCCGCAGGGGATGGCGGTCCGGCACACGGGCGTAGCGCACGGCCGGACGGCCGAGCATGAGCCCGCCCTGGACCACGTGCCCCTCTGGCAGGTTCAGTGCGGCCTTGAGCGGGGCCCAGTGTTGGGCGGCGCGGGTGAATATCCCGGCCCAGCAGGCGCCGAAGCCGTTGGCGGCGGCCAGGATTTCCATCCAGGCCACGGCCGTGGCGCAGTCCACTTGGCCCCATCGGGCGCTTTCCGGGGCATGAGCCAGGACGAGGTGCGGCGCGCCGTGCAGGATTCTGTCCTGTCCCTGGTCCCAGGCCGTTATCCAGCCTTTGTAGGGCATGTCCGGCACACTGCGCATCCAGTCCACGGTCATTCCGGCCAGCTCCCGGGTCCGCGCCGGCTCGAGGCTCGCGGCCCAATGCACGGGCTGGGAGTTCACCGCCGAGGGCGCGAAACGGGCAACGTCCAGCAGGGCTTCGATCTCCCGACGGTCCAGGGGCTCGGGCTTATAGGCCCGGATGGAGCGCCGCGACTTGAGAAGCAGCGTGACGCTTTCCGGTTCCGGAAGGGCGTGGCGTTCCACGGCCGGGAGCGAGCTGGCCGAAATCCCGTTCAGGCTGAGCGCGGCGCGGGGGCAGATGGCCACGCAGTGGCCGCAGCCGATGCACATTTTTTCCGCGGCGCGGCGTAGCGAGGGCAAGCCCTCGGCGTCCACCTCGATGAGCCCGAAGGGGCATTCGCGGGCGCAGAGCCCGTCGCGCGCGCAAAGATCGAAATCCACGTCCAGGCGGACGGTTCCGTTCATCATGTTTCCTTTTGACGACGTGTTGTTTCTGCGGGTCGCGGCGACCCTCCGGAAATCGGTTTCCACCGGACCGGGAGGGGTTTCGCGACGTCGCGTTCGTTCACCAGCGGTCCGCGTGGATGCGTTCCGGCTTGAAGCGGTCGCGGCGTCCGGATTCCTGGGCGGGACGGCCCAGGACCGCGAAGCCGAGCGGCTTGACGGTGTCGGGCAGGGCGAGGAGCTTGCGGAAGCCCTCTTCGCGGTCGGCCATGGGATGGACCCCGGTCCAGACCGCGCCCAAGCCCTTGCCGTGGGCCGCCAGAAGAAGGTTCTGCATGGCCGCCGAACAGTCCTGCACCCAGTAGCCGGGATACTTCTCCAAGGTCAGTTCGGCGCAGACCAGGATGCCCAGGGGCGCGTGGACGATCATGCCCGCGTAGGGACTGAAGGCGGGGATGGCCTCGCGCAGGGCCTTGTCGCGGATCACGATGAAATGCCATGGCTGGGCGTTGCCCGCGCTGGGCGCGCTCATGGCTGCTTCCAGGATATCCCGGACCAGTTCGTCGGACACCGGCGCGTCCTCGAACTTGCGGATGCTGCGCCGGGTATGGATGGCTTCGAAGAGTTCCATGACGGCTCCTTTGGTTTCCGGTTTACACTGCCCACTGTTTCATGCAGTATACACAAAAAAGCAAGCAGGCACCTGAAAGTCATATAGTATCCGGAAGGAAACCAATGAAGAAAGACAACGCGGAACAGGAATCCAAGAGTTGCGCGGTGAAGCGGGTGTGCGGCAAGGAATACTGCTGCTCAGTGGAGTTGACGCTCCAGGTCATCGGCGGCAAGTGGAAACCCGTGATCCTCTATCATCTGGGCCGCCGGGGCACCCTGCGTTTCGGGCAAGTCCGCAAGTCCATGCCGAGCATCACCCAGAAGATGCTCACTCAGCAGCTGCGCGAACTGGAGGCCGACGGCATGGTGCACCGCGAGGTGCATGCCCAGGTGCCGCCGAAGGTGGAATATTCCCTGACCGAGCTGGGCTTGAGCGTCATGCCGGTGCTCAAGGAGCTGTGCCGCTGGGGCGGGCAGTACGAGAAGCTGCTCAAGGAGCGCGAGGCGGCGGAACAAGCCGCCTGAGCTGTTCAGTGCGTCTCGCCGCGGCGTATCCGCCTTGAGCGGTACGGTCCCTGCAAGGTGGCGCGGAGGGGAAAAAAATACCCCCGCCCCATCAACCGAATCGAGGGAGCCGTCCTTCATGCCGCTGTTCGCCGCCGCCAATGCGAAACGGGTCATCCCGGAACGGGATGCCGGCGTCGTCTCTGTCCTTCTGCCCGAACACTATCTGCGTACCCCGCTGACGGCCGACCTGGAACGCCTTCGCGACCCGCGCCGACCGGCCGAGGACGCGCTTTTCGTCAATCTGGTCGCGAAATACTTCTTCGCCTACGTCTACGAGGGGGCGCACGACGCGGTGGTGCCCCTGCCGGAGATCACGAAGTTGTTCGAACAGTTCAGCCGCCATCAAAGCCTCAACGAGGACGGCGACGACGTGGAGGTCATGAACAGCCTGCGCCAGTGGTCCTTCGCCCTGCGCATGCTGGCCGACCTGCCCAAGACCGCGCACATCCTGCGTTCCGTGGCCTTGCGCCGCCTGTCGCCGAAGATCCTGGAGCGGCCTTACGTGGGCCTGGACATCGGCACGGGCTCGGGCATCCTCATGTTGGCTGCCGAGGTTCAGGCCCGGCGCAACGGTTTCGACAAGCCGGAAATATGGGGTCTGGAGTATGACCGTCCGGTGGTCGAACGCTCCAGCGTCCTGATGCGGAGCCTGGGGGGCGGCGAGGTGATCTTCGCCGACGTCCGCGACGTGTCCGCCTATTCCCCGTTCGCGGACAAGGAACTGAGCTTCGTCTCCAACGAAACCGTCTCGGCCACGCACCAACGCCTGCGGCGGGAGCATTTCGCGAAAATATTCCGCGCCCTGTTCGGTGCCTGCCAGGGCGGGCTTGAACACACGGCCTTCTTTCCCGAGGGCCTCATCGTCTACAACAAGGAGATGAACGTCTCAGTCATGCTTTCGCGGATCAATGGATTCCAGGGAGTGCCCGAGTACGAAACCCTGGACTTTTATCCCCAGGGGCTGTTCATTGAGGGCCGGGTGGTGCCGCTGCACCAGCTGGGCGAGGAGTTCCTGCCCTATCTCACGCCCCTGGGGCGTTCGCTCATCTCCCGGCGCTGGTAGACGGGCTCGAGCGGAACGTGACCCCGCCCTGGCGCAGGCGATACTCCAGCAGGCGGCCGTCGCGGGGATCAAGCACCGCCGTGAGCGTGAAGAACGGTTCGCGGCCGTCGCCGGTCACGGCCCGGACCAGAGGATGCAGGCTGACGAAGCGGAGATCCTGGAAAATGAGCGTCTCGTGGTCGCCCTCCAGGGTGCGGATCACGGCCGGGTAGCGGCTGAACCACTCGTAGGTTTTGAATACATCCGCCTCGCGACCCAAACCGTCCAGCAACCCCTTGTCGGCCTTGGTGTAGATCGTGCCGGACGGAGTTTTGTCCGCATCCTGGACGCGGATCAGGGACAGTTCGTAGGTTTCCCCCAGGTCGAGCACTCCTTTCCAATACCAGGGAGTGAACGCCTCGGGGCTGAGGCGCAGGGAGAGGAACTGCCGCCCTTCGTGGCGCAGGGCCGTTTCCAGACGGGATTCAAGAACCAGACGGCAGGACCAGCTGGCCAGGGGATAGGCCAGGAGCCAGACCAGCCCGGCCAGGGCCAGTGAGGTGCGCCGCCCGGGCAGACGCCAGGCCGCCAGGGCCGCCAGGAGCAGGCCCGCCGTGAACACCGGGTCCACGATGAACACGGACTCCAACGTGAAGCGGGTGTTGCTGAACGGGGCCAGGAGCTGCGTACCGTAGGAGGTCACGTAGTCCAGCCAGAGATGTCCGAGCACCAGGCCGAGCATCAGGAGCCAGGCCTTTCGGAGCGGGACGTCCCGGACCAGGAGTTTCCAGGTCCCGGCGAGGAGCGCGGCCAGGACGGGCGCGGCCGTCAGGGCGTGGGACAGGGCCCGGTGCTGGATGAGATATTTTTCCGGGTCGCCGCCGGTGAAGTTGTCCAGGTCCGGGAACAGGGCCGCCGCGAGGCAGGCGGGCAGCAGCAGGCGGGTTCCGGGCAGGAAGCGCCGGACGGCCTGGGACGCGAGCAGGCCCGTGGCGGCGTGGGTTACTGGATCCATATGCAACGGATACCTGAGAATCGGCGGCGTTGAAAGGGGTTGTTGACCTCGCGGCCCGGCGCGGTTAGGGAAGCGGAAACGATCGCGCGGAGGCGGCAATGCTCAAACCATCGGCGGGCGTCAGCCTGGAAGGACTGCCCCACATTTTTTTCGCGGCTTTTTGCACCGTGGTCTTCGCCGTCCTCGAGTGGTGGTTCCCGACCGTTCTCATGCTCGTCCTGACCGCGCTGGCCCTGAATTTCTTCCGTGATCCCGAGCGGGTCCAGCCCGAGGACGCCGAGGCCGTGGTCTCCCCAGCCGACGGCAAGATCGTCAAGATCGGGCGTGAGACCGACCCCGTGTCCGGTGAGGCCCGTCAGGTCATCTGCGTATTCATGAACATCTTCGACGTGCATGTGAACCGCATGCCCGTCTCCGGCACCATCCAGGCCCTGCACTACCACCCCGGCAAGTTCTTCAACGCCTCCCTGGACAAGGCCAGCAAGGACAACGAGCGCAATGTGGTGGAGATCGTGGGCAAGGGCAATCAGCGCTTCACCGTGGTCCAGATCGCCGGGCTCGTCGCCCGGCGCATCGTCTGCTGGGCGGAGAAGGGCGACAAGCTCAAGCGCGCGGAGCGGTTCGGTCTGATCAAGTTCGGGTCGCGAGTTGACCTTTATCTGCCCGATGGTTACGATTGCACCGTGTACGTCGGCGATCAGGTGTTCGCCGGCCAGACCGTGGTCGCCGTGAAGCGTTGACCTTCCCGGGGCCTGCGACGAGAGAATGAGCGAAAGACCGCTGCCGCGCCACAAGGGCGTGTACATCCTGCCCAACCTGTTCACCACGGCCAGCCTGTTCGTGGGGTTCCTGGGCATTCTCTGGGCCGTGCAGGGCCGCTTCGAGGTGTGCGCGCTGGCAATCCTGGGCAGCGGAATCCTGGACGGACTGGACGGCAAGGTGGCCCGGCTCACTGGCACCAGCAGCGAGTTCGGGGTGCAGTACGACTCCCTGGCCGACCTCGTGGCCTTTGGAGTGACCCCGGCCATGCTCGTCTACTTCTGGAAGCTCCAGCAGTTCGGCCGCCTCGGACTCATGGCCGCCTTCCTGATCGTGGCCTGCGGCGCGCTCCGGCTGGCCCGCTTCAACGTCCAGACCAAGGTGATCTCCAAGAAGTTCTTCATCGGCCTGCCCATCCCGGCCCAGGCCTGCACCCTGGCCACCCTGGTTCTCTTCACCCCGTACATCCCCGAGGCATGGAGCGGCAGGCCGCTCGCCCTGACGGTCTTGACCATGACCTACGTGCTGTCCTTCCTCATGGTCAGCACCATCCGCTTCGCCTCCTTCAAGGAGTATGGCTTCCTCAAGGCACACCCCTTCAGCTCGATGGTCACCGCCATCCTGCTGTTCGTGCTCGTGGCCTCCCGGCCGCGCGCCTTGGGCTTCCTGCTTTTCCTCGGCTACATCGCCTCCGGCATTCTCTACACCCTCTTTTATCTTTCCCGCAGGGGCTCCAAGCTCCTACGGGAAACCCCCAAGCTATCCTAGCCTGACTTCCGTCCCCGCGACCGTGTCCCAGTCGCTGCGGAACCGGGCCAGGGCCTGGTCGCGGCGTGTTGCCCTAATGCATCGACAAGAGTAAACCCATCGGACGATGGGCGTCAGTGGAGGAAAGAACATGGCTGAGCGCATCTTTGTCTTCGACACCACCTTGCGCGACGGCGAACAGTCCCCGGGCGCGACCATGAACATCCAGGAAAAGGTGAGCATGGCTCGCCAGCTGGAGACGCTCGGCGTGGACATCATCGAGGCCGGGTTCCCGGCCGCCAGCCAGGGAGACTTTGAAGCCGTGCGGGCCATCGCCGCCGCCGTGGGCTCGGCACAGGTGGCCGGGCTCTGCCGGGCCATGCCCGCGGACATCGACCGAGGCTGGGAGGCCATCAAGGAGGCCGCGCATCCCCGCATTCATACGTTCCTGGCCACCTCCGACATCCACATGAAGCACAAGCTCCGCAAGACCCCGGAGCAGGTTCTGGAAATGGCCGACGCTGCCGTGCGCCACGCGGTGCGGCACACCGCCAATGTGGAATTCTCTGCCGAGGACGCCTCGCGTTCGGATTGGGGCTTCCTGGCCAAGGTCTGCTCCGTGGCAGTCAAGGCCGGGGCCACGACCCTGAATATTCCGGACACCGTGGGCTACATCCAGCCCCACGAGTACGCCGAACTGATCGCCTTTCTGCTCAAGAACGTTGAGGGTGCGGACAAGGTCGTCTTCAGCGTGCATTGCCACAACGACCTGGGCTTGGCCGTGGCCAACACCCTGGCCGCCGTGCGGGCCGGAGCCCGACAGATCGAGGGCACTGTGCTGGGCATCGGCGAGCGCGCGGGCAACGTGGCCATCGAGGAAGTGGTCATGGCCATGCATACCCGGCCGGACGTCTATCCTTATGAGACGAACATCAAGACCGAGCAGATTTATCCGGCCTGCCGCCGGCTGTCGCAGATCATCGGCCAGCCCATCCCGCCGTACAAGGCCATCGTGGGGCCCAACGCCTTCGCCCACGAGTCCGGCATCCACCAGGACGGCGTGTTGAAAAACCGGCTGACCTACGAGATCATGACCCCGCAGTCCGTGGGCCGTTCCGGCACGGAGATGGTCATCGGCAAGCACTCCGGCTCCCATGCCATCAAGCGCAAGATCGAGGAGTTGGGCTACTCCCTGGACGAGCAGCAGCTGGCCGTGGTCTTCGGCGCGGTCAAGGAGCTGGCGGACAAGAAAGAGCAGGTCTTCGACGAGGACGTGGAGGCTCTGGTCCTGGAGAAGGTCTACCGTCGCCGCGACAAATACCGCCTCAAGGACATGAGCGTGTTTTCGGCCACCGGCGGGGTTCCCCCGCACGCCGCCGTGGTCATGGAGTTCGTCACCCCTGACGGAGTGGAGACGCGGCGCGGCTCGGCCTTCGGCGAGGGCCCGGTGGACGCCATCTTCAAGTGCATCGGCCGAATGGTGGGCATGACGCCCACCTTGGAACGCTATCAGGTGAACGCGGTCACGGGCGGCACGGACGCCCAGGGCGCGGTCACCGTGCGCATAGCGGACAACGGCTTCAAGGCCGTGGGGCGCGGCACCAGCGAGGACGTGCTGGTGGCCAGCGCCCAGGCCTTCATCACGGCCCTGAATCGTTTGGAGAAGACCAAGGAGGAGAAACGGGAATGCCCCACACTTTAGCGGAAAAAATCCTGCAGGCCCACACGGCCGACGACGCCTCGGAACCCGGGCGCATCGTCCGCTGCCGCGTCGACCTCGTATTGGCCAACGACATCACCGCCCCCCTGGCCATCAAGTCCTTTCGGGCCATGGGTGCCCAAGAGGTCTTCGATCGCGACCGCGTGGCCCTGGTCTGCGACCACTTCACGCCCAACAAGGACATCGAGTCGGCGGAGCAGGTCCGCACGGTACGCGAATTCGCCCTGGAAAAGAAGATCACGCACTACTTCGAGGGCGGCGACGTGGGCGTGGAGCACGCGCTGTTGCCGGAACTGGGTCTGGTGGGCCCGGGCGACGTGGTCATCGGTGCGGACAGCCACACCTGCACCTACGGCGGCCTGGGAGCCTTCGCCACCGGCATGGGCTCCACGGACATCGCCGCGGCCATGGCCCTGGGTGAAACCTGGTTCAAGGTGCCGCCGACCATCCGGGTGGAAATGAGTGGTAGCCTGGCCCCCTTCGTGGGCGGCAAGGATCTCATCCTGACGGTCATCGGCCGGATCGGCGTCTCCGGGGCGTTGTACAAGGCCCTGGAGTTCGGCGGCCCGCTGACCTCCGAACTCTCCGTCGAGGCCCGCATGACCATGGCCAACATGGCCATCGAGGCGGGCGGCAAGGTCGGGCTGTTCCCCGTGGACGACAAGACCCTGGCCTTCTGCCGGACGGCCGGGCGCACGGGCGACACCTTGCTGGACGCCGATTCCGGGGCCGCCTACGAGCGTGTGCTGCGGATCGACGCCACGGGCATGGAGCCCCAGGTGGCCTGTCCGCACCTGCCGGAAAACGTGCGGCCCGTGAGTGAACTCAAGGATTTGCGCGTGGATCAGGCGGTCATCGGCTCCTGCACCAACGGCCGCATCTCGGACCTGCGCGAGGCCGCCGCCGTGCTCAAGGGCCGCAAGGTGAAGAAGAACCTTCGCTGCGTCGTTCTTCCCGCCACCCCGAACATCTGGCGGCAGGCCCTGAGAGAGGGGCTCATCGAGACCTTCATGGAGGCGGGCTGCATCGTGGGCCCGGCCACCTGCGGCCCCTGTCTCGGCGGGCACATGGGCATCCTGGCCAAGGGCGAGCGGGCCGTGGCCACCACCAACCGCAACTTCAAGGGCCGCATGGGCAGCCTCGAATCCGAGGTCTACCTGTCCAACCCCTCGGTGGCGGCGGCCAGCGCCGTGGCCGGCGAGATCATTCATCCGGCGGCGCTCTAGGAGGCAGACATGATCGTCACAGGCAAGGCCCACAAGGTCGGGGATCACATCGACACCGACGCCATCATTCCGGCGCGCTATCTGGTCACCACGGACACCGCTGAACTGGGCAGTCATTTCATGGAGGGCATCTCTGCGGACTGGAACGCCCGGGTGTCCAAGAACGACGTCCTCGTCGCCGGGGAGAACTTCGGCTGCGGCTCCTCCCGCGAACACGCTCCCCTGGCCGTTCTCGGCGCGGGCATCCCCGTGGTGGTGGCCAAGAGCTTCGCGCGCATCTTCTATCGCAACGGCTTCAACATGGGCCTGACCCTGTTGGAGGTCGGCGAGGATGCCGATAAGCTCCGCGACGGCGACCAACTGGAGGTGGACACCAAGTCCGGAGTCATCCGCAACCTGACCACGGGCGAGAGCGTACGTTGCGCCCCGGTGCCGCCGTCCATGCAGGAACTGGTGGACGCGGGCGGGCTGGTGGCCTATGTGAAGCACCGCCTGACCAAGGTGGCCATTAAAAAAGCATAACCGTATTCCATTGTTATAATTCAATTCTGATTGATCGAAGCGAGGAAGAAATGAAGATTTGCGTGTTGCCTGGCGACGGCATCGGCCCGGAGATCACGGACCAGGCCTTGAAGGTTCTGCTCGCCGTGGCCGAGAAGTTCGGCCATGCGGTGGAGCTGGACGAGCAGCGTATCGGCGGCTCGGCCATCGACGCCACCGGCGTTCCCCTGCCCGAGGAGACCGTGGAGGCCTGCAAGGGGGCCGACGCCGTGCTCCTGGGCGCGGTGGGTGGTCCCAAATGGGACAACCTCGACCCCGCCATCCGGCCCGAAAAAGGACTCCTGGGCATCCGCAAGGCCCTGGGCCTGTTCGCCAATCTACGGCCCGCAGCGCTCTTTCCCCAGCTGCGCTCGGCCTGCCTCCTGCGCCCGGACATCGTGGACCGCGGGGTGGACCTGTTGGTGATCCGCGAACTGACCGGCGGGATCTACTTCGGGGAGCCCAGGGGCGTGGAGGTCCGCGACGGCGAGCGCACGGGCTTCAACACCATGATCTACCGCGAGAGCGAGGTGCGGCGCATCGCCAAGGTGGCTTTCGAGGCCGCCCGCAAGCGCCGCCGCAAGGTCTGCTCCGTGGACAAGGCCAACGTCCTGGACGTCTCCCGCGTCTGGCGCGAGGTGGTGATCGAGACGGCCGCCGAGTACCCGGACGTTGAGCTCTCGCACATGTACGTGGACAACGCGGCCATGCAGCTCGTGCGCGACCCGTCCCAGTTCGACGTGCTCGTCACCGGCAACCTCTTCGGCGACATCCTCTCGGACGAGGCCGCCGTGATCACCGGCTCCATCGGCATGCTCCCCTCGGCCTCCCTGGGCGAGGGCGGGCCCGGCCTGTACGAGCCGATCCACGGTTCGGCCCCGGACATCGCGGGTCAGGATCTGGCCAACCCGTTGGCCACCATCCTCTCCGTGGCCATGCTCCTGCGTTATTCCCTCGGAATGGAGGAGGAGGCCCGCAGCGTGGAGGACGCCGTGCGGCGCACCCTGGACCAGGGTCTGCGCACCGGCGACATCATGGAGCCGGGCAAGGCCCGGGTGAAGGGCAGCGAGATGGGCGCGGCGGTGCTCGCCAACCTCTGATGACGACGCGGGGCCGGAGGTTCCCTCCGGCCCCGTTCAATCCTTGTCCTCGTCCTCCCGGCCCGTGAGCCAGCGCTGGATGGGGTTGCCCTTCTCGCCGGGATGGCGGTCCCGCCAGTTGCGCTTCATGCGCTCGAAGATGATGAAATAACCGACCCCGATGGCCAGGACGGCCAGGATGAAGGCCAGATCACTCATGGCTGCTCCTCGGTGTGCGCCAGTTCCCGGACGAAGGCCAGTTTTTCCCCAGCCTTGCGGCGACGCACGGCGGCCTCGGCCTTGAGCGCCGCGCTTTTGTCCGCGCAGGGCGCACTGGCGGCCAGGGCCACCGGACGCCGCGCGCGGGTGTAGCGTGCGCCCGTGCCCGCGTTGTGTTCGGCCAGACGGCGGGCGAGGTCCGTGGTCACGCCGCAGTAAAGGCTGCCGTCGGCGCAGCGCATCAAGTAGACGAACCAGCCGGTTCCGGCGGGCATGGGCGATCCTCCCGGGCCGGAGAGCGGCCCTCTTCAGGCTCTATGCCAGGGCGTGGCTCCTGGCAAGGCCGCTCTTGCCAAGCCGGGCCCCTGCATATATGAACGTAATCCTTTTACAGCCCACTATGTCAGGTAGTCCGCATGTCGCGCATCACTGTCACGAATCTGGTCAAGGCTTACGGCGGAGAGGATCTCTTCGACGGCCTGTCTTTCGAGATCGCCCCGGGAATGCGTCTGGCCGTGGCCGGTCCCAACGGCTGCGGCAAGAGCACGCTGCTGCGCATCCTGGCCGGGGAGGTCGAGCCCGACGGCGGCCAGGTGGCCATGGAGAAGGGCGCCCGTCTCGGCTACGTGGCCCAGGAACTGGGTGACGAGGATCTGGAGCAGGCGTTGCTGCCGTGGGTTCTGGCGGCCCTGCCGTCCTGGGGCTCGTTCTGGCGGGAATGGGAGCAGGCCGTGGCCTCCGGCGACGAAGCCCGCATCCGGGCCCTGTCCGAGCGCCAGCATGAGCTGGAGGCGGGCATGGGCTACAATCCCGAGCACCGCGCCCGGGCCATTCTCACCGGCCTGGGTTTTTCCGAGGACAAGCACCTGCGCCGCATCGGCGAACTGTCCGGCGGCTGGCGCGAACGGGCCAAGCTGGCCCGGGTGCTTCTGCAGGGCGCGGACGTCCTGCTCCTGGACGAGCCCACCAACCACCTCGACCTTGAGGCCGTGGAGTGGCTGGAGAACTATCTTTTGAACTTCCGAGGGGCGGTGGCCTTCGTGGCCCACGATCGCGTCTTCCTGGACCGGGTGGGCTCGCACGTGCTCTTCCTGGGCGGAGCCAGGCCCATGCTGCGCAAAGGCTCCTTCGCGGAGTTCCTGGAGTGGGAGGCCGAGGCCGCCCAACAGCGCGAACGCGAGGCGGCCAAGCTCTCGGCCCGCATCGAGCACGAGCAGTCCTACATCCGCCGTTTCCGGGTCAAGGCCCGCAAGGCGGCGCAGGCGCAGAGCAAGCTCAAGAAAGTGGAGAAGCTCCAGGCCGAGCTGTCCAAGGTCCAGGACGACACGCGCGGTTCGCGGCCGGGCCGCAGCCTGGCCTTCGCCCTGCCCGAGCCCCGGCGCGGGGACAAGGTGGCCGTGAGCGCCGTGGATCTGGAGTTCGCCTATCAGGGCGACCACAAGGTCTGGCACAAGCTGGACTTCCAGGTCTTCCGGGGCCGCAAGATCGCCCTGGCCGCGCCCAACGGCGCGGGCAAGTCCACGCTGCTCAAGCTCATCGCGGGCAGCCTCAAGCCGACGCACGGGCATGTGAAGATCGGGCCGAACACGGACATGGCCTATTTCAGCCAGCACCAGACCGAGATACTGCGGCCCACGGGCAGCGTGCTTTCGGAAATCCGCCGCCTTTCCGACCCGCGCAACACCGAGGAACAGCTCATGGGCGTGCTCGGCCTGTTCCTCCTCGGCGAGCCCTATTTCGAGCGCCCGGTGGCCGCGCTCTCCGGCGGTGAGAAGAGCCGTCTGCTCCTGGCCACCCTGTTCCTGGCCCGGCCGAATTTCCTGCTCCTGGACGAGCCCACCAACCACCTCGACCTGGAGAGCCGCGAAGGATTGGTCCAGGCCCTGCGCGACTACGAGGGCACCTTGCTGTTCGTGGCTCACGACCGCTACCTCATGAGCGAGGTGGCCGACGAGATATGGAGCCTGTCCCAGGATGGCATCGTGGTCTTCTCCGGGGGCTTCGCGGAGTACGACGCCCACCGTCGGGCCGAGCAGGCCGCCGAGAAGGCGGCCGAGACCTCCCCGGCCAAGTCCCGCGCGGACAAGGAGGACAAACGCCGGGCCGCAGAGATCCGCAACCGGATATCGCGGGAGATGAAGCCCCTCAAGGACGAATATGCGAAACTGGAGGGCGAGTTGGACAAGGCCCTGACCGAGCAGGCCGAGCTGGAGGCAGGGCTCAACGACCCGGCCACCTACGCCGATTCCGGCAAGGCCCTGGAGCTGAACGCGCGCTACCGCGAAACCTCCGAGTGGGCCGAAGGCCTCATCGAGCGCATGGGGCGTCTGGAACTGGAGATGGAACGGCTGAACGGCCTCAAGCAGGAGATGCTGGCCGAATGAGCCGCCGCGAGATCCGGGTGGTGGCCGGAATCATCTGGCGTGGCCGGGAGTTCCTGGCGGTGGACCGGCCCGAGGGCAAGGACTTCGCCCACCTGTGGGAGTTCCCGGGCGGCAAGATACGGCCCGGCGAGAGCGCCGAGGAGGCTCTCGTGCGCGAACTGCGCGAGGAACTGCGCATCACGGCCACTTCCTTCGCCGTCTGGCGCGAGAAGCGTCACGACTATGAGGAGTTCAGCGTCCATTTGACCTTTTTCCACGTTCATGCCTTCATGGGCGATCCCTTTCCGGCCGAGGGCCAGGCCCTGGCCTGGGTCCGGCCCGAGGAACCGGTCGAGCTGGCCTTTCTGCCGGCGGACGTGGAGATCCTGGAGGCCCTCAAGCGCTACACCGGACCCCGGGGTCAGGGCTGACCCGGGGCGCCGCAACGCAAGGAGAACATCGTGCGCATCGTCGACCTCATCCGTCGCCGCGGTCCTTTCCTCTCCCTGGAATTCTTCCCGCCCAAGGACCGCACCACCTGGCCCGCGTTCTACGCCGAGGTGGAGAAACTCAAGGCCCTCGATCCATTGTTCGTCTCCGTGACCTATGGAGCGGGCGGCGGCACCCAGGACAACACCCTGGACGTGGTCACGCACCTCAAACGGGATATGGGCCTTGAGCCCATGGCTCACCTCACCTGCGTGGGCGCGTCCTCCGAGGCCCTGCACGGCTTTCTGGGCGCCCTGAAGGACGCGGGCATCGAGAACGTCCTGGCCCTGCGCGGCGACCCGCCCAAGGACCGCCCCGACTTCAGCTTCGAAGGCCAGGAATTCCGCCATGCCTCGGACCTCGTGACCTTCATCCGCCGCCACTATCCGGGCCTGGGAGTGGGCGTCGCGGGCATCCCCACCAAGCACCCGGAGTCGGCCAGCGTGGAGGACGACCTCAAGTGGCTCAAGTTCAAGCTGGACGTGGGCGGCGATTTCGTGGTCACGCAGTTGTTCTATGACAACGATCACTACTTCGGCTACGTCGGCAAGCTGCGCGCGCTCGGGGTCGAGGCTCCGGTGATCCCGGGCATCCTGCCGGTGATGAGCATGAAGTCCGCCCAATTCATCGCCGGACTCAACGGCCGTGAGGTCTTCGGGGGCTTCTACGAAGTGCTTGAGCGCACCCACGCCGAGGGCGGCGACGAGGCGGTCCGGGCGCTGGGCTTGGCCCACGCGACGAAGCAGGCGCAGGACCTTATTGACAGGGGCGCGCCCGGAGTGCATCTCTATACGCTCAACCGCGCCGAGGCATGCCTTGAGATCGCGGACAAACTGAAGTTCTAGGGGGTTTGGCGAGATGAGCAAGAAGTCGTTGCGCGTTGCCGTGTGCGGAGCCACGGGGGCCGTGGGCCGCGAGATGCTCAAGGTCCTGGAGCAGCGGGATTTTCCGGCCACCGAGGTGGTGCCTTTCGCCTCCAGCCGCTCGGCCGGGTCCTCCGTGCCGTTCAAGGACGCGGAACTGACCGTGCGGGAACTCAAGGAAGATTCCTTCCAGGGCTTCGATCTGGCCCTCTTTTCGGCCGGCGGCGGCACGTCGCTGAAGTTCGCCCCCCTGGCGGCCAAGGCCGGCTGCGTGGTGGTGGACAATTCAAGCGCTTGGCGCATGGACCCCGAGGTGCCGCTGGTGGTGCCCGAGGTCAACCCCGACCATCTTGAGCGGCACAAGGGCATCATCGCCAATCCCAACTGCTCGACCATCCAGATGGTGGTGGCCCTCAAGCCGATTCACGACGAGGCGAAGATCAAGCGCATCGTGGTCTCCACCTACCAGGCCGTGTCCGGCACCGGGCACAAGGCCATCATGGAACTGGAGACCCAGGTGCGGCGGCTGTTCAACGGCCAGGACGTGATCCCGGACGTCTACCCGCATCAGATCGCCTTCAACTGCCTGCCCCAGATCGACGTCTTCCTGGACAACGGCTACACCAAGGAAGAGATGAAGATGGTCAACGAGACCATCAAGATCATGGGCGACGACTCCATCCGGGTCACGGCCACCACGGTGCGCGTGCCGGTTTTCTACGGCCACTCCGAGGCGGTGAACATCGAGACCGAGGAGAAGCTCACGGCCGAGGAGTGCCGCCTGCTGCTGGCCAAGGCTCCGGGCGTGACCGTCGTGGACTACCCGGAGAAAAAGGCCTACCCCATGGCCGTGCATGCCGCGGGCGAGGACGACGTCTTCGTCGGCCGCATCCGCGAGGACGAGAGCATCGACAAGGGGCTGAACCTCTGGATCGTGGCGGACAACATCCGCAAGGGCGCGGCGCTCAACGCCGTGCAGATCGCCGAGGAACTCCTGCGCCGGGATCTCGTTCGGGTGCCGTGATGCTGCGCGTCGCCGGTTCCGACGATTATCTGGACGCCCTGCTGGAGGCCATCCGGCCGGGGGCCGAACACGTGCGGGCCTTCTACGACCACCGCGTGGGGCTCATCGGCACGGACCCCCGGCTCATGCTCATGCCCTGGGACGACCACCTCGCCCACCGGGGCGACGGCGTGTTCGAGACCGCCAAGTTCGTCGGGCGCAAGATCTACCAGTTGGACGCACACCTCAAGCGTATGCGTTCCTCCTGCCAGGGCATCCACCTGGAGCCGCCGTGCTCCTGGGAGGAGGTCCGGGAGATCGTCCTGCAGGTGGCCACCGCGGCGGACAAGTCCCATGGGCTGGTCCGCGTCCTGCTCGGCCGGGGCCCGGGCGGTTTCGGCATCGATCCCTACGAGTGCCCGGTGCCGAGCCTCTACGTGGTGGCCTACGACATCCACCTCAAGCCCGAGGACGTGTACGAGCGGGGCGTCAGCGCCTTCAAGGCCTCCATTCCGGCCAAGCAGTCCTGGTTGGCGACGCTCAAGACCACCAACTATCTGCCCAACGTGCTCATGAAGCGCGAGGCGGTGCGGAAGGGCTACGACTACGCCCTCTGCTTCGACGAAAACGGATTCCTGGCGGAGGGCGCCACGGAGAACGTCTGCATCGTGGACGCCCGGGGCCGCCTGTCCATCCCGGAGTTCACCAACGCCCTGGCGGGGACCACGCTCATGCGCGGCGTGGATCTGCTCAAGCGTGAGATGGACGTGGTCTTCCGGGGCATCTCCGAGGGAGAACTGCTGGAGGCCCGGGAGATCATCCTCGTGGGCACGACCATCGACGCCCTGTCCGTGGTGCGTTTCAACGACAAGCCCGTGCATGACGCCCGGCCCGGGCCGGTGAGCAGGCGGCTGCGCGAACTGCTGCGCGCCGATCTCGTGGAGAACGGGATACCGTTCTAGGTTCGAGAAGAAAGACAGACGGCCACCGGGAAACCGGTGGCCGTTTTTTTGTTCCGAAGTTCAGGCCGAAAGGGTGCGGTCGGGCAGGAAGCGGTCCCAGGTCAGCTCGGAGGCATCGGGCGCGTCGGCGGCCGGGGGGCGGGTGCGTTGGACCGGGGCGTTCTCCAGCATGAGCCTGGTCTGGCGTTCGTTGGGCGCTCGGCCCGGCCCGGCGGGCAGGGCCCAGGGTTCTCCACGCAGCAGGGCCAGGGCCCAACGAACCACGGTGTCCGGGAAGAATGCCGGATTGCGGATCACCAGCAGGGCTTCGTGTCGACCGTCCTCGACGGGCGTCACGCCGGGCGTCACGACGGGCGGCGCGGCGCGGCAGAGCAGGGGGCGCGGAACGCGGATCAGGGTCTTGCCCCGCAGCGTCGCGCGGATCCACATTTCCCAGTGGCCCAGGCGGGTGCGTCCGCTCAGGCCTCCATTCTCCTCCCACAGCTCCCGGCGCAGGAGCACGGCTCGCCCCAGGGGATTGCCGACGCGCAGCACGTCAGGATGGAAGTCCGGCAGGCGACGGTAGCGCAGGAGGTTGCCATCCATGAGCACCCGGTCGGTATAAGCCGCGTGCGCGCCCTGCTTCAGGGCGTCGAGGCAGGTTTCCAGGTGTCCGGGCAGAAGTCGATGCCGGGAGTCGACAAGGAGCAGTGCCTCGCCTTCGGCGCGCCGGACGGCGGCGTTGGCCACGGAGGACTGCCCGCTGTCGCCGGTTTCCAGGAAGACGAAATCGCGGCAGGGCAGGATGGCCCCCCAACGGAGCAGACTCGGCGGGAAGCCGGGATCGCCCTCCCCGCGCGCGACCACCACCTGGACCTCGCGGAGCAGAGAAGCCTGCCGCGCCAGGGAGCGCATGAGCGGCTGGAACGAGGTTTGTCGCCCGTCCGCGACAAGAATCACGGATATGGAGGGACGCTCGCGCATGAAACCCTTCCTTGGGATGCTCCGGGCCGCGCACCTTCCCTGTGCGCATGAACGCCCATCGATGAACATATCGGCGGTTCGGCCGGATTCTTTAGGGCGCGGGCGCACGAATCTCCTGGAAATAGTTTGAAAATGAGATAACACTGAGGCGGTATTGAAGAATCGCGCGGCGGGAAGGAATCATGACCCGGACCTTTGACTACGAAGTGCGGCCCGTGATCATCGATGGGGATCTGACGGACTTGCGCGTGCTGCGCGGTGGTCGGACCTGGACTCTTTGGGGACGGCGCGGCGGCGCGGCCGAGCTGGCCCTGTTGGAGGGTCTTCCCGAGGGCCTGCCCGTGTTGCTGGGCACGGGCCTGGGACTGGCTCTGGAGGCCCTGCTCGAACGTGGCGGGCCCGTGGCCGTGGTGGATCGCGAAACTCCGTTGATCGAGGCGAGCGGCGTGCGGAGGCGTTTCGGCGACGATCCGCGCGTGCTCTGGCTGGACGACCCGGACCCCGATCAGGTTGTGCGCGCCCTGGAACAGTGGCGGGCGGAACACGACGGTCGGCCCCTGAGGCCTTTGGCCGTACCCCTCTGGCAACGGCTGGTCCCGGAATACTATGGGAGCCTGCTCTCGGCCCTGCGGCCCGCGCCGAACGGGGATTTCTGGTCCCGCGTTCGGCGGCCGCGCTTCCGCCAGGCCGTGCCCCGCGTACTCGTTCTGCATCGCCCCTATTTCCTCACCGACGAGATCGCCTCGGCACTGGACGCTTTGGAGCTGCCGTGGCGCGCCGTGGAGGTCGGCATGGGGGCGACCGTGCGCCCCGGGTTCGTGGAGGATCTGCTTACGGCGGCCGTTGCATTCCGGCCCGACTTCGTGCTCACGGTGAACCACTTCGGCCTGGACCGCGAGGGCAGGGTGGCCGAACTGCTGGAACGTCTGGGATTGCCCCTTGCCTCCTGGTTCGTGGACAATCCCCGGCTCATTCTCTCGCGTTATGTCGGGCTGAACCGGCCGGGGACAGTGCTTTTCACCTGGGACGAGGCCGGAGTGGAGCCGCTCAAGGCCGACGGCTACCCGGAGGTTCACTACCTGCCCCTGGCCACGGACCCGGAACGCTTTCGACCCGACGCCGGACAGGCGCCCTCGGCATGGCGCGCGGACGTGTCCTTCGTGGGCAATTCCATGCGCCGGGCCGTGGACGGCTGCCTCGCCTCACTGGTGCGGTTCCCGGAACTCGTCAAGGGATACGAAGGGCTGGCCCGAGAATTCGGAGCGTGGCCCGACAGCACGGCGGCGGCCTTTCTGGCCGAGGCGGCTCCGGAGACATGGCGGCTGCACCAGACCCTGCCGGACGAGGAGAGCCGTCTGGCGTTCGAATCCCTGCTGACCTGGGAGGCCACCCGGCAATATCGCCTGGAATGTGTGCGCGGTCTGCTGCCGCTCAAGCCGCTGGTGGCCGGGGACGAGGGCTGGCGCGCGGCCCTTGGGCCGGGGAACTGGCGTTGGCATCCGTCCCTGGATTACGCCCGGGATCTGCCGTGTTTCTATGCGGCGGCCCAGGTCAATTTCAACTGCACGAGCCGCCAGATGAAGGGGGCGGTGAACCAGCGGGTTTTCGACGTGCCCGCCTGCGGCGGTTTTCTGCTCACGGACGCCGGGCCGCAATTGGAGCGGCTGTTCGATCCCGGAGCGGAAACGGCGGTCTACGACCGGCCGGAGGACGTGGAGGAGGTCGCGCGGCGTTGGCTGGCCGATCCCCTCGGCCGGGCGGAACTGGCTCGGCGGGCCCGGGCCCGCATTCTGGCCGAACACACCTACGCGCACCGGCTGCGGCGGCTGGCGGAGATCATGCGCCAGACCTTCGATCTTGCGGGAACCGTTGGATTCTGCGATAGAAAAAAAGGATCGGTTGTGCCCGCGCCGCAAGACAAGGAGTGATCGTGGCCACATTCCAGTGCGCTTCGTGCGGCTTCTCCCGGGAGGTTCCCGCCCGTCTCGCCGGGCGCAGGACCAAGTGCCCGCAATGCGGAGTCCCGGGCGCGGTGGCCGGACCGACCGAGGGAAAGGCGCCGGCGTCGGCGACTTCGGCCTTTTTCGCCTGTTCCTCCTGCGGCCGGAGGACCGAGGTGCCCGTCCGTCTCGTCGGGCGGAACGCCAAATGTCCCTCCTGCGGCGGCATCGGCACGATCACCGCCGCGCCGCCCAAACCCGCGGACCTGGAAGTGGACTCCATCTCCCTGGACGATCTGGTTCAGGATGCGCCGCCTCCGCCGACCCCGCGCGGCGATCCCTCGCAACCGCTCCCGACCCTGGCCCCGGATGCGCCCCCGCCCTCGGAAGCTCCGCGACTGTTCCAGGGCAATCCGCTGAAGAACCTTTTCGCCGGAATCGTTTCCGGTCTGCTCGGCGTCTTTTTCTGCCTCGCCCTGGCCGGGTTGGTCTTCCCCCAGGCCGCCCTGGCTCCGTTCTATCCGTCGGCCCTGGGGATGGCCCTGATTTCGGCCGCCGTCATGGGCACGGTCTACGCCACGCGGAGTTGCGTGCCCTTCGCGATCGCCGGACCCGAGTCCATGGCCTGCGCCTTGTTGGCCCTGATGGCGGGCGACGTGGTCCGGGCCATGCCCGGAAGCCCTCCCGAAACGGTCTTCGCCACGGCGGCCGTCGCTGTGGCCCTGAGCGCCTGCATGGCTGGCGGCATGAGCTGGCTGGCCGGTCGTTTGCGGCTCGGCGTGTTGGTGCGCTTCATTCCCACGCAGATCATCGGCGGCGTGTTGGCGGCGGTGGGCGTTTTCCTCCTGGCGGGGGCCCACGGATTCGTCACCGGCAAACCGTTTTCCCTGGCCGAACTGCTCGGGGGATTGTCCCTGGAGGGATTGTCCCGCTTCCTGCCGGACGCCCTGAGCCAGCCCTGGACGGCGGCCATGCTTTTCGGCGGCCTGCTCTTCGTCCTCCTTTTCCGCTTGCGGCATTCCCTGTTCCTGCTGCTTCTGCTTGGTCTGGGGGTGGCAGCTGGTCTGGCCGGAAACTGGTGGCCGGGTTCGGCCCTGGCCCGGTTGGCCGACGTCTCGGGCTTTCTTCCGGCCGGGGCCATCCCGCCCATGTCCCTGCTCATTTCCGATTGGCTCCCGGGCGTGTCCTGGACCGTTGTTTTCGACCAGGCCCCGTCGGCGTTGGCCCTGGTGGCCTTGCTGGTGATGAGCGACATGTCGCGCATCACGGCCCTGGAAATCTCATTGGGCCGTGAACTGGATCTGGATCGGGAGTTCCGTATCCTGGGCCTGGGCAATCTCGCCGCCGGGGTGTGCGGCGGTCTGCCCGGAGCGGTGTCCCTGGGCAGGAGCCTGGGAAACCGGGCCGCCGGAGCCGCCGGTCCCCTGGCGGGCATCGTGGCCGCCTTGGTCTGCCTGGCCGCGTTCCTGCACCTGGGCCCCTGGCTCGGACTGGTGGCCCGCTTCGTGCCCGGCGGTTTTCTCGTCTATCTCGGCCTGAGCCTGCTCAAGGACTGGCTCCTGGACACCCGGGGCGAGTTCACCCGCAAGGACGACTACGCCCTGCTCTGGCTGACCTTCGTCGTGACCGTGGTGCTGGGGCTGCTCCTGGGCATGGCAGTGGGACTGGTCCTGGCCATGCTCGTAACCGTGAGCCGCTATGGGCGCGGCGCGTCCGTGGGCCGGGTTCTGTCCGGCGACAGCCACCGCAGCAACGTGGATCGGGCCAAGACCCAACTCACGATCCTGCGCGAAAAGGGCGGCCGGACGCTCATCCTGGAACTGCGCGGGTTCCTCTTCCTGGGCTCGCTGCAGGGGGTGCTGCGTTGCGTGCATCAACGCCTGGCCGACCGCGACGCCGAGCCCTTGCGCTACGTGGTCCTGGATTTCGGCGCGGTCACCGGCCTGGGCTCCTCGGTGAACATGGGCTTTTCCATGCTCACCCGCTTGGCCGACGCCCAAGGCTTCCGGCTGGTGCTGGCCCAGTTGTCCCTGGAGGTCTCCCAGCACCTGGAACGGGCCGGTCTGCTCAGGCCCGGCGACGAGGACGCGCCGGTTCAGGCGTTCATGAACCTGGATTATGCCCTGGAATGGTGCGAGAATCGCATCCTGGAGGCGGAGGGCGCCCTCGGCGGCCCGGAGATGTCCCTGGCCGATCTTCTGCGGCCGGTCTTCCCGGACCCGGAGGTGGTGCCGCAGCTGTTGCGTGTGCTGAAGCGGGTCGAAGTCCGCAAGGGGCAACACGTGTTCCGACAGGGCGATCTTTCCGATTCGCTCTACTTCATCGAGTCCGGCATGGTGAACGTCGAACTGGAGCTGGAGGGCGGGCGCATTCTGCGGCTGAAGAAGCTTGGTCCGGGCACGGTCTTCGGCGAGATGGGCCTGTACACCACGGCCCCTCGCTCGGCTTCGGTGGTGGCCACCCGCACATGCGTCCTGCATCGCCTTTCGACGGAGAGCTTCCGGGCGCTTCAGGAACGCGCGCCGCGCCTGGCCTCAGCCGTGCATCGCTTCGTGGTCACACTCCTGGCCGATCATCTTTCCGACGCCAACCGCAAGCTGCGCGACCTCTCGCGCCGCTGAGCCTCAGACGCCCAGCCCCAGATCCCCGAAGACGTAATCCCGCAAGGCCTGGTTCCAGGGGCGGGGCGTGACGCCCGTGGCCTCGGTGAAGGCGCTCGTGTCGAGCACCGAAAAGGCCGGGCGCGCCGCCTTGGAGGGCCAGGCCGAGGAAGGAATGGGTTGGACTCGGCAAGGCAGGCCCGCCAGATGGACGGCCTCGGCCGCCAGTTCGCACCAGGTGGCCCGGCCGGAGTTGGCCAGATGCAGGACGCCGTCGACCTTCGACGCCGCCAGGGCCAGGGCCAGTGCGGCCAGGTCCGGGGTGTAGGTCGGCGAGCCTTCCTGGTCGTGGACCACGTTGAGCGATTCACGGGTCTTGGCCAATTCGAGAATCTTGGTCACGAAGTTGGTCCGTCCGGGTCCATAGAGCCATGCCGTGCGGGCCACGGTCACGCCGGGCAGGCCGCGCAGGGCCTCCTCTCCGGCCAGCTTGCTGGCCCCGTAGACCGAGAGGGGACCGGTGGGATCGCCGGGGCGCAACGGCTCATGACCCCGGCCGTCGAAGACGAAGTCCGTGCTGAAGTGCAGAAGACGGACGCCGCGCTCGGCGCACAGCCGCCCGAGCAGGGCGGGCAGGTCGCGGTTCAGACGGTAGGCGGCCTGGGGTTCGTCCTCGGCCTGATCCACTGCGGTGTAAGCCGCGGCGTTGAAGGCCATATCCGGCTTCTGGCGGTCGAGAAAGCTTTCCAGGGCCCGGGCGTCCAGGGGATCGAAATCCTGTGAGGAGAGGGGCAGGGCCACGGCCTTGGAACGCTCCAGGGCCCGCGTCAGTGCCTGTCCCAACATGCCCCGACGGCCGCCGAACACGGCGACCTTGGCCCCGGCCAGGGCGGTCACGCGCGTTCTCCGTACCATTCGTCCATGAAGCGGCGGTAGGCCCCGCTCTGCACGGATTCCAGCCAGGCGGCATTGTCCCGGTACCAGTCCAGAGTTTGGGCCAGACCGGTTTCGAAGTCCAGGGAGGGAGCGAAGCCCAGTTCACGGGCGGCCTTGGAGAAATCCATGGCGTAGCGCTGGTCGTGGCCGGGGCGGTCCTTGACGAAGGTGATGAGCGATTCCGGCTTGCCGAGAGCCTTGAGGATGGCCCGGACCACATCCAGGTTGGCGCGTTCGGCCGCGCCGCCGAAGTTGTAGACTTGGCCCGGCGCGCCGCGCGTCAGGGCCAGCTCCACCCCCTTGCAGTGGTCCCCGACCCAGATCCAGTCGCGCACATTGGTCCCCTGGCCGTACACCGGCAGGGGGTCGCCGTTCTTGGCCTTGAGGAACATGAGTGGGATGAGCTTTTCCGGGAACTGGTAGGGACCGTAATTGTTCGAGCAGCGGGTGATGATGACGGGCAGGCCGTAGGTCTCGCGGTAGGCCCGGCAGACAAGGTCGGCCGAGGCCTTGGAGGCGGAGTAGGGGGAGTTGGGCGAGAGCGGCGTGGATTCGCTGAAGGTTCCGTAAGCGCCGAGGCTGCCGTAGACCTCGTCGGTGGAGATCTGCACGAAGCGTTTGACGCCCCGCAGCCGGGCGCATTCCAGGAGATTCTGCGCGCCCATGACGTTGGTGCTCAGAAACGGCGCTGGATCGTTGATGGAGCGGTCCACGTGGGATTCGGCGGCGAAGTTGACCACCGCCTCCAGGCGATGCTCCTCCAGCAGGGAGAGAACCAGCGCCCGGTCCCCGATGTCGCCGTGGATGAAGACGTAGTTCGGATCGGCCCGCCCGGCCTGCTCCCGCTCCAGGGCCAGGAGGTTGTGGCGGTTTCCGGCGTAGGTCAATCGGTCCAGGTTGACCACGACCCAGTCCGGGTGCGCGGAGAGCACGCCCTGAATGAAGTTGGTGCCGATGAAGCCACAGCCGCCGGTGACGAGAAGCCGCATGTCGTGTCCTTTGTTGATGGGGCAAAATAGCGGCAAAGCGCTCCCGGCGCAAGGCGCGCCGTCAGTCGTCCAGCTCCCCGGTTCGGCGCAGGGCTTCGTGCAGCAGGATGCCCGCCGCGGTGGACATGTTCAGGCTGCGCACCTGCCCCTTGATGGGAATGCGCACGAGATGCTCGGACAGGGCCAGAACCTCGCCGGGCAGGCCAGTGGTCTCCGGGCCGAGCACGATGGCGTCTCCGGGCTCGAAGGCGAAACGGTGGGCCGGGGCGCCGCCGCGGGCGCTGGAAAGCACCAGGCGGGCGGGAGCCGTCTCGCGTAGGAAGTGGTCCAGATCCGGGTGGACGTGCAGATCCACGTGCGGCCAGTAGTCCAGCCCCGCGCGCTTGAGGTAGCGGTCGGCCAGGGAGAAGCCCAGGGGTTCGATGAGGTGCAGGGGCACCCGCATGGCTGCGCAGAGTCGGGCCACGTTGCCCGTGTTCGGGGGAATTTCCGGGTTGAACAGGACCAGACGCATGGCGGCTCCGGGAAAGAAAAAGCCCCGGTCTTGCCGGGGCTGTGGTCTCGTGGTGGGCGATCCGTGATTTGAACACGGGACTTCCACCGTGTGAAGATGGCACTCTAACCGCTGAGTTAATCGCCCACGAGGGAACGTCTCTATAACCAGACTCCCGGCGGCTGGCAAGGACTTTTTTCGACGCGTCGACTTTTTTTGCCGGGGTCAAGTTCTTTTTGGAACATGGCTTGTCAAAGATCGTGAGTTGACCCATAAGAGCGGGTACTTCCTTATTCGTTTGATTCCGCCCAGGGGGGTCCATGACCACGACCTACACCGTCTTCCAGGAGCAGCTTCCAGAGTTGTTCCGCCAGTGGAGCCGTGAGTACGCGCTCCACGTGCCGGCCCGGGCCGCCGAGGGGTTTTATGATTTCCGCCCCTGGCATGAGGATCTCGAAGTGGCGTGGGAGTATGACGTCGCCTACAACTCCCCCAAGCGCTACCTCCTTCCGCCGCGCGAAACGCTCATCCGTTACGACCTCGCGGCGTACACCGCGGAGCCGGTCTTCGAGGCTCCGGCGCAGATTCTCTTCGGGGTTCATCCTTATGATCTGAAGGCCCTGAACCAGCTGGATCAGATCATGGAGGGCGGCAGCCCGGACCAGAACTACATGCGCCGCCGGGAGGCCACCCTGATCATGGCCCTGGACCCGCTGACCGTCTCGCCCACGGCCTTCTGGGGCAGCATCGGCGCGGACAAGGTGAACCACGGCTACGATCTGTACTGGACCAAGATCGGCCCGGCTTCCTTCCTGGTCCAGGTGGGGTCGGCGCGCGGCGAGGAACTCCTGCGCCGCGCCGGGGAGCCCATGAAGGCCACGGCCGCCGACCGCGAGGCCGCGCGCCGGGCCAAGCTCCGCGCGTTGTCGCTGACGCGGGCCAACTCTCTCAAGTACAACTGGGAGGAGACCCCGCGCATCCTGGGCCGCAGCTGGGATTCGCCCATCTGGCGCAAGTACGCGGTGATGTGCCTGGCCTGCGGCTCCTGCAACCTGGTCTGCCCCACCTGCTACTGCTTCGACATCCGCGAAGAGGCCGACGACCGGCTGGAGAAGGGCGAGCGCTTCCGGGCCTGGGACGGCTGCATGCTGGAGTCCTTCGCCCGGGTGGCGGGCAACCACAATTTCCGGCCCAAGGCCCTGGACCGTTACCGTCACCGCTATTTCCGCAAGGGGAAATACATCTACGACAAGTTCGGGGAACTGGGCTGCGTGGGCTGCGGCCGTTGCGTCCGCGCCTGCACGGCCGGGATCGCCAACCCTCTGGCCGTGTTCAACGAGCTTTGGGAGGAGTCGGGCAATGAGTATTAAGAACTTCTCTCCCTATGTGCCGCGTCCGGCGACCCTCGTGGCCAAACAGAAGCTCTCGGACTTCGTGACCCTGTTCACCTTCGAGCAGGACAACGGCAAGCCCCTGGCCCACAAGCCCGGGCAGTTCGTGAACCTGTCCATCTACGGGGTGGGCGAGGCGCCGTTCTCCATCAGCTCCCCGCCGGAGCAGAAGAACGTCTTCGAGCTGGCCGTGCGCAAGATCGGCACCGTGACCCAGGCCCTGCACGCCCTGGAGCCGGGGGCCAAGATCGGCATCCGCGGCCCCTACGGGAGCTTCTTCCCCGTGCAGCAGTTCGTGGGCAAGGACACGCTCTTCGTGGCCGGCGGCCTGGGCTACATCCCGTTGCGTTCGCTGCTGCGCTACCAGCTCCGGCACCGTGAGGAGTTCGGCCGGATCATCGTGCTCATCGGCACCCGCGACCCCAAGGAGCGCATCTTCACCGAGCAGATCAAGCGTCTGGGCGAACGGGGCGACGTGGAGGTCCTGGAGACCGTGGACCGGGGCGACGAGACCTGGCAGGGCAACGTGGGCCTGATCACGACGCTTCTGCCCAAGGTCCAGATCGACGCGGCGGGCACCTTCGTGGCCATGGTCGGACCGCCGATCATGTACCGCTTCGTCATCGCCGACTGCCGCAAGATCGGCATCCCGGCGGAGCAGATATACGTCTCCCTGGAACGCAAGATGAAGTGCGGCCTGGGCAAGTGCGGGCACTGCCAGATCAACGACCTGAACGCCTGCATCGACGGCCCGGTGTTCCGCTACACGGACATCGAGGCGTACCAGGAAGCCATCTAACCCGGAGGCGGCCATGACGGCGAAACCGAGAATAGCCTTCTTCGACTTCGCGGGCTGCGAGGGCGACCAGCTTCAGGTGGCCAACCTGGAGGAACGTCTGCTGGACATCCTCGGCCATGTGGAGGTGGTCAGCTTCCGCGAGGTCGCCACGCGCTCGGCCGAGACCTACGACGTGGCCTTCGTCGAGGGCTCCATCACCCGGCCCGAGGACATCGAGCGCATCAAGAGCATCCGCGCCAATGCGGGCGTGCTCGTGGCCCTGGGGGCCTGCGCCTGCATCGGCGGCATCAACTGCCTGAAGAACTTCATGGCCGAGAACGTCTACCGCGAGGAGGTCTACGGACCCTCCGCCCGTTGGTATCCGACCGCCCCGGCCCGGCCGCTCAAGTCCGTGGTCAAGGTGGACGCGGAAATTCCCGGTTGTCCCGTGGACCCGGCCGAGTTCGCCCGGGTGGTCAAGGAAGTGCTTCTGGGCAAGACGCCCTGGCTGCCGGACTGGCCGGTCTGCGTGGAGTGCAAGGAGGCCGGGAACATCTGCCGCTTCGAGATGGGCCGCATGTGCCTGGGCATCATCACCCGGGCGGGCTGCGGGGCCTGCTGCGTCACCGAAGGGGCCCATTGCTGGGGCTGCCGCGGGCTGGTGCCCGGGGCCAACCTGGACTCGGCCCGCATCGTCCTGGACCGCGCCGGGCAGGACCGCCGGGCCGTGCAGGATCTGCTCCGTTTCTACCTGGGAGACACCGCCGCCACGCTCTAGGCGGCTTGCGAGGACGTCATGGCGAAAAAGACGCAGCAGTCGGCGGCTCCGGGCGGGGCCGGAAAGCGGGTGGATGTTCACTATCTGACCCGCGTCGAGGGCCACGGCAACATCGTGGTCGAGATCGAGGCGGACGGCCGCGTGTCGGCCTGCCGCTGGGAGGTGCCCGAGGCCCCGCGATTCTTCGAGGCCATGCTCATCGGCCGGGACTACCGCGACGTGCATCACATCACCTCGCGCATCTGCGGCATCTGCTCCATCGGGCACCAGCTGGCCTCGCTCCAGGCCACCGAGGACGCCCTGGACATCCGGGTTTCGGAGCAGACGCTTCTGCTGCGCCGCCTGGCCGTGCATGGCGAGAACCTCCAGAGCCATCTGCTGCACATCGCCTATCTGGTCTTGCCGGACCTGCTCGGCGTGGATTCCGTGATCCCCCTGGCCGAGACGCACAAGGACGCGTTGCTCAAGCTGGTGGCCGCCCGGCGCATGTCCAATGAGTTCTGCCGGATCATCTGCGGCCGCACCACCCATCCCCAGCGCATGACCCCGGGCGGCTGGATGAAGATCCCCACGGTTCAGGATTTGATGACCCTGCGCACCCTTCTGGTGGAGAGCCTGCCCAACCTGGACTTCGCCGTGGACCTGGTGGCCTCGTTGGCGGACAAGATTCCGGCCTTCGAGCGCAAGACCGAGTACATCGCGCTGGTTTCGCCCACGGACTACGCCCTGTACTGGGGCGAAGTCGGTTCCAGTCAGGATGAGCGCCACCCCGTGCGCGACTACAAGAGCGTGACTCGGGAATACTGTGTGCCGCAGTCCACGGCCAAGTGGAGCAAGAACGTGGACGAATCCTACATGGTCGGGGCCCTGGCGCGCTTCAACCTGAACGCCGCGAAGCTCACCCCCGGCGCGACGGCCGCCGCCGCCAAGCTCGGGCTCAAGCAGGGCTGCGCCAACCCGTTCATGAACACCGTGGCCCAGCTCGTGGAGTGTGTTCATTCGGTGGAGGACTCCGTGGCCCTCATCGACAAGCTCCTGGCGCGCGGCCCGCGCGAGGAGGCCCTGCCGCCCATCCGGGTCAAGGCGGGCAAGGGCGCGGGCGCGGTGGAGGTGCCCCGGGGCATCCTCTTCCACGCCTACGAGTACGACGCCAACGGCCGCGTCTTCCAGGCCGATTGCGTCATCCCCACGAACCAGAACCACGCCAACATCCAGAAGGACATGGAGGCCCTGGTCCCGACCCTGGCCGACAAGTCCGAGGCCGAGATCGAGCTCATCCTGTCCATGCTCGTGCGGGCCTACGATCCCTGCATTTCGTGCTCCACCCACACCCTGGACCTGCGGCCGGGGCAGGAGAAGAAGCTCGTGCGCTTCGTGCGCAAGTAGAACCCCTCAGTTCCGCATCTGAGACCCCGCCCCGGCGGGGTCTTTTTTTTCGCCGCGCGGATGGGAAGCCGCGTCGACGGCCGAATCCTGTTGACGCGCCGAAGTGGAATATGTACCTATGCCGTGTTACTGAAAATAGATTGATCATCATCTCGTCAGACAATTTTTGAAACATGATGCGCAGTCTGGAGGCCGCCATGATTCGCCGCCTGTTTCTTTTGTGCTCCGCCGTCCTGCTCGGCGCGGTTCCGGCCCTGGCCGGGGAGACCCGCGTGGTCACCGACGCCCTGGGCCGCCAGGTGACCATCCCGGCCAAGGTGGAGCGGGTCATTTGTTCAGGTTCCGGCTGCCTTCGGCTGCTGACCTATCTCCAGGCCCAGAACCTGGCCGTGGCCGTGGACGACATCGAGGGCAAGCGCAACCAGTTCGATGCCCGGCCCTATGCCATCGCCAATCCCGGTTTCCGCGACCTGCCGGTGTTCGGGCAGTTCCGGGGCGAGGACAACCCCGAGCGCATCCTCTCCCTGGCGGTGCAACCCCAGGTGATTCTCAAGGTCAACCCGGAGATGGGCACGAACCCCGTGGATCTGGAGCGCAAGACCGGCATCCCGGTGGTTGTGTTGCGCTATGGCGACCTGGGCCGGAAACGGCCGGAATTCTATGCCGCCCTGCGGCTCGTGGCCCAGGTGACGGATCGTGCGGAACGGGCCGAGGCCGTGATCCATTTCTTCGATGCGCGCATCGAGGAACTGGGCCGGAGGGTGGCCGGAATGCCGGATTCCGCGAAGCCCCGGGTCTATGTCGGCGGCGTGGCCTACAAGGGGCCGCAGGGATTTCATTCCACCGAGCCGGGCTACCCGCCGTTCCTCTTCCTGAACGCGCGCAACGTCGCCGCCGAGGGCGCGTTGACGCCGGGGCAGACCGTGGTGGCCAAGGAGAAGATCGTGGAGTGGAATCCCGACGCGCTCTTCCTCGACTTGGCCACCCTGCAACTGGGCGAGGACGCGGGCGGTCTGCACGAGTTGAAGACTGACCCGGCCTACCAGACCCTGGACGCTGTGAAGACCGGCAGGGTCTACGGCCTGCTGCCCTACAACTGGTATTCCCAGAACTACGGCTCCATCCTGGCCGACGCCTACTACGTGGGCAAGGTGCTCCAGCCCGAGCGCTTCCAGGACGTGGACCCGGCGGTCGAGGCTGACGCGATCTATTCCTTCCTCGTGGGCAAGCCCGTGTTCGAGGAGATGAACCGCCGCTTCGGCGGAATGGCCTTCAAGCCGGTTCCCCTGCGCTGATCATGCACTTCGCGGACGGGCAAATCCCCGGCGATTACGCCCGCTATGTGGGGCGCAAGGCGCTGCTCATTCTCGCCCTGACCTTGGCGACCGCCTGCGCTCTGGCCCTGTCACTGGGGCTCGGGGCGGCGGACCTTTCCCTGGCGGCGGTGCTCAGAACCCTGGCTGGCGCGGCCGATTCCGAGCGGGCCCGGGTCATCCTCTGGAACATTCGTCTGCCCCAGGCCCTGGCCTCCCTGGCCGCCGGGGCCGGCTTGGCCCTGAGCGGGGCGGCCATGCAGTCCATCCTGCGCAACCCCCTGGGGTCGCCGTTCACCCTGGGCATCTCCCACGCGGCGGCCTTCGGCGCGGCCCTGGCCGTACTGTTTCTGGGAGACGGGCGGCTGACCGCCGTCACGGGCGGGGCCGTGGCCCTGAGTCGGCCCGGCGTCATCGTGGCCTCGGCCTTCCTGTGCAGCCTGTCCGCCGCCCTGGTTGTGGTGGCCCTGGCGCGGCGGCGCGGCTCCACGCCCGAGGTCATGATCCTCGGCGGCGTGGCCCTGGGCGCGCTGTTCACGGCCGGAACCATGTTTCTGCAATATTTCGCCGACGATGTGCAGTTGGCGGCCATGGTCTTCTGGACCTTCGGCGACACGGCCCGGGCCGACTGGACCCAGGTGGGAGTGCTGGCTGTGGCCGCGCTGTTCGCGCTGATCTATTTCACCGCCAACGCCTGGAACTACAACGCCGTGGACGCGGGCGACGAGACGGCCCGGAGCCTCGGAGTGCGCGTCGGACGCGTGCGCCTCTGGGGCATGCTGGCCGCCACCCTGGTGACGGCGGTGATCATCGCCTTCCTGGGCGTCATCGGCTTCGTGGGGCTGGTCACGCCGCACATGGTCCGCCGGGTCATCGGCTCGGACCACCGCTTCCTGCTGCCCGCCTCGGCGGCGGCCGGAGCCCTGCTTCTGCTGGCCGCGGACACCGCAGCGCGTCTGATCCTGGCCCCGCACGTGCTGCCCGTGTCCGTGCTCACGGCCTTTCTCGGCGCGCCGGTCTTTTTCCTGCTCATTCTGAGGAGGCGGTCGTGATTCTGGATGTGGCCGGAGTGAGTTTTTCCTACAACGGCCGCCCCGTGTTGCGGGACGTGCGCCTCGGCGTTGGTCCGGGCGAGGTTCTGGCCGTGCTCGGGCCCAACGGCGTGGGCAAGACCACGCTGCTCAAATGCATCAACGCCATCCACCGGCCCAGCCGGGGGGCGGTGCTGGTGGAGGGCGAGGACGTGTTGCGCCTGTCGCCGGACGCCGTGGCCCGGGCCGTGGGCTACGTGCCCCAGCGCGGCGAGGCCCCGCGCTTGACCGTGTTCGACGCCGTGCTTCTGGGACGTCGGCCGCATATCCGTTGGCGCGCTGCGGACAAGGATCTGCGCATCGTGGAGTCGGCCATCCGCCATCTGCGCCTCGGGCATCTGCAACTGCGCCACCTGGACCAGCTCTCCGGCGGAGAATTGCAGAAGGTGGCCATCGCCCGGGCCCTGGTCCAGGAACCCCGCCTGCTGCTCTTCGACGAGCCCACCAGCGCCCTGGACATGCGCAACCAGGAGGACATCCTGCGCCTCATCCGGCACGTGGCGGTGGAGCACGGCATGGCCGTGGTCATGACCATGCACGACCTGAACACGGCCCTGCGTTTCGCCCACAAGCTGCTGTTCCTCAAGGACGGTCGGGTCTTCGCCGCTTGCAGCCCCGGCGAGATCGAGGCCGACACGGTGCGGGAGGTCTACGGCCTGCCCGTGACCGTGCATCGTGTCGACGACCACCCCCTGGTGCTGCCCAGAAGCGAGGTCTGATCATGCCTTGCGCCTTTTCCCTGGAATTGTTGCGGAAGGTCGCGGTGTTTCACGGCCACGAGTGCCCCGGACTGACCATCGGCATCCGCGCGGCCGAGCTGGCCTTGCGCGAGCTGGGCGGCCCCGGCCCGGACCTGGTCGCCGTGTCCGAGACGGACATGTGCGGCGTGGACGCCATCCAGGTGCTCACCGGCTGCACCTACGGCAAGGGCAATCTCATCCATCGCGACCTGGGCAAGATGGCCTTTTCCTTTTATCGGCGGGGCGCGGGCGGCTTCCGGGCCGTGCTGCGTCCCGAGGCGCGTGGCGGCATGGACGAGGAGATGGGGGCGCTTTTCCGCAAGCAGAGCGACGGCACGGCCACGCCCGAGGAGGAGGTCCGGGCCCGCGTCTTGCGCGAGGAACTGCGGCGACGCTTTCTGGATTTGGAGTTGGAGGAGATGTTCACGATCACGCCGTTGCCCGAGCGGCCGCCGCGCCCGGCTCGGGTGCTGCGCAGCCTGGCCTGCGACTCCTGCGGCGAGATGACCATGGAGTCGCGGACGCGGCGTTTCGACGGCCAGACTCTCTGCATCTCCTGTTTCGAGGCCGTGGAGCAGAAAATCTGAAACCATCGGTCGCGCCCGGCATGAAAAAAACAGGCCCCGGTGAGTCTTCGCCGGGGCCTGTTTTTCGTCGCGCGGGAGGCGGGCTACAGTTCGTCCTCTTCCTCGTCGCCGGGTTCCTGGGCTTCCTTGATCTTCTTGGCGTAGGTCGCGGCCTCCAGACCGGCCACGCAGCCCTCGCCGATGGCCTTGGCGATCTGCAGCGGCGGCCCGGCGATGTCACCGGCCGCGAATACGCCGGGCACGTTGGTGCGCATGCGCTTGTCCGTGTCCACGTATTTCATGCTCTCGTCCAGGTTCAGGCCCAGGGTGGCGGCCAGCTCAAGCACGCCCTTGGCTCCCAGCTCGATGAACACCCCGGCCACGGCCAGGCGGGAGCCGTCGGAAAGCGTCAAGGCCTCCACCGCGTTCGTTCCCACGATCTCCAGCGGTTTGACGCCCTCGTGCAGGATCACGCCGCGTTCCAGGATCTGGGCGCGCAGGGCCTCGGCCACGTCCAGCTTCTCGCAGACCAGGTGGACGCTTTTGGCCATGTGCGTGAGAGTCAGCGCCCCTCCGGCCGCCGCGCTCTGGCCGCCGATGACGGCCACGTCCTCGCCCCTGAAGAAGCCGCCGTCACATTCCACGCAATAACTCACGCCCCGGCCCAGGAGTTCCTTCTCGCCGGGGACGCCGAGCTTGTTGCGGGTGGTGCCGGTGGCGATGACCAGCGTGCGGGCGACAACGTTCCGGCCGCCCTCGGTGGCCAGCTCGAAAAAGCGCCCCTTCTGTTCGATACGCAGGGCGTCCTCGCCCACGATTTCGGCTCCGAAGCCCAGGGCCTGTTCACGGCCCACGCGCAACATCTCCTCGCCCGTGACCTTGAACTGGCAACAGAGATTTTCCACGTGGGCCCAGTACAGGCTGCTTTTGTCCATGCGCCCCAGCAGGAGCACGGACGCCTTTTTGCGGGCCGCGTGGATGGCGGCCTGCAGACCGGCCGGGCCGCACCCCAGGATGACCACGTCGTACAGCGGATGATCGGGCATGACGCCTCCTTTGCATGCTGCCTTCAATAATAGGCGGGATGCCGCGTCTGGCAAGGGGGGGTCAGGGACGGCGCACCTGCTCTTCGATCCGTTTCCTGAGCGTCAGCATGCGCTCGTCCCGGGGCAGCTCCCCGAAAATCCGCGACAGGTGGCCGCTTTGGTCCAGAATACGCCGCGCGGTCGCGTAGTTCAGGTCGAAGACCCAACCCAGGAGCAGGAGGCGGAAGTCGTTGGAGAAGCGCATGTCGGCGTAGTTGGCCAGCCTGCCGCGCTCCAGTTGGCCGATGATGGCTTCCGAATAGCGGTCGGGGTCGCGCGCCACCCCCAGGCAGACCACAGGGTCCAGGGGCTTGTCGCCGTCCAGGTGGGAGAGCATGACCGGATAGATGTCCAGCTTGTCGGCGTCACGCACCCCCCGGGTCACGGCCCCCAGGGGCTCGGGCAGGCGCGGCGGCAGGGCCCGGA
>Ga0228536_1000312_pt1 | contig 106939 bp, 119 predicted proteins | sample SJ1Smetagenome_FD_168611 | JGI IMG/M metagenome (GOLD analysis project Ga0228536, IMG submission 168611) | Enriched culture of PCE-dechlorinating microbial communities from Ithaca, New York, USA - SJ1.S | ecosystem: Engineered > Modeled > Simulated communities (microbial... > Unclassified...
GGCTTGCGGCATGGTTTCGGCGGTCTTGGCGGCATACCCCCACCCGTCATTTTGCACGCGTAAAAATCTGGGGGCCCACCCGGTCTACGGGCCGAACCCACAGAGATTCGACCCGCCCCGGGCATCCCCCGAGGGTTTTCCCCTCTCTTGCATACATACCGACGCCAAACCAAAAACGTCGGCGTTGGGATGAAAATTTTTGCGCTTGATACGATTTTGGTTTGTCAGGATATCTTCCGTACATTATCTTCAGTGAAGAGAAGCAAGGAGGATTTCGAATGTCGCCCACCACTCAGACGAAAACGGAACGGATCGACGTCCGGCTCAGTCCCTCATCGAAGGCGCTGTTGCAGGAAGCGGCCAAGGCGTCTCATAAAAACGTCAGCGAGTTTATTTTGGAGGCGGGGATTGTCGCCGCCAATCAGGCCTTGGCTGACCGACGGCTGTTCCTGCTGGACGAAGCTCGGTGGAAAGAGTTTCAGGAGGTACTGGATCGTCCTGTCCAGAAGAAGCCTCGCCTGAGCAAACTGCTGAACGAGCCTGGCGTTCTTGACTGATGGGCGGTCGGTTTGGTCCGGTCCACAAGCTTACGGCAGCGGACGAGGCAGGGGATTTCAATTGCGGCCAGCAGGAACTGAATCTGTTCTTGCAGCGCTATGCCCTTGTCAACCAGAGAGCCAACAGCGCCCAGACGTATGTGTCCTGCGTGGACGGCGCAGTCGTCGGTTACTACAGCCTCAGTGTGGGCAGCGTCGGTTTTGATGAAGCGCCCCATCGGGTGGTAAAGGGGCTTGCCAGACATCGAGTCCCTGTCATGCTGCTGGCCCGCCTTGGCGTGGATCAGAGGTTTCAGCGCCAGGGGTTGGGCCGGGCCCTGCTCAAGGACGCCATCCTGCGCACCATGCAGGCGGCGGATATCGCCGGTATCCGGGCATTACTGGCGCACGCCAAGGACGAGCATGCCCGGCAGTGGTATCTCTCCTGGGACTTCGAGCCCAGCCCCACGGACCCTTTCCACCTGTTTTTACTCATCAAGGACATGCGTGCGGCGGGAAGATAGCACACTGCGCTTTCATAAGGCATCAGGGATCAAAGCTCATGCCGCTGGGAACGTACGGGGGTCGTTGTCATTGCTCAGAATGGGGGGCCAAGGCCGTGATTCAAAATTTATCCAGTTCCAAGCAGACCCAGGAGAACTTGGCGCTGCTCAAAATCCTGGCACTCGGAAACCGCCAGATCGAGGAAGGCAAGGTCCAATCGGCCGGAGAAGCACTCCAGCGTCTGCGGGAGCGGGCGGGGAACCGTTGATAGCTTACAACGGCGTTGCTGGCTGAGGATGTGTTTCGCGACCTGGAGGGCATTTACGAATTCATTGCCACACATGATAAAAATACCTACACATTTCCATAAGTGTCTGGGTTTTTATCAAGGTGGTGATTTCATGTCCTCGCTCGTGTGCGTATAGGTATTAACGGGCGCAGATGTACTACTTAACACGCCAGAGTGGAGGACATGACCATGCAGCACTCTCGTCCGTCGAGCCGCAGCACGAATATCATTATCCGGGTGACTCCCGAGCAGCGGGACCTGATCGACCAGGCCGCCTTGCTCAACAACAAGACCCGGGCCGATTTCATCCTCGAAGCGGCGACCAGGGCCGCGCAGGACTCCGTCCTCGACCAGGTGCTGTTTCCCGTCCCAGTCGAACAGTTCGAGGCGTTCCAGAGACTTCAGGAGAGCTCACCTGAACAGGATAAACGCTTGAGCGCCCTCATGGCACGTACGTCTCGCTGGGGGAAGTGATCCCTGCAATATCCCTTTTGGACGCATTGGACGGATTGGACGCATCTTCCGGTTGAAGCCCTACGCGCATGCGCGCGCACGCGCGCGTGGCCGATTAATGGTTTCATCTGTCCAATCCGTCCAACCGTCCATCGTGTTCGACCTTGACGGCGATACCCCGGAATATCCGCTGGGTCGAGCCGAACACCGTCCTTCTGTCGGCGATGAACTCACGCTTGGCCAGATTCGCACTGAATGCCTTAGTACTGCCGGCGTGTTCTCCGTTGCGATCCGCGTAGTTCTTCCACGACTCGAAGAGGCGGGCCGTGGTTTCCCATGATGCCCTCCCGACCTCGCAGCATTCCTCGATCCACTGCCCGAAGAGATCCTGCTCGTCGAAATAGGCGGCCGTGGCCTCCTTCACGCTCTCGGGCCGCAGGAGTCCGTTTTCCCGCCAGTCCAGGCAACCTTCGATCATCCAGCGCAGGATGGCCGGGTACTCGGCCTTCAGCTTGTCCTCCAGGCGCTTGTCCGGGCTCGCGGGCTTGTGGACGAAGGGGATGATGTTGAAACGTCTGCGGGCTGCCTCGTCCACGTTGCGCAGCACGGGCTTGTGATTGCCGACGATCAGGAGCTTGAACTGGGGAGTGTAGGTGAAGAAGTCCTGGCGCATGAAGCGGGCGCTGATCTTGTCGCCGCCGGTGAGCTGCTTGATGCGGCTCTCGGCCCAGGGGCGGCCTTCCTCGGTCTCGGAAACACTGACCAGCCTGGCTCCGCGCAGCATGGCCAGGTCGGTGGGGTGGCGGTCGCCCTGGCTGGCCGTGAAGGTGTCCATGGCCGCCGTGGCGGCGTAATCGCCCAGGATGTTGGTCAGGGTGTTGAGAAACACTGATTTGCCGTTGCCGCCGGGGCCGTAGATGAAGAACAGGGCGTGCTCGGAGATGTCGCCGGTCAACGCGTAGCCGGCCACCTGCTGCATGAAGCGCTGCAGCATGGCATCCCCTTGGGTCGCCTCGTCCAGAAACCGCCGCCAGAGGGGGGCGTCGGAAGAACTTGCCGGAGCTACGGCGGCAAGCTTGGTGACGTAATCCTCGCGGCGAGCCGGACGCAAAGTCCCTATGCGCAGGTCCACCACGCCGTCCGGAGTGCCCAGCAGATGGAGGTCGGCGTCCCATATCTCGCTGGTCACGGCGAAGGCTCGGTCGGTCTGGGCGAACCGCTCCACCGCACCGGCCGTGGCGGCCTTGGACAGCGTGGCCGCGACCTTCTTGTTGTCCATGCCTGCGGCGGCCTTCCGGCAGAGCTTTCTCGCCCAGGCAAAGGCAAGTCTGGTCTTTTCCACCCGCCAATGGCTGCCGGTCCAGACGAACCACGCTCCGGTCTCATGGCAGTAGCGCAGATCGTCTTTGTGCTCGCGGGCAAAAAGAAGCGCGATGCCATCCTCGGTGGCGGAGCAGGCGTCGTTCGAGTCATCCGTCTGTACCGGATCGAGCGCCTCTGCTGCTTCGACCAGGCGGAGCAGCTCCTCGCGGTCATGGCCGGCCTTTTTCCAGTCCACGATGTCGCCCTTGGGCGGCAGGCCGGGCAGTTCCACGATCTTGACCGAGGCGGCCACGGGCAACAGTGCCTTGGCCACCCTGCGGGCGTGATTGCGCCCTGGCGTGTCGTTGTCCGGCAGGATGACCACCTGCTTGCCCTGGAAGTACGGATTGTACTCCTTGCGCCACTTGCCCGCGCCCATGGGGTTGCAGGTGGCGGCCAGCCCCCAGCCGGCGAGCTCCAGGGCCTTCTGCTCGCCCTCGACGATGAAAACGGTCTCGGCCCGCAGCATTTCAGGAAGGCGAAACGGCACCAACCGCACGCCCTTGACGGAGTTGATGCGTTTACCGGTCGCGTCCAGATGCCACTGGCGGATGGCCTTGCGGCAGCCTGGTGTCTCGTAGCGGTCCACGGCGAATAGGAGCCGGCCTGCCTCATCCTTGTAGCGAAAGGTGGCGACGAGGTTTTCGGGCCGGACAGGCGTCTCCGGCAGGTCCTTGCGCTTGGGCTTTGGCGTGACAGGCGCAAGCCCGATCTCCTCGGCGATCATCCGGGCGGCCTTGGCCTGGCCGAGTTCTTCTTGGGCCGCGACCAGGGAGATGACATCACCGCCGCTCTCGCCGGTCGCGAAGTCTGACCAGACGCCGGTTTCGGTGTTGCAGCTGAACGACTTCCCAGGGTTGCCGTGTATGTCGCCGGCTACCAGTTCCCTGCCTTGGCGTTTGGCCTGAGGCAACCTGCCTTGCAGAAAGCCCGGATTGGCCAGGGCCGCCTCGTTGATGCGCTTGAAGTCAAGGTCGGTTCCATATCCGCCGCTCATCAGGCTGCCTCGGAGATGATGTTCCCGGCTGCGAGGCGAACGACGGTGAAGGCATCTTCGCCAAATTTCCTGGCCAGGAATCCGGTGAAGACCTGGGCGATGGTCCGCCCCACGGCCTTGTAGTCCTCGATGGCGCAGACCCGTCCCTTGAGCTGGAAGCAGGCATCGAGGCGGATGTCGGTTCTGCCATGGATGCTCTCGGCGGCGAGTGCGGCCAGAAACAAAGTGTCTTCGACGCAGGCCATGTCCACATGCTCGGCGAAATGGAATTTGAGCATGACATTCCCTCCGGTGAGTGGAAGTTCACTAGAAGAGGGCCGAACACCGGAGCGGCATCCGGCCCTATGGGATACGTACCGGCGAGACGCCGGAAACGTCGGCGCTAGAGGTAGGCTTCCAGCTCCGCGTTCTTGAATGCGACGCGGACCTTGTCGATGATGCCGTACAGGGTCGATCTCGGGATGCCGGTTTCGCGTGAGACGTCGGTGATGGAGTCGCGCATCAGCCTCTGGCACAGGTCACGCAGCTTGGGAGGCAACTGATCCACGACCGAACGCACGTCGATGCCCAGGTCCCGCAGTTCATCGGATGAACGGCTCTGTCGCCCCGTGCGCAGCAGGTAGTCGTCCTGGTCAAAGGTTTCCGAGCGTTCGCAGCGCACGCCGTCTTCATCCTCGATGTGATCGTTCAGAGAGAACGCCTGAAGCCGGTAATCGCGCAGACCGGCCTTGCGCTCTTCGATGAGGGTCGCGGCGCGGTGCTCCACGACGCGCGCGACGAAGGTGTTGTTTTGAGCCCGGGCGGGATCGTATTTGGGCTGACGGCGCAGCAGGTCGAGCAGCAGTTCCTGCTCCAGGTCCTCGCGGTCCGCATCGGAGAAGCCGGGGTGGGCGGTCAGTTGCTTGGCTTTGAAGGTGATCAAGCGGACGGTGTACTCGTCAATGCCGTGGTAACGGTTCTGAGACATTCTGCTCTCCTCGAGGCCGAGGAGGAGCGTTGTGGATGTCGGCCGGACCGGTCCGCATGCGAAAGCGGAGGTGTTGCGAGATCGCCGGATCGGCGACACCCACAACGACCTCCGCTTCGCGGCCAGTCGATGTCTGGTGTGTTGCTGGACCGCCTCAGTTAGGCGGCGTCTTCCACATTCATCTTGAAGGGCAGGCCGTGCTTGACCTCAAGCAGACGCACCACGCCATCGCGGATGCGGTCGAAGTGCGAGAAGAGCTCGATGATCTGGGCCTTGAGCTGGAAATCCGTGAGATCTGCTTCGGGGCGCGGAGCATTGTCCCCGCCGAACTTGATCTCGCGGACGGTGGTGGCCGTTTCGAGCAGCGGCTCGCCGTTCTGGAGGCGGAGGTCTTCGATACGGCCGAAGTTGATGGTCTGCAGGCGAAGCAGTAGCTGTCGCCGGGCCGGGGAGAGGGAGGATTTTAAAGAGGATGCCATAAACTTTCTCCTTGAAAGGGGAAAAGCTCTGGCACGATCGGTCGGTAACACCATGCTACCAATGAGAACGCCGGATCGCGCCTTCATTGGAGAACGCGCTACATCCGGCATAGCCGATGCTACAGATCGCGTAGCATCTAAGAAAATTCAGTTATTTTGAGTGGGCGTTGATGACCAGGTCAACCCGTCACGAGGGACATAGCTCAAGGCATGACCTAAATTCAGGATGGGTTTTTGAAGGTGATCTGATAGCGGTCTGTCATATTGTTTGATTTTCTTCAGGGCACGGCGAATCGCATTTCCGACTCGATTCCGGACCTTGTTACGGTCATCGCCGAGCTTACGAATCGCACCGCCAAGACCCCGAGCTTTGGACAATTCTGACTCGATCCACCCCTTCTCGATTTCCAGATTTTCTCTTTTACCGACATCATTGTTGGCTCGGGACTCTTCAAGTTCATTTTCAATCTCTTTCAGCCTAGTGCAGTAGGAACGAATGGCGTCATCGTCTAGAACAGGCCCCGCATCAGACTGTCCGAGAACATTTACCCCTTCGTTGAAGGGTGTTTCTCCCGGACAAACTGATGTGCAAAGCTGGTTCTTTGTCATTCTTCTCACCATTACATCAAGTTCCGATGCTGAAAATGTTGACCCTGGATTCTCCAAAAGGATCTGAAGGTGATAAAAACCAATGTCTGGAGTGTAGATCTTTTCTTCATTGCCATCATATCGAATCGTCCAGCACTGTCCCCTGATGCAGATATAATTGTTTGTCAGCTCGTGGGTTGGGCATGTGTTCGAGTCCCCTGGGTCAGCTTGCACTCCACCGGAATCACAAACTAACCGTAAAAGGCAACTTGCAGGTAGTTGGCGTTTTCTGATTGCGCTTCTATTTTGTGCTATGGCGTCATCGACGACCTTTGTAATGCACTTGGCGTGCCTATGATGCAGTTCATATAAACGCAGCGCGGTGGAGTCTGGCGAGCCGTTCAGATGATTGAGAACCCGTGTGGCCTCTCCGTAATTTCCAAAAAATTCCAGGGCGGTCATGTCGGCAACTTCGCTAGCTGTTTCCACATACGCTGCCAACATGGCTTTTGGTTCGCCTTCATCTCGTTCGCCAGTCAATAGATCAACCCCATAAGCTTCTTTTGGGTCATATTCCTGGGCGTCTGCGGCAAGAACTGCAAACCTTCGGTCAATGCATTGTGAGCATATCCCGCAATGGGTATTTAACTTTGTCATTGCCCGTGTGTGAGTACATGATGTGGAAAATTTGATGGTGTCAGCGCACCCTGCTTTGACGATGTCGCTAACGACCTCCGTTTTAGTTTTCCAGATAAATGGGTTCTCTACAGTAAATGGTTGACCAGATAGTGTTGAAAATATATTTTCGAATCCATTAATGACTTGTGGATGGGTGGTTCGCGTAGCCCTTGCCCCCACAACTTGGGCTGAGATGGGAAGGTTAAAACTGATAACACCGTTTTCATAGAACCGAATTCTACGAAGATTGAACATCTGGGCAATTGTGGCTCCCAGAGCCGCATACAAAAATGAGCGACTTCGCTGTGTGTATTCTCGTCCGAGAATTTTGGATTTGTTGATAGAAACTGGGATGTGCAGGGGCTCGTGAACTGCCGCCGAGGACAGAAAATCCAGTAATTTTCTATGCCTTCGGTTGAACTTATGCGTCGCCTTATGAGTTACCATCGCGATTCGTCGTGAATTTATAACGGCTTCCTCAATTGCTCCTCCCAGTGAATCTAGCCCTCCAGAAAAAAGCATGACCTCCTCGGGCGGATCAACACTGAGCTCTAGGTGCTTTTGCGTCAGTGGCTCATTTTTCAATTCCACAAAATCGAAATAATATTCATCTTCTGAAAGGAAGCTGAGGGTTTCGACTAACTGGTCTTTCAGAGGTGAAGAATTCCACAGGTCAGGATTTCTGACTGCAATTCTAAAGAATAGTGTCCGTCGCCAGTTCTCACCGAAATTATCAACGCCGTCGCCGCCTCTTGTTATGGCCTGATCCGCACAGTACACATAGGTAGCTATTTCAATCAGGTCGTGGAAAAAAGATGGTATATCTTTAAGGAGCTGACTGCGAATATCGCTGATATGCAAAGATACATTTTCTCCCTTTCCCCACAGGCGCAGAGAAAGAGGCTTCTTGTCATCGAACGGGAGTGTGTCGCCTTTAACATCACCGCAAAGAATAGAGCGCTCATTAGACATCCGCCTGCGCTCCTTCCTTGAGTTCTGCCACGATTTTTTTCATTGCCACATGGGAAAAGCCAGCGGCATCTTTTCTCGAAATCCCTTTCTTTTCCCAGTTGGTCTTTGAAAACCAGCCCCCCGAAAATTCCTCAATTATTTTTGATACTTCGCGGCTGTGGAGTTTTAGCGCTACGTTAAACTCACCTTGCTGGGCAAGTGTACGAAAACGCCTTCCTTCCCCGAGATGGCGAGAGACCCCTTTGGCGACAAAATAGCCAAGACATTTATTTGTTAAACGAGCAAAAAAATCTCTGGCGAATATGCTGAATTGTTTATTTGTCGCAAGATTGGAGAAAGCATCCTTAACATCGTCCGAGGTCGTTCCGAACAAACCTTGCGTTCGGCTTCCGATGATCTGTGCCATCGTTTCGGAGGCAGCAATCTGGGCCATTTCTCCCAGATCCGTCCTCCCGCCGTTATTGGTCAGTTTTTTGTCAATAGCATCGGAGAATGCCCCCAGTATTTCCATGAGGCCAGGAGAATCCGATACATCCAAGCCGACGTTTTGAAGGGCTTGTCCAAAGTCGTCACTTCTCGCTGCAAGGGGCAACTGGGTTAGGAGCCATATTGTCTCTACTAAACCTTTGTCTTCCGCAGCCAGTTTAAAGCCCTGCTCTGCAGCAGCGATCGTTGCAGTCGCAATTTGAGCAGTACCGGCTCCACCCTCAATTAGGGCAACTACCTGTTGCCATTTTCGAGTCCTGGGTAGATTGCCTAATCTTACGTGTCCCATTTGCGCCTACCCTCAACGAGAAAAGGCCTACATTAGATCAGGCTTTCTTATATGCACATACCAAGTGGGGGGTCAATAGTTCTTGTTTGGGGCTTTTTGAGTTTCAGCCCAGACCTTCCGCTGCCGATGCCAGTGTGGAATGGCGGCGATGGCTCGGACATCCTTTTCCTTGATGGGATCGCGACCTGCGGTTGTCGAGGGCAGGAACAGGATATCCTCCTGAATATCGGGAGCCAGAAGGGTGAGGTCCATGATCTGGGTGATCCGGGCGCGGGTCACGTACCCGAGTCGGGCCAGGTCGGCGAAATCGCGCACCTCGCCCCGGTCGACCATGTCCTGGAAGCGCATGGCCAGGGCCAGCAGTCGGGAGACCCGAGGAACCCGCCCCGGTGAGGTTTGTTGATCCTGCTGTCGGCCCGCTCCCTGGCGCGAGCCGTGCGTAGCCCGTCGGGGGGCCAGCGTGAAGCGCACTTCAAGCTTCGTTTCATCCATTCGAAATAATCCTCCTCTTCGTTCAGGCGGCTGTTCTCTGGCACAGTTGCTTGAGACCCTCGCTTCTGAAAGTAACCGTCACCGACTGGTCCCGGCCGTCGAACCCCACTCGTTCGACAAGAATATGGATGATCTTCGCCTGCTCCTTGGAGGACAGCGAGTTCCACACCTCGTCAAAGTCCGCCAATGCCTGCGTCAGGTCTTTCTCTTTGACGGTCGTCTTGCCCAGCACGATGATCTCCTCCTGGATGGCCGTCATGCGCTGCTCGGTGGTGCGAATCCGCTCCTGCAAGTCCGCCAGGCGGTCGGTCGCGATTTCCGAGGCCCCGGCCGGTAACTTACCGCCCAGGAGTTTTCGGACCTGGGCATGGAGCCGCCTAAGTTCCCGCTCCGCTGCTTTCCGCTCCATCTCCAACTCATGCAGGCGGGCTTCGGCTTGCTCCGTGGCCTTGGTGAGTGTGGTCGACAGAACCGCCGGGTTGGTGCCCAGCCCTTTGATGTGCTGCACCACCGCGCTCTCAATGTCGTAGGCGTTGACGGATTTCGTGGGGCATTTCGCCCACCCTCGCTGCTGGGCAGTCTGGCAGACGTAATATCGGTAACTCTTGCCGTTCTTTTTATTTGCGCAGGAGTGCGTCATCCCTGTGCCGCAGGGCGTGCAGAAGATCAGCCCCTTGAGCAGCGCGCCGTACTTGTTGCGGACCAGGGTGCCGCCGTTGAGGCGGTTGCGCCGCAGAATTGCCTGGACCTTCTTCCAGGTCTCCATGTCCACAATGGCTTCGTGCTCGCCTTCGTAGGTGGTCCCCTGAAACACCACCTTGCCCGTGTAGATTGGATTGGTCAGCAGTCGGAAGAGCGTGCTCTTGTTGAACGGCTTCCCGCCGCGCTCCTTGCCCTTGCGGGTCACCCAGCGCTTGTTGTTCCAGCCTCGGCGCTCAAGCTCCTGAGCCGAGGGGAGTAGCGACTCCAGTTCCAGGTAGAGCTGGAAAATCGCCCTGACTCGTGCGGCTTCGTGCTCGTTGACCTCCAGCCGGCCGCCGCCCTCGGTCACGTCGTAGCCCAGGACAGGCATGCCGCCGACCCATTTGCCTTTTCTGCGCGCTGCCCACATCTTGTCCTTGGTCCGCTCGGCGATGATCTCGCGTTCGAACTGGGCGAAGGAGAGCAGGATGTTCAGGGTCAGCCGGCCCATGGAGTGGGTGGTGTTGAACTGCTGGGTGACCGAGACGAAGCTCACACCGTGACGATCGAAGATTTCCATGAGGCGCGAGAAGTCGAGCAGGGAGCGGCTGAGGCGGTCCACCTTGTAGACCACGACGCAATCAATGCCGCCGGCCTCGATATCCGCCATGAGTCGCTTGAGCGCGGGGCGCTCCAGGTTGCCGCCTGAGAAGCCGCCGTCATCGTATCGATCCGGCAGGCATGTCCAGCCCTCGTGGCGCTGACTGGCGATATAGGCCTCGGCCGACTCCCGCTGGGCGTCCAGGGTGTTGAACTCCTGCTCCAGCCCCTCGTCGGTGGACTTGCGGGTATAAATGGCGCAGCGGATTGCAACTGAATCTGTTTTGGCGGAAGTGGTCATTTGCGCTCCGTGTATTTCTGCGTGGAGGCCTTGTTCAGACCGAAAAAGACGAAGCCGTTCCATTTGCCGCCGGTCACCTCGCGGGCAATGGCCGTGAGCGACTTGTACCGGCGATCCTCGAACTCGAAGCCCTCGTCCAGCACCCGGACCACGATGTCCCGCCCTTTGTATTCCCGGTGAAGGAGCACGCCGGGCAGGGGCACTCTGGGATCATGGGCTGAAGACAAGCGGCTTTTGACAGATCGCGCTCGGGCCTCGGCCGAGCCGGGCTTCACGGGATCACGCGGGGCGCGCATTCTGAGGTCGGCGTCCCGGGCCAGCTCCTTGGCTCGCTTGCGAGCCCGTTCCGACAGGTCCCCCTCGGTCAGAGCCTGAATGCGCCAGGCAATACGCTTTTTCAGGAACGGCTTGTTGTTGGCACGGGTCTCCTCGCCGAAGACATCGAGGTACTTCTCCTTCAGCTCGCCCACGGTCATTCGCTCGAGGCTTTGAATCTCCTTGTACGTCTCAGGGTTCATGCGTCCGCTCCTTGCTTGGATTCTCCTGCGGCGGAAGGCGTGCGTGCCTCTGTCCGCCAGGAGCATGAACGCTCTGTTCCGGCTGAATAGCAAGTCCATCTGCGGAAGATTCATCATTTGTTTTAATGAGTTGAGAGGCTTCTTCACGCAGGAGGCGTTGATAGCCCCTCGCAAGCAACGTCGCGATCTCTGAAACGGCGTCCTCGGCGGGAAAGGTACGGGAGGTTGCATCCGTCATCTGTTTCTCCTTGGCTGCGGCGAAAGGATGTGGATGCCGACCGAGTGCGCGAACGGCCCTGGGGCGCGTGGGGATCGCTGATCACCCTATCATCCTGGATCAAGGGCGATACGGACGACATCCACAACGTGCTCCGGCTTCCGGCCGCTGGCGCTGTCTGATGGTTCCGACCGGAGTGTTTCCGGCCTTCACCCCATACATACCGGCTGGGCGTGAAAAACGTCGGCTTGGGTATCAATGGCGGCGAGGTTGTTAAACAACTCGCCGAGCTAAACGGAGAATTGGAGAATCAGGGGGGAGAAAGCGGGGATTTCGGAGTCGATCATCGAAGGTTGCGCTTGCATCTCGGGCGCACCGGCTTTGTATGGAGAATCCTGTTGAAGGAGAGGCAGCAGGCGCAACATGGCGGAGATGCTTGCAGAAAAGACGAAAGCCCCGGGCAGTGCATGCCCAGGGCTTTCCCTTAAAGAAGAACCGTCTCGAAGTACGGTTTTGTAATCTGGCTCCCCGGGCCGGACTCGAACCAGCGACAGGGTGGTTAACAGCCACCTGCTCTACCGACTGAGCTACCGGGGAATATCGTCGGCAAGGCGGATTTTTACCACAACCCCTCCAGTCCGTCAACTAGCCCGAAGACTTAGGCGGATACGAATTTGGGGTTGCCAAGCCCGACGACGTGGGCTATACCAACCGTGCTGGTTATGCCAGGCCGACGGCCATCCCGACCAGGGATGGCCGCTTTTTTGTGCCTGGAGGAGGAAATGACGACACGCCTGGTGGTGCTGGCCAGCTACTTCCTGATGGTCCTGGTGCTGGGCCTGTTGGCCAAGAGCAAGCTCAAGGACAACCCCAGCCAATACTTCCTGGCGGGGCGCAATTTGCGGAGCTTCGTGCTCATCGGCACCATGGCCGCCACCAACTTCAGCGCCTTCACCGTCTTCGGGGCCTCGGGCGCGGGCTACCGCGACGGCCTGGCCTTTTTCCCCATCATGGCCTTTGGCACCGGGTTCATGGCCCTGACCTTCTGGATCATCGGCCGCCGGGCCTGGGAGTGGGGCCAACGCCACGACCTGGTGACCCCGGCCGAGCTGGTGAGTCGGATCTATGGCGGCCGGGCGCTCCCGGGGCTCTTCGCCCTGGTGCTGGTGGTCTTCACGGTGCCCTACCTGGCCCTGCAACCCCTGGCCGGCGGCCTGGTGCTGCACCAGCTCTTCGACCTGCCGCAATGGGCCGGGGCCGGGGTGGTCACCCTGGTCATCATGTTCTACACCTTGCGTGGCGGTTTGAAGGCGGTGGCCTGGACCGACGTCTTCCAGGGGTTGCTGATGGTGGTCCTGATGCTGGCCGCCATGTTGGTGGTGGCCAACGCCGAGGGCGGCCTGGCCCAGGCCTTCGGTAGGGTGCACCAGGAGCGTCCCGAGCTGTTCTCCCGCCCTGGCGGCCAGGGCAAATACCTGCCCGGGGTCTGGTTCAGCTACCTCCTGCTCTGGTTCTACTGCGACCCCATGTTCCCCCAGCTCTTCCAGCGCTTCTATTCGGCCAAGAATCCCCGGGGCCTGGCCCGCAGCGCGATGTGGTATCCCAGCATCTGCACCCTGGTTTTCGCCCTGCCCATCGCCCTGGGGCTCCTGGGCCACCTGGAGTTCCCGGGGCTGACCGGCAAGGCGGCGGACAACATCCTGCCCCTGTTGGCCACCAAGGTGGGCGGCGACCTCTTGGGCACCTGCATCCTGGCCGCCGGCCTGGCCGCCCTGATGTCCACCATGGACTCGCAGCTCCTGACCCTGTCCTCGATCTTCACCCGCGACCTTCTGCCCCTGGTCTCCCACCGCGCCAAGGTCTCGCCCCTCTGGGGCCGGGCCTTCGTGCTGCTGTTGGCCCTGGCCGGCTGGGCCCTGGCCATCAATCCGCCGGCCACCATCCTCCAGATCGCCACCCAGGCCTTCACCGGCTTCGCGGCCCTGTTCCCCACCGTGCTTTTCGGTCTCTACCTGCCCCGACCCCGGGTGGCGTCCGGCCTGGCCTCGATCCTGGTGGGCCAGGCCCTCTTGCTGGCCTACGCCCTGGGTTGGTTGCCGCCCCCCCAGGCGGTGCTGCCGGCGGTGCCGGTGATGGCCGCCTCCACCCTGGTCTACCTGGTGGTCCACGTCCTGGCCGGCTCGCGGTTGCGGCCGGAGGTCTCCCCCCGGGCCTGGCTTTTCGCCGGGCTCTTCGGCCTGATCTTCCTGGCCTCCCAGGATTACTGGCGCTGGGGCCAGGTGGGCGGGCTCTGGCTGGGCTGGCCGGCCTGGGCCTGGTACTTCGTGGGCCTCAGCGCCCTGCAAACCCTGGCCATGTGGTGGTGGCTGCGCCCCAGGCGCCTCCGGGCCTAGGGAGTTAAACCCTTTACACGCCTGGGGCCAGGGCGTATGCTTCCCGGCACGATTTGTCCACCCGCGCCGGGAGCTTGCCGTGGCCGCCCCAGGGGGGCCGCGTCACCCAGCCCGCCCGGCCACCCGCGCTGGAGAGGCCATGCTGGGGTTCAAGCATCGTGAGGAGGGCCTGGCGAGCCGCGAGGGCGGCAAGCCGCGCTCGGTTTTCCGCGAGTACTTCGAGGCCCTGCTATGGGCCGTGGTCCTGGCCCTGGTCATCCGCACCTTCGTGGTCCAGGCCTTCAAGATTCCCTCCGGCTCCATGAAGCCCACCCTGCTGGTGGGCGACCACCTGCTGGTCAGCAAGTCCTCCTACGGCATCAAGCTGCCCTTCTCCGACCGGGTGATCATCCCCCTCGGCCAGCCCGAGCGGGGCGACATCGTGGTCTTCCGCTTCCCCGAGGATCGCGACAAGGACTTCATCAAGCGGGTGATCGGCCTGCCGGGCGAGACGTTGGAGGTGCGCAACAAGCAGGTCTATATCAACGGCCAGCCGTTGGAAGACCCCTGGGGTCGCTACTCCGACCGGGTGATCCTGCCCCCGGGGGTCCAGCCGCGGGACAACTTCGGCCCCCTGACGGTGCCGGCCGACCAGTACTTCGTGATGGGCGACAACCGCGACCAGTCCTACGACTCACGTTTCTGGTTCGGGGGCAAGGGCGGCCTGGTGCCCATCCAGGACATCCTGGGTCGGGCGGTGATCATCTATTGGTCCTGGGAGGACGACACCTTCGGGGTGCGCTGGTCCCGTCTGGGCCACCTGATCAAATAGCCTCGTCCGCCAAGCATAAGGAAATGGCCATGCCCGGGAAGGCAAGCCCCCGCTCCGAGACCGAATCGGCGAAATCATGGGGGCGCGAGCTGCTGGAAAGCCTGGGCCTGGCCTTTTGCTTCTACCTGATCGTGGCCAACTACGCGGTGGCGGCCTACGAGATCCCCTCGGGCTCCATGCTGCCCAGCCTCCAGATCGGCGACCGCCTGCTGGTCAGCCGGGTCTCCTACGACCTCAACCTGCTGCCGGCCTCCCTGCGCCTGGGCCTGCTGGACATCCCCCTGCCTGGCGGCTCGACGCCGCTCTGGCGGCTGGACGATCCCCAACGCGGGGACATCGTGGTCTTCCATCTGCCCGAGCTCAACCCCGAGCCCCTGATCAAGCGGGTGGTGGGCCTGCCGGGCGAGACGGTGGAGCTGCGCGGCCAGCGGGTCTTCATCAACGGTCAGGCCCTGGCCGACCCCTGGGGCCAACTGACGCCCGGCCCCCTGGGCGGTTGCGCCGGGGCGGATTTCGGTCCGGTGAAGGTGCCCGCCGGCCAGTACTTCATGCTGGGGGACAACCGCTGCAATTCCTACGACTCCCGCCTCTGGGCCGGCCACGGCGGCTTCGTGCCCCGGCGGCGCATCCTGGGCCGGGCGAGCCTGATCTTCTGGCCCGGCCACCAGGACCAGCCCGGCGACCGCTGGTCCCGCCTGGGCCCACCCATGCAATAGCCACCCTCCCCGCGCCTTGCCGGCGGAGATTACATCGCCAAGATCATTTGATTGCTGCTAGCTGGCCTGGGTTTAACCCCGCGGGTCCAGGGCCTGGACCTGGCCCGGATGGTTCAGGGCCTGGGCCAGAACTTCGCCCCGGGACAGACCGGAAGGCAGGGTGCGGAACACGGCCTGGGCCAGGCGGCCGGGCCGCAGGCTGCCGAAATGCTCGGCCAGGCCCAGGGCCTGGGCCCCGCCCAGGGTGGCCATGGTCAGGACGGCCTCCGGCGCGAGAGCGGGAAAGACCCGCAGCAGGGTGGCCATCTCCGGCCAGAGCGAGAGGTCCGGGGAGCTGGTCAGGGAGTCGGTGCCCAGGCAGAGGTTGACCCCGGCGGCGAGCGCGGCCTCCACTGGCGCGATGGCCCGGGTCAGGCCCAGGTTGGAGCGGGGGCAGAGGCAGAGCGAGGCCCCGGTCGCCGCCACCTGCGTCATTTCCTCCGGGTCGAGCTGCACCCCGTGCACCAGCAGGGTGCGTTGGTCCACCACCCCCAGGGCCAGCAAGTGGGCCAGGGGGCGGGGTCCGTGGAAGACCAGATCGTCGAGATTCATGCCCCGCTCGATCAGAAATTGGCGCAGGCGTTGGCCTTCTTCCCCCTGGCCGGCCACCAACTCCACCTCGGCCCGGGACTCGGCCAGGTGGATGCAGAAGGGCAGCGCACCGGCCTGTCGCTTGAGGGCCTTGAGCCGCCAGTCGGGCACCGAGTAGGGGGCGTGGGCCGCCACCGCGCTGGCCTGGAGCACCCCGTTGGGCCATTCCAGCTTGGGCTGCGGGGGCTGGGCCCTTTGGGGGCCGATGGCCTCGCCAAAGCTCACGGTGTGCAGGCCCTCCTCCCAGGCCGGCTGCTGGGCGCGGAAGGTGTTGGTGATGTCGCCCACCAGCACGGTCCCCGCCTCCCGCGCCTGGCGCGCCGCCCGCCGGGTGGCTCCCCGGGCGTCCAGGTGGTCGTGCCCCGGCCGCGTCCGCACCAGGCCCTCCAGCCAAGCCACGAAGTCCCCGGCCGGCTCCGGCGCCAGGCCGTGCAGGAAGGACAGCTCCAGGTGGGTGTGGGCGTTGACCAGGCCGGGCAGCAGCAGGCCGTCGCCCAGGTCCACCCGTCGGGCCTCGGCCGGGGGCCGGGCGGTCAGCTCCCGCACCCGGCCCCGCTCCACCACCAGCCACTGGCCGGCGCGCAGCTCGCCCGGCCCGGACCAGGTCCAGGCGGCGCGATAGGCGATGATTCCTGGGGGCCGCGCGCTCACAGCAGGCGGTAGAACATGTCCCGCTGGCGGGCCTGATAACCCATGGCCTCGGCCAGGCGGACCAGCTCGGCCCGGGGCAGGCGGAAGCTGACCCCGGCCGCGGCCACCACGTTCTCCTCGATCATGGTGGAGCCCAGGTCGTCGGCCCCGAAGGCCAGGGCCAGTTGGGCGATCTTGGCTCCCTGGGTGACCCAGCTGGCCTGGAGGTGGGTGAAGTTGTCCAGATAGAGCCGGGCCAGGGCCAGGACCCTCAGGTACTCCACCCCGGTGGCGGTGGTCAGGTGGTCCAGGGCGGTGTGGGCCGGCTGGAAGGACCAGGGGATGAAGGCGGTGAAGTGGCCGCGCCCCCGGATCAGGCTCTCGTCCTGCAACCGGCGCAGGCGCTCCAGGTGCTCGATGCGCTCCCGTGGGGTCTCCAGGCTGCCGAACATCATGGTGGCGGTGGTCATCAGGCCCCGGGCGTGGGCCAGGGCCATCACCTGGAGCCAGGCCTCGGTCCCGCACTTGCCCGGCGCGATCAGCCCCCGCACCCGGTCCACCAGGATCTCGGCCCCGCCGCCGGGGATGGAGTCCAGGCCGGCGGCCATCAGCGCGTCCAGGGCCTGGCCCAGGCTCATCCCCTCCAGGGCGGCCATGTGCACCACCTCCGGCGGGGAGAGGCCGTGGATGTGCAGGCCGGGGAAGCGCTCTTTGATGATCCGGTAGGTCTCGCAGGTGGCCCGGATGCCGATGGCCGGGTGCAACCCGCCCTGGATCAGGATCTGGGCGCCGCCCAGGTCGATGGTCTCCTGGACCTTGGCCAGGAGTTCCTCCAGGGGCAAGTCGCGGGCCTCGGGGTGGCCCGGGGGGCGGAAAAAGGCGCAGAAGCGGCAGCCCGAGACACAGGCGTTGGTGGTGTTGATGTTGCGGTCCACCACGTAGGTGACCACCGGGTCCGGGTTGTGACGCAGGCGGGCGGCCTGGGCCAGGTGGCCCAGGGTGAGGAGGTCCGCCCCTTGCCACAGGGCCAGGGCCTCCTCCGGGCTCAGACGCTGGCCCCGGCGGGCGGTCTCCAGGGCCTGGGCCAGGGCGGCCGGGTCGGCGGCGGCGTTGTCGCCGTAGCGGACCGCCTGGGGGGCGGTGGCGGGGCTCACGCGGCCTCCGCGGCCGGGTCCAGGGCGGGCAGATGGTGGTAGAAGCTGTCCCGGCGCACCGGCTCGAAGCCCGCGTCCCGGATCATGCCCCGCAAATGGGCCTCGGTCAGGCCCTGGGCGGTGGTGGCCCCGGCCGAGTGGGTGATGCGCTCCTCCACCACGGTGCCGTCCAGGTCGTCGGCCCCGAAGTTCAGGGCCACCTGGGCCAGCTTCTCGCCCAGCATCACCCAGTAGGCCTTGATGTGGGGGAAGTTGTCCAACAGCAAGCGGCTGGCGGCCATCACCCGCAGGTCGTCCAGGGCGGTGGTGGCCCCCCGGCTGGTGAGCTTGGTGTTCTGGGAGTGGAAGGCCAGGGGGATGAAGGCCGAGAACCCGCCGGAGAGATCCTGCTGGCGGCGCAAGTCCAGGAGGTGGTCCACCCGCTCCTGGTCGGTCTCGATGTGGCCATAAAGCATGGTGGCGTTGGTGGGCAGGCCCAACTGGTGGGCCAGGCCGGAGATGGCCAGCCAGTCCTCGGCGCTGGTCTTGCGGGGGCAGAGCTTCTGCCGCACCCGGGGGCTGAAGACCTCGGCCCCGCCGCCGGGCATGGCCCCCAGGCCGGCGGCGATCAGGCGCTCCAGCACCTGGCGCGGGGTCTGGCCCGAGATGCGGGCCAGGTGGTCGATCTCCACCGCGGTGAAGGCCTTCAAGCAGGCCTCGGGCCGGGCGCGGCGGGCCGCCCGCAGGATGTCCTCGTAGTACTCGAAGGGCAGGTCGGGATGGCAGGAGCCCACGATGTGCAGCTCGTCCACCGGCAGCCCCCCGCAGGCGGCCTTGTCCGCCACCTCGGCCGGGGTCATGGTGTAGGCCCCGTCCTGGCCGGCGTCGCGCCAGAAGGCGCAGAAGGCGCACTGGTTGACGCAGACGTTGGAATAGTTGATGTGGCGGTTCAGGACGTAATGGGCCCGCTGGCCGTTGTGGTGGCGGCGCACCGCCGTGGCCAGGGCCCCCAGGCCGGGCAGATCGCGGCTGGCGAGCAGGCTGAGCCCGTCCTCGCGCTCCAGGCGTTGGCCGGCCATGAGCTTGGCCGCCAGGGGGCGCAGGCCGGGGTCGCTGATGACGGCCGTGTCCACTTCCAACGGGGGCAGGGGTGACAACGGCCCGGACAAGGCGTTGCGGCGCGCGGCGGGGGACATGGTCGGGTCGGGCTCCCTGGCGGCTCCGCCCGGGGAGAACGGACCGCCGGCAATGGTCCCGGGCTGGCGAGTCCGGGGCAGTGACCAGGTGGTCACCATAATATGCCGCGCCTCGCGCCCTGGCAACCGGTTTTCGCGCCATGGCCCCCGGCCGGCCGCACGACTCGGCCGAGGCGGCGGAGCCTAGACTCCGCCCCGGATCAGGCTCAGCAGGCCGCCGGCCACCAAGAGGCGACGCTCGCGGGGGCTGGCCTGGAGGATCAGCCGCAACCCGCGACCCTCCACCCGGCAGGGGATCAACTCCCGGCCCTCGGCGATGGCCCGGGCCAGGCCCGGGAACTCCAGGCGCGCGCCCGGCTCCAGGCGGTCGTAGTCGGCCGGCTCGGCGAAGACCAGGGGCACGATGCCGAAGTTGAACAGGTTGGCGCGGTGGATGCGGGCGAAGGACTTGGCCAGCTTGACCCGCACTCCCAGGTAACGCGGGGCCAGGGCGGCGTGCTCGCGGGAGGAGCCCTGGCCGTAATTCTCGCCCCCAACCACCGCCACCGGGGCGGCGGCCTGGGCTTTTTGGGCGAAGTCCGGGTCCACCGCCGCGAACACATGCTGGCTGATGGCCGGCACGTTGGAGCGCAGGGGCAGGATCTTGCTGCCGGCGGGCATGATGTGGTCGGTGGTGATGTTGTCGCCGACCTTGAGGATGACCTGGCAGGTCAGGTCCTCCGGCAGGGCCTCCAGCGCCGGGAAGGGGGCGATGTTGGGCCCGCGCGCGATCTCCACGCCCGAGCCGTCGGCCAGGGGCGGGACCAGGGCCTCGGGCCGCAGGTCCGGGGCCGGCGGCAGGGGCGGCAGGGGCTCCAGGTCGCGGGGATCGGCGATGCGGCCGCTCAGGGCGGTGGCCGCCGCCACCCGGGGGCCGGCCAGGTAGACCTGGTCGCCCTGGGTGCCGGAGCGGCCGGGGAAGTTGCGCGGGAAGGTGCGCAGGCTGGCGCTGCCGGTGGCCGGGGCCTGGCTCATGCCGATGCAGCCCAGGCAGCCGGCCTGGAAGATGCTGGCCCCGGCGGCCAGCAGATCCTGGAGCCCGCCGGCCGCGGCCACCTGCGCCAGGGCCTGGCGCGAGCCGGGGTTGACGTAGAGGTTCACCCCCGGGGCGATGGTCTTGCCCTTCAAAGCCAGGGCCAGGGTCATCAGGTCCTCGTAGGACCCGCCGCCGCAGGAGCCCACGATCACCTGCTCCACCGCCACCTCCCCGAGCTCGGCCGCCGGGCGAACCTGGTCCGGGCTGGAGGGGCAGGCCACCAGGGGGATGAGCCGGTCCAGGGCGATCTCCTCAACTCGGTCGTACTCCGCCCCGGGATCGGCCGTCAGCTCGCGCCAGACCTGGGGCCGGCCCTGGGCGGCCAGGAACTGGCGGGTGCGCTCGTCGCTGGGGAAGAGGCTGGCGGTGGCCCCCAGCTCGGCGCCCATGTTACAGATGGCCGCCCGTTCACTGACCGAGAGGCTGGCCACGCCGGGGCCGAAATACTCCAGCACCAGGCCCACCCCGCCCTTGACGCTCAAGCGGCGCAACAGCTCCAGGATCACGTCCTTGGCGGTCACGCCCTCGGCCAGTTGGCCGGTCAGGCGCACCCCCAGCACCCGGGGACAGGGCAGGAAGAAGGGATAGCCGGCCATGGCCGCGGCCACGTCCAGGCCGCCGGCCCCCATGGCCAGCATGCCCAGGCCGCCGCAGTGGGGGGTGTGGCTGTCCGAGCCCAGGAGGGTGGCCCCGGGGCGGCCGAAGTTGAGCAAATGGAGTTGGTGGCAGATGCCGTTGCCCGGCGGGGAGAACCAGAGCCCGAAGCGGGCGGCGATGGAGCGCAGGAAGCGGTGGTCGTCGGGGTTCTTGAAATCGGTCTGCAACAGGTTGTGGTCCACGTAGGAGACCGAGACCTCGGTGCGCACCCGGTCCAGGCCCAGGGCCTCGAACTCCAGGGCGGCCAGGGTGCCGGTGGCGTCCTGGGTCAGGGTCTGGTCGATGGCCAGCCCGATTTCGGTGCCGGGCTCCAGGACGCCTTCCCGCAGGTGGTCGGCGATGATCTTCTGGGCCAAGTTGCGCGCCATGCTTATTCCTCGCGGAAGGCTATGAATTGGGATTGGGCTGGCGGCCATTTTAGGGCGCTGGCCCGCCGCCCGCAAGCCTGGTCGGGCTTAAAAAAAACCCACGCCCCGAAGGGCGTGGGTGGGGATGAGGCCGGGTGGGGGAGCCCGGCGGAGGAGGCGGGAGGGAGGGTCAGGCGGCCATGACCTTGGTCTCGCGGGCCAGGCGCGCGCCGATGGCGCAGTTGCGGCAGGCCACCAGGTTCATCTTGAACACGAAAAGGTGGAACGGTTCCGCGCCGATGGTCGACCACTTGGGCTCGTTGGCCGCCTGATGGCGCTTCACGCAGGCCGAGGGCAGCAGCTTCAGGTTCCCGGGCTGGCTGGGACAGGTGATGAGCGCGTCCGGATTCTCGGCCAACCAGGTGTTGACATCCAGACTGGGGCTGAAGGGGACGCTCTTGCCACGGGGCTTACGGGCTCTGCGCATGACCTGCTCCTCGGAATTTGGAGGTGGACCGTTTTCACCTGCAGGCGTCCCGACAAAAAGCAAAAGCCGGGCCAAACTGCCCGACCGGGAATCGCAAGGGTTTTCATAGTATATTAATCTCATTAATTCTAGGCTGTTACACCGTAGGCTTCCCGGACGTCACCTGGCCTTTCTTCGGAGTTGATCCTCCTTTCCTCTTATGCCGAAATCAAGACATACGTCGAATTTCGGTCATTTTTGTCTATTCGGCAATATTCCAGTGCTTTATCCCGGAATGTCCCCCCAGGGACCGGCCATATGTCGAATATCGGTCAAAGTCAGTTTTCCGAGCTTGTCTAAACACCCGATTTCCCGCCGTGTGTTCTCGGCATTCATATTGCACTTTCCTTGAGCACCGTCATTCCATCCGGACCAAGCAGCATGGCGCGGACGGGCCGGAACCGGGAGCCTCGGCTTGCTGAGGCCGTCCGGTCCAGGGCAAGGAGGAAGTCATGCTGGAAGTGTTGGTGGTGGAAAGGGACCCGTCCGTGGCCAGGCTCTACCACGAGGAGCTGAGCGAGGCGGGTTTCGCGGTCAAGGTGCTGCCCGACCTGGGGGTGGCCATGTGCCGCCTGGAGAGCGAGCCGGCCTTGATGCTGGTCACCGACCTGGGCTCCACCGGCGAGCGCCTGGAGGCCTGGCTGCCCCGGGTGCGCCGCCTGCACGGCGGCCCCCTGATCCTCCTGGGGCCGGCCCCCCGCCGCCTGCCCCGCGACGACGCCCAGCTGCGCCTTTTGCCCAAGTCCTCCGATGTGCGGCCCCTGATCGCCTCCCTGCGCGGGGAGTGCCTGCGCATGGCCTGGTCCCGGCCCGGGACGCCCTCCTGCTAGGCGGGGCGCGGACCGTCGCGGGCCCCCCTCCGGGGGGGCCTTTTTTTGTGGCCGCCCGCCGCGCCGCCCGCGTCCCTCCTGTGCTATCCTCTAACGAAACACCCGCTCCGCGCCCGCGACCCGCGCACCACCACCGGAGGATGCTGGCATGGCCGCCGCCCTGAAGCCCCTGAAGCCGCTCAAGCCCCAAGACCTGCGCCGCGATTTCGACCCCGCCCTGGTGCCCTTCGAGACCAGCGACCAGGCCGTCCAGTGCCAGGAGCCGGTGGTGGGCCAGGACCGGGCCAAGGAAGCCCTGGAGTTCGGCCTGGCCATGCGCGACATGGAGTACCACGTCTTCGTGGCCGGCGACCAGCGCACCGGCAAGACCCACCTGGTGCGCAGTTTCGTGGAGCGCATCGCCCGGGAGCAGCCCGCGCCGCCGGATTGGGTCTACGTGCACAACTTCCGCCAACCCGACCAGCCCCGGGCCCTGCGCCTGGCCACCGGCCAGGGCAAGGTCTTCGCCAAGGAGATGGCCGGCCTGGTGGACGGGCTAAAGACCAAGATTCCCGCCCTGTTCGAGAGCGAGGACTACACCGGCGCCCGCGAGGCCCTGGTCAACCAGTTCAAGCGCGGCCGGGCCGAGATGTTCCAGGCCCTGGACCAGGAGGCCCGCGAACAGGGCTACCTGCTGCGCTTCGAGTCCAGCGGGATCATGCTGGCCCCCATGGGCGCCGACGGCGAGCCCATGAGCGAGGCCGACATCCGCGAGATGAAGGAGGAGGACCGGGCCAAGCTGCGGGAAAAGAGCGAGATCCTGCAACAGCGGGTGGCCGAGGTCCTGCGTCAGGTGGGGGGCGAGGAAAAGGAGCTCAACGCCGCCCTGCGCGAGCTGGACCGGGCCACGGTCCTGGCCGGGGTGGGTCACCTGCTGGACGAGCTTTTCGACCGCTACGCCGAGCAGAAGGAGGTCCTGGTCTACCTGGAGCGGGTGCGCGAGGACCTGGTGGACAACTACGAGCGCTTCAAGAAAAAGGAGCAGCCCGCCCTGCCCTTCCCGGTGCCCAGCGAGGAGCAGAGCTTCCGCGAGTACCAGGTCAACGTATTCGTGGACAACTCCGAGGCCCAGGGCGCTCCGGTGGTGGTGGTCAACCACCCCACCCATCCCAACCTCTTCGGCCGCATCGAGCGCCAGGCCCAGTTCGGGGCCTTGCTGACCGACTTCACCCTGCTCCAGGCCGGGGCCCTGCACAAGGCCAACGGCGGCTACCTGGTGCTGCCGGCCCTGGATCTGCTGCGCCTGTGGCTGCCCTGGGAGGGCCTCAAGCGCGCCCTGAAGGAGAAGCGGGTGGTGATGGAGGACGCCATGGAGCAGTTGGGCTTCATGGTCACCCGCACCCTGCGCCCCGAGCCAATCCCATTGGATTTCAAGGTGATCCTGGTGGGCGAGACCATGCTCTACCACCTGCTCTACGCCTATGACCCCATGTTCCCCAAGCTGTTCAAGGTTCGCGCCCAGATGGCCGACCGCATGGACTGGGGCGGGCCGGAGGTCGCCGGCTTCATCAGCCATCTCTGCCACGTGAGCCAGAGCCGGGAGATGCTGCCCCTGCACCGCGACGCCGTGGCCCGCCTGATCGAGCTGGCCGCCGAGCTGACCGGCGACCGCGAGCGCCTGACCCTGCAACTGGCCATCATCGAGGACATCCTCAAGGAGGCCAACTTCTACGCCCAGCGGGCCGATCGCCAGGCCATCCGCGCCCAGGATGTGCAGACCGCGGTGGACCAGCGCCGCCACCGCTCCGCCCAGACCGAGGAGCGCCTGCGCGAGTCGGTGACCCGGGGCTTCATCCACATCGACACCAGCGGCGGCCAGGTGGGCCAGGTCAACGGCCTGGCGGTCTTCGACCTGGGCGACCACGCCTTCGGCCACCCCGGGCGCATCAGCGCCTCCCTGGGCCTGGGCCGCGAGGGGGTGGTCAACATCGACCGCGAGAGCAACCTCTCCGGACCCTTCCACACCAAGGGCACCCTGATCCTGGCCGGGTTTTTGCGCAACCGCTTCGGCGGCAAGGGTCCCCTTACCCTGACCGCCAGCCTGGTCATGGAGCAGAGCTATGGCTCCATCGACGGCGACTCGGCCACCCTGGCCGAGACCCTGGCCCTGATCAGCCGCATCTCCGGCGCGCCGCTGCGCCAGGACCTGGCCATCACCGGCTCCATGGACCAACACGGCCGCGCCCAGGCCATCGGCGGGGTCAACATCAAGATCGAGGGCTTCTTCCGCCTATGCGAGGCCCGGGGCCTGACCGGCCAGCAGGGGGTGGTGATCCCGGCCGCCAACCTCAAGAACCTGATGCTGCCCCGGGAGATCGTGGCGGCGGTGCGCAAGAAGAAGTTCAGCATCCACGCGGTGGAGCACCTGGACCAGGCCCTGGAGATCTTCACCGGCCTGCCGGCCGGGGAGCCCAACGCCAAGGGGAATTATCCCAAGGGATCGGTGAACTATTTGGTCGACCAGGAGCTGGAGCGCCTGCGGGACCTGGCCCGCAAGGCGGCCAAGGCCCCGGCCAAGAAAAAGGCCGCGCCCAAGCCCGCGGCCAGGAAGCCGGCCCGCAAGGCCTGAGCGCCGCGGCCGGGGAGGGGCCGCCGTTGGCTCGACCCCGGCCGCGCCCACCCCCGGCCGTCGCGCGCGGCGCGGCCCTTGCCAAACCCGGCCCGGGTGTGCTTTGCTGCCAGACAGGCGGGCCTGGTCCGGGGCCGGCCGGTCGGGGGGGCGTCGCATGACCCAGGGTCCGGCCATCGCCAGACAGGAAAAAGGCTGGCGGCGCCTGTGGCAGCCGCTCAGCATCCGCCTGATCCTGCCCGCCATCCTCACCGTGATCCTCTTCTCCCTGGCCATCTTCGCCCTCATCCTGCCGGCGCTGGAGGAAAACAGCCTGGAGCGCAAGCGGGAGATGATCCGGGAGCTGGTCCGCACCGCCTGCGACAGCCTGGCCTACTATCAGCGCCTGCACCTGGAGGGCAGGCTGACCCTGGCCCAGGCCCAGGACCAGGCCCGGGAGCTCCTGCGCCAGCAACGCTATGGCCAGGACCTCAAGGACTATTTCTGGATCAACGACCTGCACCCGCGCATGATCATGCACCCCTACCGGACGGACCTGGAGGGGGCGGACATCTCCGGCTACAGCGACCCGGCCGGCAAGCGCATCTTCGTGGAGTTCGTGGAGGTGGCCAAGGCCCAGGGCCAGGGCTACGTGGGCTACCAGTGGCAATGGATGGACGACCCCCAGCGCATCGTCCCCAAGATCTCCTACGTGCAGCTTTACGAGCCCTGGGGCTGGATCGTGGGCACCGGCATCTACGTGGAAGACGTGGCGGCCGAGATCACGGCCATGCTCAGCAAGCTCACCGCGGTCTCCCTGACCATCCTGGTCACCATCACCCTGCTCTCACTCTACATCATCAAGCACGGCCTGGACACCGAGGCCCGCCGCCAGCAGGCCCTGGAGCAGCTCAGCGCCAGCCGCACCATGCTGCGCCTGGTGATCGACAACATTCCCCAGCACGTCTTCTGGAAGGACCATCTCAGCCGCTACCTGGGCTGCAACCAGAACTACGCCCGGCTCTCGGGGGTGGACAGCCCCCAGGAGATCAAGGGCAAGACCGACTTCGACCTGGCCGGGGACCTGAACCAGGCCCACGCCCAGCGCCAGGCCGACGCCCGGGTCATGGCCGGCGACCGGCCCGAGCTGCGGGTTTCGGAGGCTTGGCTGGGGCCGGGCGGGGTCTGCCGCTGGATGGAGACCAGCCGCATCCCCCTGCACGACGCCGAGGGCCGGGTGGTGGGGGTGCTGGGCTCGCTGGAGGATGTCACCGCCCGCCGGGAGATGGACGAGGCCCTGCGTCAGAGCGAGAAGCGCTTCCGCGATCTGGTGGAGCACTCCCTGGTGGGCATCTGCATCCTGCAAGGGGGCCGGGTGGTCTACCGCAACCCGGAGTTCGTGAACCTGTTGGGCGAGTTGCCCCGGGATTTCGACTTCGCCCAGTTCCGCGACGCGCCGCCCGAGGACCTGGCCCGCCTGGCCCGGCTGAGCGAGGCCGAGGTCTCGGCCCAGGGCGGCCGCCTGGAGTTCGAGCTGCGCTACTTCCCCTTTGGCCGCATGCCCAGCGGCCAGGGCCTGCGCTGGGCCTTTTGCCGGGCCAACCTGATCGAGTTCCAGGGCTGCCCGGCCCTGTTGGTGATCTGGCTGGACATCACCAAGTCCAAGGAGCTGGAGCACCTTTTGGGCATCCAGGACAAGATGGCCTCCCTGGGCCGGGTGGCGGCCGGCCTGGCCCACGAGATCCGCAACCCCCTGTCGGGCATCAATCTCTACCTCAGCGCCCTGCCGGACCTGATCGACCAGCCCGAGCGCCTGGCCGACGCCCACCGGGTGCTGGACAGCATCCGGAACGCCTCGGCCAAGATCGAGGCGGTGATCAAGCGGGTGCTGGACTTCTCCAAGCCCAACAGCCCCAAGATGGGCTGGATGAACCCCAACCAGGTGGTGGAGGAGGCCCTGGAGCTGAGCGCGGTGACCCTGCGCAAGGCCGGCATCGGCCTGGAGCGGGAACTGGCGGAAAAGCTGCCCCTGTGTCACGCCGACCGCCAGCTCATCGGCCAGGTGCTCCTGAACCTGATCACCAACGCGGTGCAGGCCCTGCGCGACCACCCCGGCGACAAGCGCCTGCTGGTGGGCACCGCCCTGGAGGGCGACCGCCTGGTCTTCACCGTGGCCGATTCCGGCCCCGGGGTGGCCCTGGAGCTGCGCGAGAAAATCTTCGACCCCTTTTTCTCCATCAAGCGCGAGGGCTCGGGCATCGGCCTGAGCCTCAGCCACCGCATTGTCACCGACCACGGCGGCGCGCTCAAGGTCGGCGTCAGCCGCTGGGGCGGGGCCGAGTTCCGGGTGGAGATCCCGGCGGTGGTCTACTGGGGCTACGACAGCCATGGCTAACCCGCCATCCGGCACGGGAGCGGCATGATCAGATACTCCATATACGTGGTGGACGACGAGGAGAGCATCCGCGACGCGGCGCTGCTGACCCTGACCCAGTACCAGGTGCGGGCCTTCGCCAACGCCGAGGAGGCCCTGCCGGTGGTGGAGGCCGCGCCCCCGGACCTGATCCTGATGGACATCGGCCTGCCGGGCATCAACGGCATCGAGGCCATGGTCCGCATCCGGCAAAAACACCCCCACGTGCTGTTCATCATGATCACCGCCTACGAGGACGCCGAGACCGTGATCGCGGCCATGAAAAAGGGCGCGGCCGACTACGTGGTCAAGCCCCTGCAGATGGACACCCTGCGCCAGACCATCGCCGGGGCCCTGGAGTCCATCCGTCTGCGCAAGGAGGTTCAGGCCCTGCAGGACCGCCTGATCGAGGACAACCTGCCCTGCTTCATCGGCGAGAGCCGGGGCGTCACCGACCTCTGGGAGTTCGTGGGCCAGGTGGCCCAGAGCCCGGACGCCCCGGTGCTGATCGTGGGCGAGACCGGCACCGGCAAGGAGCTGATCGCCAGCGCCATCCACTACCACAGCCCGAACTTCAACGGCCCCTTTGTCAGCCTCAACTGCGCCGCCATCCCCCAGGAGTTGATCGAGAGCGAGCTTTTCGGCTATGAATCCGGGGCCTTCAGCGGAGCGCGCCCCGGGGGCAAACAGGGCCTGATCGAACAGGCCGCCGGGGGGACGCTGTTCCTGGACGAGGTGGGCGACCTGAGCCTGGAGGCCCAGGCCAAGCTGCTGCGTTTCCTGGACGCCGGCGAGTACTACCGGGTGGGCGGCACCAGGAAGCACAGCACCTCCACCCGGGTGGTCTCGGCCACCAACCGCGACCTGGCGGCCATGGTCGAGGAGGGCGGCTTCCGCCGCGACCTCTACTACCGCCTGGCGGTGCTCAAGGTGGAGGTGCCCTCCCTGGAGCACCGACGGGAGGACATCCTGCCCATCGCCCGGCATTTCCTGGTCCAGTTCGCGGACAAGTACCGCAAGAGCTTCACCGCCATCTCGCCCCCGGCCGAGGTGGCCCTGATGGCCCACCCCTGGCGGGGCAACGTGCGCGAGCTCAAGGCCGCCATCGAGCGCGGGGTGCTCTCCGGCCACGGGCCGGAGCTCATGCCCGGCGACCTGGGCCTGGAGAGCCCGCCGGCCGACGCCCTGGCCGGCCCCTCCCCCGCCGCCTCCGCCCCCTCCGTTGCCGCGGCCGGTGGCGATGGCGGCGCTCCCCGTCCCCCGGCCTTGGGAAGCGAGGGCCTGGACCTGGGCGCGGTGCTGGAGGAGATCGAGCGGGCCTACCTGGAGCGGGCCCTGGAACTGTCCGAGGGCAGCGACGTCAAGGCGGCCCAGCTCCTGGGCATGAACTACCACACTTTGCGCTATCGCAAGAAGAAGCTGGGTCTGGCCCCGGGCGAGGGCCACGAATAGAAGTTTTTCTAACCGGGCCTGGCAAATCTTCTAAGATTTGGAATCCTGCCAAGCCCCCGCGCGGGGTATCTCCGGCCAACATCCCGTAATCACAGTTTGTCTTATTGCACCGGCCTTTGGCACACCCCCTGCATCATAACAAGGCGCGGGGGGTGTGCCGCGACCGCCCGCGCCAAGAATCCCAGCGGGGGAAGGGTTGGAGAGATCATGAGCCAAGTGCAGAACAAGGGTTGGACCGTGACCCTGGCCGGGTTGGGCATCAACCTGGCCCTGGGCATCCTCTACACCTGGAGCATCTTCAAGGAGTCCATCGCCTCCTCCATCAAGGCCCACGACGGGATGTTCACCTGGGACCTGGCCAACCTCAACGACCCCTACGCGGTCTGCTGCCTGGTCTTCGCCGCCACCATGATCCTGGCCGGCCGGGTGCAGGACAAGCTGGGGCCGCGCCTGACCGCGGTCATCGGCGGCGTGCTGACCGGCCTGGGCCTGATGTGGAGCAGCGTCTCCTACTCCCTGGCCAGCTGGGTGCTGGGCTTCGGGGTGCTGACCGGCATGGGCCTGGGCTTTGGCTACGCCTCGGCCACCCCGCCGGCCATCAAGTGGTTCGCCCCCTCCAAGACCGGCTTGATCGCCGGCATCGTGGTGGCCGGCTTCGGTCTGGCCTCGGTCTACATCGCGCCTCTCTCGCAGTTCCTGATCGCCAACTTCGGGCTCAGCACCAGCATGCTCATCTTCGGCGGGGCCTTCATGGTGGTGGTCTGCGGCCTGGCCCAGTTCTTGGTCAACCCCCCGGCCGGCTACCGGCCCGAGGGCGTGCCCGCCCCCAGCCAGAACGCGGCCACCCACAAGCAGGACTTCGCCCCCATGGAGATGCTCAGGACCGGGGCCTTCTACAAGTTGTGGCTGATGTTCGCCATCGGCTCCGGGGCCGGCCTGATGATCATCGGCAACGTGGCCGGCATGGCCAAGCAGAGCCTGGGCCAGATGGCCTGGATCGTGGTGGCCCTGATGGCCATCGGCAATGCCGGCGGCCGGGTGGCGGCGGGCCTGCTCTCCGACCGCATCGGCCGCACCCGCACCATGCTCCTGATGATGGGCCTCCAGGCGGTGGTGATGTTCGCCCTCCTGCTGGTGGGCGCCTCCCAGGCCTGGTTCGTGGTCCTGGCCGCCACCCTGATCGGCTTCAACTACGGCACCAACCTGTCGCTGTTCCCCTCGGCCACCAAGGACTACTTCGGCCTCAAGCACTTCGGGGTCAACTACGGCCTGGTCTTCACCTCCTGGGGCGTGGGCGGCTTCGTCCTGCCCAAGCTCTCCCAGATGGTGGTGGCCGCCACCGGCAGCTTCAGCACCGCCTACATCGTGGCCGGCTCGCTCCTGCTGGTCGCCTCCGCCCTGAGCCTCTTCACCAAGGCCCCGCAGAAGCTGGTGGGCGCGGTGCGGCCCGAGTTCGCCAGCGCGCCCCAGGCCATGGCCGCCAGCCCCTTCTTCACCCACCTGCTGCGCAAGGAGCGCGGCACCGACTAGGAAACAAGGACGGCGCGGGGCCGGTGTCCGGCGGCCCCGCCCCAGCCTACCCCGTCGGCTGACCAGCGCGCCTCCGACCGCGCTGGTCAGCCGGCCCTTTTCCGCCCCCCGCCCCAGGCTTGCCGCCCTGGCCAAGATTCCCTATATTTATGGGCGTAAATAAGGAGGCCAGCCATGGAGTGTTCCGCCGAGCCCACGGGCTTTCACTATGTAGGCAACCTGATCCGTCCGCCCAGCGAGGCCGACAGCATCCTGATCCAGGCCACCGTGGGCTGCTCCCACAACAAATGCTCGTTCTGCTGCACCTATCGCGACAAGCGCTTCGCCATCAAGGACCAGGCCATCCTGGAATCCGACCTGCGCTTCGCCGAGAAATACTGCCGCCGCCAGACCCGGGTCTTCATCATGGACGGCGACGCCCTGATCATGCCCATGCCGCGTTGGGAGTGGCTCTTGGGCGAGATCCAGCGCCGGCTGCCCTGGGTGACCCGGGTGGGGGCCTATGCCAACGCCAAGGGCGTGGCCATGAAGTCCGACGCCGACCTGGCCCGGCTCAAGGAGCTGGGCCTGGGCATCGTCTACTATGGCGTGGAAAGCGGCGACGCCGAGGTGCTCAAGGCGGTGAACAAGGGCAGCACCCCGGAAAAGCTCATCGCCCAGGGCCGGCGGATCAAGGCCGCGGGCATCCAGCTCTCGGTGACGGTGCTGGTGGGCCTGGGGGGGGCGGAGGGCAGCCTCCGGCACGCCCGGGCCACCGGCCAGATCCTCAGCGAGATGGACCCGGATTTCGTGGGCGCCCTGACCCTGATGCCCATTCCCGGCACCCCCCTGGGCGACGAGGTGCTGGCCGGGCGCTTCCGTCATCCGGACAAGCTGGGCATGCTGCGCGAGCTGCGGGAGATGATCGCCACCACCCACCTGAGCGGGGGGCTCTTTTACGCCAACCACGCCAGCAACTACCTGCCCATTCGCGCCCGGCTGCCCCAGGACAAGGAGCGCACCCTGGCCCTGATCGACGCCGCCCTGGGCGGCAAGGTGGGGCTGAAGCCGGAGTGGCTGCGGGCGCTGTAGATTAGGGCGGGCCGGACGCGAGCGCCGGCCCGCTCCATCGGGTTTTATTGCCCTAAAAGTCGACTGGGTATGTTAAGCTGCATGCCGCCTGGATTCCAGGCGGCGCGCGGTGGGGATTGCCGCGCCCGATTCAGGAATAACTTGGTGACACCATGGGGGGGAAACCATGCTTCGCCGTCTGTCGCGTCCTGCCGTTCGCCTGTTCCTGCTGTCCGTGTTGCTGACCGGGGCCGCCTCCTGCGCCCACCAGCCAGCCGCCGTGGATCCCAGCCAGAAAGAGGCGAATATCAAAAAGCTGATCGAGCTGGAAAACATCACCGGACAGATCCGACAGCTTTCGGGCGATGATCTCAGACAAAATGCAATAAAATCATTATCCAACAATCCGAATCTGAGCCAAGAGGAAGTTCAACTCCTGGGCACCATCATGATGGACGTCACTTGGGAAGATATCGCTCAATACGTTGATCAGACTCTCGTGCCGTTGTATTCCAGCCGATTTTCCGATCAAGAGGTTATCGATTTAATCACCTTCTTCAGCACCGGCACCGGCAAGAAATATGCTGACAGCAGTTTAATATTAAAGGTCAAATCTCTGGATTTGGCCATGAATACAATGAAAGACTGGTCTGCAAAATCGCAGACCCAGGCATATCGCGATGCCATGATGCGGAAAATGATGGATAGGATGCCTGAATCTTTAAGGATGCGGATGAGAAAGGATATTCTCCTTCCCAAGCCCTAGAATTGAAGCATGTGTGGGACAGACATTTTGCGTTACCACTGGCGCCTAAAACCAGTATCGGTGCATTCTGGGGGGGAACGACATGTTGCATGGTTGCTTTTTAAAACTGGCCGCCCGCTTGGCCCTGTTTGTCGTCGTGGTCAGCGGAGCCGCCTCCTGCGCCCACCAACCGGCGGCGAGCGATGATCCCCTTCAGAAGGAGGCCGCCATCCGTCGGCTGTTGGAGTTGACCGACTCGTTGCACCAAATGCGAATGCTCTTTCTGGTCGCAGCGCAAAAGGCCAGTGAAGACAAGCTGAAGGAGAAGCTGAATCTTGGGGAGCAGGACACCCGCCTGCTCACCACGGCGGTCGCCGAAACCGTTTGGGAAGACGTGCGAAAGCAGATCGAAGACGGGGCGGTGAAGATCTACGCGGCCAGCTTCACCCACCAGGAGATCCTGGACATTTATAACTTTTACCAGACCCCAACCGGCCGCAAGGTGGCCAGGACCGCCTTGAAGCAGACCTTGCAATCAATGCAAATGTTCGATCACGCCGCGCAGGACTGGAAAGAAAAAATGCAGCGCCCGGGATATGGAATTTATTTCCTGGAGCGGGTGAAGCAGAAACTGCCGGAATCGCTGCGCCAACGCCTGGAGGCCCAGGATTCGCTGCTTTAGCGGTTTCCGGCGACCGGGCCAAGGTAGGCCCGCCAGGACCTCAGATTCTCAGGCCTGGCCCACCAGCACGATGCCCAGGACGATGCTGCCCAGGCCCAGGGATTGGGCCAGGCTGAGACTCTCGCCATAGACCAGGGCCGCGCCCAGGACCACCACCAGGAAATTGGTGCCGGAAATCGCCGGGGCCGCCACCGAAACAGGCAGGCTATCCAAGGTCTTACTCACTAAACCAACATTCAGGATGAAGAAGGCCAGGGACAGCCACGGCCAGGGAGAGTGCCGACCGGTCAGGGCTCCCTGGCGCGATTGCTTGAGCAGCGGGTTGCCGAGATGTTGGCGTGAAGCGGGACGTTTTCGCGTTAAGCCGCCGGGAAGAAGGCCGCCGTTACCCGGCGGACCTCGGCCAGCCAAGCCGCGCGCTCGTCCGGGGTGCTGGTGACCACCACGCTGAAGGTGCGACGCTCCACCCGGGCCATGCCGCAGAAGCCCGCCACGCAGTTGCGCCAGATGGACTCCAGGGGATCGCCGAAATAGGCGGCCTCGCGCGCCGCCGGGGTGTCGGCGGTGTTGAAGACCAACAGGTCCTTGCCGGTCAGCAGGCCCAGGGGCACCCCCTCGCCGCTGTCGCCGGGCAGGAACTCATAGGCCACCCCCGGCCGCAGCACCCGGTCCACCCAGCCCACCAGGGCCGCCGGCGGCATGCCCCACCAGTTGGGGTGCACCACCACCAAACCGTCACAGGCGATCAACTCCGCGCAGTGTCGGCCGATGACCTCCGGCAGTTGCGCCGCGCGGTGCAGCTCCGCCGCCGGCAGGAGGGGATCGAAACCCTCGGCGCAGAGGTCGTGGAACACCACCTGGTGGCCCAGTTCGGTCAGGGTTTCGCGACAGGCGCGGGCGATGGCGGCGTTGAGGCTCTGGGCCCGGGGGTGGGCCAGCAGGAGCAGGAGGTTCATGGTCCTAGTTGGCCGGCACGGCTTGGGGGCCGCCGTTGGCCGGGCTGCGGGTCGCGGCCGGGACGCGCTGGGCCAACAGGTACTTCTCGGCCAGCGCCTTGAGGTCCTGGGTGTTGGCCTCCACCACCCGCCAATGGCCCTCGGGACTGCGCTGCATGCCCAGGCGCAGGCGGCGGTCGTTGACCGGGTCCGTAAGCACCACCTGGGCCTGTTCGCCCTCCACCGCCACCGAGCCCAGGGCCACCAGGGTCCAGGAGCTGGGCAGGTTGTCGCGCTCCTGGTCCTCGATGGCCCGCACCACCCGGTCGCGCACCTGCTCGGTGATGGGGGCCATGAAGGCGGAGAGGATCTGCTTGACCACGTCCCGCTGCTGGTGCTTGTCCTGGGCCGGGAAGATCATCTCCACGATGGCGTCTTTTTGCGAGGCGATGACCCGGCCCAGGTCCACGTAGGCCAGGAACAGGCGGGAGTCGTGGTTGTGGATGGCCTTGCCGATCTGGTAGAGCGACCAATAGGGGCTGCGCAGGTAGTGCTGGGTGACCAGGAAGCCGCCCACGGCCAGGGCCGCCAACAGGATCCAGGGAAGAAAGCGGCGCATGGTCTTAAGGCCGTCCCTTCTCGTCGAGTTCACTGGCCCCCGCGCCGGCCGGGGCCATGCCGTCCTTGGCGAAGAGCACCTCCCCCACCACCCGGTCGGCCTCGTCGGCCGCGTCCAAGAGCTCCTGAATCTTTTCCAGCATTTCCAGTCGCAAGTCCTCCTCGGCGTTGGCGAAGGCGTCGGCCCAGGCCCCCGAGGCCAGAAACTCCTTGAATTCTTGCAGGTCCTTGAGCTTGAGCATGGCGGCAGTATAGGCCCGCTCCGGCCGGCTGTCAACGCGCCCCCCGGGTGTCACCCCAGCGCCCGCACCCGCACCGACACCCCCCGGGCCTCTTGGTGGGAAAAGCCCAGTTTGGCGGACAAGTCTCGGTTTTTGATGGCCAATTCCAGGCGGTCCAGGGAGTTGAACAGGGCCAGGGGTTGGTCTGGCCCAGCGGCGGCGTAGCAGGGCAGGAGGCCTTCCACCACCAGCCCGGCCAGCTCCACCCGGGCTGGACGGCCAGCCAGGAAGTCCTCCACCAACCCGCGTTCCAGGTTGGTCATCAAATTGCCGAAACGGTCGGCGACGAGCACCTGGCCCAGGAGCGTCTCGCCCTCCCGGCGCGGCAGGGGCCACTCCAGGCGCAGCGGGTCCGCCGCCTCCGGCCCCAGGGCGGCGGGCGACACCCCCAGGGCCAGGTGGGCGGCCACCGGGGCGAAGACATCGCGGCCGTGGAAGGTGGCCGAGATGATTCCCGGCCGGAAATAGTCCGGGTTGGTCAGGTGATAGGCTTTGGCCCCGGGATCGGCCCGCAACACCGGGGTGAACAGGCCGTTGTCCGGCCCCACCCAACGCTGACCCAGGGCGGCGATGGCCAGCCCCCGGCGCTGGCTCCCCACCCCGGGGTCCACCACCGCCAGATGCACCGTCCCGGCCGGGAAGACCCCCAGGGCCTGCTCCAGGACCAGGGCCCCGCCCAGCACGTCCTGGGGGGCCACGGCGTGGCTCAGGTCCACCAGGCGGGCCTGGGGGCAGATGCCCAGGATCACGCCCTTGATCAGGCCCACGAAGACCTCCGGGCCGAAATCGCTGGTCAGGCTGATGATCGGCGGGTTCATGGCTGGAGCAGCGGGGGCAGGATCTCCCCGGCCCGGCCCAAGAGGCTGATGTCCACCTGGCCGGTGTTGGGGGTGGGATCCAGGTTGACCTCGATGACGTACGCCCCGGCCCGGCGCGCCACCTGGGCCAGGCTGGCCGCCGGCTGCACCACCGCCGAGGTGCCCACCACCAGCATCACCTGGCTCTCGGCCGCCGCCCGCCAGGCCTGGTCCAGCAGGGCGTCATCCAGGGACTCGCCGAACCAGACCACGTCCGGCCTGAGCAGGCCGCCGCACTCCGGGCACAAGGGCGGCGCGGGCAGGTCCAGGCGGCGCTCCTCGGCCGCCGCGCCACAGTCCAGGCAACGCACCCGCCACAGGGAGCCGTGGATCTCCAACACCCGTTGGCTGCCGGCCAAGCGGTGCAGGCCGTCCACGTTCTGGGTTATGAGGCAGAACTCCGGGGCGCGGGCCTCGAATTGGGCCAGGGCCAGGTGGGCGGGGTTGGGTTGGCAGGCGGCGATCAGCCCCCGCCGCCAGTGGTACCAACGCCAGACCAGGGCCGGGTCGCGCCGGAAGGCCTGGGGGGTGGCCAGGTCCTCGGGGCGGTGGTTCTCCCACAACCCGCCGGGGCCGCGAAAGGTGGGCACCCCGGACTCGGCCGAGACGCCCGCCCCGCTCAAGACCGTCACCCGCCGGGCCCGGGCCAGCCGCTCCCGGCCGGCCTGGATCGCCGCCTGGTCCATGCCCGGGCCTAGAACTCCACCATCAAAGGCTGGCCCATCTCCGAGAAACTGAACTTGTTGAAGACCGAGGCGCCGTTGAAATCCAGGACCTTGAACTGGTCCGGACCGAGGATTTTCTCCACCCGCTCGAAATTCTCACCATAGCGGTCCCGGGCCAGCTCCAGCTTGACCTCCATCAGCATGATGCGGTGGATGTCGCTGCCCTTGAGGCGCTGCACCAGGATGGGATGGGTCGAGGTTTTGAAGGTGGACAGGACCAGCATGGCCCCGGCTCCATAGACGACCACGAAACAACGCATGGCTACCCCCTGGCTTGGGGCGGGCGGGCAAGCGCTCCGCCCCGGTTGGTAGCCCTCACGATAGAGAAAGGCCCGCGCGGCTGTCAAGACGCCAGGACGGCGCGGGGATCGCCCGCGCCGTCCGGCCCCGGATGGGAAAAAAGCTTAGTCGGCGGCCTTGGTGGCGGCCTTGCTTTCGCTCTTGGCCTCGGTCTTCTTCGCGGCCTTGTCGGCCGGAGCGCCTTCGCCGCCGGACTCGGACTTGCCGGTGGAGGAGTTCTTGCCGGCGTAGTCGGTCACGTACCAGCCCTGGCCCTTGAGATGGAAGGCATTGATGCTCATCATCTTGTGCACCCTGCCACCACAGTGGGGGCACTTCTTGAGCTCCGGGTCGGAGACCTTCTGCAGGGCCTCGGTCACCTCATGGCATTTATTGCATTCGTACTCATAGATGGGCATGACTGGCTCCTCCCCTTGCGACTAACACCAACCCGCGCCGGTCGGCTGGCCGGCCTGGGCTTGGTAAAGATTAAGCACCCGATCCATTTCTGGCAAGCGCACCGGGCGTAAAATTTCGCTGGCGATGGCGTGGACCCGGGCCTCCTCCCGCGCCCGCTGGCCCGGGGTGGCCTCGAACAGGTGATCGTGACGGTAGAAGCGCACCACGTGGACCAGTTCATGGACCAGCACGTAGGTCAACAACGGGGACAACAGGCCCGGCTGACCTTCGCGGCGCACCAGGTTCAGCAGATTGTGGTCCTGCAGGCAGATGCGGTAGAAGTCCTTGCCCCGCCATTGGCGGTGGTCCGGCGGGCGGCGCAGGCGCAACACCTGGGCCAGGGCCGCGGGCGTGACCTCCTGGGGCATCAACTCGGCCAGGGTGCGGAACTCGTAGGGATAGCGGAACCAGGAGCCGTCCGAGAGCCGGAAGTGCTCGCTGACCCGCTCCTCGGCCACTTCCATGGCGCGGGCCACCACCGCCATCTCTTCTCCGCCAAAGCGCCGCCTGCCGGCCATGCCCTTCCGCCTCCGGTTGCGTCGTAGGCAAATATAAGAACTATTCAAGGGCATTGCAAGTCCTGATCCCACCCGGCCTTGACGCCCCGCTCCTTCGGTGGTCACAATGGACGCCATGAAGGAAAAAATACAACTGCGTCAGGAGTATCACACCCGTTGGGCCGAGCTCTGGCCGCCGCAGGGCGAGGCCCTGCGCCCGCCCCACTTCGCGGGGGCCGGTCGGGCGGCCGAGCGCCTGCGCCGGCTGCCGGAATACCGCCGCGCCCGCACCATCGCCATCCTGGCCGATCCGGTGCTGTTGCAGGTCCGGGTCAACGCCCTGGCCGACGGCAAGACCCTGCTGGCCGCCACCCCGGGCCTCAAGCAGGGACTGGTGCGGATCACCCCCCAGATGTTGGCCATCCCGCTGCGCTCGCGGCTGTTGCGGGGCGGCTCCCTGGTCCAGGCCGGCAAGCCCCTGCGCCCGCCGGCCGATCGCCTGGGCAAGGCCGAGCTGCTGGTGGTCCCCGCCCTGGCGGTGGACGCCCGGGGGCGTCTGCTGGGCGATGGCCGGGGCCTGACCGACCTGCTTTACGCACTGCTGGTCGACCAGGGGGTGCTGACGACGAAGACCCCGGTGGTGGTCCTGGCCGATTCCCGCCAGCTTGACGGGGACGAGTTCCCGACCCAGGCCTGGGATTTGGGGGCGGACCTGGCGGTGACCCCGGAGGAGGTCCGGCGCTTCAGCCCGCCCTGGCGGCCCACGGCCGGCCTGCCGGCCCTGCCCCCGGGCCTGGCCGCCCTGCCCCTGGTGCGGGCGGTGCGCGGCCAGCTGACCCTGGAGCGGGACGACGACGAGGACGACGAGGATTAGGCGCCAAGACCGACGCCTGGCCGCGTCAAGGTCCTGTGGCTATTTCTTGAGCAGGTCCGATCCCCGGCTGGTCAGCTCCCACCAGCCGGATTCCTTTTTCTCGGCCGGAGGCGGGGCGGGCTTGCGGGTCTGGGGCGGTTGGGCCGCGGCCCGCTCCTGGGGCAAGGCCGCCGCGGGGCGCTCCTGGGGCGGGGCCGCCGCGGGACGCTCCTGGGGCGGGGCGCTCTGGGGCCGGGTCGCGGGGGGCGGGGCCTCCACCCGCGCCGGGGGGGTCCGGGTCGGTCCCAGGCTGGGCAGCAGCTTGGCGAAATAGGGATCGAGCTTGGGCTGGTGACTGAGTTGGGAGGGGAACCGCTCCCGGAAGACGGTCTCCTTGACCCCGGTCAGGCCCAGGCGGTCGTCCAGCAGGTGCAGGTCGACCTCGGGGCCGTGCACCCGCACCGCGTAAAAATTGCGGAAGGTCACCCGGGAGGCGGTGTTTCCCGTCCCCACGGTGCTCTGCTTGATTTCCAGGTAGATTCCCTCTGGCACCTCGGGCATTGTCATCATCTCCGCTGGGCAGGCGCCATCGCGCGGCCAGGCTGCATCCATCCCGCTGGGCCACGCCCGATGCTGGTTGCTGGTTCAGGGTTTGACGGGGCGCGGAAATACCGGGCAGCCCTTGGCGGCCCCGGTCGCCAGCCACTCCAGCCCCACCCGGAAGGGCAGGTCCGTGGCCGTGGTCTCGCGGTTGGTCCAGCGCACGCAGCCCAACGCCCGACAGCACTGGCCGTCGGGGCCTTGCGCGGTCACCTCCAGGGGATACTCCTCGGGCGACTCCAGGCAACGGTTGAGGTGGAATTGGTCCAGGTGCAGGCTGGCCACCGCCAGGCAACAACCCCGCTGGGAGAGGTTCAGCACCCGGGCTTGGCGCGGTTCCACCAGCACTGTCACTCCGTCCTGGGCCAGGACCACGAACCGGGCCGGCAGTTGCAGATCGCGGCGGCGTCCGCGGCGGCGTTCGCACACCAGGCTCATGACTCTGCGCAGAGTGACCGCCAGCATGATCCACCACCTTGTGAGCCGTCTTGTCCGAATATCCGCCTTTCCTTATACTTTATTATGGTCTGGCTTAACAATAGTTTAGCAGAAGGTCGCCCTTTTTTCTTCCCACATGTTACCATGCTCCAACCCAAGCCGCACCCTAGGATATTGATATGAATAATAATTCACTCGCTGGACTCAAGGTCCTCTTCGTGGCCCCGGAACTGGCGCCCCTGGCCAAGACCGGCGGCCTGGGCGACGTCGCCGGCAGCCTGCCCCCGGCCCTGCTCCGCCTGGGTTGCCAGGTGCGGGCGGTGATGCCGCTCTATCGCGCGGTGGACCGCCAGCGCCACGGGGTCCAGCCCAGCGGGATCGAACTGGTGGTGGAGGTGGCCGGACGGCGTCTGGCGGCCAAGGTGCACGAGTGCCAGTGGGATGGCTGCGCGGTCCACCTGCTGGACTGCCCGGAGCTCTTCGACCGCGACGGCCTCTACGGCCCGCCAGGGGGCGATTTCCCCGACAACCCGCTGCGCTTCATCTGGTTCTGCCGGGCGGCCATCGAGTTGGCCAAGGCCCTGGACTTCGCCGCCGACGTGGTCCACGTCCACGACTGGCAGACCGCCCTCCTGCCGGCCTATCTGGAGGCCGGGGGCTGGGAGCCAGGTCCCCTGCGCGGCGCGGCCAGCGTGCTGACCATCCACAACCTGGCCTACCAGGGCATCTACGAGCGCGGGGTCTTCGGCCTGACCGGCCTGCCCGCCTGGCTGGACTCGCCCCAGGGCCTGGAGTTCTGGGGCAACTGCTCGCTGTTGAAGGCCGGCCTGGTCACCGCCCGCGCCCTGACCACGGTCAGCCCCACCTATGCCTGGGAGATCACCACCCCCGAGGGCGGCCACGGCATGGAAGGCGTGCTGGCCAATCGCAGGGCCGCCCTGACCGGCATCCTCAACGGGGTGGACTACGCCGTCTGGTCGCCGGAGAACGACCCCCTGCTGCCCGCGCGCTACTCGGCCGCCGACCTGGGGGGCAAGACCGTCTGCCGCGACGCCCTGCTGCGGGAGCTGAGCCTGGAGCCGTCCGCCGAGCGGACCGCGGTCATCGGTTACATCGGCCGTTTCGCCTACCAGAAGGGGGTGGACATCCTGGCCGACGCCCTGCCCTACCTGCTCTTGGACGACGTGCGGGTCTGCGTCCTGGGCTCGGGCGACCGACGCTACGAGGACCAACTCACCGCCCTGGCCCGCGAGCATCCCGGCCGCCTGGCGGTGCGGGTGGCCTTCAGCGAGGAGCTGGCCCACCTGATCACCGCCGGCAGCGACCTCCTGCTGATGCCCAGCCGCTACGAGCCCTGCGGCCTGAACCAGATCTACGCCCTGCGCTACGGAACGGCGCCGGTGGTGAGGGCCACCGGCGGGCTCAAGGACACCGTGGAGCCCTACGACCCCCTGACCAGACGGGGCACCGGTTTCTGGATCGAGGGCTTCGGGGCTCGGGAGGTGGTGGCGGCGGTGCGCGAGGCCCTGTGGACCAAGGCCCGGCCCGGGGACTGGGCCGGGCTGGTGGCCCGGGGCATGGCCCAGGATTTCTCCTGGGAGCAGAGCGCCCGGCGTTACGCCGAACTGTACGCCCGGCTGGGGCGGGGCTAGCCGCCGCAGCCGGGCGCGTCAGAGGCGAGGGGCCGGGGGGCCGGGTCTAGCGCCCGCCCTGCTGGCCCTGCTGGAGTTGCTGCAACAGCTGCTCCATGTTCATGTCCTGGGGCATGCCCTGGCCCGGCTGTCCGCCGCGACCCTGGCCCTTCATCATCTTCTGGAACTCCTCGCGCTCCTCCGGGGTCATGTCCTGCATGGCCTCCTGCATGGCCTCCCCGCCCATCATGCCGCCCATCATGGCCCCCATGGGGCCGCCCTGGGACTGCATCTTCTGCTCGAAGTCGGGGTCCTTGAGCATGTTGACCATGTTGGCCGCCATCTGGCGCTGCATCTGGTCGGCCTGCTTGTCAAAGACCACCGGGATGCCGCCGGGCACCGCGAAGGCGTCGCCGGGCACCGGGCCGTTGACCGCGATGTCCACCGCCTCCTCGTCCATCTTCACCCCCATCATGGAGCCCTCGACCTTGAGGGTGACCGGGGTGTCCTTCCAGGTGTAGGTGGTGATGCCCATCACGCTGGCGATCTGCACCGGCTTGCCCTTGTAGGTGCCTTCCTTGATCACCGGCTGGCCGCCCTTGCCCATGAACTGGGCGGCCATGGCCACGCCCATCTTCTCGGCGTTCTTGCGCACGTTGGCCTGCTCGGCCCTGGAGAGCTTGTCGTATTCCTGGGCCATGTAGGTCTGCATGTTGCCGGTGGCGGTGGCCTTCTTCTCCACCAGGTCCACGTCGACCACCTTGTCCGGGGTGGTGATCTGGATGGACTTCTTGGCCTGGTTCATGCCCATCATGCTCAGCGTGGTGTCGCTGTGCTTGGCCATCTTGTCGCCCTGCAGGTAGAGCACCGACTTGCCCTTTTCGCTGCCCTTGTGCTCGTATTTGACCACCGCGCTGTTGAAGGGCAGCTTGGGCCGGAAGGGATTGTCCGCGGCCAGGGCCGGGACGGTGCTGAGGGCGGCCAGGCCGGCCAGGGCCAGAAAGGCCGGTAAAATGCGGCGCGCTTTGATCGACATGCCTGATAACCTCCTGTTGTGAAAAGTTAAGTTGGCTCCTGGCCGCTGGTGCGGTAACCGGCCAGATCGAGGCAAACCTGGCGGTAACCCAGCGGCTCCAGGGCCTGGATGATGGCCGCGCGCCAGGGATCGGCGGCGGCCTTGGGCAGAGCCGTGATTTCCAGCTCCAGGCGGGCCAGGGGGAACTGGTCGCGCAGACGGAGCTGTCCGGAGATGATGCCGCGCAGGGCGGCCTCGCCCTGGGCGATGCGCGCCAGGGTCTCCGGGGTAAGGGGGGTCCCGGCCTGGGCCCGGGTGGCCAGGCAGGCGGCCGAGGGAATGTCAGCGGTGGGCAGACCCAAGGCGCGGCTCATGGTTCGCACCGCCGCCTTGTCCAGACCGGCCTCGGCCAGGGGGCTGGCCACGCCCAGCTCCCTGACCGCGCGGCTGCCCGGGCGCAGCTCGCGGGCGTCGTCCAGCTGGCTGCCCTCCACCACGCTCTTCCAACCCCGCGCCCGGGCCAGCTCGGTCAAGAGTCCCAGGCGCAGGCGCTTGCAGTGATAGCAGCGCAGGGAATCGTTGGCCGCGATCTCGGGTTGGTCCAGCTCGTCGGCGTCGATCTCGATCAGCTCCGCCCCCAGCTCCGCCGCCAGCTCCCGGGCGCGCTCGGCCTCCCAAGGGGCGGTGAAGGGACCCAGGCAGATGGCCGCCGGCACCCCCGGCCCCAGGGCGACGGTGGCCGCGGCCAGGAGCAGGCTGGAATCCACCCCGCCGGAAAAGGCCACCACCAATGGCGCCAGCTCCCGCAGGCGGCCCAGGAGGCGCTTCCAGGCCGGGCGCTGATCGGAGGGGATTTTTTCGACCGACAGGGGCAAGAATCTACTCCCACACCTCCAGCCCCGCCGCCCGCAGTTCGGCCAGCAGGGGGCCCAGGTCCATCTTCTCCAACCGGAAGGAATAGACCCGTTGGTCGCCGTCGCTGGAGACCAGGGCCAGGCTGATGACCCGGCCGCCGTGGCGGCTGATGACGGCGTGGACCTGGTCCAGCATCCCGGGCGCGGGGGGCAGACGCACGTCCAGGCGGGTGGTCTCGCTCAACAGACCCAGGATTTCCACCAGCACCCCCAGCACGTCGGTGAGGGTGATGATGCCCGCCACCCGGCCCTCGTCCAGCACCACCAGGCCGGTGATGCGGCCGTTGTGCAGCAGGCGGGCGGCCTGGTAGATGGTGGCGTCGGCGGCCACGGTCTGGGGATTGGGGGCCATCAGGTCCCGGACCTGGACCTCGGCCAGCAGGGAGGGAAACCAGGCCGAGCGCAGTTCGTTGTCGGTGACCAGCCCCACCAGGCGGCCCTCGCTCAGCACCGGCAGGTGCCGGATGCCGTGCTGGCGCATCAGGCTCAGGGCCTGGTCCACCGTGGCCTCGGGTCCCACGGTGACCGGATCGGGGCTCATGTGGTTCCTGACCTTCACGCTTGGCCCTCCCTCCGGGGTGTGGTGGCGCGATCCGGCCCGCCCGCGGCGGGTCCGCCCGGCTCGTCTTCCCATGTCTCTAGCAAATAGCAGATTCGGCCCGGTTTGGGGTGCGATTTTGTCCCGCCCGCCCCGGCCAGCCATGATTGACCAACCAGTCAGGTAATGTCAAGAGGGTGTCGCCTTTCGCCAACTGTTGGCTTCAGTGTACTTTTCACAGCCACGGCCCGCACCTCCCAGCCCCCACCGTTTCTGTCGCTTGACTTTTTATCACTTTATATCATAACTTTAGCCATCGATTAATCCGGCCTTCCCCAGGGATCGCCGCGCGTTTTTACGTCTGGCAGTGCACCAAAACTGGAGGTGGTCCATGACGCCCAAGTTCATCTTCGTCACCGGCGGGGTGCTTTCCTCGTTGGGCAAGGGCCTGGCCGCCGCCTCCATCGGCGCGCTGCTGGAAGCCCGCGGCCTGACCGTGGTCCTGCAGAAGCTCGACCCCTACGTCAACGTGGACCCCGGCACCATGAACCCCTTCCAGCACGGCGAGGTCTTCGTCACCGACGACGGGGCCGAGACCGACCTGGACCTGGGCCACTACGAGCGCTTCACCAACGCCAGGATCAGCCAGAAGTGCAACCACACCACCGGCTCCATCTACAACAGCGTCATCACCAAGGAGCGCCGGGGCGACTACCTGGGCGGCACGGTGCAGATCATTCCCCACGTCACCGACGAGATCAAGCGCTCGGTGCTGGCGGCGGTCAACGGCAACGACCTGTGCATCGTGGAGATCGGCGGCACGGTGGGCGACATCGAGGGCCTGCCCTTCCTGGAGGCCATCCGCCAGTTCCGGGCCGACGTGGGCAAGGAGAACGTCCTCTACATCCACCTGACCCTGGTGCCCTACATCAAGACCGCCGGCGAGCTCAAGACCAAGCCCACCCAGCACTCGGTCAGCGAGCTGCGGCGGGTGGGCATCCAGCCCGACATCCTGCTCTGCCGCACCGAGCAACCGCTCTCGCGCTCGCTCAAGGAGAAGATCGGCCTCTTTTGCAACCTGGAGCCCGAGGCGGTCATCACCGCGGTGGATGTGGATCACATCTACGAGGTGCCGCTGAAGTTCCACGAGCAGGGCCTGGACGAGCAGATCTGCCGCAAGCTGGGCATCTGGACCCGGGCCCCCCACCTCCAGAACTGGGAGGACCTGGTCTATCGTCTGAAGAACCCGGTCCACGAGGTCACCATCGCCATGGTGGGCAAGTACGTGGACCTCAAGGAGTCCTACAAGAGCCTCAACGAGGCCCTGACCCACGGCGGGGTGGCCAACAACTGCCGGGTCAACATCCGCTACGTGGACTCGGAGAAGGTGGAGCGCGAGGGCCTGGAGGAGATCAAGGGGGCCGACGGCATCCTGGTGCCCGGCGGCTTCGGCGCGCGCGGGGTGGAGGGCAAGATCAAGGCGGTGCAGTACGCCCGCGAGAACAACATTCCCTACTTCGGCATCTGCTACGGCATGCACATGGCGGTGGTGGAGTTCGCCCGCCACGTGGTGGGCTGGCCCGAGGCCCACACCTCGGAGATCGACCCCAACACCCCCTACCCCGTCATCTACCTGATGCGCGAGTGGTTCGACTACCGCTCCCAGAAGATCGAGAAGCGCGACGAGCTCAGCGACCTGGGCGGCACCATGCGCCTGGGGGCCTACCCCTGCAAGCTCAACGAGAACACCCTGGCCCACAAGGCCTACAAGACCGAGGAAATCAGCGAGCGCCACCGCCACCGCTACGAGTTCAACAACGCCTTCCTGAAGGAGCTGACCGCCAAGGGCCTGGTCATCGGCGGCACCAGCCCGGACGGCGAGCTGGTGGAGATCGTGGAGCTCAAGGGCCATCCCTGGTTCCTGGGCTGCCAGTTCCACCCCGAGTTCAAGAGCCGGCCCATGAACCCCCATCCCCTGTTCCGCGACTTCATCCGGGCCGCGGTGCGCCACAGCCACGAGGGGCAGGCCAAGTCATGAGCCAGACCCCATTGGCCGAGGTCAGCCTGGGCGGCCGGCGCTTCGGCCGCAATGAATTCTTTGTCATCGCCGGACCTTGCGTCATCGAGGACCCGGCGCTGACCCTGGCCATCGCCTCCGAGCTCCAGGCCGTGGCCCAGCGCCTGGACCTGCCCCTGATCTTCAAGGCCAGCTTCGACAAGGCCAACCGCACCAGCATCGCCAGCTTCCGGGGCCCGGGCCTGGAGGAGGGCCTCAAGGTGCTGGCCGAGGTCAAGCGGGCCACCGGCCTGCCGGTGATCAGCGATATCCACACCCCGGCCCAGGCCGAGGCCGCGGCCACGGTGCTGGATGTGTTGCAGATCCCGGCCTTCCTCTGCCGCCAGACCGACCTGCTGCTGGCCGCGGCCGCCACCGGCCGGGTGATCAACGTCAAGAAGGGCCAGTTCGTGGCCCCCCACGACGTGGGACCCATCCTGGGCAAGGTCCTGGAGGCCGGCAACCGCCAGGTTTGGCTGACCGAGCGCGGCTACAGCTTCGGCTACAACAACCTGGTGGTGGACATGCGCGGTTTTGGCCAAATGCGCGCCTTCGGCTGCCCGGTGGTCTTCGACGCCACCCACAGCGTGCAACTGCCCGGCGGACAAGGCACTTGCAGCGGCGGGGACCGCGACTTCATCGCCCCCCTGGCCCAGGCGGCGGTGGCCGCCGGCGCCGACGCGGTCTTCCTGGAGGTTCATCCCCGACCCGACCAGGCCCGCTGCGACGGCCCCAACAGCCTGCCCCTGGCCCAGGTGGAGGCCCTGTTGCGGCGCTTGCAGGCCATCCACGCCCTGGTGCGGCGGGAGGACTGATCATGGCGGTCTTGACGGCGGCGGCGCGGGCGGCCAAGGTGCGGATGCTGGTGCTGGACGTGGACGGGGTGCTCACCGACGGGCGGGTGGTCTATGACGACGCCGGCCGGGAGCTGAAATTCTTCGACGTGCGCGACGGCCACGGCATCAAGCTCTGGCAGCGGGCCGGGGGCCGGATGGCCTGGCTCTCGGGCCGGGGCTGCGAGGCCAACCGGGTCCGGGCCCGGGAGCTGGGCATCGACCAGCTTTTGGAGCAGGTCAAGGTCAAGCTGCCGGCCCTGGAGGAGCTGATCGACCGCAACGGCCTGACGCCCGACCAGGTGGCCTTCATGGGCGATGACCTCATCGACCTGCCCCCCATGCGCGCGGTGGGCCTGGCCCTGGCCCCGGCCGACGCCATTCCCGAGGTGGCCGCAGCGGCCCACTGGGTGGCCGGCCTGCCCGGCGGTCGGGGGGCGGTGCGCCAGGCCATCGAGTTCCTGCTCAAAAGCTCCGGAGCCTGGGCGGAGGTCACCGCCCGCTACCGCTGAAGCGGACGGCGCGGGGCCTCCGGGCCGCCATCCCCCTTTCTGGGGGCCAAAACACGACATTTCCGCGCCCAGACCCCGGCCTGGGGGCCTGCATGCAAGAATTTTGCCTTTACCCGCCAGGGCGGGATGGCTATACTCACAGGGCGGGCGGACCCCGGGGGAGAAGGGGGTGCGTACCAGCGCCAGGGCCGCTGATGTTCACCGCGCAGCCCATGGTCGCGGTGTCAACGGAGGTTGGCCGTTAAGTGAAACACCTTAGGATCATAGTGCTGGCGGCCATCGCGGCCGTGGTGGCCGGGACCCTGCTGGCCTACTGGCTCAACCCCCCGGCCCAGGTCCCCCTGGGCGAAAAGGCAGACCAGGCGGATCCGGCCGGCGATGGCAAGCCCCGCCTGCGGGGGTTGAGCTACACCCAGGTCAAGGACGGGGTTCGCAAGTGGACCCTCAACGCCGAGGGCGCGCGCTACGAGGACAACAGCGGAGCGGTCTGGCTGGAAAAGGTCAAGGTCCAGTTCTACACCGACAACGGGGGCCGGATCGACGTCAGCGGCGACGAGGGCTCCTACGACCAGAAGCAGCAACTGGTGACCCTGCGGGGCAACGTGCGGGGCGTCACCGAGGACGGCAACAGCCTGTCCACCGATTGGATGACCTATTCCGAGGTGGAGCAGGTGGCCGACACCAACGCCTGGGTCACGGTGATGGGCAAGGACTACTCCATCACCGGCAAGGGCATGCTGGTGGAGGTGCCGGCCAGCCGGGTCATCTTCAAGAGCCAAGTGGATTCCACCTTCATCCCCAAGGGCAAGGGGCCGCCGCCGGGGGTGACGGCCGAACTGCCCAAGGACGACTCTCCAGACGGAGGACAACCATGAGTCGCAAGTTGATGTTGGTCCTGGCCGCTTGCGTGGGCTTGATCTGGGCGCCGGCCGCCCTGGCCTTCACCACCGAGAAGTCCGACCAGCCCATCCACGTGGTGGCCGACCGGCTGGAGGTGGACAACAAGGCCCAGGTGGCCAACTTCATCGGCAACGTCAAGGCGGTGCAGGGCGACGTCACCATCAACAGCGACACCCTTGAGGTCCATTACGACCGCGAGGCGGAGGAGGCCAAGGCCCAGCCGGCGACGGAAAAGACGGCCGAGCCCCAGCAGAGCCAGGGGCTGATGGACGGCGGCGGCAAGGTGCGCAAGGTGGTGGCCATCGGTCACGTCAAGATCGTGCAGAAGGACCGGGTGGGCGTGGGCCGCATCGCCACCTACTGGGCCGGGGCGCGCAAGATCCTGCTGGAGGGCGAGGCCACAGTCTGGCGGGGCAAGAACCAGGTCTCCGGCGAGCAGATCACGGTCTTCCTGGACGACGACCGCTCGGTGGTCCATGGCAAGCCCGGCAAGCGGGTGGCGGTGACCATCATCCCCGAGCAGGGCGGCGCCCCCCAGCAGCCCGCCGCGCCCAAGCCGGGCCAGCCATCGCCGGCCGGCCCCCTGGGAGGGAAAAAGTAGCTTGGCGCGCTTGAGCCTGCACAACCTGGTCAAGGTCTACGGCGGCCGGCGGGTGGTGGACAACGTCTCGCTCAACCTCAACGAGCGCGAGATCGTGGGGCTGTTGGGTCCCAACGGGGCCGGCAAGACCACCAGCTTCTACATGACCGTGGGCATGATCCGTCCCGACGAGGGCCGGATCATGCTGGACCAGACCGAGATCACCAGCCTGCCCATGTATCAACGCGCCCGCCGGGGCATCAGCTACCTGCCCCAGGAGCCCAGCATCTTCCGCAAGTTGACCGTGGAGGAGAACCTGCGGGCGGTGCTGGAGACCCTGGAGCTCAGCGCCAGCGCCGAGGAGGCCCGCCTGGAGGAGCTCCTGGACGAGCTGAAGGTAGGCCACCTGCGCCACAACCGGGCCTACTCCCTCTCCGGCGGCGAGCGCCGCCGGGTGGAGATCACCCGGCTGTTGATCACCGAGCCGGTTTTCATTCTCCTGGACGAGCCCTTCGCCGGCATCGACCCCCTGGCGGTGGCCGACCTGCAGAACATCATTCGCCAGCTCAAGGAGCGGGGCATCGGCATCCTGATCAGCGACCACAACGTGCGCGAGACCCTGGGCGTCTGCGACCGGGCCTACATCCTCAACGAAGGCACCCTGTTGGAGGAGGGCGACCCCGAGACCCTGGCCCAGAGCGAGATCGCCCGCCGCATCTATTTGGGAGAAAGGTTCCGTCTCTAGTGATGACCCGCCCGTCCCACCGCCGCAACCGCCGCGCGCCCGCCCCCCAGGCCGGCCGGGGTCCGGCACGCGCGGACCGCCGCCCCGCCCCCAAGCGGACGAGCTAGCCATGGGCCTGGAGATCAAGCAGAGCCTCAAGCTGAGCCAGCAACTGGTGATGACCCCTCAGTTGCAGCAGGCCATCAAGCTTTTGCAGCTCAACCGCCTGGAGCTGGCCGAGACCATCCAGCAGGAGTTGTTGGAAAACCCCATGCTGGAGGAGTCCGAGGAGATGCTGGGCGAGGCCGAGGCCAGCCAGCTGGAAGCCGAGGCCACCGTCTCCGCCGAGCGCACCGAGGCCAGCGAGACGGCCTACGAGACCGGCGGGGAGACCGACGCCGGCCCGGCCAGCGAGGCCCGCGAGGCGGCCGACGGCCTGGACGAGGTGCGGCTGACCGACGAGGTGAAGGAGGACTTCGACTGGGAGAACTACCTGGGCGAATACTCCTCGGCCCCGGCCGGGGGCGAGGCCGGCGGCATGGAAGACCGCGAGGCCCCCTCCTTCGAGGCCATGCTCACCAAGTCCGCCTCGCTCAAGGAACACCTGCTCTGGCAGCTGCGCATGGCCGCCCTCGACGAGGCCCAGATGGAAATCGGGGCCTTGATCATCGGCAACCTCAACGAGGACGGCTATTTGCAGGTTTCCCTGGATGACCTGGCCCAGACCGCCCAGACCACGTCCGCGGCGGTGGAGACGGTGCTCAAGGTGATCCAGCAGTTCGACCCCCTGGGGGTGGCCGCCCGCGACCTCCAGGAATGCCTGCTCATCCAGGCCACCGAGCTCTACCCCGGCCATGACCTGGTCTTCGACATCCTGGAGCAGCACCTGGGCGACCTGGAGCGGCGCAACTACCAGGTCATCGCCAAACGCCTGGCAGTCAGCCTGGACGAGGTGGCCGACGCCCTGGACGTGATCCGCAAGCTGGACCCCAAGCCCGGGCGGCAGGTCAGCGAGGATGAGCCCCAGTACATCACCCCGGACATCTACGTCTACAAGATGGACAACGAGTTCGTTATCGTGCTCAACGAGGACGGCCTGCCCAAGCTGCGGGTGAACAGCTACTACAAGGACGCCCTGAGCCAGGGCGCCTCGGCCGAGGCCAAGGAGTACGTGCAGGGCAAGCTCCGCAGCGCGGTCTGGCTGATCCGCTCCATCCATCAGCGCCAGCGCACCATCTATAAGGTCACCGAGAGCATCGTGGGCTTCCAGCGCGAGTTCCTGGACAAGGGCATCGCCTATCTCAAGCCCCTGGTCCTGCGCGACGTGGCCGAGGACGTGGGCATGCACGAGTCCACCATCAGCCGGGTCACCACCAACAAATACGTCCACACCCCCCAGGGCGTCTTCGAGCTCAAATTCTTCTTCAACTCCGGCATCAACAAGGTCGAGGGCGGCGCGGTGGCCTCCGAGGCGGTCAAGGAGCGCATCCGGCACATCATCGCCGGCGAGGATCCGGCCAAGCCCTTGTCGGACCAGACCATCGGCGATATGCTGAAAAGGGAGAACATCGACATCGCCCGGCGCACGGTGGCCAAATACCGGGAGATGCTGGGCATCCTTCCCTCCAGCCGCCGACGGCAGACCCTGCGGCCTCGGGGCCGCTGAGCCCCCGCCGGCCGGAGAAAGGCCAACTTGGCGATTGACAAGCGCCAGGTCCGAGGATATGGAACACACCTGCACCCGACTGTCCCCGCGGACCGGCGAAAGGTATATACTGAACCCAAGGCAGGGACTGACGGCGCGACCGACCCTGACCCAGCCCGCTCGAACAGCCAAGGAGGGTCTTGAATGCAGATCCAGGTGACATTCCGCCACGTGGAGCCTTCGGAGGCGCTCAAGGAATACGCCAATGACAAGGTTGGCAAGATCCAGAAGTACCTCGATGGCCCGGTGGAGGCCCAGGTGACCCTGGGGGTCGAGAAGCACCGCCACATGGCGGACGTGGTGATCTACGCCAGCGGATTCAAGATTCACGGCCAGGAGACCACCGGCGACCTCTACAGCGCCATCGACCTGGTGATGGACAAGCTGGACAAGCAGGTCAAGCGCTACCGCGAGAAGCTCAAGCGCATCGTGCGGGTCCAGCCCCAGGTGGCCGAGGTTCCCTACAAGGTCGACGTCTTCGAGGCCGAGAGCCTGGCCGAGGAGCAGCCCCGGGTGATCAAGACCCAGCAGCTTATCGCCAAGCCCATGGACGCCGACGAGGCCGCCATGCAGTTGGATCTGTCCCAGGGCGACTTCCTGGTGTTCATCAACGCCCGCAGCCAGGTCCTCAACGTCATCTATCGCCGCGCCGATGGCAACTTCGGCCTGATCGAGCCCCAATAACCGGCCGAAGGGGCTGCTCAAAAGCCATGAAGCTGACCGACCTGCTCACCGAAAAGCAAATCATCCCCGACCTCCAGGCCCGGGGCAAACGCGCCGCCATGGAGGAGCTCTGCCAGGCCCTGGCCCGGCCGGGCCTGGACGCCGACCGCCTGATGGAAGTCCTGTTGGAGCGCGAGCGCCTGGGCTCCACCGGCATCGGCGACGGCATCGCCATCCCCCACGGCAAGCTGCCCCACCTGGACGACCTGCTGCTGGCCTTTGGCCGCTCCCTGTCCGGGGTGGACTTCGACGCCCTGGACGGCAAACCGGCCCACCTTTTCTTCCTGGTGGTGGCCCCGGAGAACTCGGCCGGGATCCACCTCAAGGCCCTGGCCCGCATCAGCCGCCTGCTGAAAAGCCACATGGTGCGCAAGGAGCTGATGCAGGCCAAGGACGCCGCGGCGATCTACGAGATCATCCAGTCCCAGGACGAGGAGTTCTGATTTTAGCAGGGTCGCCCCTAGTGTTTTCAATGCTTTAGCATAGCAAAAGCGCTGACCAATTGCTGACCAATTGGGAGCGCGCGGAAGATTGACAGCAGGCGGTTAGCCCAAACGGGCTGGCCGCCTGCTGTCGTTTTTGCTGATAACAGTCTGACCAGCCCCGGAACCGCCAACGCCCTACCCTACCAGCCAACCCCACCACTGAATGCCGCTCATTTGGACAGCTTTAGCTATACAATTGGCGTCATATTTTTCTATTGACACTATCGACACCATTAGTGTTATACTAGCACCAACATAAAGCGGCCTGCATGGGTGCTGCAACACCCAAGCAGGCCTGACCACAACCCCAGGTGATAGGAGCACCTAGGCCATGGCTGCATTGCAAGCTAGCACAGAACACCCCTTTGGACCAGTGATCCACTCTTACACCAGGGCCCAGGCCTTGGCGGATGGCGTCCTGGTGGACGCCGGCCCCATGGCCCGGGAGGCTGGCTTCCGCTTTCCCGTGGCCCTGACCCGGGCCGTCTGGGACCGCTACATTGTCCCGGATGAGCGCGCCCGCCAGTATGGGCAAAGCGAGTCCGGCCGCCTCTGGGACACCCTCTGGATGGGCCGTTTGGCCGCCAGGGGCTCCCAGGGCCAGGTGGTCCACTTCCGGCTGTACTTCATCATGAAGGCCCGCCAGCGCCGCCTGGTGACCCTCAAGGCCCTGTGCGGGCCGGGAGACCAGGGGGAGCCGGTCATTACCATCATGCTGCCCGAGGAGGACTAGCCATGGCCTCCAGGATCAGCAAGAAGGAGCGGGAGCTGGCGGAGCCGGGCGTCTGCACCACCTGCGGCAAGGACGCCCCCATGGGCCGCAACACCGCCGGGGAGTGCTCGGATTGCCATAACAAGTCCGTGGCGGAATACCGGGAGCGCCGGGCCGCCTGGCTGGAAGCGGAGCGGGAAAAGGGCCGCCAGTTTTGGCGGGCGCGGGGCATCGAGCCGGGCCAGAAGGTGAAGAGCTTCCGGCCGTCCATGTTGGGGGTGGGCGGGGCCTGGTTCTATGGCGTGGCCAAGGTGGGCGCGGGCGGGGCCTACGTCCACGTCAAGGGCTTGGGCTACAAGGCGGCACCCGAGGGCTGGCAAAAGGCCTGACAGCGGCTCCCGGCCGGGTCTGCGCCCGGCCGGGGCATGGAGCGAACATGCCCGAATCCGCATTGATCCCGCGCCAGACCATCACCAGCCTGGTTGAAGCCCATGACAACGCCGTCAGGCTGGCCATGGAAGGCCTGGAGAAGCTGGCCCAGGCCCAGGGCCTCCTGGAGCGCACCCTGGGCAAGTACCGGCACGAGATTTACCCCCATAACGAGCTCAACAGCTACGCCCTGGAGGCAACCGCCCTGCCGCGAACCCTGGAGGCAAGCGCCAGGTTGATCCGGGTCAACTCCTGGAGCTACCTTTTGGAGCTGACCGGCCTGGAGGCATTGCTCTCCAACCAGCGCAAGGAGGAAATCCAGGCCCAGCTAAATAAGGGTGAAGCCCCGCCCTTCACGGTTGAAAACGCCATGGCCCACCTGGGCCACATGGCCGGCGGGCTGGATGGCTACTTCGCGGAAGCGCTCAAGGAGGTTTGGGACTGGTTGAAGCCCTGGAGCCGCGATCAGCTCAAGACCAACCAGAAGAGCCGTTACGAGCTGGGCCAGCGGATCATCAAACGCGGCCTGGTCAGCTACTCCTATGGCCGGGTTTCCTTCAACCACTGGGGCCGGGCGGAGAACCATCTCCACGACCTGGACAAGGTTTTCCACCTCCTGGACGGGGCCGGCATCCCCAAATACCCCGGTGACCTGGTCACCGCCATGAGGGCCGCCATGGATGCCGGTCAATGGGAATGCGCCACCAGGTTTTTCCGGGTCAAGTGGTTCAAGAATGGCAACGCGCATATTGAGTTCCTGCGCCTGGACCTGTTGCGGGAGCTGAACGCCAAGGCCGGTGAAGGCCTGTTGAAAACCGACCAGTAACAATACGGGGCCGGTGGGGCTGGACAAGCTCCCCGGCCCCGGCCTATATTCTCGCCACCGCCGGGGGCGCGACAGATCCTCGGCCCGACAAGCCAGCCCAGCAGCCCAAGGAGCGGCCATGGACAAGAAAGAATACGGATGGCGGGTCACCCTTCGCCTTCCCGAAGAGCTCTACCAGCGCTTGTTCGCCTACACCCAGGCCGAAAAGCTGCGGCGGGGACCACGCGCGGGGGTGTCGATGAATACGATCATCATGGAGCTGCTGGACGAGCACTTGCCGAAGAATCCGGCCGCCTGAATCTGACTAAAATCAAGCCCCCGGCCAGGCATCCCGCCCGGCCGGGGGCTTCATCTTCCCTCTTCTCTTCGCCCGGCCTACTCGCCTCCCACCACCAGCGGCGGGGGTTGCTCGACCACTATCGGCGGGCTGGTGGCCTGGGATAATAAACAACCCTAAGTGCGGCGTAAGGGAATGACTTTAGATCCATCCGCTGATCCGCCACCGCTCCCATGGCGCTTCACCTTGGGGAAAACCATGACATCAGCAGGCTTCGCGGTCATATAGCCCCTGGGAAGGCCACAAAGCATCTCCACATCATAAGCCGGAAGGCGGAAATCAGCCAGCAAGTCCTCACGCGTACGAACCCGACTGTCGATCAACAGAGTAACCGATCTAGCCATGAGTCTTGGCGATTCAAGGGGGAGAGTGTCGTCCAGGGGTTCACCACCCCGCCACCCCTTTCCACCGTAGTACTTCCAAAGTTGCTTTTGGTAGCCATCGGAAATCATACCTAGTTGGGCGCATCGCTTGATCATGGCGCCCACCGAGGCTCTCCATCGCTCCTTAAGTGCCAAAAAAGTATTTAACGATGGAGACCAAACTTCCGCCGCAAAACTCTCAGCGGGCATCAGGAATGCACCCGCAAAGACATAAGCCTGGCGCTCTACCTCTTTGAATTGCTCGGCCTTGTTCATGACTGCCGCAGGCAGGTTCCTATGAAGGACCAGATGACCAAGTTCGTGCAGGGCATCTAAACGAGAGCGGGCGCAACTATCTTTATCGCGCGCTATCAGCATGTAGGGTCGGTTGTCGACCATGGACCAGTTGGAGAGACCGTCCATCTTGACCGACCCGGTTTCGTCCTTGGCCACCACCACACCGGCGTTTTCCAGGACCAACAACGAGTCGCTGATTGGGCCTTTACCCAACCCCCATCGTTCGCGGCACGCCATGGCGGCGGCCTCTATATCTCCATCCCGAAGATCCAGAGGGCAAGAGGTATCGACACACGGGACATTTACTTCGGGCAAATCCACCCATTCCTGGAGGGCCAGCGAGATGTCCTGCAACCACCTCAGTCTGGCGCAACTTCTATCGCGTAGTTGCAGGGTGGTACTAGCCATGGATCGGAAATAGATGGGTGCTGCTCCATGGTCTTGCACCGGGCGTAAAAAAAAGGCCATGGGAACACCTAGAGCGCTTGCCAGCGCCTCCAGGGCTTCCGGCTCCGGTGTTTGATCTGTATTCTCCCAACGGGAGATATTGGAACTCGCCTTGCCGATAAGGCTCGCGAGGGTTACTTGGGTAACCCCCCTGGCTTTGCGGGCCTCCACTAATCTCTCGGGTCGGAACCCTGGCGTTCCCTTGCGCATGCTCCCACCCCATTTCAACACCAAACTATGCCTATTCAGGCTTTTTGTCCTTAAGACGCGGCAGAGCTTGATCCTTGATGGTGACTGATGGTTCCTGAGTCTTGGGAGACATATCATGATACATGGATACCAGTTGGTCAACCGATCTCAGGAAAAGCCACTGTTTGAGATCCTTGTCCGGCACGCCAAGTCCGATAAAGGCCGGCAGCGACTGGTCTTGCCCTTGTCGCGGAGATGTGGTGACAATTAAGCCGCAGGCTTGGCCGGCGGGAAGGCTTTGTTGGTCAGGCTCCAACAAATCGAGTTGTCGTGGCCCCAACCAAGCGTTCAGGGCGGCGTTTTCTGATCGAAATTTCGTAGGCTTGTCTGGGGTACCAGAGTGTGGTTGGATGTTGGATCGTAAAAGATATAATCCGTCGGCCATGCACAGGGAATACCGGCCTCCCATCGGATTGGTTTCCAGAGAGGTGACCTTCAAACCAGAGTTCTCGGCAGAGTGCCTGAACGCTTCCTCGCAACAAGCATGCCTGGTTTGCGCAAGCATCGCTGCGTATTCGGGCGGCTCGAATTGAGTCTTGGATAGTAGGTGGGCCCTGGCAAAAGCCGAAAAAGTCTCTTCCTCAAGATACATCCAGAATTTCTGGGGGACTCGCGAGACCACCCATTCCTTGAAGAAATCCTCCATTTGGGCCGCTCCGGTGCTGGTTGACATTAAGGGGTATAATGCCAGATTAATTTGCGTTATACAACCTCAAATGAATAAAATTTGCATTGGCAGGCCTTTTATTTTTGGGGTCGACGTTTATACCAGACACCTCCCTGAGGGGCCTACATCTATTACCAGTTGATTATATTAAAAAAATACACAAAGTGATATGTGCTTTGATACACGCTTCCATTGGTGAAAAAAAGCCCCCGGCCAGGCTTCCCGCCCGGCCGGGGGCTTCTTCTTCCCTCTGCTCTCCGCCCTGCCTACTCGCTGCCCACCACCAGCGGCGGGGGTTGCTCGACCACTATCGGCGGGCTGGTGGCCGGGCTGACGGTCTGCGGACCCGGGCCGGTGTTGATGGCCCCGCCCGCGCCCTGGCCGGAGACCTCGACCTGCTGGCTGGTGTGGCTGCCGCCGGCGTCCTTGAGGACGCTGGCCAGGCCCACCACCTGGGCCACCCCCGGCAAGGCGGCCACCGCCTGGCCCAGGCCGCGCTCCAGGGCGCTTTCCCGGGGCTCGGCCAGGCCCGGGGTCTTGTTGGTCAGGGCCAGGACCAGGAGGCCGAAGACGCCCAGGTCCCGGGTCCGGGCGTCGTCGCTGGCCACGGCCTGGCCCAGGGCCTTGGCCGTTTCCTGCTTGGTCTTCTCGCCCTCGCTGATCACCGCGCCCTGTTCCTTGGCATAGGTGGGGTAGTTCATCGCGGTGCAGCCGCACAGCCCGGCCAGGGCCGCCAGCGCTGCCAGGATCATCAGCCATCGCGCCATGGCTTACTCCTTTTCGCCCAGGGGGCCGGCCCCGTCCTGGTCTGGCAGGATGGAGCCGGGCCCGGTTTTGATGACTTGGTGGGTGAGCAGGCCCCAGGCTATCGCCCCTGCCCCTTTGAGCACCCCGCCTAGGCCGCTTCCGGCAAGGCCTCGGCCGCGCTGGACCCATCCGGCAACAGGCCCAGGGAGTCCGCCAGCTCGGCCGCCGCCTCCACCAGGTAGTTGTCCAGGTTGGTGTCCGTGCTCTGCACGAACTCCTGGGCCACGGCCAGGCCCTTGCCGATCAGCTCCTTCATGCCCGGCGACACCTCGGAGCGAACCAGGTCCGAAAGACCAGGGAAGAACTTGTTGAGCAGCATGGGCAGCATCGCCTTGCTCGCCTTGATCGCCAGGGACAGGATCGGTCCGGTCAGAAGCCAATTCATGGTCGAAACCTCCTTGGGGGTGGCCGCGAAAGGGACGCTGGAGCCCTCCAGCGCCTCCGTTGTGGCCGGTTGATCGGGGGTGAGGAAGAGATCCCGCTCGGCCGCCCGCCGCCGGACCAGGCCCTCCAGGACCTGGCCGCCGGCCTTGCGCCACTTGGGGAACTCCTCGGCCGCGCCGGCGTAGTCTCCGGCGTTGAGCAGCTTAAGCAGGGTCGAGTCGCCCAGGCCCTCGGGGATGCTGTCGGCGTCCTCGTCGGGCCCCAGGTTGAAGGTGAAGCTGACCAGGGCCGCGAACTGGTTGTCCGTGAGCGGCACGGTGACCAGGCGCTCCACCGCCGCCTCGGCCTGGGCCAGGTCCCGGGCCAGGATCGATAGGCCCTGGGCCTGGCTAATCGGCTCCTGGAAGCTCTCGCCCGGCAGGATGGCGTGGCCCCAGCCGATGGTGGCCTTGCCGCCGGGACAGGTGTAGCTGGTGGCCCGGAAGCCCTCGAAGGACTTGATCAGCTCCAGGCCGGCGTTGTTGATTTTGCGGGCCATGACTAGCCCCTCCTTTCGCTTTCCTTGACCAGGTGGTCGGTGATCCGGCCGTGCAGCACCTTGTCTTCGGCGTCCAGGCCGGACTTGCAGGTTTTGCAGGCGGCCAGGAACTCGCTGAAGCGGGTCTCCAGGTTCTTGAGCCGCTGGTGACCGACCCCGAAGTGAAAGACCAGGGTGCCCACGCTCACGGCCAGGGCCGCCACCTCCAGGACCTCCTTGACCTCGGCCCCGGCGCTCACAACACCGCCAGCATGGCCTGCACCTGCGCCGGGGTGCTGGCGGCCACCAAGTCGCGCAGGGCCGCGAAGCTGGCCTCGCCGAGGTAGCCCCGGGCCAGGGCCTCGTCGGCATAGCTCTGGATGATGCCCGGGCCGCTGACCACGATGGCCTGGCCGGGATAGGCCGCCGTCAGGGCCGCCACCACCGCCGCCTCCACCTCTTCCTGGCTGCACTCCGGGTGCGCTTGGATGTAGGGAATGCCCACCAGCTTGGCGGTCTCCTTCTGGGCCAGCCATTTGCGGTCGTGGGCGGTGGCCAGCAGGTTGGCGGCCACGGCTTGCTCCTGGAGCTTCACCGCCGCCTCCAGGGCCTCCAGGCGGGCCTGCACCGGGTCCGGGGCCGGCTCGGGCGGGGTGTACTCCGGGTCGATGGCCACCCCCACCACCGCCCCGCCCGCGATGGTGGCCACCAGGCGCAGCCCGTCTACCGAGTTGGCCTGGCTCACCGGGGCCTGGGCCTCGTCGCAGGTGAAGATCACCACCGGCTCGCCGCAGATGGCTTGGGCCTGGGCCGTGATGCGGGCCAACAGCTCCGGGGTGGCAGCCTCACGCCAGTCCGGAGCAAGCGCCGCGCGGCCATCACTCAACTTGAACGCCTGAATAAAAATCATGGGGTCCATGCCTCCCAGGAAATGTTGCCGGTGCCTCCGGTGGAGTAGCTGTAGCCAGTTGACACGCATTGGAGTTTGTGAGGGTCCGTGGGGTGCTTGCGCAGATACCCGCAGATGTAGCCGCCGGTGGGATAGAGCGCGATGAACCTTCCGGCCACGCAAAAGTTGAGCTCGGCTTTGGCGTTGATGGGGTTGGCCAGGGCAATGTCCACCGTGGTCCCGGCCGCGCCGATGGTCATGGGGCTGATGCCCCGCTCAACCCGCCCCCTGGAAATCCGCCGGACTTGCCAGGGCACAGTCTTGGCGCTGCCCGCCGCCCCCGACGGGGAATAAATGACAATGCGATCGGCTTGGAGAACCCAATAGATGAACGAAGCCGGAGTCAGGTCATCACCCATGTGCAGGATTCGGCACATATGGCGAGAGGGGTCCACCACCTTGGCCAGCATGATCGTCGCCTGACCACCGCTCCAGCTCAGGGTGGTGACACCCTCCTCGACGATCCGGCCGGGTTGAAGCTGCATGCCCAGCATGGCTACACCTCCACCGGAGCGATCCGCAGCTCGTTGACGATCAAATCGCCCGAGTGCGCGTCAGCGCCTCGCACCAGGGCGAAATGCACCCGGTCCCCGGCCGCCGCCGCGCCGGAGGGCAGTTGCAGGCTGGCGCTGTCCACCGCGAAGCAAACCCGGGCCGCGTTGGGCGGGGTGAGGCCATGGGCCAGGCGGGACATGCCCGCCCCGGCGCAAGTCCAGGTCACGGTCCCATCGACCACCGTCGCGCCGATGGTGGTCGGCCAGGTCGGCTCGGCCGCGCCGCTGGTCCCGACCACGGTCACCTGATAGCGAAAGCCGTTGGGGGAGGTGGGCATCCGATCCGCGCCCAGGGAATAGATCGTGCTGGCCTGCCAGCGATCCTTGACCGGGTTCACGGCCGCCTCCGGGCCAAAGACCTGGTACCAGACCTCCAGGGCCAGGCCTTCCGCCTCGCCCGTGCTCATCATGCAATCGAGCCGCACCCGCCAGGCCATGCCCTCCTGCCAAGCCGCGAAGTGGCCCCAGGCCACCGCTCCGGAGTTGCCGAAGCGCACCGCCCCCAGGGCAAGATCGTACTCGGCCGGGGCCTGTTCATCCTCCAATAGGCTGCCCAGGGCCCGGGGCCGCAGGTCCAGCCACTCCCGGGTGGCCGCCGTGGCGATCACCGCCCCGGTCCCGTCCCGCAGCTCCAGGACCGGCGGCGTGGTGCTGGTGTTGAGCCAGAGGTAGGCATGCCCCGGCGCCGGGGCCTCGCCCGCGCCGCCCACCCCGGCCGCGAAAGCCCCCTCGTACCAGTTGCCGTCGATCGGGGCCTTGGTCTGGGCCAGGTTCATCAAGCCATCCACCATGGCCTGGTGATAGGCCCGGAACGCCCCCTGCCAGTCGGTCCGGCCGAAGATGGCGTCCAGCAGGATCTTCAATTGATCAGCGGTGAGCAAGAAGGGCGGGTCGGCCATGATCGCCTCCTAAAGAGCCTCTTCCAGGGCCAGGCTGTAGTTGCCCCGGTTCATGAACTCGGTTTCGGGCAGGTTGGTGTCCTCGCGATGGCAGTACATGCGCTGCCACCATCGCTCGTCTCCCCCGCCCCGGGGCGACGGGTCGATGAAGAAGGGCGTGTGTCCGCCGGTCATCCGCAGCCAGCGGTGGAACTCGCCAAAGTGGGCGTCGCGCGAGACGTGCTGAAACTCCAGCTCCAGGCGGTTGGCCTGGCGGCCCTTGCGCACCGTCAGCTTGCCGTTGGGCAGGCGCTGGCGTTGGCTGTAGTCCACGTGCCCCAGGCGATAGGGCCAGATGTAGTTGACCTCGGCCTCCAGGTAGGGGCCCAGGAAAAGCAGGCCGGCCTCGATCCAGCCGTGCGTGTTGTCCGGGTCGCTGAGGGTGAGGGTGAAGGAGCCGAACCACCAGGCGGTGCCGAAGTAGATGTAGCGCAGGGGCCCGGCGGTCAGGGCCTCCACTTCCTTGGGCGATGGGTAGCCGCCCACGTAACCGGTGCCGATCACCTCCCGGCCGAACTGGTAGATGGGCTCCCAGGCCTCCCAGGTCTGATCGTGGCCACCATCGGTTTGCAGGCGGATGCTTCCGTTCACTCCCAGGTTGTGCTGGCCGATGACCAGGGCGGTGCAGTCGCGTTGGCTGTCCCAGGTCCCCTGGATCACCAGCTCCCGGCCGGCCTGGCGCACCAGCTTGGAGCGGTCTAGGTCCTGGAGCATCACCGCCGGGAAGTTCTCCATGGCTCCGGCCGGGACGGACAGGGCGGCGTCCATGATGTAGTTGCGATAGAGCGCCCGGAAATTGCCGTCCATGCTCACCCCCACAGCCGGACCCGGCACAGGCCGGGCAAGGCTGGCTCCTTTTCCACCACCACCCCCAGCCAGCCGGCGTCCATCTCGCCCACCTGGCTCACCACCCGCACCTCATCCCCCATCTTCAAGGTCAGGGCGGCATAGAGGCTCTGGAAGCTGACCAGGTTGCGCTCCACCCCGTGCATGGCGATCTCGCGCGCGGCCTGGGCCTGGCAATCCTCCAGGCTGGCGATGCCGGTCTTGTACTCGCCCTCGCTGACCTGGGGATTGCCCGCGGGCGCGTCGCCGCTGGCCGAGCGGGCGCGGTATTCCTCCCGCAACCAGGCCTTACGGTCTTCGCTGAGGGAATCGGCCGGCCGGGTGTTGCGGGTCCAGTTGCGATCGCCGGAGACGGTGCAGCGGCTCCACCAGCGCGGGGCCGGCTCGACCTTCACGTCCCAGCACCAGGCCGCGCCATAGGGCGGGCTGCCGGCGGTGCCGTCATGCACCTCCAGGACCGGTTCCCCGGCCGGCTCCTGGAAAACCCGCAACCCGTAGCGCCCCAGGGCGTCGTCCACCCACCACAGGGGCAGGCCCAAGGCCAGGTTGTCCAGGGCGGTGCGGATGTCCAGGGCGCTGGTGAGGTAGGCGGCGACAGCGGCCGGCGCGGCGGTCTGCCCGGCGGCAAAGGCCGCCAAGTCCAGGCCGGCGTCACCCACTCCGGCGAACTGCCGCAGCAGGGCCTCCATCTGGCGCGGGGCCGAGTCCAGGTAGAGCCCGCCCCGCACCCAGCCCTGCACATCGCAAGTGACCGACCCCGAGGGCTTGGAGCCCAGGCTGAACTTGCCGTTCGTCAGATCCAGGCTGGTTGGCGAAACCGCCAGGTCTCCCACCCGGACCTGGCTGATGGCCTGGACCGGGCCGTAGGCGTGGACCTGGTAGGTGTAGGGCGACTCGCTGACCAGCACCGGGGTGACGTTGTTGCAGGGGCCCAGGGCCAGGGGCTTGACCTTGCCCACCGTGGCCTCTGGGACTCCCTCGTCCTCGCCGTAGGTGTCGGGCGGGGTCTTGATGGTGGTCAGGGCGGCGGCCGCTCCCAGGATGGGCACCTGGGCCGAAACCAGGTCGTGGGAGACCCGGCCCATGTGTCCCCGGACGGCCACCGCCCAATCCGACCAGGCCAGGTCCGGCCCGCCCACCAGGCCCATGATCTCGCCCCCGGCCCAGCGATAGCGGTTCAGGGCCTGATACCAGGTCAGGTCCCCGGCCGGCCCCAGCTTGGATCGGTTGTCCAGGCGCAGTTGCAGGTTGCCGAAGGCCGCCAGGGACCGGCCGTTGGTGGTCTGCTGGGCCTGGTGGGTGATGGTGGGTTCTGCCGAAATGCACTGCTCGAAGTTGTGGGCGTTGTCCCAGGTGCCCCGCACCGGGGCGCTGTCGCTGATGGGCAGGACGATCTGCGCCCCGTCGCTGCGCCGGGTCAGGGTGCAAAAGAAGACCACCGCCCGCGCCACGTCGGAGCGGTTGGCCCATTCCCGGAATGCGGCGGTGGTGCTCATGAGTTCCAGTTGGCCTCCATGGAGTTGGAGTTGCCCGGCCACTCGCCCCGCTCGTTCATGTCGGCCAGGGTCGCGCGCATCCGGCGGTCCGCCGCCGCCGCCATTTCGTTGGGGTCTGAGCCGAACCGGCAGTTCTGGAAGATGAAGGAAGGCTTGAAGCTGGTGACCTGGCCGCTCTGGCCGGTCGCGGCCGGGGCCGACACCTGGCGCGCGGCCTCGGAGGCCCGCACCACCGGCAACCGCATGGCGTTCACCGCCGCCATGAAGTCCTGGCCGTAGTAGTCCACCGCCTGCCGGTTGATCACCCACTCGCCCACCAGGGCGCGAATGTCAACCTCGCCCGGCTGGGGCGCGGGCCAGCCCAGGCCCAGGCCCGCGTGGGCGTAGAGCGGCACCTCGCCGCCGCCGTGGCGGGTGATCAGGTTGGAGGCCAGGGACGCCCGGATCATGCCCCCGGAGTGATAGCTGTTGGTCACCCCAGCCCCGAGCTGGCCGTTTTGGCTGTAGTTGACCTTGACGTTGATTTCCTTGTTGTCCGGCAGGCCCATGATGCTGCGCAGGGTGGCGTCCAGGCCGCTCAAGGTCTCGTTGAGGTCACCCGCCACCTCGGTCAGGTTGGTCATGGGGTCGTCTTGGATGCCCAGCTCGTCGTGCAGGCCCCGGAGCTCGGCGGCCAGAGCCTCCACCTGCCCGCGCTCCATGGTGTGGGCGTTGGCAAGCTGGGACTTGATCTCGTTGTAGCGCTCGTACTTGGCGGTCAGGTCGGCCACGGAGCCGGACTGGCTGATGATCAGGTCGATGAGCTGGCTTTGCTGGTCCTCGTCCAGGCCCGAGCTGGCGGCCAGGGCGTCGATGGAGTTGGACAGGGCCTTCTTGCGGGCGTCCAGCTCACTCATGCCGTTGGCCAGGTCGTCGGCCAGGCCCTTGCTGATGATCCAGGCCGGGTTCAGCTCGTCGCGCACCACCCGGGCGTATTCCTCGGTCCCGGCGGTCAGGCCCGACAGCTTGTCGATGGTGCCGCCGATGATCCCACCATAGCCGGCCAGGTAGTCCCCGGACCCGGCCGCCAGGGGGGCCATCTTGCCCACCTCGTCCAGGAAATCGGCTTGGCTGATGGTGCTTTCCTTGAGGGCCTTGGTGTAGTCCTTGACCCGCTTGGACAGCTCCTCATAGTGGGCGGCGTAGTTACCGGGAATCTCGTAGGGCAGGCGCTTGTCCTCGGAGTCGAACAGCGAGCCCAGGCCGCCGCCCAGGGCCCCGCCCAGCGCGCCACCCAGCGCCGAACCCAGCACGGCGCCGACTCCGGGGATGGGAATGAGCAGTTGCCCCAGCATCGCCCCGCCGATGCCGCCGGCGATGCCGCCGCCAGCCCCGCCGATCTGCGCCCCGGTCCCGCTGCCATAGAGCATCTGGGCCAGTTGCCAGCCGGTCAGGCCGCCGGTGATGCCGGAGCCGAACACGCCGGTCCAGGTCAGGTTGCTGCCCATGGCCCCGGTGCCCCAGCCGGGGATGCTGGGGCCGCCCCAGGCCGCCGGGTTCACGCCGGCCCACTCACCTCCGGCATAGGTGGCGGGACCAGCCCAGGACGACCCGTTGACCCAGGAAGAGCCCAGGGTGGTCCAGCCACCGCTGACGAAGGTGTTGTAGGCGTTGTAAAGGCTGCTGGCGTTGCTGGCCAGATTCAGGGCGGAGCCGGCCGCGTCCGTTCCGCCGGCCAGCGAGCCCAGGGCCCCGCCCAGGCTGGGCATCACCGCCAGGATCAGGTTGGACAGGCCATAGGTGGCCAGCCGGGCCGCGATGGCTCCTATGGCCTGCAAAGCGATGTTTTGGGCCGATTCCCACAGCCCGGTCCAGATGGTGTCGATATCCTGGGCCGCGGCCTTGAACACGCTCACCAGGTCGGACTGGATGCCGGACAGCGCGTTCTCGCCGATCTTGTCCCAGCCCTCGTAAAAGTCCGCCTGCTCCAGGAGCATCCGCTCCAGGCCGGTCTGGTGAATCTCCACCCGCTTGTTGGCGATGAGCTGGGCCTGCTCAAGTTCGGTGTAGCCGGAGTGCTTGAGCGAGAGAATGTACTTCTCCAGCTCCAGCTCCTTGGCCCGGCGGGAGTCGCCGGCCAGGCGGGCGGTCTGGGCGGCGATCTCCAGGCCGCTTTGCTTTTCCTTGAGCGCCTGCTTGTCCCGCTGCCGGTCGGCGTAGGCGTCGAACTGCGCCAGGAGGGTTTGGGCCTGGGCCTGGTATTCCTTTTTGTCCGCGATCTTTTGTTCCAGGGCCCGCCGTTCACGCTTGAGGCTATCCTCCAGGCTGGCTTCTTCCTTGGCCGCGCCTTCCTCCATCCAGGAAAGCTGAAGCGCTTGAATTTCCTGGAGCAGGTCTAGCTTGGCGCGCTCGGCTTCCCGGATTTTAGCCAGGTTCTCAAGGCGGCGCTTGGTCCGCTCGTCGTCAGAGAGTTGCAGGAGGGGCAACAGCTCCAACTCAGCCCGGTAAGCCGCAATCAGGGAGTCCTGATCAGCAAGGCCCAGGTTCACATTGGCCTGGACTATGGCCTGGCGCTCGTGCACCCCCTGGAGCTTGAGGTCGGTGATGGCCTTTTCGGTGGCCAGGTATTGCTGGCGGGTGCGCTCGCCCCCGGCCGCGTAGACCGCCGCCTCGGCCGTCAGGTTGGCCAGGACCTGCTCCCGGCTGGCCTGGCCCAGGTCGTACATCCCCCGCACCATCTCGGTGCGGGTCTTGGCGATCTCCGGCCCCAGGGTCGCCCGTTGGGCATCACCCCAGGCGGTGATGGAATCCAGGCCAGCCTGGGTCATCTCAAGGGGCAAATTCCGAGCCCACAGGTCCAGGCTTTTATCCAGCTCGGCCTGGTTGATGTCGTATAGCTTGGCCTGCACCGGGTTCATGCCAGCCTTGGCCAGCATGGCGGTGGTTTCGGCCTGGAGCTTGGTCAGGTCCTTGTAGGTGTCGCTGATGTCCTTGGAGGACCAGGCCAGCTTGACTTCGGCCGGGACGGCTACGGCGGCCTTGGTCGCCCCGGTCAGGGCGGCCTCGATGGCGGCCCTGGTCTCGGGAGCGATTCCCTTGATCTTGCCAAAGACCTGCAACACCCCTTCCAGGGCCGTGGCCAGCTCCTTGGATTCCTCGGCATGCCCGGGGTCGAGCAGCGGGATTTCGCGCACCGTCAACAGGTTCCTTATCACCTGCTGAGTGGTGGTGGTGATCTCCTCAAGCTTGCTCTTGTTGAAAAACCACGACTCGGGAAGAAGGCTGTTCTCCAGGCTGATGGTGGCCCTGGCGGCGAGCGCCCGGGCATTGTCCATGGCCTCCCGGATTTTCTTGAGCGCCGCTTCGTTTTGGGTGTTGAGCAGTGACTTGTTCAGCTCGATTTCGGCGCGTAGCTTGGCCAGCATGACGTCGCGATGCTGGTTGACGTTGGCGATGCCCTGCGCCGTGGTCTGGTAGTTGCCGGCCAGGCTGGGATACAGGCGGTTCAAATCGTCCAGGGCCGCCTTTTCCTTGCCCTGGTTTCCGTCAGCCCTGGTCAAGGCATCGTCGTAGGACTGCAAGGCCTTGGTCAGCTCGGCCACGTCCTTCTGGGCCTTCTGGTGGGCGTCAGCGGCGGCCTTGATCTCCTGGGAGACTTCCGCCGCTTCCTTGGCATAATCCCCAGCCGACTTGTGCAGGGCGTAATATGCCGTCACCAGGGCCGCCACCCCGATAGCGGCGGTGGTGGCCGGGTTTGCGGCCATCAATGCCCACAAGCTGGCCAGTTTGGTGCGCAGGCCTTCGGTTGCGAATTTCAGGGCCAGGGTGGCGGCCTCGGCCTGAGTAAAGCCGTTGCGCTGGAGCATGGTGAAGGTCTTGACCGCGTCGGTCACCTCGCCCACGCCGGATTTCATGCCCCCCAGGGCGGTGCTGATTCCCAGGACCGCCTTTTCCACCAGGCCCAACTCGGCTGCTTTCATGCCGGCGGCCCAGAAACTCTCGGCTCGGAACATTGCCCAGGCGGTGCTGGCCATGCCCAGGGCCACCGCCAGGGCGTCCAGGTGGTTGACCGTGAAGGCCACGGCGTTGCCCACCGTGGCCAAGGCTCCCTGCACCGTGGACGAGGCCACCGTCTCGGTGAACCCCTTCATGCTCAGGGTGGCATGCTCGATGATGCTGGTCAGGGCCGGGCCGAAGGCCTTGCCCAGCTCGACCTGCATGTCCTCCCAATAGCGGGCGAAGGACAGCATTTGCTTACCGGCGGTGCCCATCGCCGCCTCGTAGGTGCCGGCGATGTTCTTGCCCGCCTCCAGGACCGCGTTCAGCCGGATTTGGGCCTTTTCGGCCTCGCCCAGGCTGTCGGCGGTGCGGCCGGTCTGGGCCGCCACGGCGGCGTAGCTCTGCTCGAAGGAGACGTTGAGCCCCACCGTGCGCAGCATCTCCACCTGGGCCGATTGGATGCCATAGACCAGGTGTTGATAGGCCTCGGTGGAGTTGATGCCGGCCACCGCCGCCGCGTCCTGGGCCACCCGGGCGAGCTGGGAGGCCTTGGACAGGTCCAGGTTGGCCTGCATCATCCTGGCCAGGGACTCCCGCGCCCCGATGGCCGAAATGCCGGTCTTGCGCAAGGCTCCTTCCTGGGCCTCCAGGAAGCTGGCCGAGTAGCCGGCGTTCTTGCCCAGGTTGTTGAGGGTGGCCCCCAGGGTCTCGTAACGCGCGGCCAGCATCACCGCGTTCTTGGCCAGGTCCACGAGCTGGAACCCGCCATAGAGGCCCAGGGCCGCGCCGGCCAGCTTGAAGGTGTTGACCAGGCCTCCGGTGGCCGCGTCCAGGAGGCCGGTTCCCCGGGAGGCCTCCTGGGCGTCCTGGCTCACCTGCTGGAAGGTCTTTTTAGCGGTGCGGCCATAGTTGTCAAAAGCCGGCCCGCTCTCGTCCCTGGCCCCCAGGATCATCTCAATCCTAGTGGCCATCAGACACGCACTCCCCCACCACGCGGTGGATCAGCTTGAGCTGGCGCACCAAGAGGCCCCAATCCGGCGGGCGATAGCCCAGCCGCCGCGCCACGGCGCAGACCGCCGGCAGGTCCAGGGGCGGCCAGGCGGGGGGTCTGCTGATCACCCCGCCCGGCCCCACCGCCAGCACCGTTTGGCCCGGCCGCACCTGGTCGCAGACCTGGGGATACAGCTCCCAGGCCTGGCGATTGAGGGGCAGCAGCGGTTCGAGGTGCTCGCATGATTGACAGTCCGGCTCTTGGTTGATGGCTTCCTTGATCTCCCGGCAGCGCCCGCAGGCTACTCGGCCGGGGCGGGCCCAGTAACGGGCCCACTGGGCAAGTTTTTTTCCGCGCCCTCCAGGGCCTCTGAGAAGTTGGCCGCGCTCAAGGCGCTGTTCAACACGGTGCGATAAAGCATTTCATTATTAACGAGCAATGTCCTAGCGCCCTCGGCCGAGTAGACGACCTTTTCCTCCTTCTGCTCCTCGCTCAGATCGTCGATGCGCAGCCAGAACATGCGGCTGACCTTGCGCACGGTGAGGCCTTCCCAGCCCACCACATGCTCGGAGACAAGCTCGGCCATCTTTTCGTCGTCGTCCAATTCCAGCTTTTGGTGTTCGACGTAGGTGATCTTCTTCGCCCGGCGCAGCATGGACCGAAAACGTTCCTTGCTGATGTGGGTCAGGGTGAGGGTGAAGATGCCCAAAAAGTTCAAGGTGGTGGTCAGAACCTCGTCTTCGCCAATTTGGCGGGACTGGATCAGCTCGGCCAGGGACATTCCGGTAACCGGGGGCATGGCTCTCTCCTTGGCGGGGCGCGGGGCCCCGCTGGCTTACTGGTAGGTGAAAAGGATTTCGTCTTCGCCGGCGGCCGAGGCGATGGCCGCTAACTCCAGGGGCAGCTCCAGGGGCGCGGTGCCGGAGAGCTCCGGGGTGTTGACCTCGCAGCGGGCCAGGTTCACCAGCATCTTCTGGCCGGCCACCGCCCCGCCGCCCAGGGTCAGCGCGGCCCGGGCCTGGTTCTTGGCCTGGCGGAAGAAGGCCAGGTGCTTGCCCTCGAAGAAAACCTTGCAGCTCGCCTTGACCGTGCGCAGGTCGGCCACGTAGCCCTGGAGGGCGTAGGGGTCCGCCGTGTTGACCACGTTGTCCAACAGCTTGATGGCCCGGCTGAGGCTCACGCTCCACTCGGTCACCGGCAGCTCCACCCCGTCGATCAGCACCGGGCAGACCCGGCCGGTGAGCACCTGGCCCGGCAGGCTGTGGGTGGGCAGCCAACCCTTGACCACCGCCGCCGCGGCCGGGGCCGAGGGCAGAGCCGGGCTGACGGTGATGGTGTCGGCATCCTCGTCGTAGGCGGTCACCGCGTAGCCAGCCCCGGCGTTGGTCTCGGCCCCCACCTGCACCCGCGCGCCCAGGTCGAAGAGCTTGGCCCCGCCAGCGGCCAGCTTGAGGACCGTGGTGGTGCTGTCGGCCACGGTCTCGGCCCGGCCGGCGCTCAGCACCGCCCGGCACTTGCCGCTGGCCTCCAGGCGCACCGCGCCCTTGGGGCCGCCGTTGATCTTCAGCTCCTCGATCACCAGGCCGGCGATCCACTGGGTCAGGTTCGCGCCCACCCCGTAGGCCAGGGACAAGGACGGCACCTGGATCGCCGGGGAATAGACCACGCTGGCCCCGGCGTTGATGGTCTCGATGCCGGTGGCGGCCTTGATCAGGGGGGCCTCGGCCGGGGGAGCGCCCAGGGCTCCGCTGGGCCGGGCGTAGAGCGAGAAGCTGACGCTGCCGGCCGGGGTCATGTCCCGGAAGCGCTGGGGCAGGGAGGCGGTGGCCCGCTTTTCCTCGCTGTCGCTGAAACTCTCGGGCTGGCTGGCCTTGGGCAGGCCCAGGAGCCCGATGCTGTGGGCGCTGGTGAACTCGGCCAGGGCGCCGAAGCCCGTCTCCAGGGCCAGGAACCCGGACAGCTCACGGTCCAGGGATAGCTTGCTGGTGTCGATCATGGCCTAAGCCTCGCCTTCCTGGCCCTCGCGGGGCCTTGGGGGTGAACGCGGTTGGATGACCTATTTCGGCGCGCCGAAATCCTCGTCTTCCGGGGCCGTGGGGATGATCTCCGTGACAGCCGGGGTCGGCTCCGGCGCGGCGGCCACCGCCGGCTCCCAGCCCGGGCCGGTCAGGCCGGCGGCCAGATGGTCGGGCACCTCCAGGGTGCCGCCGGCCTGGGCCTCGCCCGCCCCGACCACCGCCTGGGGCGCGGCCGATTTGTTGCGCATCAACATGGCTCCCTCCTAGTTGGGAAACTGGTAGGTGACCAGGTAGGTCTGGACCACGGCGGCCAGGGTGTAGCTCCCCTCGGTCACCGGCGGGGGAAACTCGGTGCCGGCCAGGATCGTCTCCCTGACCAGGCCGCCCTGGGTCTCGTCGGCCTGCACCACCTGCTCAATGGCCAGGTCCAGGGCGTCCAGAATGGCGTCCAGGGTTTGGCCAGGCAGGGGCGCGGCCACCGCCTCGATCTTCAGCTCCAGCACCCGGCGATAGCGCCGCACCGGGCCGGTCTCCTGGATTTCCTCGGGGGCTTCCTCGCCCGGCCGGACCAGGATTGCGGGCAGCTCCTCGGGCGGCACCCGCTGGGCCGCGTCCGGGTCCTTGAAGACCCTGACCCCGGCCAGGGCCTCGTGGGCGGCCAGGCGGTCCACCAGGCTTTGAATGATCAGGCTGCGCTGGTGGCTCATCGCCGCACCTGCAAGACCAGCAGGCGCTTGCCCGGGCCGGCGGGCTGGGTCTCGGCTACGCGGAAGTCACCGCCGACGATGCCCAGGCGGGGGTTGGGCTCCAGGCGCAGGGGGGTTCCCGGGCCGGCGTCGGCCACCTGGTCGGCCCGGCAGACAAGGATCAGGCGCGATCCCGCCACCCGGGCCTCGGACAGCCGCCCCTCCTGGGGGGTTTCCGCGAAGATCCCGGCGATGGTCCGCTGCCGGTCCTCGCCCGGCCAGAGGACCGCCGGGGTGGCGAGCTCCTCCGGGTTGAAGATCAGCTCCAGGTCGGCCAGGGGCTCGAAGGTCATGCGCCGTTCTCCTTCCTCAGGTACTTGGCCTTGCGCTCGATGCCCTCCAGGATCACGTAGGCCTCGTGATGCAGGCGCTCGGCCAGGCGCTTGCGGGCCTCCACCTCCAGGCGCTCCAGGGTCGGCCGGTCCAGGACCTCGGCCGGGGAGGGGCCATGCAGGATGCCAAACGCCTCGCGGCGCTTGCCCGTCTCCTGGTCCAGGTAGAAGCGGCCGGTGCGCTTGACCACCTCGTAGGGCATGCCGGTGCGGTTGCTGCTGGAAGGCCAGGCCTTCTTGCGGTCCACGATGAAGGAGCCGGGTATCACCTGATGCACGGCAAAGCCCGAGGCCCCCTGGCGAAGATCCAGCATCACCGCCACCCCCACCGGCGGCCGCTGATACCAGCCCCGCCGGGTGTAGGGGAAGTTGGTGCCCGGCACCGGCTTGAACCAGGACAAGGCGATGGGCCGGCCCTGGAGCCAGACCTTGCCGGTGGGGTCGGCCACCGTCGCCAGGCGGATGCCTGTGGCCCCCCGCACCGTGCCGGCCTTGAGCGGCAGCACCCGGCGCACCTCGTCCACCATCTGGTTGCGCAAGAGTTGCCCGGTGCGGTTCACCGCCCGGGCCATGGCCTTGGGCAAGCCATTGCGCACCTGGGCCAAGGCCTGGGCATGCTCTTCCAGCGTCCCGGCTTCGAGCTTCGCACTGAGGATGAGGCTGCCGCTCAAGGTCGTTCTCCTAGGCGTTCAGCTTGACCTTGACGCTGGTGGCGGCCAGGGCCGCCGCCTCCCAGGCGATGCCCACATACACGGCATCGTCCGGGACGTTGGTCAGCTTGCCGTCGGCGATGGTCCGGTAGACCTTCTGGCCCTGGTCGATGGCCAGGGTGTTGTTCTTGTTGGCCAGCTCGTAGACCCCCACCGCCTCGCCCGCGCCCTTGGCGCCATTGGCCAGGTTGACCAGGGACACCACCGCCAGGCCGCCCACCATCACCAGGTCGCCGCTCTTCACCTCGGCCCCGGCGGTGAACACGATCCGCTTGCCTTCCTCGATGTAGTTGTTCGCCATGATCCTTCTCCCTTGGCTGGCCCGGGCCTAGCCGGTGATGGTGGTCTGCTGGAGGCCGCGCCAATCCATGGCCTTGCTGCCCACGTCGATGCGGACCTTGAACTTGCGGCCGTCGGTGTTCCAGTCGTTCTCCGCGTCCATGAAGGGCTTCTGCACCCCGTTGAGGAAGAACACCTTCACCGTGCGCCCCTTGGGACCGGCCAAATAGAAGGTGCTCACCCCGGCGTCGTCCAGGCGCGGCTCGTAGATGCGGTTCTCCTGGCGGAAGGTGCCCGAGAAGGGGTTCTTCACGTTAGGCTCGCCCTGAGTGCCGATCACGTCCGAGCCAAAGAACTTCTCGGCCGTGACGAAAAGCGAGGTGGGGGAGAGGAAGAAGACCGGGATGACGCGGATGCGGCGCTTCTGGTTCAGGTCCTTCTGGGCGGTCATCTGCTGGATGGCCAGGCCCAGCCCGGCCACGTCGAAGGCCGGGATGCTCTTCATGTTGCCGTGGTCGGCGCAGAACAGGGCCTTGTTGTCGCCCATGGTGGCGTTGCTGATCAGCGCCGCCCAGGCCACGTCGCCCACCGTGCGGCTGGCCGCCTCGCCCATGGCCTGGGGCACGCTGGTCAGCATGCCCAGGTCGTCGTCGATGAGCGTCTGCCGGCCGATGCGGAAGGCCTTGCCAAAGGTGGCGATCTGGTAGGCCTCCTGGGCGTCCTTCATGGCGGCGTACTTGTACTCGGCGTTCTCCTTCATCTCGTCCAGGTCGTCGAACTCGCCCAGGCGCACCTCGTGGCCGGGCTTGAAGTCGCCGACCTGGCCAATGCCGCACCACAACTGCCAGGTCTCCGGCGCGCTGTCCCAGCCGAACAGGATGGACTTGTTGGCCACGTCCATCAGGATGTTGGGCAAATCGCTGGTGGTCAGCGCCCGGCCCACCCAATCCAGGATGTAGCCGCCGGTGCGCTGGCCGGCCCGGCGCAGGCAGTCCCGGGCCAGCTCCCGCAGGCTCAGGCCCATCAGCTCGTCATGGCCCGCCGCCGGCTGGGCCACCGGGATGCCGGCCCGCACCAACAGGCTGTCGATGCTGGCCGCGCGGAAGCGGTCGCGCTCGTCGTGCAGCACTCGGGCCGGGTGTCGGTGGCCGCCGCCGCCGGCGATGCCCGAGCGCGCCGCCAGCAGGCCCAGCATCGCCCGGCCTGCCTGGTCCAGGCTGTAGTTGCCCAGCAGCAGCCCGCGCAGCTCGTCGCCCTCGATGCCGTGGACCCGGCCCATGTCCATGATCTCGGCCGCCCGGGCGCGCTCGGACTGCATCAGCTCGGCCTCGGAGCGCTGGCCCTCGGGGTTCACCGGGGGCGCGGGCGGGTCCTGGCTGGCCGGGGGCGCGCCGCGGCCCTGATCGGCGGGCGGGGCCGGCGGGGCCGGCGGGTCGGCCGGGAGCGCGGGCGGATCGCTCCGGCCCTGGTCCAGGTTCACCGGCCCCTCACGGTCCTCCAGGTCGGCCAGGAAGCGGCGGGCCTCGTCGTCGCTGGCGTCCTTGGCCAGGCCGCGAGTCTCCAGGTAGGCCCTCATCCGGGCGGAAATCTTCATGGCTCTCTCCTTGTCCTTGTGGTTCGCGGCCCTGACCTTGGCCGCCTCGTCCGCCCCGATGGGGCACAGCGACAGTTCCTTGATGCTCCAGTTGGTCACCACCCGCATCGGCCCGGTGAAGGCGCGGCCGTCGATCTCCACCGTCCGGCCCGCCTCGATCCAGGTGGAGGCGTTGATCCGGTAGCCGATGGACACGTCCGTCAGATGGCCCTCCCGGACCATGGTCCAGGCCTCCTGGCCCAGGCTGTTTCCCGAGAAGATCATCCGGGCCAGGAGTTGCGGGCCGTCCACCCGGAACTCCCGGGCGCTGCCGGCCATGTTGCGCAGGGTCTCCCGGCTGTGGCTGTCGATCAGCGGCGCGCTCTCCGGGATTTGGCTGATCCCGCTCATCAGCAGGACCTCTTGCACCGGCTCCCAGCGGGCGAAGTCGAAGACCGTCACCGGCAGCTCGGTGGCCGCCACCACCTCCACCGCCCGGTTGGCCTCGTCCAGGGTGGACGGCCCGCCCCGCCCGGCCAGGAGCCGCGCGCTCCGGGTCTGGAAGTCCACGTCCACCGCCCGGGCTCCCGGCACCGGGCCGGCCGGATCACTCTTTAACCGCGTCGCCATTGCTGCTCGCTCCCAGGGCGGCCGGGTTGGTCTTCACCGGCTGGACGCCCCAATGCAGGTCCACGCCCTCTTCCTTGGCCATGCGCTGGAACTTGGCGATGGCCCGCAGGGTCTCGCGCGGGTCCTTGCCCCGCCGGCCCAGGTAGTCCTGGGGGTCTTCCAGGCCGCCGGCCAGGAGACTCAGGGCTCCCCGCGCCTCGCGCAGAAGATCCACGCCTTCCACCCCCGGATAGATCCAGCGCGCCGCCCGCAGGTAGGCCCCGCGCCGCTGCCAATAGCCCGGCAGGCGCAAAGCGCCGATGCTGACCTTGGCGTCCAGCCAGCGGGCGAAGATCACCTGGCAGAACTGGCGGGCGAAACGCCGCTGCTTGGGCCGGGTTTGGTGCAGGAGGTCGGAGCGGACGATTTTGTTGCTGGCGTAGTTGTGGCCGCGATAATCGCCGGAGACCAGCTCATAGGAAAGATCGGCCGCCACCGCGATCATGCGGGTGATGAAGTTCACCGTGGGCTCGAACTGGCCACCGGGGCGGTTGTTCTCCAGCAGCTTGAATTTCTCGTCGCTGTGCAGGACCTCGATGATGCCGCTGGGCAGTTGCCGCACCCGCAAGCCGCTGGCCTGATCCGCGTTGCTGCGCCTCAGCGCGGCCCCGGCCGGGTCCGGGCTGTGCAGGGTGGCCAGGTAGGAGGCCGCCTTCTTGGCCACGTCCACCTCGGCCCCGATGTATTGCCCGATGTCGTTGGCCGACAAGATGGCCGAGGCCAGGGGGCTCACTCCCCGCACCTGGCCCGGCCGCAGCATCTTGTAGGAGTGCACCGCGAAACGCGGCTCGATCTTGAGGGGCTTGCCCCAGTGCTCCGGGTCCTCCAGGTGGTAGGCGATCACCTTGCCCGAGCGCTCGTCGATCTCCACCCCCTGCACCAGTTTGGAGCCCGGGCCAGGGCTGGCCCCGAAGTCGTTCAGCCAGTCCGGCTCGTAGAGCTGCACCTTGAGGGGCGATTCGCGGTCCGACAGGTCAAGCGGCGTGGCCCCGAAGCACTCGCCCACCTCGACCTCTTGCCGCCGGGCCAGGCGTTGCAGCTCCACGAAGTCCATCCGCCCGCCCACGTCCATCCGCTCGCAATCCTCGGCCCAGGCCTCCTCCACCCGCTGGTTGAGTTCCTCGTCCTCGCTCATGAATTGCAGGTTGATGCCGGTGCTGATGGAGAGGTTCACCGCCGCCTCCACCACCCGGGCGAAGAAGGGGAAGTCCCGCACCAACTGGCGCACCCGCGCCCGCAGCCGGACGGACGAGTCGCCAATCACCTGGTTGACGTTGCCGTCCTGGTGACCCCAGGCCCCGGTTTGCAGGCCGTCCTTGGCCCCGGCGTAGCGCCGGAAGGCCTCGGCCCGGGCCCGCTCCTGCTGGCGGAAGGCCTCCCGGCCGGGGCTGAAAATGCCGATGGCGCTGTCCAGGGCATTGCCCAGGCTGTTGGCCAAGGCCCGGCCGAACATCGAACCCAGCCCCGCCATCAGTAGTTGCCCAGGCTGACGGCGATGATCTGGCCGGTGAAGGTGGGAAGGGCTTCCTCGGAGGCCCGGCGCTCGACAAAGGCCAGGAGGGCCAGGAACTCCGCAAGGTCGCGGTAGGAGACGGTTTGGTTGATCAGCCCGCCCAGGGTGTAGGACTTGACCGTGCGGAAATTGCCCGAGGCCAGGTCATCGCGCATGGCCTTGGCCAGGTCCGTCCAGGATGTGAAAGCGTTCGCGCCCATGCCAGCCTCCTTGATGGGAGGCTAACCCGGGAATTTGGGCTAATTTGGAAGATGCTGGAAGTTGCGGTCAAACGGGGCAAAGATGCGCAATTTTGAGGTCAAACGGGGCAATGTTGCGCTTGCCAACGAACTCATTCAATAAATACAAGCATCGAATTCAGCGAGTAAGCAATAACTTGTTAGTACCTATAAAATTAAAACAAACAACAATTAATCGACTGAGGCGAGTAAATCATTGACCGATGCGAGGAGAACTTCCCATGAGGTGCGGCATGTAGCGTCATCAAAATTGGCACGCATTGTTACTTCAACCCAAGGATGCACTACATTTCTAGACTCTCGCAGGGCATGCCCAAATTTGCCTCTATCCATTTTTAGCCAACCTCTCTCAGTCGCAACATCGATAAGCGTGCTAAGATTCCAATCTTGGACAGCTGGTATTTTACCTTCTTTAGTTCTCGGGGTTTTCGATGATTGGTATGTCTCAGGTAAAGTTAGGCACGCGCGGCATAATAAAAGAGCTTCCAAAATGCTACCCATTAATACTATAGCTGCAGTATAAGCCTGCACATGTTGGCATTTTTGCGCTTCTCTCCATCGATTATTGATTACTTCATCAAGGCCAGGCATTGTTTTAGTTAACTTGGTAAGTGTTGGAGGTGGGATAATTACTTTCTTTGGCCTTGATGCCCCTTCGATATTTAGAAAATTTATGGCATTGCGAATATAACTCGCTAATGTTTCGAGGCGAACCCTTCTGCTGTTAGCTTGGAAATCAGCGTTGGACTCCATTTCTTTGATAAAATCAGAAGGAAGACCATTGGCAGCACCCATGATCATTTTAGCTTCGCGTATTTTACCATCTACTTCCCTAAGGCTTATAAAACGGTCTGTATCCACAATGCCACTAGGCAACAGTATCTCTGTAAGAATAGCTTTTAAATGTGTAACTATTTGAATGTGTTCCATTAATTATACGCGCCGCCTAGCATCGCAAAGCTTGCGTGTTGATGAAATTACCTTAGAGTAAAGATCAAATTTAAGGTGTGGGTTTCATTTTATATGATCTATGAGAATATTTTAATAGCAGCTTTTTTCTCTTCTCTTGCATTGATCGCCGCCTTGCTTCTATTAAAAAACTATCCAAATCGGTGACTATCGTGTAATAATCACGGAAAAAGGCTCTTTGGGGTGATTCAATTAGTATTTCAATAATATCAGCTAAATATTTATATGCATCAAACCAGGTTGATATTTTTACTACATCTAGTGAGCTCAGTTCATTAGATGAATTAGGATTGACAGCGGTGTTGCTTGAGTTGAGCGCCTTGACCCATTGGCCGTGAGCGATTTTATTTCTAAGATGCCTTGGTTGGAGTACATAATCTTTAATGATTTTTAACAGCTTGCGCTCTACAGCGGCAAGAAATTTTGAATTCTTCTTTTTTGAGGCTTTCCTTAGGGCTAGTTCAACACATTTTTTCCAACCGTCCTCCGCGCGATTGGCATAGTTTTTCATGATTTGTGATATTTCATTAAGGGAAAAGCCATAAGGGGTATGGACAGTTTTTACGAATTGGGCTTCCACCCAAGCGGAGAATAGCAAGGCAAATAATTTTGTATTAACTTCTAATGCAGCTGAATTATCATCCTTAATTGCAGTATTTATGGTAAGATTGAGTTGCTTTTTGGCTTTAACCAATTCCTTGAGATTTGCGGTCTGAGCTTGATATATTTCAAGTTTTTTTCGTTGATCCATTGTCCACACAAGCAATTTCAGGCTGCCACAGAAAACTTGCCTAAGTTCTCTCTGGCAGCCCGGAATTGAACCGGGGTCTCACGAACCAAAGCCTGAGCTATGATTCATGCGCCTTTCCATACTAGACCACTGCCTCAGCCGAAAAATAATTGACATAGCCCCCAATGTCAATGGACATATTATATCAGGCATTCCATTTCTCAGTCCTTCCAGCCGCCAAGTCCTTGTAGAAGGCCTCCAGCTTCTCCGGATCGCCAATCCAGCGGCCGCTTTCCAGGCTGATGGGCATACCGGGATAGTTGCGCTTGTGCTTGAGGACCGTGGCCGCACTGAAGCCCACGAACTCGGTGATCTCCTTCATACCATTGAGAAAAGCTGCTTTAACCATCTGCTGAGGCTCCTTCTTTACCATCTGCTATGACTCCCTGTCAGAGGTTGGTTGGTGTGGGTTTCTTCTTCCGGCTCCGGCTCTTCCGGGGCCATGTAGCGGACGCCCAAGTAATCGGCGCAAACGAGCTGGAGGACCTCGCAGTCCAGGTAGTGGTTTGGCCGGTCGCGCGGATTTTGCCAAAGGCCGCGCGCGTCCTTGGATTCAGCGCAGAGCTGCCGGGCGTAGTCGTTCAGCAGGCCCGCCACGTGTTCGTTTTCCGGGGGTCGGCCATCCGGCCAATTGCTGTGCAGGTGCCAGGCGCCGGGGTCGGCCGGGCCAATCCGCAGCTTGCCGTCCAGCAGGTCGTTCTTGTAGTAGGTGGTGTTGAAGTGGAAGCAGACCAGGCCCGGGTGGGTGTCCACCTTGTTTTGGGTGTAGGGCTGGCGGCGATTGATGGTCTGGAAGCCCTTGCTGGCCCGCAGGGGCGGGTGGACCTGGCACCAATCGAATACCTCGCGCTGCATCGCGCCATCGCCGGCATCCACCAGGCCAAAGGCGATCACGCAGCCCTGGCCAGCCGGATCGCGGTAGTGGTCGTCGAAGATGACCTTCTCCACCCCGGCCCAGGAGTCCACGTAGGCCGCGCGGATCAGCCAGGACTCGCGCTCCGGGCCGGCGGCCCAGGCCCGGATGGTGATGTAGAAGCCCGAGCGCTGCACGTCCACGCAGGCGGTCAGGAGCACCGCGTCGGCCGGCACCAGGCCCGGGGGGCGGTTGTCGCACAGGGCCAGGATCAAATCCTCGGAGCGGGCGGCCTGTTCACTGCGGTAAGGCAGGGCCAGCATCTTGTTGAAGAGCGTGACCTCGGCCTTGACGTCCTTCCGGGCCTTGATGAACTGGGCCGCGATCTTGCCCAGGCTTACGAAGGGGCTGTGGAAGGCGCTGAAATGGAAGCCTACCTTGATCGGCCGGGCCACCGGGTCGCAGGGCTCCCACCACTGCGCCCGGGAGTTCCAGCGCTGGGGCTGGTAGCCGCCGTTCTGCACCGCCAGGCGGCGCTCCATCCGGCCCCAGGCCCCTTGGCAGAGCTGGCACTCATACCAGGCCAGGTCCTCGCCCTCGATGCGGTCCGGCTGGCCGGTCAGGTCCTCGTCCCAGCGCAGTTGCTCGGGCCGCATGATCACCAGCCCGCCGCAATGCGGGCATTTGGCCATGTAGACCCGGACCTCCTGGCACTTGAGCAGGTTTTCCCAGCCCGGCGCGTCCTCCAGGGTGGTGGTGGTGACCCCTAAAACTTTACATGTGTAGGGAAAGGTCGTGGTGCGGGCGCGGGCCAGGTCCACCGCGTCCATGCTGTCCTTGCGCGGCACCGGCCAGAGGTCCACCTCGTCCAGGAAGACCTGGGGGATGGGGAAAGAGGCCAGGGTCGCCTCTGACCGCGGCCAGCCCATGTAGGTCATGGAGGCCTGAAGGTGCAATTCATAGTTGACCAGGCTAAAGGGTGAACCTGGCAGCAACTCGCACAAGGCGGGCGATGCCTTGATGATCTTTTGCAGGCGCTCCTTGCTGGTGCGCACCACGCTTTTCTCGTCGGCCATGACGAACAAGGCCCAGGCCTGGTCGTAGTGCTGGCCGTAGGCCCAGCAGTTGTAGACGATCTGGGTTTTGCCGCCCTGCAAGGGGCCGATCACCCAAACCTCGCGCACCTGGGGCAGGCCCCAGGTGTCCATGGGCTCCACCAGGTAGGGCGTGTGCTCGTTGCGCCAATCGCCCTTCCAGGGCCCATCGGTCACCGCCCGGTAACGCTCGGCCCATTGCGAGATGGTCAGGGGCTCCTTCTGCCGCCAGGCCTCGATTTCGCCCGGCGTGAGCTTCGCCGCCGGGAAGAGCTCTTCCTGGGTTAACAAGGCTTGCAGGCTCATGCCGGGTGTCCCTGCTCGCCGGTCAGGTTGATTTCGCCCTGAATTGCGTAGCGGTTCAGCCAGCGGTTGACGTGGCGCTCCATGAAGGCCAGGGCCTCAGGAGCCTGGCCGGGGTCGCCGCCCACCAGATGGATCAGGTTATCTACGAACATCCGGCAGAAATTCTGCATGTCGGCCTTCAACAGACGCGCCCGGGTGGACATTTCGCGCTCGTGTTGCTCCTTGGTGATGTACTTGCCTTCCAGGATTTCCTGTTGCAGGCGCATCTTGGCGGCCTGGACCTCGGCCCGCTCGATCTCGGCCAGGGCCTTGCGCTCCTGGAGGGCTTCCAGCTTCTCGGAGCCCGCGCCGTCCTTGCGCTTGAGGGTGTTTTGGGCGTAGCGCAGCAAGTCGGCCTCGTGATAGAGGCCATCGGCGCGGGGGTTGATCACGTTGCGGGTGTGGTGGTTGTAAATCGTGCTGTCGCTGATCTTCCAGCCCTCTTGACGCAGCCAGGCGGCGGCCTGGTTGAGGTTTTTGAAAGTTCGCGCGACGGGATTGGCCCCGGCCGAGGCCTCCCCGTCGCCGATCCGCGCCCGCAACGCCGCCAGTTGGGCCTCCACCGCCTGGGCCTTGGCCGGGTTGTCGGGGTCCTTGAGGGCCTTTTGCAGGCTGGCCTGGAGCTCCTGGGCCTGCTTGAGGGCTTCCAGACCGGACTGGAACAGGCTATGGCGGTCTTCGGCCATGGGTTAGGCGGCCTCCCGCCAGCGCGCCCGCCAGCGGCGGATGGTTTCGGAGCTGACCTGGAGCCGCTGGGCTATGGCGCGGTCGTCCAGGCCGGCCAGAGCCAGCAGGCACAGCAGGACATAACGGCGCGGGTCCAGGCTGGACTTGCTCAGGGCGGTGTTGGTCAGGGGGGTGCACCAGCGGCCGCAGTCCGGGCAGCGCAGGCGGCCCAGGGCTTGCCAGGTGGCGGCCTGGGCCGGGCTGGTCAAGGCTTGGCCACACCAGCGGCAATGCGGACCCTGGGGGTGCAGGGCTTGCAGGAGCCAGGCGTGGCAGGAATGGCTATCAAACCAGCCATCCCCCAGGGCCGCCAGGACCGCCCCGGGCAAGGGCGGGGCTGGCTTGCCGTTGGGGTGGCTTGCGCTAACTAGTGCTGTAGACTTGGTAAATTCCATTTTTCCAACCCAGTTTTCATCTCAACCCTGGCCGTCCACCGGGGTCTTCCCGACCCGCTAGGGCCACCCCCCGGGGAAGGACCCGCCGCCGGCCGCCGCCGGCCCGGTCGGGCCGCGCCCCGCCCCACCCCGCCGCTTATTCGGGGCTTGACCCCGCTCGATTCGCTCCCGTCTTGCGTCCGCCAGGCTGGCCTGGTCGGTTGGCGTCCCGTCAGGCCTCATGAATGCTTGCCTTGCACCCCTTCATGACGCCTTTGGCCTTTATTCCCGCCGGACCTCCAGGCGGTTGGCCTTGCGCCAGGCCTCTGCGGAGCGGATCAGCATGGACGCCCACCACCCGGCCGGGTTGTCCAGGTCCTTGCGCCGGGTGCGGTGCATCCGCCAGACCTGGTCAAAGACCTCGTTCAGCCCCGCCGCGCTCAGGCCGCACAGGGCCTCCAGGAGGGTCCGGTTCAGCTCCGGCCGCTCCCAGGCGTCAATCCGCCCCAGGTGATGCCGGGCGGCCTGCTCCCGGCGCAGACGCTCCGGGCTTTGACCAACAGTAACAGCAGCGCCTTTACCGGAAGGCGCGGACGGGCCATCCACGCCGGGCCTGATTGGCACGACATTTGCGCTTTTGTTGTTGTTGGTACGTAATAAAAAACCAGGAGAGTCAAGAGAAGAGCCTTGGTTACTAGGCTTATCTAGAAACAACTCTTGTTCCTTTAAGGGGGGTCCAGGGGGGGACGAAAATTCGCCCGCCAAACGGCCATTTTTGGCCGGAAAATCCGCGTGTGACCTGCCAAATTTGGCCGCATCCTGGTCTTGTGACCTGCCACTTTTGGCAGGTGACTCGTCGTTTCGCGGGTGACCTGCCATTTTTGGCAGATCACTTTGCGCCTCGGGTGACCTGCCATTTTTGGCCGGAAGTCCGCCGCCCGGCCCGTCCGGCCGCCAGAGGCTGATGACCGCCGTGAAGGCGTGGCTTTCGCGGAAGGTGTTGAGGTAGCCCGCGTCCCGGAGTTGAGCCAGGTGGCGGCGCACGGTGCGCTCGGGCAGGCCCAGGGCCGCGCACAGCTCCTCCACCCGCACCGGGGAGCCGTCCCGCACCTCGCGGCTGTAGGGGCCGCCGGCCGGGTCGGTTTGGTTCCAGAGCCAGAGGAACACCCAAACCGCCCCGCCCATGCGGGTCAGGTGCTCCGGGCTCAGGAGCCAGGCGGGCAAGGTCAGGCTGTCGGGCCTGGGCGCGGGTTCCAAGACGCTATCATCCCTCCACGCGGCGGGTATGCCGGCTGGGCCTGGAGTGTGCTACCATGCGACCGCCCCCAAGGAGAGCGGCATGGGCCAAGATCAAATCCCCGATCCGATGGCTTACCCCCTTGAGTTGCGCCGCTTGAGCGAAGACGAAGGCGGGGGTTGGCTGATCACCTTCCCCGACCTTCCCGGCTGCATGAGCGATGGCGAAACCATTGAACAGGCCATCGAAAGCGGCAAGGACGCCTTTCGTTCTTGGGTTATGACAGCCCTGGAATTTGGCGACCCCATTCCCCAGCCCGCGTCCCAGGCATCCATCAGTGTGAAAATCCAAATGCCTCAAGACCTGCACGAGGCCTTGAGCGCCTGGACCAAGGTGGAATCCGCCAGCCACGCCTCCCCCAGCCTGGTATTGATCTCCCAAGGCTCCAGGCTGACAAGGCGCAAGCCTTAGCTTCCTGGCCTTCACCGCAAGGGCTCCCCTGCTCAAGCCCCCCGGCGCGGGCAGGCCACGCCGGGGGGTCTCCGCGGGGCTAGCCGCCCCAGGTCTTGGTGCGCAGGTGGTTCTTCTCGGCCGTGGTGGTCTTGCCACGCTTGGCCCGGATGAACTTCCCGCCTTTCCAATGCCCGCCACCTTCCGCCATGGCTGTCTCCTTTCAGTGCAGGTGGGTTGTCGCCAGGGCCAGGGGCAGGGACAGGCTGTCACCATGCCCGGGCGCATAGATCATCACGTCCCGCCCCTGGTTGTCCGCCACGATGGTGTTTGGCCCGGCCAGGGCCAGGTAGAAGTCGTCATGCCCCAGCGGGGAGGGGAAGTCCAAAACCCGCCATTGCCAGGCGTGGACCTCCCGGAAGCTCTTGGCGTTGGCGCTTTGACCGGTGTTGCGGATGCTGCGGCCGATGTTGTTGAGGTAGTCCTTGCAGGCGCTCCCCCGGAAGTCCGGGGCGGGGTTGGCCCAGCGATCGAAGTAGTCAAAGCCGAAGGCCACCGGCTGGCCCCCGCCCGCCTCCCGTAGGTGATCCAGGAAGCCCTCCAAGGTGGGGAAGGCCGGCAGGCCCAGCCCGAAATAGGGCCGCCAGAAGCCGCCCCCCCGGCTGCACCCACCCTGGAAGACGTTGATCCCGGCCGCGTCCAGCTCGTCCAGCACCGCCTGGAGGGCCGGGCGGTCGGGCTTGTCCGCCTTCTGGGCGTAGGCCACGGTCTGGGCGTCGCGCTCCCGGCGGCGGGGGGAGAGGTTGGCCACCTGGAAGCGGTTCAGGTGCAGGGTGCCAAACCAGACATGCCGGAAACCGCCGTCCGCCAGGCGGGCCACCAGGGCGGCCGGATCGCGCCACCAGGGCAGATAGAAGGGGTTCAGCCCCACCACCACGAAATGCCCGGCCTCCCGCGCGGCCTGGATCAACTCCAGGCGTTCGGCAAAGCCCGGCGCGCCGGGTTCGTTGCGGCGGATCAAGTCCTCCTGGTCGCTGGTCAGCGAGACATAGACCATGGTCGGCCGGGCCGCGCTGGTCAGGGTGGGCAGGGCCGCCTTGCCGCCCCGGGTCTGGATGCAAATGGGGATGCCGGCGTCCTGGCACAGGTGCCAGAAGGGCTCGAACTTGGGCCAGCAGGCGGCCGAAAAGGGATCGCTGGTGTTGCTGACCAGGATGGGGTGGCCGCTCAGCAGGAAGCGCTTGACCAGGCTGGCCCCGGGCGGGGCCTTGCGCAGATAGGCATTGATGGCGGCCTTGAGCGGGCCGTAGTCGGCAATGCGATTCGGGTTGTTCAGGCGGGAAAAGCACCACCAGCAGACGTGGGAACACAGGTCCAGGTCCAGGTGCAGCGGCACCGGGGATACCAGGTACTCGCCCGTATAGGTCCTAAGCGACATCGGTGATCAGCTCCAGGATGTAGGCTTTGTCGGTGAGTCCATTCTTGAGCTGGGACCAGCGGCGATGCTCCTCGCTGGTCAGCAGGGCTTGCACCAGGAATTGATGCTGGGGCGGGGCCGGCGGGGAGGGCGCGGGATCTTCGGCGCCACCTTCCCGCGCGGCCTTGGACGCGGGCGGGAGCGGCTCGGGCGCGTTGCCCAGGAGCTCCTGGAGCTCATCCACCATGAAGCCGGTCAGGGTCAGGTCAAAATCCAGGCCGCCCACCTCGGCCAGCAGCGCCTTCAACCCCTCGTCCTCGAACTCGCCCCCGTGCTGGTTGGCGGCCACATTGGCGGCCTTTTCCTTGGCCTCGGGCCAGTCCACCTCACGATAGGCCCAGCGGCCCCAGGGCGTATCCACGTAGCCCATGGCCACGGTGCCCACCTGGTCGGCATGGGCCTCGGACACGATGGGCCAGGACTTGTCCAGGTTCTTGGCCCGCTGGTGGCCACCCACCAGCGGGCCGGTGCGGCGGTTGTAGACGATGCCCGACAAATCGCCGAACTCGGCCATGGCCCGGGCCAGGGCCTGGAGCTGGTCCCGGCTGATGCGCCGGGGGTTGTAGGCGGCGGGCTTGAGCCCGTCAACGCGCTGGGGCATGGCAAGGACTCCCGATGCTGGCTTATGCTTCCTGGTGTTGGGTTGGCCGGGCCTCAGGGATGCATGGGCATGATCAGGAACACAACCCCCGGATCGCCCTGGCCGGTGATGACCAGGGGGTAAAAGCCGTCGTTCAGACCCAGCTCCACTTCATCGCTGCGCAGGTGCTCCAGGGCGTCCAGCAGGTAGTGGGCGTCCAGGCAAATCTTGATGGCCTGGCCGCAGGTGGCCTCCAGCTTCTCCAGACCGTCGCCGATCTCCGTCCCAGAGGCGCGCACGGCCAAGGCCTCGGGCGCTAGCTCCAGGTCCAGGGCGTTGAGCTGGTTGGCCATGATCGCCACCCGGCGCACCGCCGCCACCAGCTCCGGCCGGCGCACGCTGGCCTTGATGGGGCTGGCCTTGGGGATGGCCACCTTGTAGTCCGGGTAGCCGCTCTCGATGTCCAGGCGCACCATCACCTGGCGGCCGTCCCTGACCAGGGCCGCCAGGTCCTTGCTGAGGCGCAGCTCGACCTCGCCGGACTTGCGGCCCAGCAGGGTGCGCATGGCCAGCACTCCATCCCGGGGGATCAGGTAGCGCGCGCCTGCCAGGTCCGCGCCAGCGCTGTTGGCCTTGTCCAGCAGGGTCAGACGGTGGCCGTCGGTGGAGACGAAGCGCAGCTTGGGTTCCTCGCCCGGGGCGGCCTCCAGGAGGGTGCAGCGCAGGTTGAAGCGCTTGTCATCGCCGCTGATGGAGATGCCCACAGTGTCCAGGACCTCGTCCAGGGCCTCGCCATCCCAGCGCAGGGTTTTGGGGTCCTTGAGCTCCGGCGGGGCGGGGAAGGTCTCGGGGTCCATGGTGGCCAGGTGGTAGGTGGCCCCGGCTCCGGGCAGCTCCAGGCGCAGGCGGTCGCCATTGAGGCTCAGCACCACCCAATCGCCCACCGCGGCGCGGGCCAGCTCGGAGAGCTTCTGGGCCGGCACCAGCACCGCGCCGGGCAACTCGACCTGGGCCTCCACCCAGCCCTGATGGCGGACCTCCAGGTTGGTGGCGGCCACGGTCAGGCGGTCGCCGCTGGCCTCCAGGTGCAGTTGGCCCAGGACCGGCAGGGTGGTGCGGCTGATGGAGGCCTTGGCGGCCCAGGCCACCAGGCCGGCGAAGGCCTCCCGGTTCACGCTAAGCCGCATCTTGCTTGTCCTCCCGAGGCTGGCGGGGCTCCCAATAGCCGCCCAGGAGCATCAACTCATCGCCCAAGCGGGAGGCCGGCTCGAAGCAAGAGCGCTGCAACTGCGTGGCCAGCTCCGTGCGCAGGGTGTCCGCGTTGAGTCCCACGTCCTCGATGTCCAGGCCGCACTCGTCGCAGGTGCAGCCCTCGCAGGCTTCATCGGAAATGGCCGCCGCTTCGCTGGTGTCGCAAACATCCTGCAGGGCGTGCCACAGCTCCAGGGCCAATTCCCGGGTCTCGGCTTTGTCCATGGCCAACTCCTTTGCCGGCGCGGGGGCTCACGCCCACGGCCAGTGCTTCCAGGCGCCCAGGCCCCAGCCCAGGCAGTACCAAAGGCTCAGGAACAGCATTCCCCACTGCCGCGCCCGCCAGGTCTCCAGCACCCAAAAGGGCTGGCTGGCCAGGCCCAGCAGGAAACCCCAGGAGCGAAGCTGGCCGTCGCGCGCCACCAGGATGATGGCGGCCCCGCCCAGCAGCGCGATCAGGGCTTGGAAGATCCAGCGCCAGACCCGGCGGGAGGGGCGCAGACCGGACCGGACGGGAGGAAAGACGCCCGGCCCGGCCTGCGGTTGGGGGGAGGGGGGGAGTGGGGTCGTGGGAATCATGATTCACGCCGCCTGGGCCAGCCAGGCCGGGCGGGGGTTGCGCAGAACCCAGCGCCAGCCCGAGGCCAAGCCCTGGCGCTCGCGCCAGCCGTATTCGCAGGCGATGAGCGTCGCCTCGCCCATCGGGCCGGCCAGGAGATAATCCCAGGGAACCAGGCGGGCCAGGGGACCCAGGCCGCGTTTGCGGGCCATGCGGTCCAGGTGGGCCAGGGCCCCGGTCAGGTCGTTGCCCGCCCGCTCCTGCACGATGGCCAGCGGCGCGGGCAGGATCAGATTGCTAGGCGTGGCCTGGTGGTGGTGCCAGCCGTCCAGCAGGCCCAGCACCAGGCCCAGGCCCCAGGGCGAAGGCACGGTCAGGGTCAGGGGTTCAGGCATGGTCCACCCCCAGGGGCGCGGGTTCGGGAGTGGCGGCCCCAACCCCCGCGCCCGGGGGGAGGGGCGCGGGAGCCGGAGCCGCCGGGCAAGCCAGCTTCCAGGCCCGGGCCAGGCCCCGGGCGGTTTGGCGCAGGCCCAGGGCCAGGTAACGGCCCAGGCCTTGGGGCGCGGCCGGGGGATCAACCGCAGGCACCAGGCCGCGCCGGGTGGCCGGGTCCAGGGGATCGGCCAAGGCCGGGTCTGGCTCGCCCGGCAGGGCTGGCCAATCGACGGCCGGCAGGCCTTTGGCGTAGCTCTCGCCCGGTGGCAACACCGGCCAGGACTGGCCAGGCACCAGGGGAGACGGCTGGAAAGGTTGCGGGTCATGCATCGCGGTCACCTTGTTCCCCGGGCTTGGGGGAGGGGTCGGACGCCCATCCGAACCACCGCCCGCCCAGCCCTAGTGAGGGTTATTGATTGACCGGGCGCGAAACCCGGGACCCTTGCGAAACTCGTTGCTTGACCGCCAGCAGCACGGCGGCGCGCAAGGCGGCCAAGGCTTGGGCGGTGTCGCTGATCTCCTTGAGCGCGGCCTCGGGATCGTCCAGGCGGCCGTCGGCCAGGTCCCCGGCGATTTGCCCGATGACCTCCCCCATTTCCCGACCGGCACGGGCCAGGTGCTGCAACAGGGCGTTGCTGGAGACGGGCAGGCGCGGCAGGGCGAAGGCCATGCGGCCCAGGGCGGATTCCATGTAGTCCAGGGCGGCGAAGTCGGCCGCGCGGTGGGTGATGTAGACGAAGGTGTCCAGGCCCAGCTTGGCCCCGGCGTCGTCCGGGAAGAGCTCGCGCGAGAGGGTCTTGTATTCCTTGCCCGCCGCTCGGGCCAACTCCCCCAGGGCCACCCCGGAGCGGTCGGGCATCTGGTGGAGCAGCTCCCACAGCACTTGGGGGTTGAACAGGTCCATTAGATTTCCGCCCCGCTATTCCAATTGCCGCTGGTGCTAGGCTGGGCCAAGCTGGGGTCATGGTTCGTTTGCGCTGCCAAATCAGCCGGCCAGATGTCCTCTTCCGCCACCCCGAAGGTCTGGGCGATGTCGCGCCGCAGGGCGGCCGAGTCGCGGCGGGAGCCGTTGATTACCTGGGACAGGTGGTTGCGGGTGCGCCCCAGGCGGCCGGCAAAGCGGCCAAGGTCCTCCCCGAAAACCAACGCGGCCGCACACTTGACCTTTTCCGCCGGAGCGGCGGGAGACCGCTTGAGGATTGACCCTAGGGCGGGGTTATGGTTACAGTGTGTTGCGGTGGTATTCATGGGATACCTCGGAAAGGGAGCGAATCATGGGGGACCGGAAGCAATCGCTGTTGGCTGAGAAACTCGAAGCCAAGCACCAAGAGGAAGCGCAGGCTGAAGCCGAGCTGAAGCTAGCCTTGCTGCTCCATGCCGACGTGCTGGCCGAGCAAAATGGGTATCCCGGCCTCAGCGGCATGGATGCCTTGGTGCGCTATTTTGCGGACAAGTACCACTGGACGCCGGAGCAGACCCGCCGTCTGACGCTCGGGGACCTGAGCGCATTGCTTCAAGGCGTTTGACCATCGTCTTTGTATTCCAGATTCGTGCGATGATCATGGCCAACTCGGGAGTGATGTCATTTTCTTCGCAGAAGCGTTGAAAAATGACCCCGATGTCCTCTTCAGCGTCCGGAGCCGGGCAGGCGCAAGGCTGAGGTTGGATTTGGTCCATGCTCTAGGCTCCAGATTGTGGCGTTGCGGGTTACGTTGCGTTGCTGGCAACAGTAATACCGCCAATAGGTTATTTTGTGCAACACTTTTTTACCGTCTGATCATATTTGTGCTAAATGGCTGATTTAAATTTTGATTTTAGCGCGAGATTGAAAGCGGCCGTTAAGCGGGCAGGTGTCACGCAAGGTCAGCTTGCGGACTATTTGGGCATGCATCAATCTGTTTTAAGTAGATATTTCAGCACGGGGCGGGTCCCGGAATGGCACATTTTAGTAAATATAGCTGATCGACTAACAGTAAGCTGCGATTGGCTGCTAACTGGTAAAGAGCCGTGCACCGGCAGCCCGGGACTTCCGGCAGTATTAAACTTCAATGGTAATATTGGCCTGCAATTAAAGCAGGTTAGGCTTGCGGCAGGTCTATCCCAGAAGGCGTTTGCAGAGTTGCATGGAATTCCGTTACGTTCTCTCCTGCGCTATGAAGCTGGTCATGCCCCTACCGGCGCAAACCTCCGCCTCGTGCGGCAGGTCATATCAAAAGGCCTACAGGATGAAGGCGGCCATTTGGCACAGGACGGCTCATTGAATCAGCCCTTAACCGCGACGCCCGACGCGGACCAATCAACTGTGGAGCCTGCCACCATGGGGAAAGGGGTGGATGATGAGGAAAGCGCCCTGCTGGACCAGGTGCTATCTGAGCTGGAGGCGGAGAAGCGCGCCAGTATGGCACGGCTAGCCCAATTGCGGGCCTGCCACCAGGAGCGCAAGCGCTTGGAAGCCGAGGTTCAGCAGCTAAGTGATGAGCTGGCCCAGGCCCGAGCCGAGAGCCTGGACGCACGCGGCCGGGCCCTGGCGTCCGCGGCCTGGCGGCGGCTGGGTCTGGACGGTCCGTTCGACCTGGGCCGGCTGCTGGAGGTGGTCTCGGCCGGGATCAGCCTGGCCGGAGTTGAAAAGCCAGAGGAAACCATCCATGAGCCCAAGGTGGGGCCGGCAAGCAAAAAGCCGGTGAAGGAGCACGGGCCTGGCAAGGCTCCGGGAGGAAAAGACGGGCTCTAGGGGAGGCGGGAGCGACAGTAAGCTTGTGTTGGGCAAAACCCGGTCAATACGTTTATCTATCGCTTTTCTCGGTAAACTAGACTTTGCCGCTGAGTTTTTATTGGGCCAATCATGCCGGATTCACTGACAAAAGAGCAGCGATCCCTTGTTATGTCCAAGGTGCGCAGCTCCAATACTAAGCCGGAGTTGATTCTAAGGTCTGCGCTTCACAGGCTAGGTTTTAGATTCACCGTCAATAATAATAAAATGCCGGGCAAGCCTGATTTGGTATTACCTAAATATAGTGCTGTCATCTTTGTGCATGGTTGTTTTTGGCATGGCCATCCAGGATGTAAAGATGCCAGAGCTCCGAATAGCAACCAAGCATTTTGGCAGGATAAGCTTGCGAAAAATTATAACAGGGATAAACAAGTCCAACACATTTTGTCCGGCATGGGTTGGCGAATATGCGTTGTATGGGAATGTGAATTAATGAAAAATACCATCGCTACATTGGAAAGTGTTGTTGCATTTCTATTGGAGAGTGAACTAACCGACAACATTTCTGATAAAATTACCTCTCAACTAAACCGCAAAAACCTCCTGGCCAATGCACAGCAGAAGGTTACCGCTCGCATTAAGGGTTACACGCATGAAGTCTAAATTGACTAAGTTAAGAAGCACCAAAAAAGCAATCAATAATCCATGCACATTTAATGTAATTGACCTGTTTTCAGGTGCAGGAGGAATGAGCTTTGGTTTCCATAAACATTCTGCTTTTTCGATTGCAGGTGCAGCCGACTTTGAGGTAGGCAAGCCCAGCACCGGCCCTGGCAAGCTCCAATGCAACAGCACATATGCTCGCAACATTGGTATAGCTCCAAAACAAATTGACTTGTCCAGTGTCCAGCCGGGCCAATTAAGAGGGCTGCTTTCGATTCCGGATAACTTGCGAGTCAATGTATTGTCAACTTGCCCCCCTTGCACAGGGTTTAGCAGGGCAAATCCGGAAAACCATTTAAGGGATGACAAGCGCAATAGTCTCGTACGGAAATCAGCCGAATTTGCTGTGGCTCTGGACGCAGACGTTGTTGTCATGGAAAACGCAAGGGAGCTGATTCGAGGAAACTTTAAGCACCATTTCGAATGGTTCCGCGAATACCTTGAAAATCATAATTACAATGTATTTGGTAGAACCTATATGTTGTCTAGATTCGGTTTACCCCAAATCCGCGAGCGGGCGATCGTTATTGCAGCCAAGTCTAGCTTACCACTGCACACTTTGGAAAGCGTTTGGGATGGCTGGATCGTTAAAAATGAAGCTTTAACTGTTAGAAAAGCGTTCAATTCAATAGATTCACATTCTACAGGTGTTAACGTCTATCCCAATTTTTCATCGGCGGTGGTCAAGCAACGAATAGCAGCTATCCCCAAAAATGGAGGTTCTTGGGTTGACCTATTAAGAATGAGAGACAAGCAAAACCTACTTACCGATTCAATGAAGCGAATTATCGCAAGTGGTAAGTTCGGCTCTTACCCTGACGTTTACGGGCGAATGTGGTGGGACAAGCCTGCTCCAACAATAAAAAGGGAATGCGCACATGTAGGGAACGGAAGATATACGCATCCCAGGGAAGATCGGCTTTGCTCGGTTCGTGAGATGGCAATTTTACAAGGATTCCCAAATGATTTTGATTTCAACGGCACCTCGATATCAAACAGCTATCGGCACATTGGAGATGCTGTTCCACCGCTTATTTCTTTTCAACTGGCGCATTTGTGCAATTGGATTTTAACAAATACTCAGCCCAAACTAACCGATATTGTGCTCAGCGGCACGAGTCTCAATTTTGAAAATTTAGTACTCCAACAAGAAGTGGCATTGGGAAATGGAAAAATTAGTATTAACGGTTAATCAATTTGAAAAAGATAGAATCAACGAATTCATATCAGCGCTTCGCACTCCGTGCAATGTTGTAATTAACCGAGATTCCGTTTTTAATGATCTATTGTTTGAAGGCGAATTTAGATCTAAGCTTCTGACACATCATAGCTTCATGGGCAGTCCGCTTTTCCAGGAGAGCTTTGAATCGGCATTTGTTGCCGCCTGTCGCAAGTCACGCCACACGGTAGAGGAGGCACCTCAGGGTAAGCGCTTTTGGGATGTTATGATAGACGGTAGAAGAATTAGTCTTAAATCAAGTAAGGCTGCCAGTATGCGTATGGGCAGTATTCATATTTCCAAGCTAACAGAGGCAGCGTGGATACAAGATTGTCGCACGGCGACACTTCGGAAGGAAAGAACGTTTCAACTGTTTGAGCAATATACATCCGAAGTTGATTCGATCATTATGCTTAGATACTTTGCTAGTACTAAGCTATATGAACTTGTTGAAATACCTGTTAGTATGTTTTCACAAATATTTTCGGTTGATACCAGCCATTTTTCCGCAGACGGCCCGACGATTAACATCCCAATTGGTCAAGTCCCTCCTGATTTTACTCTTTCCATTGACAGGTCTGATGCTAAAATTACCATAAAAAATATCAACAAAGAATTGTGCACGGTTCACGGTACATGGCAAATTACATAGTGAACCGAATTGGCTCACCTATCTTCAAACTGTTGACACGATACAATTATCGCATTAAGATGTATGCATCGGACGCCCATCCGAGTCACCGGCCGCCCAGCCCAGGGTTAACCTGGGTTGGGCGATCTGCTTTCCGCGCACCATGCCGAGCAACGGCAGGTCTGGGGCCTCTGCATGCGGGGTAGGATCATATCCCGCGAGAAGTGCCCGGCCTGCGGCCAGAGCGGCAAGTTCACGGAGCAGCCCTATGGCCTGGTCTGCGCCTGCGGGCGCTACCAGGCCCGCCGCCCCGAGCTGGAGATCATCCACCAGCGCAAGCGCCTGCGCATATCCCACGACCAGAAGGGCCAGCGCTTCGCCACCTACGAGCACGCCCGCCGCGCCCTGGGCCTGATCCGCAACCAGATCGAGGAAAAATCCTTCTATCCCGAGACCTGGGCCAGCAACCGGAGCAACGTCTTCCTTTTCGAGAACTACGTGGCCGCCTGGCTGGAAGCCGAGAAGGATCGCCTGCCCTACTCTTCCTTCATCACGCGCGAAAACCTCTGCCGGCACCTGGCCTGGCTCCATGGCCAAAACCTCAAGGAGCTGCGCAACGCCCACCTGGAGGACTATGCCCGGCACCTGGCCAAGTCGGGCCTCGGCATCGTCAGCCAGCAAAACGTGCTGCGCAACCTCCGGGTGCTGCTGGCGCGGGCCTATCGCCGCGGCGACATTGAACGCCCCCTGCAGGTGCAACTGCCCAAGGCCCCCCACCGGGCGCCGAAGCACCTGACCGCGGAACAGCAGCTCGAGGTTTTGCGGCACATTCCGGAAGCTGATCGCCCAATTTTCACGTTCATGATGCAGTACGGTTGCCGAGTTGGCGAGGCGGTGGCCTTATGCTGGGACATGGTTGACCTGGACCGTGGGCATTTCCTGGTGGCCCGGACCTACTCCATGGACCGCTGGAGCGAAACCACCAAAACCCGCCGAGACCGCCCCATGCCCATCCTGGGGTGGTTCGCGTCCTGGCTGTCCCAGCAGGTGCCCGGCATCGGGGCGACGGTGGTGTTCAGAAACCCCAGGGCCCAAACCGGCCGGCGCAATTACCGGCAGACAGCCCTGCGCCGGATATGGCAACATGCCTTGGAGGCCGCCGGCCTGGAGCACATCCCCTTGAAGAATGGCACCAGGCATAGTTTGGGGTATGCTTTGCGGCGGGCCGGCGCGGACATGGCGGGCATCGCCAGGGTGCTGGGCCACACCGAGACCCGGACCACCAGGATCTATGTCGAGGACGACGTGGCGCTGACTGCCAGCATCATGCAAAACCTGGAACGCGGCCACGTTGTCCAACTGGGTGCTGACCAAATGCTGACCAACGGCCAAACCGGCCAGAAAAAGTTCAACAAAAAATGATGCTTAACCGCCTCATTTTGAACGAGGAGTTCTAGGGGCCTTGAGCGAGGCCGCCCCCCGCGCCAACGCCCGCTTCGTGGTGATCACCGGGCTCAGCGGCTCGGGCAAGTCCACCGCGTTGCGGGCCCTGGAGGACCTGGGCTTCTACGCCGTGGACAACCTGCCGGTGGAGCTGCTGCCGGCCTTTGTCAGCCTGCCCCTGGGCAGCGCCGGCGAACCCTTCCGCGCCGCCCTGGTGATGGACATCCGCGCCCCCCGCTTCGTGGAGAGCGCGCCCCAGGTCTTCCACGAGCTGGCCAACCGCGGGTTTTCCCTGGATATCATGTTTCTGGAAGCCGGCGACGAATCCCTGGTGCGCCGCTTCTCCCAAACCCGGCGCCAGCATCCCCTGGCCGGCGAGGGCGACACCATCCAGGACGGCATTCAGCGCGAGCGCCAACTCCTGGAGCCTTTCCGCCAACGGGCAGCCCAGATCGTGGACACCAGCCGCTTCACCACCCACGAGCTGCGGCGGGAGATTTTTAGGCTCTACACCGAATTGGCTCCGCCCGCGCCCCTACAGGTCAACCTGCTGAGCTTCGGCTTCAAATACGGCCTGCCGCCCGAGGCCGACATGGTCCTGGACGTGCGCTTTTTGGCCAATCCCTATTTTGTCCACGACCTGCGCCAGCTTGACGGTCGCGACGCCAGGGTGGTAGATTACGTTTTCGAGCAAGAGGACACCGAGGCTTTCTTGAAAAAACTCAAAATCTTGCTTGATTTCCTCCTGCCGCGCTACCGCCAGGAGGGCAAAAGCCAGCTCACCCTGGCCATCGGTTGCACCGGCGGCCGCCACCGTTCGGTGGCGATGGTGGATTGGCTGGCCCGGGATCTGAAATCGCCCGAGTGCCGGGTGACCGTCCGCCACCGCGACATTAACCTGGACAACGCCACGTGATAGGACTCGTCATCATATCCCACGCCCGCCTGGCCCGGGAGCTGGTCAACGCGGCCGAGTTCATCCTGGGCAAGATCGAGCAGGTGGAGACCGTCTCGGTGGAGGCCAACCTGGAGGCCGACCACCTGCGCCGGCTGCTGACCGGAGCCCTGGAAAAGGCCGACAAGGGCGACGGGGCCCTGATCCTCACCGACATGTTCGGCGGCACCCCCAACAACATCAGCCTGGCCTTCCTCGAGCCCGGCAAGGTCGAGGTGGTCACCGGCATGAACCTGCCGATGCTGATCAAGGCCGCCACCGCCCGCCAGGGCAAGGGCCTGGAAGACCTGGCCCGGGTGGTCTGCGAGGCCGGCAAGGGGGCCATCTCGGTTGCCGGCGAACTGCTCGCCCACTGATCCCGGGCCGCGCCTGCTGGTGGCCCCCCTGCGCCCCGCGCACCTGGACCAGGTCCTGGCCATCGAGCGCCTGAGCTTCCCTCATCCCTGGGCGCGTCATCTCTTCGAAGCCGAGTTGCGCTATCCCCAGGCCTTGTGTCTGGGGGCCTTCGGACATCTGGACCAGCGCCTGTGGGGCTACGCCATTCTCTGGATCGTGGTGGACGAGGCCCAGATCCAGAACCTGGCCGTGCACCCCGACCAGCGCGGCCGCGGGGTGGCGCGGCGGATGCTGGCCCTGGCCCTGACCGAGGCCCGGCGCCGGGGGGCGGCCTGGGCCAGCCTGGAGGTGCGCCCCAGCAACCTGGCCGCCCGCCGGCTCTACGCCGGCCTGGGTTTCCGGGAGGTCGGTCGTCGGCCGGGCTACTACCAGCCCGAGGGCGAGGACGCCCTGCTGCTCAACGCCGACCTGACCACCATCCACAATTCGGAAATCGCTTGATTAAGGGCGCGTGAAGCTTTACGATAAAACCATAGTGAAAAGTATGATCGTTCGCCCGGAGTAGCGTGTAACGCGCCTTTTCCCCCTGGAAGCTCCGGGTTTCGGCCATTGGTCAGGGGTGGTGGGATCACCGGCGGCAGCAAGGGTTTCGACCCAGGGAGGCAGGCTCATGGCGGTGAAGGTCGGCATCAACGGATTCGGTCGCATCGGGCGTCTGGCGGCCCGCATCCTGGGCACCGGACACCGGGACCTGAAACTGGCCGTCATCAACGGCCGGGCCGACTCCTTCCAGCTGGCGCACCTGCTCAAGTACGACTCGGTCCACCGCACCTTCGGCGGCACGGTGGATTTTGACGACGACTCCCTGACCATCGAAGGCCAGCGGGTGGCCATCACCCGCTTCGCCAAACCGGCCGAGATCCCCTGGCGCGACCTGGGGGTGGACATCGTCCTGGAGACCACCGGTAAGTTCACCAGCCGCGAGGCCAGCCAGGGCCACCTGGACGCCGGGGCCAAGAAGGTCCTGATCGGCGCGCCGGGCAAGGGAGTGGACCTGACCCTGGTCCTGGGCGTCAACCACGCCGAGTATGACCCCAAGCGGCACCACATCGTCAGCAACGCCTCCTGCACCACCAACTGCCTGGCCCCGGTGGCCAAGGTGCTGCATGACGCCTTCACCATCGAGCACGGCCTGATGACCACCATCCACTCGGTCACCATGAGCCAGCGCATCCTGGACGGCTCGCACAAGGACATCCGCCGCGCCCGGGCCGCCGGCATGTCCATCATCCCCACCACCACCGGCGCGGCCAAGGCCGTCACCGAGGTCTTCCCGGCCCTCAAGGGTCGCCTGGACGGCATGGCCTTCCGGGTGCCCACCCCGGACGTCTCCATCATCGACCTGGTGGTCCGCCTGGGCCGCCTGGTGGACGCCCAGCAGGTCAACGACGCCCTGCGCCAGGCGGCCGAGGGCCCCTTGAACGGCATCATGGCCGTGACCGACGTCCCCCTGGTTTCGGTGGATTACACCTCCTGTCCCTACTCCTCGGTGGTGGACGCGCCGCTGACCCAGGTCATGGGCGGACGCATGGCCAAGGTCATGTCCTGGTACGACAACGAGATGGGCTTTACCCACCGCCTGGTGGACCTGGCCGCCTATCTGGCCAAAAAGCTCTAGGCATGACGCAACTCCACGGCCTGGCGCGACGCCGGGCCGTGGTCTTTTTCGCCCCCCGCTGGGGCCCAGCCAACCGGAACCGGCCGCCGATCCCGGCCGCAAGGAGAGGGAATAGCCGTGCGTTACATTAACGAGGTCGATCTGCGTCAGAAACGGGTCCTGATCCGGGTGGACTTCAACGTGCCCTTGGACGAGAACCAGAACATCACCGACGACAATCGCATCCGCGCCGCCCTGCCCACCATCAACTTCGCCCTGGACGAAGGGGCCAAGGTGATCGTGGCCTCCCACATCGGCCGCCCCAAGGGCAAGCGGGCGCCCACCCTGTCCATGGCCCCGGTGGCTCGCCGTCTGGGACGTCTGCTGCAGAAGGACGTCAAGCTGGCCCCGGACTGCGTGGGGGCCGAGGTGCGCCAGATGGTGGAGGCCCTGCATCCCGGCGAGGTCCTGGTGCTGGAAAACCTGCGCTTCCATCCCGGCGAGACCCTCAACGACGACGAGTTCGCCCAGGAGCTGGCCTCCCTGTGCGACATCTATATCAACGACGCCTTCGCGGTGGCCCACCGGGAAAACGCCTCGGTGGTGGCGGTGGCCAGGTTCGCGCCCATCGCGGTGGCCGGCTTCACCATGAAGAAGGAGCTGGAATACTTCAAGCGTTCGCTCTTGGACCCGGCCCGGCCCCTGGCCGCGGTGGTGGGCGGGGCCAAGGCCATGACCAAGCTGCCGGCCCTGGAGAACCTGCTGGAGCACGCCGACAAGATCCTCATCGGCGGGGCCATGGCCAACACCTTCCTGATGAGCGTGGGCTACGACGTGGGCCGCAGCATGGTGGAGGAGGAGCTGGTGCCGGTGGCCAACGTCCTGCTGCGCAACGCCAAGCGCCGGGGGGTCAAGGTGTACATCCCGGTGGACTGCGTGGTGGCCGACCGCTTCGACGCCAAGGCCGAGACCAAGCTGGTCACGGTGCAGGACGTGCCGCCCAACTGGATGATCACCGACATCGGTCCGGCCACCAGCCTGCTCTACCGCGAGGCCCTGGCCGATTGCAAGACCATCATCTGGAACGGACCCATGGGGGCCTTCGAGATGGACGCCTTCAGCCGGGGCACCTACAACATGGTCAGCACCATCGCCCAGAGCTACGCCATGACCATTATCGGCGGCGGCGACACCGACGTGGCGGTGGCCAAGGCCGGGGAGATCGGCAATATCAGCTACATCTCCACTGGCGGCGGCGCCTTCCTGGCCCTTTTGACCGGCGAGGTCCTGCCGGCGGTGGAGGCCCTGGGCGGCATCTAGCCAAACCCCGGCCCGGAGCGAGGGCCGCCCCTCGCGCCGGGCGGGAGGCCGACGCCGCCAGGTTGGGGGTGTATTGCCAATTGACCCGGTGAAACGCGCGGTGGCCTGGCCGGACCGTCCGGCGGACCGGAATCGGTCCGGGGTGGCGAGGCCCGAACCGGCGCGACACCGCCGGGAGAAAGCGAGCTGATTCATGTCCCGCAAGCTGATGATCGCCGGAAACTGGAAAATGCACAAAACCGTGGCCGAGAGCGTGGAGCTGGCCGGCGCGGTCGCGGACGGCCTCAAGCGCGCCGACCTGGAGGTGCTGGTGGCCCCCACCGCCCTGGCGGTGCACGCGGTGGGCCAACGCCTGGCCGGCGGGCCGGTGCTGCTGGGCGGCCAGAACCTGCACTGGCAGGACCAGGGAGCCTTCACCGGCGAGGTCAGCGGCCCCCTGCTCAAGGCGGCCGGGGCCAGCCACGTGATCCTGGGCCATTCCGAGCGCCGCCAGTACTTCGGCGAGACCGAGAAGACGGTGAACCTGCGCCTGAAGGCGGCCCTGGCCTGCGGTTTGGCGCCGATCGTCTGCGTGGGCGAGACCCTGGAGGAGCGCCAGTCCGGGGCCACCGAGGGCGTGCTCACCAGCCAGTTGGGCGGGGCCCTGGCCGGCCTGGCCAGCCAGGGCCTGGGCGGGATGATCCTGGCCTACGAGCCGGTGTGGGCCATTGGCACCGGACTGACCGCCAGCGACGAGCAGGCCAACCAGGCCCACGCTTTCATTAGGCAATGGCTGGCCTGGCGTTTTGACAAAGCGGTTGCAAACTCCACTCGAATCCTGTATGGAGGGAGTGTCAAGCCGGCCAACGCGGCCGGCCTGTTGGGTCAGGTCGAGGTGGACGGCGCCCTGGTGGGCGGGGCCTCCCTGGCCGCGACCGATTTCCTGGGCATCATCAACGCCGCGCCGGCGGCGTAGTCGGGATGGAATCTGCTTCATGACCACGGTAGTATTGATCATTCACCTGCTGGTCTGTCTGGGCCTGATCCTGGTGGTCCTGCTCCAGGCCGGCAAGGGCGCCAGCATGGGCGCGGCCTTTGGCGGCTCCAGCCAGACCGTCTTTGGCAGCGCCGGCGCCACCACCTTCCTGGCCAAGCTGACCACGGCGGTGGCGGTGGTCTTCATGCTCACCTCCCTGGGCCTGGCCATGTTCATGGGACGCGGTGCCGCGCCCTCGGTGGTGGACGAGATGCCCATCAACCCGCCGGCCCAGAGCGCCCCGGCCCCGGAGGCGACCGCCCCGGCGGCGGAGCAGGGGGCCAAATAGCCCCAAGCGCGACCCGGGGCGCTTGCACGCTGGCCGGTCGCGGGGGGATACTTGCGATAATCGCCGTCGTGGTGGAATTGGTAGACACGCCGTCTTGAGGGGGCGGTGGGGCGACCCGTGCCGGTTCAAATCCGGCCGACGGCACCACAAAGCAGACCAGCCCGTCCGGTTCTCCGGGCGGGCTTTTTAGTGGCTGGAAGACGACCCGCCCGACCAAGCCCGCAATTGGGGCTGCCTTTTTCGCGATTCATGGCATAAAATGGAACCAACCGCCGGCAGCCACCAAACACCATCTTCGCCGGCGACGCCAGAAGCCCAGCAAGGAAGCGCGCCGGCCATGAAACGCCATCTCTCCGCCCTGTTGCTGATCATGTGCCTGATCTTGTCCGCCGGATCCGCCGGGGCCGCCGCGGGCGACCTCCAGTCCGAGTTCGCCCGCGCCCAGCAGGCCCGGCAGGCCGGGGATCAGGCGCGGGCGGCGGCGATTCTTTCCCAACTGGCCAGACGCGGCGATCTGGGCAAGGAAAAACGCAGCGAGATCCTGGTGCTGCGGGGGGTGGTCTGGCAGGAGCTGCACGAGTTCTACCGCGCCATCTCGGACTTCGCCCGGGCGGCCCAACTGACCCCCAACTGGCCCGAACCCCACAACAACCTGGCCTGGGTGCTGGCCACCTGCTGGAACCCGGATTATCGCAACGGCGCGCTGGCGCTCCAGCACGCCCAGAAGGCCGACCAGCTGCTGCCCAACCATCCCGACGTGCTGGACACCCTGGCCGCGGCCTATGCCGAGACCGGACGCTTCGACGAGGCCGCCGCCACCCAGGAACGCTCCATCGCGCTGATGGCGAAGGAAGGACGCGCCTCCGCCGGCCTGGAGAATGCGCGGCTGCGCCTGTCGTATTACCAGGCCCAAAAGCCCTGGCGCGACCAGACACCGCCCCGCCCCTAAAGCCGCATCAGCCAGACCATCCCTCGAACCCAAAACCCGCTCGCGCGCCCCCGCAACATTCGGTTCCCGCCCCCTGGTCTTCGTTTGGGAAGGGCCCTGGGGGCCGGGGTTCCCGGCCAACTTGGTTGGTCGGGGTGATGAAAACCCTTTCCCTTGGCCCCCAAGGAAAGGGTGTCCCCCAGGTTCTTTTCCCTCCTCTCCCCTCCTCTCCTCTCCTCTCCTCCCTCCCCTCCCCTCCCTCCTCCTCCCGGCTACCCTACCCCAGGGCGTAGCCGAAGCGGCCGCCCTGGATTTCGCGCAGTTTGCGCTCCAGGGTGCGGGCCAGGGCCTCCAGGCCGCTTTCGTTGCCCAGGATGTTGCCGTGGACCTCCAGGTGCAGGTTGACCTGGGGGCTGGCTTGGGCGGCGCCGGGAACCTTGCCGCTTTGGTTGAGGGCGGCCAACCAGGGCAGGCTGGCGGCGGTGACGCTCTCGGCGCGGACCACGTATTCGCCCCGGCGAGCGATGATGGGCACCTCGTCCTGGGCCAGGTTGGTGACCTGGGCCCCGGAGTGGAAGCGGGGCAGGTTGGCCAGCCAACCGCCGGAATGCATCACCCGGCCGCCGGAGTGCAGGGTGGAGGGCTTGTTGTGCTCCTCGTAGACCACGCTGATATAGGTCTGCCAGTCGGTGGGGATGGAGCGGATGCTCTCCTCCAGGGAGCGCATGCGTTCGGTGGTCATGTCGGCCTGGTCGGCGGCCTCGGCCAAGGCTCCGGCAAAGGCCTGCTTCAGCTTGAAGCTCATGTCCTCGGCGCTGAGGCCGCCCATTTGCCACTGGCCCACCAACGCGCCGATGGTGGCCTGCAAGGCGTTGGCGGGCGCTTCCGGCAGTTCCAAACTGCTCGCCAGGTGTGTTAACATCAGGGCGAACGCGTCAGCCTGGCTGCTGCACCCAACCAGAAACTCGTTGTTGGCGCTCAAGGTGTCGCTCATGCGGTCTATGGCTCCGCTGGCCGTGGCCATCACCTCGCTGGTTTCGATCCACTTGCCTTGCAGAGGCCCCAGGGCGTCGATCATGGCGTTGAGTTGCTGCTGGCTCAGGCCGGCGGTCTCGGCCAGGATGGTCATCTCCCGGGTGGCCGGGGCCATCTCCATCAACATGCTGCCGCCGAAGCCCTGCACTCCGTCGACCGCGCTCGCCAGGCAGGTCTGCACCCGCTCGGTGGTGACGGCCAGGTATTCCATGTCGGCGGTGATGTACGCCAAAGCCGACGCCTGGGTGTGTCCGCCGCCCCCTTGCAGCGCGCCCATCACAGCGGTGATGGGTCCTTCCATGTCCATGGCGCCGGCGAACAGCTCCACCCCCAGGATGGTCGCGGCAATGGGGCCAGCCACCGAGAGAAGCGATCCCGAGCCGCCCGAGAGCAGCCCGGATAGTCCCGCCGACTCGCCACCGGCCAGCATGGCCCCTTCGGCGGCGAATTCGCTCGCCCCTCCCAGGCCAAAGTACCCGCCCACATCCATCATGCCGCTGGTGGCGAATTCACTGAGGCCATTTACAAAATATCCACCGACATCAGTCATTGCGCCCAGGGCGGCGGCTCCGGTCCCGGAAGCGCCCAGCGCCCCCGCGCCTGCAGTCACCGCACTGGCGGCTCCGGTCGCGGCCGCTCCGGCGGAGCCGACGCCCAGCCAGGAAGTGATCGCACCGAGCCCCTTGTCCAAGCCAAACCAGGAGCCAAGCGGCTTGAGCAGATTGTCCCAAGCGGTGGAGCCCAGGAAATTTATAATGTTGTCAGCCAGGCTTGAAACAAGCTTGCTGATGGCCTTGTCGCCGGCAAGAGCCAATTGGTCAAATGCCTTGTCCCAGATGGCGCTGGAATTGCCGAAACCGTGCTTAAAACCATCGACCACCGAATCGCCCAGGGAGGCGCTGAGGGTCCTGGTGGCGTCGTTCCAAAGACCATCCCAGGATTTATCCAAGGCAATCTTGATTTCGGACTGGGCCTGCCGCGCGAAATTCTCTAGCCAGCGGCCCTCCTCGATGCCTTCATTGATGACCTCAAAGTCGGATTGGATGGAAGCTAGCGTTTCTCGAGTGTATTCTAAATCTTTCCTTAGCTTTTCCATCCCATTGTTGTCATATGTAGTCTTGAATGCAACGTTGATCATTCCTTTTCTCCTTTCTTGCCTTCACAACTTGATCAAATTTACTCTTCTGTACTCCATCGAAATCCTTCAGAAAAATGGCTCCCATTTCCCTACCAATCATTGCCATCTAAACTTGGGGGGTTAAATGACATCCATAAGAAACTTGCCACTACTTATCGCTGCCATGATTTCCGGATTTATTGGAGCCCAAATATGCGGAAGCATCGGCGAATCAAATGCCAGTCCCACCGTTCAAAAGGAAATATCAGCCAACATAGTCCGATTGGTTGATGATGCAGGCCGTACTCGTGCCATTTTAGGCTTTGATGCCAATGGAAGGCCTGGTCTGTTTTTTCAGGATGAGAATGGCAAAATTCGAACCAACCTTTCATTAGGCGCCGGCGGTGGGATACTTGGTTTCCTGGACCGAGATGAAGCAAATCGGATGCAATTAGGTATGCGTGAAAATGGAGAGCCGGCTATCACCATGAGAGGTGACAACCAGGCCATTCGAAATGTTATCCAGATCGATAATGGAAACCCAAACATCGCTTTGATGGGTAAACAAGGCGGTGTTTTGCTTGGCATGCAAATAACGCCGGAACAAGAACCACTTCTTTCGTTGCACGACCAGAGCGCTGCCCCAAGGGCATCCTTGGCAATGGTCGCCAACTCTCCCCAGCTTTGGTTGAAAGGTGAAGCTCCCAAGAGTGGCGCGGTGTTGCGGGTTGAAAAAGGCGGGGAACCCAACCTGCGGCTTTATGGCCAAACCGGCAAGCCACAGGCGGTGATGACCGTCACCAGAGACACCATGCCGGGGTTCTACTTGTTCGACGAAAACGGCCAGTTGCGCTCGGCCTTGAGCCAGCAGCCCGGGCAGGGGCCGGGCTTGGTTTTGCACAACGCCAATGGAAAGATTGGACTACGCGCAAAGGCCGACCAGGGCATGGGCAGTAGCGTGATGCTTTGCGACCAAGCAGGCAGCCCCCGGCTTCTCATGGAATCGGACCTTGCCGGGGACTCGGACTTGTTGATGCTGGACCAAACCCACCAAATTCGGTTGCTGGCTGCCTTCAAAGAGGGCCGCGCTGGATTCGGAGTGTTCGATTCGGCAGGTGGCAAGCAATGGTCCGGACCTGAAAGCGGTGGTCCCAGCCGGCCGAATGCTCCCTCCGCTCGCGGTGGAGCCCTCGATGCCGCGATCAAGGATTTGTTGCGCTAAAGGACGGCGGCGGGGCATACTGCGCCGGCGTGGGGAATCAGCGAGGCCGGGCGGCCGCGGCGCGAGTCGCGGCCACCCGACGGAGCCGACGCCCAGCCAGGAGCCAATTGTGGTCGCTGTGCTGGTAAAAATACCCTCGAGGGCGGATTTGAGGCCCAGGCCATCTAGCAAAGGAGCGATCAGCTTCCCGCTGAAGGTGTCCGCCAACAGATCCAGCAGCTTCGCACCTAGGTTAGAGAGTAGGGTCCCGAGCGCCTTTTCAGGGATGCTCAGCAAGGTGTTCCAGGCCTTTTCCCACACCGGACCGGCTTGGTCCAAGCCACCCTTGATGCCCAGCACCACCGACTGTCCCAAGGCGTCGCCAACGGTTTTGATGCTGCCGTCGGCCATCATCCGCCACGCCTTGTCGGATTCTCTCGAAAGATCAGCCCAACCAGCGTTTACAATCGCCTCCCATTTCTTGTTTGCTTCTATCAGCGCTGCTTCAGCGGATGAAAAACTTTTGTCAGATTCTGTTTTGTCATATTTAAAGCCAACTCGAACGGCGATTTCATTCGTCATGGCGTCCTCCTTGTTCGCCCTAGGTTTACTCATCACATTGGTTAAAGTCTATTGCGATATCTCACCAATTCGGAGAAACTTAAAATGAACCTAAAAACAATCTGTTCAGTAGTTATAATTTCCTTATTCTCTTCGTTGATTACTCTCATTTCTGCACATCTACTCACTCCGAAATCAGTTCAAGCTGACAACAATAATGGCACCGTCATGGCACGCAACTTTGTTTTGGTTGACGACAATGGAAACCACCGGGGTGGCATTGGATTTGAAAACAAAGAACCCGTGATTTATTTATATGATAGCAATGGAGTGGCTAGGGCATACCTTGCCGTCTCTGCTACAGGACCGATTTTTGGGTTACGTAATGCCCAAGGGAAAAGCGATATAACCATTAGCACTAGCAATAATTCAAAGCCGTGTATTTTGCTTAATAGCATTGACGATGAAAAGCGACTTATTATGATGCTAAAAGATGGCAAACAACCAGCATTATTACTTTATGATTCCAAATCAAAACCGAGGTTTTTATTGACGATTGACAATGACAATCCAAGCATGGCAATGCTGGATCAAGAAGGTATTTATCAATTCTCTATGCAAGCGCTAGGCAAACAAGGCGCTTTACTATCTTTTCACGACAATGGCAGCGATTCATCTGCTGCCTTGGGTATGCGTGGCGCAATGTCGTTTCTTAATCTGAAAGACAAGGACTCTTCTGGCCTCTTCACTGGAGCGCAGCCAGGTAAGGGACCGGCGCTGGTGTTGAAGGAGCGCGGCAAGATCACCTGGGCGGCGGGTTCCAGCGGCGCGACCAACGACGCCCGCGAGTTGGAACGGGGCATCGACCGCGACGCCATGACCAAGGATTGGTTGCGCTAACGAGCTTGCACGGGGCATACCGCGCCGGCGTGGGGAACTGGCAATGCCGGGCGGCCGCGCCGGTGGCCGTGGCCGCGTTTTGGGGGGTGGATTGCGAGGGGTGGGGGGATGAAGGCTTCCAGTACGTCGCCGGCCTTTTGCAGGTCGCCGGAGATGGCCTCGGAGAAGGCCCCGCCCAGGGCGTCCGAGGCCGTCTTCTTGGTGGCGGTCAGGGCCTCCTGGGCGCTCTTGTCCAGGGCCTTGAACGAATCCAGGAAGGTTTCCGTCGCCGTCGCACCAACCTGCTCCCAAGCACGCGACCAAGCGTCAGCTATTCGGTCAGACAGGTCACTTGTTTCCTTCTCGGCCTTTTTAAAGCTAGCAAGGTCTACCTCAGCCACCAACTTTATTTCAGGCATTCTCGCATCTCCTGTTTCAGATCATAGCATGCCATCATTTTTCAAAAATAGCACCGCTACATGATGCCTGTCTGGAATCCATTTCACGATTTCTTGACACAATGATTAAGGAGATACATAATGTCAAATAACGCTAGAAAAGCAATTATTACTGCTAATACGACGTCTAGTTTGTGCATATTTTTACTGCTTTTTCTATGCCCTAAGGTTGTCTTCCCACAAACATTGTCAAAAGTCATCAAGGCAACCGAATTTGTGCTAACTGATGAACAAGGCATGCCGCGTGCCGGTCTGGCGATGGAAAATGGCAATCCGCAGTTATGCCTTACCGATACTAAAGGCAATGTCAGGGCGTACTTTACGGTTGGCAGTGACGGCCCGGCCTTCGTCATGAGAGATCAAAACCAAAGCCCTAGAGTCTATATACGACTCGATAATTTTGGAATGCCAACGATAGGTTTTTTGGACGATAAAAGGGGAGCCCAATTAATGATCAGCATCGATAAAGATAATTGCCCTATTATTGCATTATATGATAGTCATAATTTCGGTAGGATTGTATTGTCAATAAAGCATGACACCGCTGGTCTTGCCATCATGGATTCAAATAAGTCTCCCCAGCTACTCATGCAGGCTCGTGATGGCAAGGGCTCTTTAATCTCCCTTCATGACCAGGGAGGCGACCCGCGAATCGCGTTGGGGTTGAAGGATGGCAAGTCGTTCATGTACGCCTTTGACAAGGACGGCTCGGGGGTGTTTGGCGGCGGGCAGCCAGGCAAGGGACCGGCGCTGGTGTTGAAGGAGCGCGGCAAGATCACCTGGGCGGCGGGTTCCAGCGGCGCGACCAACGACGCCCGCGAGTTGGAACGGGGCATCGACCTCGACGCCTTGACCAAGGATTGGTTGCGTTAACAAGCCTGCACAGGGCATACCGCGCCGGCGGGGGGAACTGGCAAAGGCGGTCGCGGCGCGAGTCGCGGCCGCTCCGGCGGAGCCGACGCCCAGCCAGGAGCCAATTGTGGTCGCTGTGCTGGTAAAAATACCCTCGAGAGCGGATTTGAGGCCCAGGCCATCGAGCAAAGGGGCGATCACCTTCCCGCTGAAGGTGTCCGCCAACAGATCCAGCAGCTTCGTACCGAGGTTAGAGAGCAGGGTCCCGAGCGCCTTTTCAGGGATGCTCAGCAAGGTGTTCCAGGCCTTTTCCCACACCGGACCGGCTTGGTCCAAGCCACCCTTGATGCCCAGCACCACCGACTGTCCCAAGGCGTCGCCAACGGTCTTGATGCTGCCGTCGGCCATCATCCGCCACGCCTTGTCGGATTCTCTCGAAAGATCAGCCTGTGCTGTGATGGATATAACCTGACAGGGTAGACCATCAAGAGTTGGTGGCCATGCCGTTTCCGGCTGGGTTAGAAGGAGAGATGCAAAGCACTCATTCAACCCAAGGAGGAACGGACATGACCACCGAGGAGAAGTTAGCACGTAGGAAGCTGAGTTTGCTAGAGCTGGCCAGCGAGTTGGGCAAC
>Ga0228536_1000314_pt1 | contig 105542 bp, 100 predicted proteins | sample SJ1Smetagenome_FD_168611 | JGI IMG/M metagenome (GOLD analysis project Ga0228536, IMG submission 168611) | Enriched culture of PCE-dechlorinating microbial communities from Ithaca, New York, USA - SJ1.S | ecosystem: Engineered > Modeled > Simulated communities (microbial... > Unclassified...
ATATAAGTAGGCGCATAAAGTATAAATACCTTTCGCCACGCAAGGCTAATATGAGTTATTTCTCAAAATAGAGGCTTCATAATTGATATTGATCGGTTTATGCTCCTATTTGATCCGGGAGGTTAGGCTTTGAGGGCTGACCTTTTGGGGGGGATAGGAATATCTATTTTCAGGTGCTGCAATCTATATTGGGGTTGATATTACGGATGAATCAGATCGAATTATGATTAAGGATGCCGTCGCATCGATGGACCTGGGCCAGAAAATCCTCCTGTATGAGTCGATGAAAAAGAACGTTGGTTTGATCACTCTGATCAGCATCTTCATTCCCGGAGGGGGCCAGATATACCTGGGCGAATATCTGAAAGGTCTGCTGATACTGCTCCTCGCCTGGCTCGTCCTGCCATGGCTCTACGGCATCTATGATGCCCATACCACAGCAAGCGGCTTCAACCGCGAACTGCACGATCTTATCTACCCGGGACAGATGCTGGTGGAGGCGGAATCGTTGAAGATTCCCGTGCAGGAGGAGTAGGCAAGGGAAGAGTATTCTTCAGCAGGCCACCCCTGCAGCTGGCTATCCTGCTATCACGATCATTTGGGACGGGCTGCTCTTGGGGATGGGCCCAGTTGGATCCATCCCCTTTGACAGGCCTATTCGATCGGCCTATTTGATCCTATCCTCAACCTGCTTGAAGTCTATGAACCCGAGGTTCACATCCACAGAGATCAATTCTACAGTGATCTCGTCTCCTACATCGATTCCTTTTCTTTTTCCTTTGAGCATCCCTTCCACTGGAATGTCCAGCAGCCGCACCCAGGTGCCCTTCTCCGATGAGCCGGTGACCATGGCGCTAAACCTCTCCCCGATCCGGGGCTCGAGCAGAAGTGCAGCCGCGGACTTGCTCACCTGCCGCTCCACCTTGGCCACGATATCCTCTTTCCTGGTGCAGTGGTCGGCCAGACGGTCCAGCTCACGTATTGAGTAGGGCAGGGGCTTATTCTCAATGGCTGCTTTGAGTAGCCTCTGGGTGATCAGATCGGGATAGCGCCGGTTGGGAGCGGTGGAGTGAGCGTAATCCTTGACCGCCAAGCCGAAGTGGCCTATGGGCTCCGTCTCGGGCAGTTCTGCCACGTACTCGCCATTTCCCAGCAGCTTGATTACCGCCAGGGACAGATCGGGGAAGCGGAGGGGATCTTTCTTCTTCATCATGTTCAGGAATATCTCCAGCTTTCTTGAGCTGGGGTTGGGGGGAAGCTTGAAGGCATGCTGAGCGGCGATCTGGACGATCCGGTCCCATCTCTTGGGAACCCGCACCACTCTGCGAATGGAGGGCATATTTCGCTCCGTCAGATAGCGGACGGTCACTCCATTGGCGGCGATCATGAAGTCCTCGATGATCTGTTTGGCCCGGTTAGTCTCCTCCACTAAAAGGTCGCAGAGCCTCTCCCCCTTGAAGACCGGTTTGGCCTCAATGGTCTCCAGGCTTAAAGCGCCCTCTTTATGGCGGAGGCTCTTCATATTCTGGGCCACTTTATCCTGGAGGAGAAGGTTCTCCGCCAGGCCGTCCATGGCGCTAACCGCTTGGGGCATGGGCCCAGTTCCCTCCAGCCAGGCGGCCACGCTGTTATAGGCCAGCTTGGCGTGGTTATGCACCATCGCCCGGTAGACGTCTGACTCCACCAGCGAGCCGTCGGGGGCAACGGTCATATCCACCACCACTGCCAGACGGTCCTGGTCCAGGTTCAGAGAGGTGAGGTTGGTGGAGAGCTTCAGAGGGAGCATGGGGAATATCTGGGCTGCAGTGTAGACGGAGGTGGTATTGGCCTGAGCATCCAGGTCGATGGCCGAGTCCTTGTGGACCAGGCTGTCCACGTCTGCCACTGCTACCCTGATCCTGGCCTTCCCGTCGTGGAGGGGCTCGGCCACGGTAAGCTGATCCAGGTCCTCGGAGTCATCGTTATCTATGGAGGCCCAGAGCAGCCCTCTCAGGTCGCGGATATGGGGGGCGCCATCAGCCCTGGCTGGACCGTTGATACGGGCGAGTTCAGAGAGGCACTCTGGCGAGAAATCGGTTTGAAGGCCCCGCATGAGCATTATTCCTCTGGCGACTTTCTGCAAGATGGTCCGGTTCTGAGCTTCTGGTCTTTTGCCCCTGGTAATCATGAATTATTCCGAAAGAACTCAATTGATATAAATTGTTCCACCTATCTTTTTCATATACTTCTCCAGCTTCTCCTCGCACTCTTCCCAGGTCACATCCACTCCCAAGTGGTCCATGATCTCCACGAGCTGCAGCTTTACCTCCTCCCAGGAGTACTTATTCTCTGATGAACACAGGTCGGTCAATAGCCTCATGGTGGGGACGAAGGCCTTCTTGAACTCCGCCCGGATGAATCTCAGGAAAGGCTCTGGCAGGTCCCTCCGGCCATAGGACCTCAGCTCATCCAGGATCTGGTACTGGCTGGCGCAGGGATCTGAGAAGGGGTCTCGCAGATCCTGACCGGTTGATTCAGAGAGGTTCCGGTAGGCCTGGGCGAAGATCTGGTCCACAAATGCTTTGTTGTATGCCTTCTCCCCGATCTCGGCGATCAGGCCGTAGGCCACGATCCTGCACCTCAAGAGCTGCACCTTTGCCTCCTCTGGGGGGAGCTTCAGGTGAATCTTGGTTACATACTCCTCCAGATGCTTCAATCTGGTGCGAGGCTCAAAAGTAACCGTCATGGCAGATATCGCCTCCCTGAACAAAATTCGCATCATTTATCATGAATGAATGTTCTGGCTCTGATCACTTTTAAGCTTTCTCCAGCCGGGATGGAACCGGGAGAATGACGCTTTGCCTTTGATTCGAAAAATGGAGGTATGGTGTGCAGTTTTTTCAGTCAGGCGTCCGGGGCATTAGCGAATCTAGAGTTTCAGGATAGTTCAAGGCTTGGACACTAGCCTCTCCAATGCTCTTTTGCCCTCTTAAATATCTCTTCTGTGTTCTGATTTTCATATAGTCTTCTTGAGATCTCTACGTAATCAGTAGGTTCATGGTGGAATAGAGCAAGGAATCGGAGCGCTTTGGCTGGACCCAAAGCCTTATTCAAGGCATCTATCCCAACGAGTCTCAGTTCAGCATCATCGAGCGTCTTGGCCCTCTCAGTCATATATCCTCCAATCTGATGTAGTCCACTGGATTTGAGATCACAATTTCCAGTTCTAGTCTCTTGGCCTGATTTAATAATCTGTTGTCGCAGCTTAAGAAGTAATCGGCTCCGATGAAATTGGCAGATGCAAGATGGAGGGCATCTTTTGGTGTTATTCTGGATTTTCTCTGATATTCCAGAGCACACTCATAGATTTTATCATCAGGTCCAATTCTGATCTTGCAGAGGGTGGATAGTATGAAAGCTACATTCATTCTATTTGGAAAGGGGCAGAGTAAGGTCTCGTCCTCATGCATGAAGGACCAGGCCAGTTGGATCTGTTCAATCTCCGCTCTCAGAAAGATCTCTTCACAGGCTAGAGCCTCAAGCTGGATCTTGATCTGGCTGGTATCATCAAATCTTCTTTGAAAGCAATTGTAATCAAGATATATCAGATCCATTGAATATTCCTTCTCCTGTAACATGCATCTTCACGCTGAATTTCCTTTCACAATCCCGATCTCCTCATCCGTCAGCCCGTAGAGCCTGTAGACCACGGCATCGATCAGCTCATCGGTCCTTTTGATCTTCTCCCTCAGGGGCCCGAGCTTGTTCATGGACTCATCGAACTCCGCCCGCAGCAACTCCCCAGGCTCCCGGCGGGAGGGATCGACTGCCAGCTTCTTTTTGTTTTTCTTGAGGACCGCCAGCAGGCTCTCATAATCGCTCTCATAGTAGCTCAGGATCCTCGTCTTGGGCTTGAGGTCCTCAATCTTCGCCCCCAGGTAGCCCTCCAGCCAGTCCAGGAAGCCCCTGATCTCCTTTTGCTTAACTTTGTTCATCTCCAGCATCCTCTCCGCCAGGAAGGCGAGAAGATCGTGGACCACGTCCGACTTCTCCTCCTCGGTGATGAAATTGCCCGCTTCGTCCTTGGGCAGCAGGGCCTCCACGCCGGCCAGGATCTCATCATCCTTTCCTTCGTCATAGAGCTGCTGCAGCTCCGCCACCAGGCGGGCGCGCTCTGGGGCGGGGGTAGTAAAGGAGATGCGACGAATGGGGATCTCGGCAAGATAAGTCGATGAAAATGTGAAATAACCACCACGTTTAATAGGACAGATAGAGTGTAAAAAGAATTCAAGGACTTTCGAATTTAGGATAGCAGCCAAAAAATCGGTTTTAACTTTTTCTGCAACTACTGCATATACTCTAGCAAAACTAAAAGCCGATCCAGTGCAATCAACTGCAAAGGAATTTCTCATGCTCTCTCCTGGAGTTAAAATCTTTTTGCTTTGGAATAGACGATTCGATCCATATCGGATCAGCTTATACCAATCATTTGAACTTCCCACAGATTTTCTGGAGTCCTTTCGATCTCTGAGTTCCTCTTCATGAGATCTTAGATAAGCATAAGCATAGGGGAAAGAATCCCTCAGCTTCTTCTCTGACAAGAGCTTTGAGTCTCCATTTTGTATTTGCTCGTATGGATATAGGAGAAACATACTTGGGGCGGCATAATAACGACTCACATCAGGCCCTCTGACTAATGGCAATAAAAGCTCTCGCTCGATCTTCCATTCTTCAATTTTCGATTGATCGAGGTTGAAAATATCGTCCTTGCCAGTTATTACCCCTCCTTTTGTATCTGCAATAGATGATAATTTTCCTGATATTAAATTATCACCGATTTTGTTCAATATCATCTTTAATCTATTATCTACTAGCTGCCATGAATTATCATTTAAAATTGCAGAGTCAATTTTAAAACCATTTCCTGTAACCAATTGGCAATGCTTATTTGATGGCAGATTTTCGATTTCATAATAATTAAAGGGTTGAGGTTCACCTGACGAGAAAATTATTATGCCAGCATATGTAGTGGCCTCTTCAAATACGGGGAGGTCCTTAAAATCTAAAAGCGATAGAATTCTATTTTTCAATAATAATTTTCGTAGTTGTCTTCCATATTCTGAAGTTAAAAATTGCGTCGAAGAGATGTACGCAGCTATTCCATTTTCTGATATCGATTTAAGTGCAACCTCAAAAAATAGAATCGAAATATCCACTCTTTTATATGCCGTACAAAATAAAGACTTGAAATAATCTGTATCTTCATGGGAGAGTTCTTGCACACGTACGTATGGCGGATTCCCAATCACCACATCGAATCCGCGCCCCTCCCCCGAAAAAGCCTCCGGAAACTCCAGCTCCCAGTGGAAGAACCTCTTCTCCCCCGCAATCTCCTGCGCCCGGCCAAACCACTCTCTCTCCCGAATCCCGGCCCAGTCCGGGAATTTCTCCGGGCTGAGGTGGCCCTGCAGCTCATAGTAATCGTCCTCTTTGACCTTGTTTCCAAAGAACGTGGACAGCCAGACATTGGCCAGCTCCGCCAGCCTCCGGGATAGCTCCGACTCCTTGATCTGCCTGAACTGCTCCTCCTTCCACTTCACCATCTGCAGGCTGTCATCCGGCAGGGCGGACATCAGGCTGTATTTTCGGAGCAGACTATCAGTGTGGCTCTTCAGCCCAAAGCTCCACAGCGGCGGCTCCTGGGCCTTCGTGCCCGGCAGGACGGAGAGCTTTTCCAGGTCTGCGCCGATGAGGGAGTTTCCGCATCGCAAATGGTGGTCCAAGAAGCTGAGCGGCTTGTTTGAGGCCACCGTCTTGAGCCACAATGAGAGCTTGGCCAGCTCCACCGCCATGGGGTTGAGGTCCACCCCGTAGATGCAGTTTCTCACCACCTCTCTTCTCGCCCAGTGGATGTCGTTTTCTGCTATCGCATCTGAGTCCTCGTCCTCCTGCCGGGCAATCTCCCTGGCGTGAATGATCTCCCGGGCGATGTAGTCCGTGGCCTCCACCAGGAAATGGCCTGAGCCCATGGCCGGGTCGAGCACCTTTATGGAAAGCAGCTTTCGCAACAAATCGGTCCTGAGATCTGCATCCATCGAGGCCTCCTCCATCATGGGCTTGATGAGAGGTTCCAGGGTGTTCTTCACAATGTACTTTACAATATACTGAGGGGTGTAAAAGGAGCCAGTGGCCTTCCTCTCTCCTTTGTCCGTCACCAGGTACAGGCCGCCCGCCTCCACGCTGTCTGAGACTTTCTTGCCTCCTGCCTCTCTTTTCGGCAGCCAGACCTCCTTTCCCTTCTTCCCCTTCTCCTTGACCGCCACCATCGGCTCGGTGGCGATGTTCAGCCTGTACTCCAAAATGCCCTCATAGATCGATCCCAGATGGCGGATATCTAAAGAGGAATAGTCGACGAAGACCGGGCCGTTCTCTCCCTGGGACCGGGCCAGCAGATCGAGGGCCTCCGCCAGATAGGAGTTTCCGATCCTCTTCTCCGCCAGAAAGGGATTTTTGGCCGGATCGAAGAGCCCTCCATTGTAGGCCGGAATGTAAAACTCCTCTTTGGAGTAGCCGAAGGCCTCGCTCCCGTCATTGATCAGACGGAAGAGGTCCCTCAGGCTCTCCCAGTAGGTGGACTGGATGGCGAGGATTTTTTCACCTCGATCCTTCTTGCCTGCTATCTCCTCTTTTAGCCGGCGAAGGCTCATCTCTTTGTAGTGGCGGTTGTCTACTTTGAGGAGCCTTCTGCTCTCCGCATAGAAGATGAATAAAAGGCGGTAGAGCAGACGGAGTGAGTTCTCCTGAACCTCTCTGAGCATCCGCTCCTGATCTTGCGGAACTGTCAGTGGCCATAGCGAGTTTGCCGGCTCATAGATGAAGCCCTCCGCCAGGACCTTCATCGCCCGGTAGACATTCTCCTGCAGGTCCTCGCCCACCTTCTGGGCATATGCTAAGCTTTCCTCCCGAATTTTATCCAGGAAGGAGGGTCCGAGTGGAGTCTCGGGAAAGGCCTCCCTCCGGAAGAAGAGATAAAAATACTTGAATATTGATAGGTCACCGGTCTCTTCGATCTGGGCGATCAGATCGGGAAGGTTCACCTCATAATATGAGTCCATGCTCACGCTTGAGTCCTCATGGTAGAGCCTCCACAGCCTGCCATTGGTGAGGATCGCCCATTTGGGCGGGGTTGCCCTCAGGTAGTTGTCGATCTGAAAGCTGGGGTTGGTCATCTCCCGCAGCACCCTTCCCTGACGGCTCTTATCTAGAACCACATTCCAGGCCTTGGCATCTCCAACGGCCACCGACCTCTTATAAAAGTCATCCGAGCCCTTTTGGGAATAGGCCTCATTCAGCGCCTCAGCATCGGGAAAGAAGGCATAATCGGGCTTCAGGGGATCATGATGCAGGCTCTCCTGGACGCCATAATGGTGGCCCAGGGCGTCTAAGACCGGGCGAATCCAGTTGTGCTCCAGATCCGCCTCAACATACCGAGGAAAGTTCTTCTCCTTCTCAAAGAATTTGTCCTTTATCCTGGTGTAGGCCTCCAAAAGACCGGATTCATCATCCCACTCCGAGGACTTCTGGACCATGTTCTCCAGGTAATGGTTGGAGAAAAGGTTGCTGTTGTTGAACACGTGCTCCTTAATGGTGACCTCTGCCGCTTCATCCAATCCGCTTCCCTCGATCTGCATTAACCATCGCTTGTAAGAAAAGCTTTTGGATGAATGATCTCAAACCAGCTTTGCCTTCCCAGTCGATTTGTCCCTTTCGTATAGACTGCTATCCAGAGTCACCAGCGGCACACTTTTTATCCAGGCACAAGAGATAATCCATTATGATCGTCTGGTGGGGTTGGCTGCCGGAGCCGGTCCCTCCCCTACAATTTTTCCGCAAATGATCGCAGTCTATTAATAGGAATAATTATATTAGCACTTTCGCGAGAAAACCGAGGCGCAGCGGATAAATGCCCAGCACAAAATATACCAGAATAGAGATCACCCCCGAGGCTTACAGGGCCCTTGAAGCCGAAGCTATTCTGCAGGAGAAGACACTGAAGAAGCTAGCCTCCGAGCTGATTTTGCGGGGCATTTCCAAAGAGGCCCTCGATTTTATCAAGAAGGCAGGAGAATCCAAAAAAAATCGCCGGGCACTGGACAGCAGCGCCATGGAGAGGGCTATCGAGGAGATCGGGGCCACCGGGATGAGCTTCGATCAGTCTATTCTGGAGAACATGCACGATATCATTCAGGATGAGGGCTATTCCGAGGGAATGCTTTATGCCGTTCAGAACACCGCCTCTATGCAGAGAGATGAGCTTCACCGGGTGCTGAACATTTGCGAGCGCCACGGCCTGACCAACATTCTGGCAGCGGATATCATCCTGAACCTGAACAAGATCGAGTCCGGCACGAGATGAGAATTTGATCAAAATCGGCTCAGGGATTATGGATCTCCGCCCGCACTCTGCCCATCAACCTGTTCCTTTTTGGCCAGGCCAAGGCCGATGAACATCAATGGCGCCCCCAGTGTGACCCAGAGCCCTGCCAGCATGCTCCTAATGTAGTCGAGGGCCCAGTCGGCTGCCTCTATCTGCATCGCCTCTTTCAATCCATACCAGATCAGGACCACTCCTATCATTCCCAGAAGATAGCGGACCAGACGCCTGGATAGTGGACCGTCTGCCAAGAAGCCTCCTCTCCTCTTTAAAATAGCATAGCCAGAAGAGATACCAAGCATCATCCCTGCAGCACAGAATGCATCAACCGGGCTGACTGGATCGATGGGCTCTCCAGTTGCAGCCAGAGCATTGGCCTCCCAGGCAGAGGGCATCTGCCAGGCACCCGTGCCGGCCAGGCCCAGGAGATAAAGGGCGATGATGGCGAAAGAGGCTAGGGCGGCGAGCAGGATCTGGCCTTTCAGATTCATTCTTCCGATCTTCTCCTCCATAACTGGCATTGCCTTGATGGATGAGCCCAGAAGCACTGCACCCACGCCCCAGCCTACAAGCACATCTCCCAGGAAGTGGACCCCCAGATAGGCTCGAGAGAGACCGATTAATAAGCAGGTGCCAGCGGCCAGGAGATAGGCCCAACGCTTGTGGATGAGTTGTGCGGTCAGGCCCCAGATGGAGACGGCATTCTGGGCGTGCCCGGAGGGCATGCCAAAGGAGGGTTCAGTGCTCCAGGCCTGGACATTGGGATCGACCCAGTAAGGCCTGGGGCCGTGCAGAGCGATCTTCAGGGCAGAATTCAGCCCATGGCTCGTGACCAGCATCAGTCCCACCCTGAAGCCCCATTTTGCATCCCAGCACCAGAACAGGAAGGGCATAAAGAGGAGCATGAACTCCAGCGATCCCAATGAGGTGGCCAATCTCATTATCGGGATGGCCCAGTCCTGGCCCTGCAGGAATAGGATTATGGAGAGGTCCGTATCCATCATATTCCAAAAATATCTCTGTCCTATTGCGCCATCTCGTCCGTCTGCATCATGCCGAAGATGTTCTTCTCGCTATCCAGGCAGTAGGCCAGCCAGCCGACACCCATAATTGGCATCTTGGGGACTGCAACCCTTCCCCCTGCCCGAATAACCCGGTCGATATGCTCGTCAAGGTCAGGAACTTCTATTGTGCAGATGAATGAGTTGACCGATTGTCCCTCTGCCGGAGGAGGACCGCGGCGGAAGACGAGACCGCCGTTGATGCCAGGCTCAGCCTCACTGCCGGTCGTAACCTGCCAGTAACGATTCTCATCCTTGATCTTCACTTTTGGGATCAGCCATTCATCGATCTGCCAGCCGAAGACCTCCCGGTAGAAGCTCGCTGCTCTCTCGGGATTCTCTGCCTGTATCTCAAAATGGACTACTCGGTTCATGCGAAATGCATTATTTATGCATTATATTTAGATTAATTGGCTTGCTCCTCTTCCTGAGAGTGATCGTTCTCCGGCACTGGACAAGATGATGCCTCGACCGGCTGCTTCATGATTATGACATTCTGATATGGATACGGGATCTCAATTCCCTCTGCATCAAACCTTTTTTTTACTGCTTCCCTTATGTCGCACCCGGCATCGTATGCCATCCCCCGGCTGGGGGCGTAGAAGGTCAGGCGCAGGTTCATGGCAAAGTCTCCCAGCTCGATGAGGCGGACATTGATGCCCTTCTCCTTCAGAACATGGGGGTGGCTCTCGGCCACCTCTGTGATGATGCTTCGTGCCTTATCGATATCCGATGAGTAGCCTATTCCAAAATTAACCGGCCAAACGGTCTCCGGATTGCCGATGCTCCAGTTCACAATGAAGTCTGAGCCCATCAGCTTGTTCGGCACTATTATTCTCCTCTGGTCCCAGGTGCAGATTATCGTATGGCGCAGAGTTATATCCTCTACATAGCCATACTCGCCTTTGAAGTCGACGTAGTCGCCAATTCGCATCGGCTTGAAGATGGCCAGAAAGATCCCGGATATTATATTGGAGAGGGAGTCTTGGGCGGCAAAGCCAATGGCTAAGGTGGCCACACCAGCGCCGGCCAGCATGGCGATGGCAATTCTGTTCAGTGAGGGGATGAGGAGTATGGCCATCAAGATGCCGACGGTATATATCGCGGCAACGATCAGCCTGCGGGTCATGGCATGGGAGGTCTCGTCAAACTCCTTGCCAAGCCGGCTGGATTCCACAATTTTTGGGATCTGCTTCTCCAGCAGACCATTGACCAGCCGGGCGATTAAAATAGTTAAGATGATAATTATAGATATGGATATGATGGTCGAGATAATGTACCATACGTTCTCTGCCAGAGCGCTTCCAATATAACGTATATATATGTATTTAATTATTGATATAATATCCTCTGCAGGACCTCGTCCGGTTAATTGGGAGGAGAACTCTGGAATATCTGCAAAGGGCAAGGTCATAAACCAGATTTCGACATCTGCAATACATAAAGGTTTGTGTTATTCCATGCACCTACCCGGGCCGCTGACCAAAACCTAAAAAATGGATGGAAATCCTTTCCGGCTGTACACAGCTAATCGCATACAGCCGCTTCTGCCAGCGAGCGCAGCGGCACTACATAGGGCCGACCCATAGCGTTCATGACCATGGCCTCTATGCCGTAGACCTGGCTGATATTAACCTCATTAAGAAGGGCCTTCGGCTCTCCTGCTGCATAGACCTTGCCTTCTTTTAGCATCACCAGCTTATCTGAGAAGCGGGAGGCTAAGTTGAGGTCATGGATGGCCATCACTGCGGAGATCTTCTTCTCCTTGACCAGGCTGCTCACCGTCTCCATCACCTCTAGCTGATGGAGCATATCCAGGTTGGATGTGGGCTCGTCCAGGAGCAGGACTGCCGGTTCCTGGGCCAGAGCACGGGCGATGAGCACCTTCTGTTTCTGGCCGCCGGAGAGCTGGGAGAAGTCACGCATGGCCAGGTCTTCCAGATGCAGCCTCTCCAAGACCTCAGCCACCTTATCCAGGTCTGAGTCCTGTACCCTCCAGCCGATATGAGGCCTTCTGCCCATGAGGACGGTATCAAAGACGGTTGTTGCCAGGGGGGTGGAGCTGGACTGGGGCACATAGCCGATCTGCCTGGCTACCTCCTGCCGGCTCATTCTTTCTATCTCCTGGCCGTTCATGAGGATGCTGCCCTTGGGCTTAAGGATGCGGTCCATGCACTTTATAAGGGTGGTCTTTCCCGAGCCGTTTGGCCCCACCAGGCTCAAGATCTCTGAGCTCTTCACAATGATGTTTACTCCATCGAGTATCTTATGGCTGTTGTAGCCGAATACGAGGTTCTTGATCGTGATTTCCACCAAGGGGCTGCCTCCTTTGAATATCGGATATCTAAGACGATGCGGCGCACATCTCAGATGAAGCGCATCTAGATATTCTTCTGTGATCGATTTTGTTAATATCTATTTCCTAATTCATGCTATCTATTATGGATAAATAGCTGTTGGTGTATGGATGGAATTTCGCAAAAACATCTCATTGTAAATGGATTTCATGATAGATGATTATGGTATCATATATCATTTGTGCGCTGATCTCCGAAAATCAAGATCATGAGCTGCTAGCGTGGCAAAATTGCAGTATCAGAAAATAATATTAATTATGGAAAAAATAACATTTATTGATAATCTCTCCTTGGTGGAAAATCAGGATACCCACTTCTCAAGTTTTTAAAAAAATTAAGTTATAAATAATTAGACATCTGTCAATGATAGGGTGTGACTATTCCATAGACAGTGGTGCCTGGTGGCACATTTATGATCTTCTGCACTCCTTTCTCGAAGTAAATATCCTTCGGGTAGTTGTGCTCTCCATCGAAGATCCTGATGTTGTGGATCATTCCGCCCACCACCTTGAACTTGAAGACACCATCCAGAAGATCGCCACCTGTTCCCTCTTTGCCAATGAGAACTCCGTCCACATAGACATCATAGCCCTTCAAGGTGGTCTGGATGGTCACCGGCGTGTCTCCCGCGACAATTGCAGGCACGGCAGGCTTTGCAGCCACAGCAGCCGGGTATTGAGTGGTGCTGCTGGCAGAGGTGGTCTGCTGGGCCGTTCCGCTGTATGTCTGCATGACGCTGGTTGTGGCTCCGGGGAGCATCTGCACCGCCTGCGTAGGCTGTACGGTTTGCATGGCCTGCACTCCAGAGGCTGCAGGGTTGTTGGTGGATGGTGGCATATCAGCTGCCACTGCCGTCTGCTGGGCTGGAGGGGCCTGGCTGATCACATCGATGATGATGGCGTTGCTGGGCTGATTATTGAGCACAAAGAGGAGAATGTGCCTGCCCACCTCATCAGCCTTGAAGTTCAGGCTGTTGTATCCGGGGTAGAGGTCCAGACGCTTGCTGGTGATGTTGAGGGAGTTGCTCTGAAGGATCCAATAGTAGTCCGCCTGGCCGCCCACGGGGGCAAAGGCGATGAACTGAATGCCGGATCCTGCCGGGACGATGGCGTACTGGGACCAGTCAGCTCCTTTCTGAATCCAGAGCTCATTTCCTCTGCTGGCGGCCACTGTAGATTGGTACTGGGTATATGCGATCTCCTTACCGCTGCCGAAATATATCCGGGAAGGAACATTTTGAGTCACATCGATCTTTACCGGAGCGAAGGTCTTGACCACTGGGACAGAGCTCTCCATATAGAACTCGGAAAAGAAGGTGGTGGCGGTGCTGACATCCTGAAACTCCGGGCCAAACCAGAAACCTTCCCCACCTTCGGTGCCGAATCCGAACAGGCTCTTGACGAATTCTTCATCGAAGTCAGTCTCGGATACCTCCATGGATTGCGATATGGATACATCATATCCGGCTGCCACTCCCAACCCCATGACCAGGGCCAAGAGACATAAGCATAGGCAATTGAATCTCAACTATTGCACCTCAATGAATACTGACTGGACTTGTGTCTATTTAGCCTTAAGTCTTGTATCAGGCTCATCTGAATCTCATGGAAGAGAACAAGAGTTATTTTATCCTGTTATGAAACACCCTCTTTGCCTTTCCTTCCTGGCGGGGCAAGCCTCCCAGGGGGAAGACGTCTCCTTTGGGGGAGAATCCCAGCGCCTCTTTGAGAGCCTTTTCCACCATATAGCCGGTCACTCCCGGTTCGGCTTCGACATTGACCCGGACGCTATTGACTCCGTCCTCCTCCTCCACTATGATCTGGTAGTTGTTGCCAATGCCCGGTATTCCCAGGAGGGTTTGCTCAATCTGTTTGGGGAAGAAGTTCACCCCTTTCACAATCAGCATGTCATCCCGTCGCCCGGTTATCGGTGCTAGACGGATGTGAGTTCTGCCGCATTCGCATCTGTCCCGGGATATGACATGGGTGAGGTCAGCTGTCCGGAAACGGATCATGGGCAGCGCCTCACGGGTGAGCGAGGTGAAGACCAGCTCTCCCTCTTCTCCGTCATCCACTGGCTCTCCTGTCTTTGGATCGATGATCTCCAGGATATACTGATCCTCCCAGACGTGAATCCCGTCGTGCGCCGGGCAGTCCATGCCTAAAGTGCCAACACCTCCGGACTCAGTCATGCCGTATATGTCGAAGACGTCGATGTCCAGGCCCGAGGAGATCTTCTTTTTCATGGAGTCAGAGAAGACCTCCGCTCCGAAGATGCCTATCTCCAGGTCCGGCAGGCTCTCCTTCTCCTCGGCCAGCACCTCCATCAACCGGATGCCATAGCTCACCACTCCGGTGAAAACCCTGGTCTTCAGATCTCGAGCCAGGCGGATCTGCCGGGCGGTGTTTCCCGGACCGGCGGGGATCACGAACAGTCCTGCTGCCCGAGCGCCATGATACATGCCAAAGCCACCATTGAAAAGGCCGAAGAGGGGTGTGATCTGGGTGGGGTCCCCAGGCTTCGCCCCGGCCATACGGTAGCAGCGGGCCATGCATTCCGCCCATTGATCAAGGTCTGAGCGGGTGTAGGGCATGACTACCGGGGTGCCGGTGGAGCCGCTGGACATATGCATCTCCACGATCTGATCGCGGGGAACGCAGGCCATATTCAGGGGGTAGCTCTCCCTGAGGATGTCCTTGCCGGTGAAGGGCAGTCGGACCACGTCCTCTGCCGTCCTGATATCCTCAGGCCGGACGCCTTTCTCGTCGAATAGACGCCGGTAGATCGGATTGGATTCATAGACGTGACCGACGATGGCCCTCAGCCGCTCGGACTGAATCTGGGTGATTCTCTCTCGGGAGGCCGTCTCCATCGGTTCATTGTGAAATTTGCTCAATTCTGTCATGCTTTGCTCCTGCCAAGTGAAAATGCTCTCAAATTGAGATCTCGGAACTTCTCCCGGACGCACAGGCCGATGGCCTCCTCCCAGGATTCCAGGGGGAGGTCCAGCCCACGGGATATCGTCCCCAATAGTATGATGTTCGCTGCCCTGCTGTCGCCCAGCTCTCCTGCCAGCTTCGGGGCGTCGATATAGACCAGCCGGGGAAAAGCCCTGGCCAGCAGTTCCTCCGCATTCTCTGGGTAGCGGGCAAGACCGGAGGAGACGGTCACCGGCACAATGGCCTGGCTGCTGACTGCGGCCAGGCCGTCCGGCCGGAGAAATTCCCAGTACCGCAGGGCTTCCACCTTCTCCAGCGCCCCCAGGATATGAGCGCTCTTTTTGGAGACCAAGGGGCTCTTGACCTCTTCTCCATAACGAATCTGGGCCATCACCGAGCCTCCTCGCTGGGCCATGCCGTGCACCTCATTGGTCTTGACCTGGTAGCCCTGAATCATCGCTGCCTGGGCTAATATCTCGCTGGCCAGCAGTATCCCTTGACCGCCCACGCCGACGAGGACGATGCTCTTTGTGCCGTTCGAGTCCGGGTTGTCTGCGCTCTCCGTTCTCTCCCTGCTTTCTTTGTTCATCATTCCCTCTGTCCTCTCCGCCACCCTCTCGATCATACTCCCTCCCGGCTGACAATCGCCCCGGCAGGGCAGATCTGTTCGCACAGGCCACAGCCCGCACAGAGGGTCTGATTGATCTTCATCACCCCATCCACTCCCTCTATCGCCGGGCAGCCCAAAGAGAGGCACAGCTCGCAAGCCCGGCACTCCTCCGCCAGGATGGTTCTCATCGCCCCCACCCGTCTCCTCTCCCGCAGGGGGCAGGGAGCGCGGGATACAATAAGAGAGGGCTCAAGAGCCGCCAGCTCCTCTTTGATCGCCTCTCTGGCGTCATCCAGCTGGTAGGGATCTATCGACCTGACCCGATTGATCCCGCAGGCCCGGCCGATATCCTCGATGGAGACGGCGACTGTGGGCTCGCCGCTAATGGTCCTGCCGGTGCCCGGATGGTCCTGGTGGCCGGTCATGGCAGTGGTGCGGTTGTCCAGCACAATTATTGTGGAGTGGCCCTTATTGTAGACAATATCCAAGAGCCCCGTGATCCCGGAATGAAAGAAGGTGGAGTCTCCAACCACGCCCACCACCTTTCTCTTCTCCCCTGCTTTCTCCATGCCGTGAGCCATGGAGACTCCCGCTCCCATGCAGAGGATGCTGTCCATCCGGTCCAGGGGCGGAAAAGCGCCCAGGCTGTAGCATCCGATGTCCCCGGTGACCACCACATCCTCCCTGGAGAGGGCATAAAAGACCCCTCGGTGAGGGCAACCGGGGCAGAGCACCGGCGGGCGGGGAGGAAGGAGCTCTCTATATGGATCCTCTTCCTTTCGGGTGGCCTCTCCTCCATCCATCAGCCTTCTGGACTGGAGCAGTCGGTCTACGGACAGCTCCATGATCCCCGGCACGAAATCTCTCCCCTGGCAGGATATCCCCAGGGCTTTTACGTGCTCTTCTATGAATGGATCCAATTCCTCAACCACCAGCAGCCGGTCCACACCCTGGGCAAACTCCCGGATCAATGCGTCTGGGAAGGGATAAGAGAATCCCAGCTTCAGAACCGAGGCCTCCGGCCAGACCTCGCGGGCATACTGGTAGGCGATGGAGGAGGTGATGATTCCCAGGCCTTTTGACCGCCACTCAATGCGGTTTGCTGGCGACTTTTCAGAGAGCGCCTGCAGCCCTTTCAGCCTCTCTTCCACTCTCTGGCGCATGGGCCGGCCCCAGACCGGTATGGGAACGAACCGGGGCGGGTTCTTGACAAAGCCGATCTCCTTCTTCGCCTGCTCCCGTTCTCCCAGCTCGACCAGGCTGCGAGAGTGGCTGACCCTGGTGGTGGTGCGCAGGATGGCCGGGGTCTTGAACTGCTCGGATACAGAGAGGGCGAGCATGAGGAGATCCTTGGCCTCCTGGCTGTCCGCCGGCTCAAAAAGGGGGACCCGGGCAAAGCGGGCATAGTTTCTGGTGTCCTGCTCGTTTTGGGAGGAGTGCATCCCCGGGTCGTCTGCCACGCAGGCCACAAACCCGCCCTCCACGCTGATGTAGCTCAATGTCATGAGGGGGTCAGCAGCCACATTCAGCCCCACATGCTTCATGGTCACAATGGAGCGCGCCCCGGCCAGGGATGCTCCGGCTGCGACCTCAAAGGCCACCTTCTCATTGGGCGACCACTCGCAGTAAACCTCCGGACTGTACCGGGCCAGGTTCTCCAGGATCTCGGTGGAGGGAGTCCCGGGGTAGCCCGTGCCGATGGTTACACCGGCCTCGTAGGCCCCACGGGCTATGGCCTCATTGCCGGAGAGCAATCTTCTCAAATCCTTTTCACCTTCGCCTGAAATTACTCGTTATAAGATGTTTCGCTGGTTTATATTGATCTTTTATGTGCATTCTTATACATCAGAGTATGATCAGTCCCTGAGGACGAGGGAATATAATCCTTGTGGTTTATGGGCCCAGCGGGAGTCTTTTCGAGAAGCTTGGCGATTCGCTTGCATCTACTGACCGCATCGAAGGTGTTGGGCTGTTTGAAGGCTTTACTTGAGCGGCAGTCCAGGATCGATGCCGAAGATCGAGAGGGCCATGAAACCAGCACGATGCCTTAGGAGTTAGATCTACTCAGCCTAATAGGCATTCAACGAGGAGATGGTGATGGATTTCTGCAGGCTGTGTCACTGGCTGCATCAGTTTATAGAGTGGTTCTAGAAGATGGTGAGGATGAAGGAGGGCAAACGGTATAAATGTTAAGCGGTTTGATAAAAACGATACTAAAAAAGCTCAAGAGGGGTTGCAGTGCAGGGAAACCACAATGGTATCGAAAAGCGTCTCTGGATTGCGGCGGACGAACTGCGTGCCGACTCCAAATTGATGGCTTCAGAGTACTCTCTGCCGGTTCTCGGCTTGATCTTTCTCAAGTATGCCGATTTCAAGTTCCGCCAGGTGGTGCAGGAGCTTAAGGGAAAATGGTGCGATTGGTGGCCCATTGGCAAGCTGTGCTATCAGGGCAAAGGCGTTCTTTACCTTCTCGAAAGGGCCCGCTTTTCCAACCTTATCCGGCAAGATATGGCTACTCCATTGAATTATTTTTATTATTTTAACTTGCCTCAAGGGAGAGAGCAAGGTAAGAGCCGATCCAGCGGAGCGGCTATTACAGCTGTAACAGGCATCTTCATCACACTTGGAAACTTTTCCTCGGATGGCTTTCAGGCTTTCTGAAACTCATCCCTGAAATTATGAATGCAAAAAGACAATGACATACCCAGAAGGAAATAATGAAAGCTCCGAGTTGGTCCCCCCGTTTCACCCTCACCCCCGCCATCGCCCGCGGCCTGATGCAGATCGAGGCAGCCCGTGCCTTAGTGGAGCATACGCCCTTGCCGCCCGCCGCCGAGGCCGAGCTTCGGGCGCATGCTCGCGTGCGGGCGGTGCACTACTCCACTTTCATTGAAGGCAACCGCCTCACCATGTCCCAGGCAAAAGCGGCAATCGCCGACGCCAATCTGCAAATCGCTGGCCGGGAAAGGGATGTCTCCGAGGTGAGAAATTACTGGAACGCTCTCCTCCGGGTCGAGGATTGGGCACAGAAGAAAAAGCCGCTCACTGAGGAGCTGATCAAGAGGCTTCATGCTCTGGTCGAGGTCGGCCCCCGTGCGAAGCCTACGCCCTACCGGGAAGGCCAGAATGCTATCAAGAACAGCTCCACAGGCGCTTTGATCTACCTGCCCCCGGAGGCAGAGGATGTCCCCTCCCTCATGGCCTCCCTGGTAGCTTGGGCAGCCGAAGCTGAGAGGTCCGGGCTGCCTGCTCCCCTCATAGCCGGCCTGGTCCACTACCAGTTTGTCACCATTCACCCCTACTACGACGGCAACGGCAGAACCGCCCGCCTGCTGGCCACATTCATCCTGCACAAAGGCGGCTACGGCCTGAACGGCTTCTTCTCACTGGAAGAGCACCACGCCCGAGATCTGCCCGGCTACTATCAAGCCCTGACTACTCATCCTCACCACAACTACTACTTCGGCAGAAGCGAGGCCGATCTGACGCCCTGGCTGGAATACTTCATCTCCACTCTGGCAGCAGTCTTTGAGGCCGTCCGGCTCACTGCCCAAAAGTGCGCCTTTGAAGGGCGGCAGGCAGAGCCGGAGGAGCTGCGTCGCCTGGATCATCGGGAAAGGGTGGTGCTCGGCCTCTTTGCGTCAAAGGAAACCGTCACCGCTCCTCAGGTGGCAGCAGAGCTTGGTCTCTCCGAGCGCATGGCCAGGAACCTTCTAACGGATTGGGTTAGAGATGGCTGGCTGGAAGTAGCCGATCCCTCCCGTCGTGCTCGATCCTATAGTTTATCGGCAAAATATCGGCAATACATCGGCAGCTTATCGGCAATAGTTCGGGAAGAAGAGAACAACGAACAGTGAGGACAGCAATTATTTCGAATACTGCATAATCGAGCAGCTCCGCCATCGAGCTCTTTGCTGCCCCTGGCTGGGCCTATGAAATGCTTTCATGAGCGCTTCGGCCCGGTGGGGTCAACGGCCGGGATAATGACAAAAGCTCTATGCTCCTGCCCAGCCTCTCTCCGCCGGACTTCCCCTCAGTTTATCCTCGCTATCGCCGCCACCTCATCACCCGGCTTGACATTCATGATCCGCACCCCCTGAGTGGAGCGGCCCTGCACCCGGATGTCGCTTGCCGGTATCCTGATAATCACCCCGTCCCGGGTGGTGACCAATAATTCGTCCTCCTCGGAGACAGTGGTGGTGCAGCAGACATACCCCTTGCGGGCATCGATGTTCTTGACTCCCTTGCCCCCCCGCCTCTGCTGGGGATACTCCTCGAGCTCAGTCCTCTTGCCATAGCCCTGATTGGTGACGGTGAGCAGAGTTGAGCCTGAGCCGGGCTCAATCACATCCATGCTGATCAGCTCGTCGCCCATGTTCAGGCTGATCGCTTTGACCCCCATGGTCCCCCGGTTGGAGGCACGCACATCCCCCTCTTTGAAGCGGATGGCCTTTCCGAATTTGGTGGCCACCAAGAGCTCCTTTTCTCCATTGGTGAGCTTGGCCGAGACCAGGCTATCCCCCTTCAGGTTCACCGCCTTTATCCCTCCCTTGCGGGGATTGGAGAAGGCCTGCAGAGGCATCTTCACAATATTGCCGCTCCTGGTTACCAGCACGATGTATCCCGCCTGGAAGCTTTTCACCGGGATGGCTCCGGCGATCCTCTCATCCGGCTCCAGCTGGAGCAGGTTCACTATGGACTTGCCCCGGGCTGCCCTTCCCAGAGCGGGAACCTCATAAACCTTTAGCCAGTGGGCTTTGCCCTTGTCGGTGAAGAAGAGCAGATAGTCCTTGGTGGAGGCGGTGGAGACATCGGTCACAAACTCCTCTGTCTTGGTCTCGGCTCCTATAACCCCCCGCCCGCCCCTTCTTTGCATGCGGTACGTATTGACGGGCTGGCGCTTGATGTACCCGGAGCTGGTGATGGTCACTGCCACCTCCTCCTCCTGAATGAGGTCCTCATTAGTGACCTCACCATCGGCCTCGATGATCTGGGTGCGCCGCTCGTCGCCGTACTTGCTGATCAGCTCCGTCAGTTCGTCCTTGATGATGCTCAGGATCTCCAGATTGCTGGAGAGGATCTGTCTCAGGTGGGCGATGAGCTTCTCCAGCTCTGCTGCCTCGGAGACTATCTTCTCCTGCTCCAGGCCCGTAAGCCTCTGCAGCCTCATGTCTAAAATGGCCTTCGCCTGCTCCTCGGAGAGGAGAAATGCCTCTATCAGACCATCCCTGGCCTCCGCTGGTGTGGGGGCGGCCTTGATGATCCTTATCACCTCATCGATGTTCTTCAGGGCGATGAGCAGGCCCGCCAGGATATGGGCCCTCTTCTCCGCTGCATCCAGCTCGAAGCGGGTGCGCCTCTCAACCACTATGGAGCGGTAGTAGATGTACTGCTCCAGGGTCTCCTTTAAAGAGAGGATCCTGGGCATCCCGTCCACCAGGACCATGTTGTTGATCCCGTAGCTGGTCTGCAAAGCGGTGTGTTTATGCAGCTGGTTTAAGACCACATTGGCGTTGAATCCGGTCTTGATATCCACTACCATGCGGATGCCTTCTTTGTCTGACTCATCCCGCAGATCGGATATGCCCTCCAGGCGTCCCCCTTTGACCATCTCCGCCATATCCTCGATCAGCTTGGCCTTGTTCACCTGGTAGGGAAGCTCGGAAAAGATGATCCTGGTGCTCTTTGCTCCCTCCTCGATCTCCGACTTGGCCTGCATGATTATGCTTCCCTTGCCGGTCAGATAAGCGGACTCGATTCCCGCCCGGCCCACGATATATCCACCAGTGGGAAAATCCGGGCCCGGCAAATAATGCATCAGCTCGCCTACTGTTGCCTGGGGATTGTCTATCAGATGGATGATCGCCCCTGCCAGCTCATTCAGATTATGGGGTGGGATGTTGGTCGCCATGCCCACGGCGATTCCAGTCGAGCCGTTTAAGAGCAGGTTGGGAAGCTTTCCCGGAAGGACTGTTGGCTCCTTGAGCGAGCCGTCATAGTTGGGCACAAAGTCCACGGTATTCTTCTCGATGTCTGCCAGCATCTCCTCGGCGATTTTAGAGAGCCGGACCTCGGTGTAACGCATGGCGGCAGCCGGATCTCCGTCGATGGAGCCGAAGTTGCCCTGGCCATCGATCAGAGGATAACGCATGGAGAAGGTCTGGGCCATTCTGACCATGGTCTCATATATGGCCGCATCACCGTGAGGATGGTACTTGCCCATCACATCGCCCACCACGCGGGCGGACTTCTTGTAGGGCTGATCGTGGGTCATGCCCTGCTCATACATGGCATAGAGAATGCGGCGGTGAACGGGCTTCAATCCGTCTCGGACATCGGGCAGAGCCCTCCCTACGATCACGCTCATGGCATAATCGATGTAAGAGGACTTCATCTCCTCGGTGATGTTAACCTGTACTTCTGTCACGATCCACCTCAGATATCAAGATTCTTCACATACTTGGCATGCTTCTCTATGAACTCCCGGCGCGGCTCCACCTGGTCGCCCATGAGGATAGTGAAGATCCTGTCCGCCTCCACTGCATCCTCCAGGGTGACCCGAAGCATGATCCTCCCCTCTGGATCCATGGTAGTCTCCCAGAGCTGCTCGGGGTTCATCTCACCCAGGCCCTTGTACCTCTGAATGACCGGTTTGTTCATGCCTGCTACCAGCTCGTTAAGCTGCTCATCGCTATAGGCGTAATTGGCCTGCTTTCCCTTCTTGACCTGATAGAGGGGGGGCTGGGCGATGAACACATAGCCGGCATCGATCAGGGGCCTCATATAGCGGTAGAAGAAGGTGAGCAGAAGGGTGCGGATGTGCGAGCCATCCACATCTGCATCGGTCATTATCACCACCTTATGATACCTCGCTTTACTGATATCGAAGTCATCTCCCACGCCCGTGCCGAAGGCCACGATCATATTGCGAATCTCGGCGTTCTTCAGGATCTTGTCCAGCCTCGCCCTCTCCACATTGAGGATCTTGCCCCGCAGGGGCAGTATGGCCTGAAAATGCCTGTTCCTTCCCTGTTTCGCACTCCCCCCAGCACTCTCGCCCTCGACGATATAGATCTCGCATTTCGTAGGATCATTGTCAGAGCAGTCGGCCAGCTTTCCGGGCAGTCCGCCGGAGCTAAGGGCGTTCTTGCGCCGGGTCAGCTCCTTGGCCTTCCGGGCCGCTTCCCGGGCGCGCATGGCTTCTGCAGCCTTCTCCACAATGGTCGTCGCAACAAGAGGGTTCTCCTCGAAGTACTCCCCCAGGCCCTCTGCTACCATCGACTCCACAATTCCCCGGATGGAGCTGTTTCCCAATCGGGTCTTGGTCTGGCCCTCGAACTGGGGGTCAGGCAGCTTTACGCTTATGACTGCCACCAGCCCCTCTCTCAGGTCCTCGCCCCCCAGCTTCATCTCGTTCTTGAATAGCTTGTTATTCCGGGCATAATCATTGACTGTGCGGGTTAAGGCGGCGCGGAAGCCCATGAGGTGAGTTCCTCCCTCGCGGGTGTTGATGTTATTGGCATAGGAGAATATGTTCTCTGCATAGGAGTTGTTGTACTGCAGGGCCACCTCCACCTGGGTCCCATTCTTGCTGCGCGAGAAGTAGACCGGCTGCTCGTGCAACACCTCCTTATTCTTATTGAGGTACTCCACGAAGGAGATGATGCCTCCCGCGTACTGGAAGATGTTCTCTTTATCAGATCTATCGTCTTTTATGGTTATCTTAAGGCCGCGATTCAGAAAGGCCAGCTCCCTCAAACGGGAGGAGAGGGTGTCGAAGGAAAACTCGGTCTCCTCGAATATGCTGGTATCAGGCTTGAAGGTGATGGTGGTTCCGGTATGATCCGAGCTGCCCCGTTCCTCCAGATCCGAGACCACCTTGCCCTTTTCGAAGCGCTGCCAGTAGATCCTTCCGTTCCTGCGGACCTGCACCTCCATCCACTCGGAGAGGGCATTAACCACGGAGACGCCCACCCCATGCAGTCCGCCGGAGACGCCATAAGACTCGTGGTCGAACTTGCCGCCGGCATGCAACACCGTTAAGACGATCTCCAGAGCCGGCCGGTTAAACTGGGGATGGTTATCAACCGGGATGCCCCGGCCGTCATCCCGAATGGAGACGCTCCCTCCGGGATTGATTGTCACATCGATCTCGCTGCAGAATCCTCCCAGGGCCTCGTCCACGCTGTTGTCCACTACCTCGTAGACCAGATGGTGTAGCCCCAGGGAGTCTGTGCTGCCTATGTACATCGAGGGCCGGCGCCTGACCGCCTCAAGGCCCTCGAGAACCTGGATATGGCTTGCATCATAGCCTGTAGCTTCGCTCAAAATCAACTAAGCCTCCTTAATAATTAGGACTGTATCACACTCATTTGAGCAGATATAAGCTTTTCCCTGAAAAAATTCGCAAATTGGGAAAATACATTGATACAAAATGATGCCTTCGCAGGGGGAGTCTCATCTCATCTCAGAACTGAGAAGGAGCTATTTGACAAGCGCATACGAAAGAATGAGCTGATCGTAAAAAACTTGAAAATGAGAAGCCAAGGTCCGGATTCGAACCGGAGTGGTAATGCTCTGCAGGCATTTGCGTAGCCGCTCCGCCACCTTGGCATTAGGAAGGTCTCTCTCAAGAGTGCTGCTGATACCACCACCTTTATCGATGTGGGCTCACTCTGAGCAGAGATCCTGCTGCAACCTCTCCCCTTATAAAGATTGCCTTCGAAGGCCGATCCTCACACCTGGATACTATTCTTTCACACCGGGCACTTCTTCCATCGATTATGATCTCACGGCAAGTCTCGGAATGGGAGACTTCTTCGTCGCGCATCTCTTATACCCTCTGGGTGCGGTCAAGTGCCGGGTTGTGGGTGATGGTGCAGATCTTGCATACTATTTTTCGATGATCTTCCATGTCCAGGGTGGATACAGTTGATTTTGAGACGATATTCCGAATGAAGCGAGCAGGTTGTGTCGAGCTTGCCTTTGGCGTGGAGAGTGGAAGCCAGGCCATCTTAGACCTATTGAGGAATGGAATTACTCCGGAGCAGATAATCAGGACTTTTAAACAGGCGGATGAAATTGGATTAGTCTCAGATATGCTTCTGATTGTGGGAATTCCTGGAGAGAACCAGGAGGATATAGATATGACCAAGAGATTGATTGCAGAGTCCAAGCCCGAAATGGGTGAATATCGCTTATTCCACTCCCATTCCCGGAACAGAGATTTATAGAGGGTGTGTTTGAGGCGGGGCTTAGGGAGAGGATGAAAGAGTAAATGGACTTTTATTTAGAGAAATTCAAGGGCAGGATTGATCCGAGGTTGAGCATATATGATGGCTCTATGATGGAGGATTAGAGTTTGGTTTCCCAGTTCGTTATTTCATTTTATCTTGGCATGTTTCCTCATCGGCGATTGCTTCAGACGGAAACAAATATATACGTTGATGATCGTACTATTATCTGTGCAAAGGTCATATTTCCTATCCCTCCTATTTGAATGACTTTTGCCCCCCTCCTAATTATCTCTCCAATTGAGGTTCGATGAGCATCTCGACGTGCAGCCGAAAGGCTTAAGTCGTCGAATGCCGTATTAGTATGCAGGCAAAAGTCGACGGCCATCAATCCCTCCCGTACGGTGACTTTTGCCCCTCCCTCCTTTTCACAGAATCGGAAGCTCACGTTGATCGTCTACACCCAAAAGGTTTATATCGTCTTACGTCGAACCCCAAGGATGGCAAAAGTCAATCACCAATCCCTCCTACACTGACTTTTGCTGTCCCTCTTCTTCCCTCTAAGGAGGGCCGTTTTCCCTCTTCGTCTGGCCAATTGCCGCCATCCTCTCGCCTAATTTAAATATCGTATGCACTATAGCCCTCTTTTTATGCCAGATCCAAAGGAGAAGATCGAAGATCTGATCAGAGCTTTGGAGGAGCTGAGGCTGCATGTGGCCAGGAAGGATCTTGCCGTCGGCAATCAGCGGATCAACTCTCAGCTCTACTTCTCTATTGCCAACGCCTGCCTGAGAAACCGTGCCCTTCTCCTCTACGGTGGAATGGGTGCGAACAAGACCACACTGGTCAATCTGCTCGGGTCCTCATTCTTATCCCTCTCCTTCAGCGAGGTGGAAGACCAGATGGTGACCGGCTATCCGGAGCAGACGGAGGAGAAGATGGTGGGCTTTCTGGATCCCAGACAGTGGATGAGAGAGGCAGAAGAGCCCTGCACAGTGCTCTGGACCCCTTGGTCCAGGTCCCGCTGGAAGCTGATCAATGAGGTCAACCGCTTTCCTGGTGGCAAGCAGAACCTGTTCTTGGAGATACTGCAGAAGAGGAAGATCAGCTATGCTGGGCAGGTGTACGAGCCAGGAGATACCTGTTACTATCTGACCATGAACCCGGAGTTCTCCGCCACCTATCCCCTGGACGAGGCCCTGCTGGACCGCATATCCGTTTGTGTGCCCGCTTTTCAGCCCAACTTCCTGGCAGGGCTGGCCCTCTCTGAAAGGGAGAGGGATGTCGGGGAGCTGGCAGAGGAGCTGCCCCGCTTCACTCTCCAGGAGTTCGATTCCCTGCCTGGTCTGGTGGCTCAAAAGGAGCTCGAGCCTCAGGTGGAGCTGGCAGTGCTCTGCCTGGTGAGGGACTTCACCCTCTGCGAGAGGGCGCCGTCATATGACAAGACCCAGCTATCCTCTGCCCGTCCATCGCGAGGCCTGTGTGCAGGCTGCCATTACAGCGGCAATCCAGAGGCCATCTGCTGGCAGGCGGACGAGGGGCTGTCAGATCGGGTGCGCCAGGATCTGAGATCCTTTTCCCGGGCTCTTGCCTATCTCTTGGATCGTGAGGCCGACCTGGAGGTCTTAAAGGCGGTGGCTCCCTATGTTATCTGGCACCGGATAAATCCCATCCGTTCCATTATCGATCGGCCTCCCTATTATGGAGCGAGAAAGCTGGCTTTTGTGGCAGAGCTGGTAGAAAAAAGCATCAACCGCACCATGAACGAGCGGGCGGATATGAACATCATCTTCTCCCGAGCGGTGGATGGGGAGACATCCGTCTGGAGGGCGATGGAAGAGCTGTCGATCTTTGACGATCCCATCGCCCGGCTGGACTTCATACCCTCCCTGGAGCAGATGAGATGAAGCTGGGCAGATTCATGGATGATGCCTACCGCGGCCTGAACAAGGGACGCAGTCTAAGGAGCGAGAAAGGGGACCCCATCTTCAGCCTGGATGACCTGGGAGAGAGGTTAGGGACCAGGCCCAGCCGGATGGAGGTGGAAGAGCTTCTGCCCCAGGATCCTGGGACCCTGAAAAGGCTGGTTGAATCCGACCCGGGCAATAGATATCAGGTCATCTGGGGGCATCTCTCCAGCATTGCCGCAGAGAGGAGTCAGCAGCCCCTGCACCTTCCGGCTGGGAACTATGCCGGTCTGGAGCTATCCCGGGGCACCATCATCCTGGAGATGGGAGGTGATCATGTGGGCGAGAGGATGAAAGGGGGGAGGATCTATCTTCGCCAAGCGGCAGGCGACTATCTGGGCCAGGAGATGACCGGCGGGGGGATAGTATCTAGAGGTGCTGGGAACTATGCCTTCCGCAGGATGAGCGGTGGTTTGGGAGTGATCAAAGGTGACTGCGGCAACTTCCTGGGACTGGGCTGCTCCGGGGGAAAGGTGGTCTGCCAGGGCAGCTGTGGTGAGAGAGCCGGCTGGCTGATGAGCTCGGGAAGCCTGCGCATTCACGGTGATGCGGGCGACTATCTGGGGCTCTTGATGAAAGGAGGTCGGATCACCGTTTTTGGCCGGGTAGGAAGGAGAGCGGGCTGGCGGATGAAGGGCGGCACGATCAGAGGAAAGGCTTTTGGCCCCGAGGCGGCGGATGGAGTCTTTGGGCTGGATTGAGGTCTGGCGGAGGTCTCGGGAAAGCTGGCACTGGCCTCTTCTTCCCCCTCCCGTTCTGGGCGAAAAAGGCAGGTCGGGCAGTTTTGCCTTCTCGAACTATCAGATCACCTTGGATCAAAAGGCTCTGCAGCTTGGACCGTTGTATCTGGAGAACCTCTTCCATCATCTCATCGTTCAATACATCTTCTGCCCCCGATCACTGGAGAACGCGGGTATCCTCGCTCTGGCCGCGCTCAAGGGGTTGGGTCATCCTTCAGGATCCAATTCAACATACGTTTCGGCATATGGCTTGACACCAGGTATGGCATCGCATATCGAGTCTGCCCGCAGGATGGTGAATATATTCTCAGATATTGTATCGGACTCCTTTCGCCTGGAGAGGAGCGAGCGAGATGAAGAGTTGGTGCTGATGGGCTGGAGGAGGCTGGGGGAACTGGATGGCCGGCCCCTTAATCCTTTAGACCGAGTGGTTCTGGGCTTCTTAAGGGAGTTTTGGGGAGCTTCTCTTCCCTCCTGTCCCCGTCCGGAGGTCGAACATCTCCTGCGGATCTTCTCAGCTGGTATCAGGGACAAGAGCCTCTGGCCCAGGCAGTGCCAGGAGATGGCCCGCATCCTGGGTGCCCTGGAGCCAGGCATCCTGGGTCAGGGACCGGTCCGGGCGCAGGAGATATTGAACGGCAGCGCAGACGCCGTGCCCCTGCTCTGTGCCGCGGAACTTGATGCGGGTGAGTATGAAGAGGCCCTGGCGGTGCTGGGGCAGAAGGGAGATCTAAAACGCTGGTATCGAGACCAGAGCTACTTCATTGAGATAAGAGAGGTTCCCAGGGCTCGCTCGGAGGTCACTCCCTCGGGCTTTGCCAAATGGAGGTTGACCGATCCCTGCTATGATCTGGATGTATCCTACTCCCTGAGCCTGAGCCCATATCTCATTCCTGGGGTCTCGACCTACAAGAGGGATCATGAGGCGAGTCCCATGATGCCGGAAAGAGCGGGGGTACCCGATCTGCTCGTAGTCCTGGACAGCAGCCGCTCCATGGAGGGGCCGCGTAAGGGCACCAAGACCCATAAGGCGACCCTGGCCGCCTTCAAGGCCTGCCAGTTCGCTCATTCCATGGGGGCGGAGTTGGCGGCGATAAGCTTCAGCGAGAATTATCGGCTCGCCAGCTGGACGCGGGACCTTAACGCAGTTGAGGATGTCTTGGTCGAGTTCTTAGCCACCCGCACCCATATACCTGGAAAGAGGATACTGGAGCTGGCTCAAGGTCGGCCGGGCTGCCTTATCCTCTGCATCACAGACACCCATATTCAAAATCTCTACCAGGAGTGGGAGGACATCAAGAGGGCCTCGGAGGTGGGAAGGTTCGTCCTCTTCTCTATCGACCCGGACTATAGGGATCGGCATGTGGAGGAGTCCCTCTCCAGTCTTGGCCAGATCTACTACATCCGGCAGCTTGATGATCTCATATCCTTAGTAGTGGAGGTTTCGGAGAGAGCCTACGGCGGGGAAAGTTTTATCTTCTCCTAATAGACTGGGATTCTGGCATGCCGGGATAGGGTAGTGGCTATCCTGAGGGACTGTGGATCCCTCGAGCTGGGTTCGAATCCCGGTCCCGGCCCCTTATTACTGGTAGATCAAATGGTAATGGGCTTTTTATGCTCTGGCTATTCCTTTAACTGAGCCCGGATTCAGATTATGTGAGATTCAGGATATGCAATAATCCTCATCCAGCAGCACACCGCATTGAACAGTCTAAAAAAATGAATTAGATATGGATATAAGTGTATAAAACAAATTATTTCAAAAATTTTGGAGTAACAAAGCGCTGAAGTTTTGAGGTGATCGTGAAATGAAAATCAGATCGCATTGGAGTCTATGGGTTTTACTCCTATCGGGGATTTTGGCACTGTCTCTTATCCAGAATGCCACTGCCTATTCGTACGTTTATGTTGTGAACTCCTATGTCCATGGATCTAATCCTGACTGGTCCACCGTGGCTAAAATCGATGGTGAGGATCTCTCTCTTATCGAGACGGTTGAGGTCGGGGATAATGCTCATTCCATTGCCATGGTTCAAAGCCCCAACAGGTTGTGGGTCACCTGTCCGGATTCAGATCATATAGCGGTGATAAATCCCTCGACGATGGAATTGATTGACAACATCGAGATCGAAGGTAAACAACCCACAGGAATAGCCGTTTCCCCTTATGACAGCCGAGTCTATGTGACCTTTTCTGAGACCGGAGAGGTAGGCATTTTTCATCCACAGGAGATGGAATTGATATCTTCCATCCATGTGGGGGGCAATCCCAGCAGCATCACCTTTACTCCCAGTGGAGCTAAAGCTTATGCGGTCGACTACCAGGAGCCGGCTGTATATGTGATTGATGCAGTGAGGAATGCTTTAATTACCACCCTGAATTTCCCTGGACACGCTATTCAGGATGCAATAGCCAGTCCGGATGGGAGCACAATTTATCTGGCTAATATGGACCAAAATAAAATAGAAGTTATAAGGACCCGCGATGACTTTATCCTGGCTCCAATGGAGACATCCTTGCATCCCAGAGGCATTGCCATATCACCAGATGGTCAATATCTGTTTCTGGGGCATTATACCGCTACAGATGCATATGTGGACATGATCCGTCTCTCAGACGGCCAGGTGGTTTCCACGGCTTCCATACCATCCAATCCGAGGTGCATCAAAGTGAGTTCCGACGGCCAGAGGATATTTGTGACGGAGCACAACGAGGATGCCCTGTATCTATATGATGTATCCGGAGAAACCTTGAGCCCCGCAGGCCATGTCGATTTGAACTCCGTTAGTGGCCAGCAAGCCTCACCAGTAGGCCTGGTGATTCAAGAGGTGGCCCTTATTCCATCTGGGAAGATGATCATCCAAAGACCTCCTCGGCCTCAAGATCTCCTTCCAAACGAGCCGATACGATTAATTGATACCCTGCCCATTAAATTCGAACGATACAAATATACCATGCCTCTAAAGACTCCACCTACTTAACCCTTGATGATGGAGAGACTCAAAAACGCCTTCTTGATGGTTCCATCAAGAGTGGATACCTTGGGGCTTCGTCCCCAAGGGATCTTTGCAGCCAAGAATCTATTTGATATCCGGAGAATACTGTACCTTTCTGGAGACCTTCCAGAGGTTGAAGGAGTCTAGGGAGTTGTCCACTGTGCACTGATAGACCCTGACAAAGCGATCAGAGTACGGCCTGGACAGCTCCTCATAAATGGCCTCATCAGAAAAGTCCACTCCCTGAGTGGCGGCGTCAAAGCGGGTGGCGGCGAAGAGCAGCATGGGGATATTGGCCCAGCAGATGGCAGCGTAGCACATGGGACAGGGCTCTGCGCTGCTGTAGATGACGCAGTGGGACAGATCGCCCGGCTGGGCGAGCTTTGACTCATCCTTTCTGATGCTTCCCAGGTCAAAGACCCCGAGACTTGCGCAGGCGCTTCGAATGGCCATGATCTCCGCATGGGCGGTGGGGTCCAGTGCCGATGTAACCTGGTTATGATTGATCCAGTACCTCAGGATCTGATCGGTACAGTTATCGATCTGCAGTATCAGCGCCGCAAAAGGACCGCCCTTCTCTTCCACCGACTCCCGAGCGGCCAGGCAGGCCAGTTGCATCCAGCGGTCGCCCTCTACCTCGATACCAGAGTAGATGCCGTTCACTTTGATATTAGCGGTCTGGACGGGATAGTACTTGCAGTCCTCTTGATCTTCCAGGGTGCATTTGGGGGCATATCCGCTCCAGGGCTGATGATAATCAACTCTGCCAGAGACGAGCGGAACGGGCTTGAATTCATATTCCTGGCCTTCTACCTCTGTGGGAGTGGAGAGATGGGCAGGGGCAACGGCGCCGCTCACCGAGCGCTGGTAGCCATATAGCAGCCTCTGGAATCTGGCCTTCCCCTCCTCCTCAACTGGCCGTCCTGACATATCTCCTCATATAAATTGTGGGCATTACAGCTGGCTAGTTTTCCTCTATTTTTAGCTTGCCGGCTTGGGGCCGTCTGCCTATTTGCATACCTGTATCTCGAAGGTGATGCTCTCTCCGGGTCCTGGCCTCATCCTGATCTGCTTCCACTTGTATAGATACGGCCCCAGGTCCCGCGAGAAGGCTTCCAGCCACATCCGTCGCTCATGCTCGCTCCAATCCTCTGCGCTCTTGTCCAGGTATTGTGCTTTTTCCAGAGCCAGATCTTCTATCATCTTCCGGCTCACGATGACCTGAACTGCACATCCATCGCCGTTCTCGTCCTCGACCACCATCATCTTGAAGCTTCCGACCTCCATCGACGATTCAGGAGCAAGCCTTCCCGCCCTTGCCTTCAGCGCCCCCTGAGCAATCGCCAGGAAGATCTCCTCCCTGGCGGCCAGTTGCACTGCCCTCATTCTCATCTCCAGCATGTCTCTTCCCCGAAAATGCCACTCGATATCGTAATGGAGCATTGTGAATGAGAACGGATAAATAATGATAGGTCACGATGAATCCATCCGGAGGAAGATATGGGCTGCTTTGAGAGCTATATGGAGTTTCGCGAAGAGTTAGAAAAGATCAAAATCAATCAGAAGAACCGCCCAGATCCGCTAAAAGGCAAAAAAGGTGCATCCGGAGACCTACCTCTCCGGAGGGAGATTGCCCCTGAATTTGATTAAACGATCTGGAAAATCCTGCCAATCTTGGGTCCAATCCTGATTCCCATCATTGCCCAGATCCTTTGATGGCCTTCTGTTCATATCGGTCACATTTACCCAGAGATGCAAATCCCTATAGGGGGCAGTGAAATTTCCCTCTTTGTATAGGAGGAACTGCAGCTTCTGCCGGTCTCCTGTTTCATCCAGGACGTAGGTTAAGGGCTGCTCCCAGGTATCGTTGTGCTGCAGGCTGAGGTTCATGCTCATTATGGGGATGATAAGAGCCGATCGGTCGTGTTCAAATGTGCTCAATGCAATGGCGGTATCATTCAGCTGAATATCAACTGCGGGGGTATTGTTCAGCAGAATCTCCATAGTGTAGTTGGTGAGCCTGTACTCATGGTTGACCACCCCTACGATAACTGTGCTGTTGTTTCCTGCTCTGACCTCTGTCGGATAGTCATAGGCCTTCCCTCCTGGGCCCAGGATATAGAACTCCGTGAACTTCTCTCCCTCCTTGGGAGTGACCACCACATAAACAAGGGCGACGATGGAAGCGATTATGGATAGTATCAGAATTATGGTTAAGGCCTTGTCCACCCAACCCCTCTCTCCCTCTGCTCGGATCTCATCTTTCAATGAGCCTATCCACTGGCGAAGATTAAGGGAGAACCTCTCCTCTGGAGAAAGAGAGATCCGCCGCCAGTAGGCAACTGCAGCCATCAGCAGGGTAAAGGCCACAATGGATAAAACAACCGGTATCAGCCTGATTCCCCAGGGGGTGTAGTTGAGGCCCAGACCGATCAGGGGGACAACGGCGATGCTCAAGCCGAAGCTAAGAGCTATCCTCTCAATCCCATCAAGGTCTCCCTTTCTTGGAAAGAGGGCGGCTATGAGCACATACCCTGGCACAAAGAGCACCATCAAAAGACCGATGGGGATTCGCAGGAACAGGCCGCTCAAAGGGGTGAGGGTGAAGAGCAGAACCGCCAGGGCAAGCACCACCGCTGCCAGGAGATCTGCTGGCATCTGCTCTAGATTCCTCTCCATCATTAGTTTCCCCTGGGTCCGCTTCCTATTGCCCTAAAAAAAAATCTGTCAGCCAGGCAACTACTCCCTTGCTCTCGGCGGATTCGGCTGGCGGGGTGGCTTTCTCCTCTTTGCTCACCTCCTCGTTGACCGATTTTCCGCCTGCGGATTCGCTGGCAGCTGCGCTGAGATTGATCTCAATTTTATCTTTATATGCTGCTATCTCCTTCTCAGCCTCACTGATGGCTGAAGCAGATGAGCTGGATTCTCCTTTGCTCAATATGCGCACGGTCTTCTCATCGCCATCTCCCTTGATCAGGTAATCGCCCTCCGGTATGCCGGTGGTGTCGATGACCAGCTTGTAGCTTCCACTGGAGTCAGACAAGACCCCCGTCTCGGCCTCAATGGTTATGGGAACCTCATTTGCTCCCGGCATAGCGCTGCCGGATACCTTGAGCTTGTACCTTCCCGTGGGGATATCCGCTGCAGAGAGATGCACTACCCCGTCGCGTGATTCGAAGCTCTTGGTGATCCAGATTCCCATCTTCACTCCTGCATTGAGGTTCTGTACATTTTTCGCCGTAACCGTAAAACGGTTTGGCTTATTGGGGACTTTGACCTCGGTCTCGTAGCTGTACTTCTCTGAGGTCACAGGCAGGTTCATGGTGAAGCTGGAGATGAACGTGTTCTCGCTGTTCGGCTCGCTCGTCCCGGTTATGATCAAATTCTCTCCGGCGATAACGCTGTCAGCAGACAGCTCAAATGAGGTTCCTGGCGATATCAATATGAAGATCAGCATCAAATTGATCGCCATGGCGAGGGCCAGTCCTCTGCCCGCGTTCCTCATCCATTCCGGTTTCTTTGGCATAATCTCTTCCTCCAGTCTCAGCATTCTCCTGATCGCTCCAGCAATTCCATCTGCATATATTTATTGTTGATGACGATGGCTCTAGGCAAAACCGAACTCAATTTGCTCAAATGATCCACTTATGGCCCTGGCGCGGAGGTTGTATCTGCCTTGCGGAAATCCTGCGGTATTGGCAACAATATCAAATGGTCCATTGATGACGACCCTTCTCTCTGAAGTGAGGGTAAGCTCGACCGTGGTCGCATCTGTTGGAGCGTCCCCAAATATCCTCACCCTGTATACTCCACTTGGATTTGGATAGAGCAGATCGCTTCTGGCTACGGCCTGATTTGATTGGTCCGCCTGGAATTGGCGGCTTGTCCAAGGTCGGTTTGCATTTCCATCCAGCCACATAAAGCCGACATTCATGCTCCTAACCGGACTGGCGGTCAGGGTGAGGTCATTTGGCTTGCTGGGAAGGAGAATCCCCGGCCCCGCTAAATCGTATCCCGCGCCGCTGCTCTTTTGCTGGACTGGTGCAGAAAACGGTGGCAATTCGAATCCGGAAATGTCATAGTTGTAGCTGTCCGAAACCACAGGCACCGTCGTGGTGAAGGAGAAGGTTATTTGAAGCTCACCTTCTCCCGATCCGGAGATGGTCATCGCTTTGCTCCCTAAGACCAAATTTGTTAAATCCATTTCACTATAATCCGCTCCCGGAACCAATGTCATCGGTTCTATGGCCTGATCTTGCGCCCAGGCAATCTGGCCCAGTGCCAGAATGCTCAGGCTGATTATACAGGCTACTGCCTTCTCTACTCTTAACATATGCTTGGTCACCTCTCTAGATATTCAGGATATTCCTGAGCCATATCATTGATTAATACATTTTTCAGTTTTTCTCCTCAAGATTATCCTTGATTCTTTTGGAGATTGTTCTTAATGCTCAATTCTATTGGGTATGATATCAGATAAAAACCCCACGCCATAACTGCTCAGAACAATTAATTTCATCATTCTGAAAAATGGAGGAATTATGTCACGATAAAAATTAATTAAGGGTGCAGGCGGGCTAAATCACCTCAACAATTTTCTGCTTCAACCCCTGCAGCCCAACCTCCGGGGAATAGATGGCGCATACGATCACATACTCTCCCTTCACCCATGATCCATCAGTCAGAAAGATGAGATCAACCGCGGATAAAGTGGCTTCCTGCATGCTGATGGCGCTATTGTCAGGCAGAAGGGAGATCATACTCATAAGCTGGTCTTGAGCAGTGGCGGGATTGATCTCGATCTCAGTGGATCTGGTGCCTATGGATAGAGCGACAACCGGCCAGGCTTTTGATTCATTCGCGACCAGTCTCATTGTGGCATTATCATACTCTTTGCGCGGCATAATAGCTGCTGCGAATATCTTAGACCGGTTGTCTTCCTTCTCTGTGCTCAGATTGATCTTAATGAATTCATTCTCTGAAGGAATGCTATCTTCCATTTGCAGGACAGCCTCTCCTTCCGTTAAGATGAAGGCCTGAGCGGGGGCAATAGACGATCGATTTCCATCAAGGGCATATAGCGCATAAAGGCCGCTTCTCCTCTCGGCCGTCCTATCCGAAGCGATGCTGAAAGATAGATTGGCCTTCTTCGCTGCGCTATCATTCTCCGCGCCATCCATTACCACGGCCTCTGTGCAGATCGCTTCCTCAGATAACTGTCCGCTGCCAAGATCTCCTGCCAGGTATCTCGCAAGGCTGAGAGGAGCTATGCAGACGTTGATTCCCGGCTCGGAAGGGATCTGGAATGGGACTTGTTCTCTGGAGAATTCGATCCTTCCCTGTATCGGCATCCCCCGAGAATAGAAAGCTAGATCCTCTGGTAATAGCAGTTCCTGGGAGGTCTGGTTCTCTTGCAGGATGCGGCCCATTCTGGGCAGTTGAATCCGATCATATCCCTCCAGGCTCCAGAAGTTTCCAGCATTCTCAGAGCTTTCCCGTGATGAGATGTTCATCTGTACATAGTCCACGATCTCTGCGGCTGCTGTCGCGTTGTCCATTGATGCTGCGCCCACTGATGCTCTGTCCAATTGGGATTCATTCGTTGCCGTGCAATTCGTTACCAAGGAACTGATGAGAAGCATAAATAGGCATAGCAAAAGCGATATCATCCTCATAGTTCCTAATAACATTTATAAAGTATTTATGCACTTCCCTCTGAAAGTAAAGGACATCTATCGCCTCTTCGGCGAATACGATTTCTTCCTGGTGGTGCATCTTCCTGGTGGTGCAGGCTGATGGACAAAACGGCCTGGCCAGATGCTTCGCGAGATTGATGAGGTGCAGAAGGTCATCAAGACCGCGCCGGTCCTTTTCACCAATCTGAGGGGCTAAGGGATGGTGGGGGCCAGTCCAGACCCGAAGATATTATCAGAGCATTCTCAGGCGGAGTCGCTACTCTTCTCCTCTCTCTCCTGGCAGCCCGGCTCAATCAATGGGGCGAACTTCGTGCCATAATAGATTATGCCCCTGTCACCCTCCTTTCCCAGGATTCTGAAGACCGCCCGGACCCTCATCCCGATCTTCACCTCTTCTTGGCTGGATACGATCTGGCCGGTGATCTTGGGCCCCTCATCCAGCTGGATTATTGCCAGATTATAGGGGGTGAGCCTCTCGAAGTCATCGGTGGCATTGTGAATGGTGGTGTAGGTGATGATGGTCCCCGTTCCCTTGAAGGCATGGCTCTCCAAGTGAGCGCCTCTGCGACAGTTAGGGCAGAGGTTTCGGGGAGGAAAGAAGTATTCGTTGCATCTATTGCAGTGCGTTCCCAAGAGATTGTATCTCTGAGGTATGCTTCGCCAGAATCTGGGAGCTTGGGTCGTCATCTTTACCTCGTGAATATATGGACCAAGGCAGTTCCCCCTGACCCACCCACATTATGGGCAAGGCCGATCTCCACCTCATCGACCTGGCGGCGTCCTGCTTCACCTCTCAGCTGCAGAGCGATCTCGTAGGCCTGCTTGATCCCGGTGGCCCCTACCGGATGGCCGCAGGCCTTCAGTCCGCCAGAGGTGTTGACCGCAACCTCTCCATCCAGTGCGGTCAGCCCTTCCTCAGCTGCTCTGCCACCATGCCCCTTCTCCACAAATCCCAGATCTTCAATCGCCAGGATCTCAGCGATGGTGAAGCAGTCGTGGACCTCGGCCACATCCACCTGACGGGGCTCGATCCCTGCCTGGCGGAAGGCAGAACGTCCAGCATGGACGGTGGCATCCAGGGTGGTCAGGTCGCGGCGGTCGTGCAGGGCCAGGGTATCGCTGGCCTGGGCGCAGCCCACGATCTTGATAGGAGTGTCGGAGAACCTGCGAGCTGTCTCGGTGGGAGCCAGAACCACCACCGATGCACCATCGGATATGGGAGAGCAGTCCAGCACATGCAGGGGATCGGCCACCATAGAGGATCGGTTCACATCATCAATGCCGATCTCCATCTGATACTGGGCGATGGGATTCATGCAGGCATGATGGTGATTTTTCACTGCCACCTGGGCCATCTGGTCGTGGGTTGTGCCGTAGCGGCGCATATGCATCTTGGCCATCATGGCATAGAGCGCTGGAAATGTGGCGCCAAAGAAGCATTCCCACTCCCTGTCTGCTGCTGCTGCCAGGGCGTCGGCGGCGGTGCCTGAGGAGACGTCGGTCATCTTCTCCACCCCGGCGGCGATGACGATATCGCAGTAGCCGCTGGCCACAGCCATGACCGCCTGGCGGAGGGCAAGACCTCCTGAGGCGCAGGCGGCCTCTACCCGGGTGGAGGGGACATGCAGTCGCGACAGGCCGGCGCAGTCGGCGATCAGGGCTCCGATATGCTCCTGCTCTATGAACCGCCCGCCGCTCATGTTGCCCACATAGAGGGCGTCTATCTGCTCACCGGTGATCTCTGCGTCCTCAATCGCCAGGACCCCTGCCTCGGCGATCATGTCGCGCAGGGAAGAGTCCCATCTCTCCCCGAACTTGGTGCAACCTACACCAATAATAGATACAGACCTCATATTCTCAGCTTGCCCTTGTGCTTGGCGTACATTGCATAATCAAGATACTCAGCATCGCCGATATAGTCGCGAACGCTCGGAGCATTGCAGCGGATGTCCTCAATTCTGTCCAATACTTTGATGCTGAAGGCATCGCTGCCCGCACCGGAGCCAAAGCTGGTGACGAAGATCCTCTCACCCGGCCGGGCGATGTCCAGAGTAGCGGCCAGGCCGATGAGGCAGGATGCAGAGTAAGTGTTCCCTATCATGGGCACGACCAGCCCCGGCTCGATCTGCTTTTTGGAGAAGCCCAGCATCTTGGCCACTCGCACCGGGAACTTGCCATTGGGCTGGTGGAAGACTGCATAGTCGTAGTCCTCCGGCCTGGTTTTCATCCTCTCCATCAACCCAGTGGCCGCGCTGGTGACATGCTTGAAATAGGCGGGCTCCCCTGTGAACCTGCCGCTATGCTCTGGGTATGGCATCCCCTCTCTTCTCCAGAAGTCCGGGGTATCGGTGGTGAAGGAATAAAAGCCCTCGATCTGAGCCGCCAGATCCCTCTTTCCGATCAAATAAGCCGCTCCTCCGGCAGCTGCGGTGTACTCCAGCATATCACCTGGCGCTCCCTGGCTGACGTCTGCGCCGATGGCCAAACCCAGATCGATCATATCGGAGCCTACCAGGCCCAGGCAGGCCTGAATCGCCGCGGTCCCCGCCTTGCAGGCGAACTCAAAATCCGCAGTGGTGAAGGAGGATGAGGTGCATACCGCCTGGCCGACGATGGTCCCCGTAGGCTTGACCGCATATGGATGGCTCTCCGAGCCCGTATAGATGGCCCCTATTCGCTTCGGATCAACGTTGGCGCGATCCAGAGCGTTCCTTGCTGCTTCCACCGCTATGGTCACTGCGTCCTCATCAAGATCAGGCACGGATTTCTCGAAGACCCTCAGGCTCAAAGAGATGTCATCGCCACCTCCCCACACCCTGGCTATCTCATCTGCTCGTATCCTGAATCGGGGAATATAGACCCCATAGCTGACAATACCCGAGACCAATGGATTTCACCCTTTGCTCAGAGCACTGGTGATCTCATCCACGGAAAAATGTGTCGTCAAAAGAGGAATATTTTCAACCTCTGCGATCCTGACCGCGATTGGGTCCACGTCTACTGGCTCCATTCCTTGCAGGACCACTGCCCCTGGTTTTAGATTGCTAACCCTCACCGCAACCATGCTCGATCGGCCGGTGTGAACCCCGGTGAATATCAGAGCCCTGGCGGTGCTCCGGCCATAGATCTTCTGGAACTGGTCGGGGAGCATCTCCACAATGGCCTTCAGGCTGTCTATTAGCGTATAACCCCAGATGGTGATATCCGTCCGGCCGTAGACGACCTCCGCATCAAGCTTCTTGGCGATATCGTTCAGAGGAAGGGGCTCTTGATACTCGCAGACGCTGCAGATGGAGTCCAGGCCCAGGATATCCCCCCACATATCCTCATAGGCGCGCAGGACATTGCAGCCCCGGCTCTCATCCAGCCTGAGCAGGGCATCGATTATCTTGCTGACTATCATTATGCCTGGAGACTTTCTCCTGCCGCTCTCATAGTCGGATATTACCGAAGGAGATATTTTCAGATGATTGGAGAGGTCGGTCTGGGTTATGCCGAAGTTGCGCCGCCACTTTCTCAATGTCTCGCCAGGATTTTGGGATAAGGTGATCTCGCCTGCAATCTTCTCTGCCAGCAATCCTCTTGCGTTGGAGATCTCCCCACCAGAATTCATGAAATATTAACTGGTGAAACTAGGATATAAATGTAGCGAAAAATATTCGGCATTTAACGTATTGGCCACCAGAATAAGCAAATTCAGAAGAATGGGGCCGAAGAGTGCGTCGACCGGGATTCGAACCCGGGTTGTAGGCTTGCTTCGCAGATTCTATTGATCTGCCTGGAAGGCCCAAGTCATAACCACTAGACCATCGACGCCCGCCCATCTAGTCTCACAACTTGAACTTAACTGTTTCGATCGGATAGGCGCTCTCCGCCTTGTGCTGCACGAGCTGGGCGATCAGGTGAGATCGGGCTGAATGATCATCAACTTGATGTACTCCGCCAGTATCGGAATCTCCCGAGCGACCACTGGCTTCCAATCCTCATCCACCATCGGAGTCCAACTCGTCCCTCTCCTCTCATAGACAAGGATATCATCCAGGCCGCAGAATCCCGAGGCGATTCCATCGGCCTTATTCAAATAAAAGCCAAAGAACCTCTTGTTTATTGGCCCCCACTCCGCTATATACCAGTGCATCTTCTCATCGTTGAAGAGGTGCAGATGGATGATCTCCTCACCAATCCGGCTGTGATCGAAGCACAGGCTGGGAAGCCTGGCCAGCTCTTTTGCCGTCAGATCGCTGAATCTCCTGCTCAAATAGATGCCTCCTTGGTAATGCTCTCCTCTCTTTTGCTTTTATCGAGCAATCATGAAGCGCATTCGTCCTCAAATAAAGGATACATCATATCTCACCTGCTTATATTTGCTGGCTCCTCGCTATTTAGTATGGGTGAATTTGAATCGCAAATTCTCTGTATCCTTTTGCCCCTGTGGTGAACCGCTATGCTCTGACCCAACCACAGAGGAACAGAGCTATAACCGCTGCCGTACCTCACCCAAATAATTCAGCGAAGAGCCATAAACCACAAAGCGCACAAAGGACACAAAGACCGCACCAAAGGATTATTGGGCTATCATGAACTGGATTAACCTTTGCGAGGCCTTTGTGATCTTTGTGCTCTTTGTGGTTATAATCCGTTATCTGTAATCCAATCAAACCACAGAGGCGCAGAGGAACAGATGGCTGTTCTCTGCCGGGCCTAACCCACATAATTCAGCGAAGAGCCTTGCTGGCTGAATGAACATGCCCACCGATCCGATGGCCGAGCATCAGATAATTTGATATATGGGGGTGACCGCGAAGGGAAAAAATAGAAAAGAAGAATAAACTGGAAAATAGGAAAAAGAATGATTGCCCTTATCGTCGCTTTCTGGCTGATGCTGCCTGCCTATGTGCCAAACAACTTCGCAGCCATTTTTGGGGGCGGAACGCCCCTGGACATGGGCAGGGTCTTCCAGGATGGGGAGAGAACCTTGGGCGATGGCAAGACCTTTCGGGGGACGATCGCCGGGACGGTTTGCGGCGTCCTGATGGGTCTGGTGCAAAACCAGATCGCGCCGTTCTTGGGCCTGCCGGTCTTTGGTACAGGCTTCGAGCAGCTCCTCATTCTCCTCGGCCTCTCCCTGGGGGCAATGCTGGGGGATATCGTGGCTGCCTTCTTCAAACGCCGTCTGCGGATGAAACGCGGCGCTCCCCTAGTTCTGATAGATCAGATCGATTTTGTGATAGGGGCATGGCTTCTCACTATGTTAATTGCGCCGCTGTGGTTTTGGCATAACTTCACACCTTTGATAATGATAATAGTGCTGATCATCACCCCCATTCTCCACCGCATAACCAATATCATTGGCTACAAGATCGGCGCAAAGAGAGAGCCCTGGTAGAGTTTTCCCTGGTGATATCCGCCTGAGAAATTTTTGCCTGCCGGAGATCGCGAAAGGTTTATAAGTTTGGGTAATTGATACCAAGAGCGTCATAGCCAATTTTATAGTGGAAAACTATGAAATTGGTAAAATGAAAAGGAGGAGGAATAAATGGACGCATTTAGCATGGGGCTTATAGCCGCAATGGGAGCCCTTGCGACGGTTGCTGGTGCCTCTGAAGATATAGAATCCGATGTAGGATCTCAGAGCAATCCCAACTCGCAAGTTCAGCTGGCTGCCCAGGTTGGCAACCCCCACAGGATTTATAATAAGGCCATCTCGGGCGAACCGCCGGCCAATGCCCTGTGGTGTGCCACAGCTGCTATAGTAGCCTATACGCTTATTACCGCCTTCCAGATGCCCGCATTGATGGCCCTGGTAGCAGGCGCATCCGTTGCTGCACTATTCAACGGTGTCTTTTCAATGAGCTCCTACTTTGGCAGGAACTCCAGCCAGGCCAGGTTCAACCAGTGGATTTATCTGGATATCGTCAGGTACACCACGCCATCGATTATGGCGCATGCCTGGATAACATCATTCTGTATTGCAACTATATCGTATATCATGGTATATATGCTGCCAACGCCACATCCCTTCCCGATGCCCATCATCGCTCTGATCTGGGGGCTTGCGGTGGGTGCCATCGGCTCCTCGGTGGGAGATATTCATTATGGCGGCGAGAGGGAGTTCCAGAACCGGGCATTCGGCTGCGGTCTGAACACCATGCTCTCCGGCCAGATTGTGAGGAAGGCAGAGGCAGGTCTGAGAAACTCCATAGACAACGCCTGGTTCTGCACTAAGTTCGGCGGGCCGGCCACTGGAATGGGCTTCGGACTGACGGTCTTTCTGGATAACTGGCGGACAACGGTATTCGATCCTGTAAGCCAGGCCTCCTATGCCATTCTCATGGGGGTCTTATTCATTCTTGTTGAGGTCGCTTATAACCACTATATCGAGAGGTCCACCAGGAGAAAGTATGGACCGTATCCAGAGTATAAGGGGGATGTAGCAGCATGATATTTGATGCAACCACCATCGTATACATCCTTGAGATCGTCGTAGGAGGGCTTCTGGTAGGCGTCGGCGTTCACTTCGTCCCTGTGGGCGGTGCACCTGCGGCCATGGCCCAGGCTACCGGCATCGGCACGGGAACTGTGCAGCTGGCAGCCGGATCGGGTCTCACTGGCCTGCTCGCAGCAGGCCTGATGATGTCGGTCACAGATAACATCTGGCTTGTACTAGCCTCAGGAGCTGTCGGCGCAGGAATTATGGTGGGATCCACCATGCTCACTGGTTCCTGGATATACGCTTATGCAGTAGGAGTGCCCTTTGTCTCGGCCAAGGTGACATATGATCCCATAACCGGATTCTCCCAGCCGCCTTATATCGCACCGGGAACAGTCGGCCATGGTATACCCACGGTCTGCTTTGTCAGCGGCCTCATCGGCGGCATGATGGGGGGTCTTGGCGGAGCCATGATCTACTATGCACTCTATCTGATAAACGGCAACGCCGCTTTGAGCGCCATGTTCGCCATTGGTATTTTCATGGTGAACGCTGTGATTGCCTCCTGGAACATCCAGGGTACAATCGAGGGCTTCCATGATCCGAAGTTCAAGAAGTGGCCCTTTGCCTTCAGAGCATGTCTCATCGCCAGCGTATTGCTCGCTTTAGCATCAGTATTGATCACCGGAGGTGCCTAGAAATGTCTGTAGGAGGAAGTGCAGGCGGAGCGCCGTCTGCATATGAGCCCAAGAAGCTGAGAATGTACGGCCTGGTGGGCTCCATTGTTGGAATATATCTGGGCTCAATACTCAATTCCGCTCTTAACACTGAGGTGTTCTCCTTTATCGGAGCGCTGGCCGCTATATTCGCAGTGGTCATGGGAGCCAATTCAGTGCGAAGAGTCTGCGCTTACGGTATTGGTACCGGTGTTCCATCGATCGGCATGCTCGCTTTGGGCATGGGTATCATCGCAGTCATGTTCGGACTCTCCGTAGCGGAAACACTGGGATTCGGAATGCTCGGTCCGATCATCACCCTGATCTATGCCGGTGTCTTCGGTTACATTATCGGCGTCATCGCCAATAAGGTCATCAAGTTCAATATCCCGGTCATGGAGGAGGGCAATGCCGATCTGTCCATGGCGGGCGCACTGGCCATTTTAGGCTGGAGCTTTGCCATATCCGGTACCCTTGGATATGAAGATATCGTGACTGATGTTCTTATGACCGGCTACATCGCCATCATCTTCATCGCTGGAGGCCTCGCCATCCTGCATCCCTTCAATGCCAATTTAGGCCCGGATGAGAAGCAGGATAGGACTCTGGTCAATGCGATAATGGTGGGCGGACTGGCCATGACTGCCACGGGAATTGGGGCCTTGTTGACGCAGGGCCTGTCGGAAGGACTGCTGCAGATCATCATCGGCTTTGCCGTATGGTACTACTTCTTCAAGATGTACTACAAGCTGGTAAAGAGGGATGCATCCGCGGTTGTCGGAACAGGATTATTGCCGCCAACGGTGCAGTGAGGTGTTCCAGAATGGGATTTGTTAGAGTTTCACCGGAACTGGGCCTGATCTTCGACCCCATGAAAGGGGTGGTCTCGGAGCAAAGGGCGGACGTGGTCTTGTTCACCTTCGACCCAGTTTATGAGAGAATAGAAAAGATGGACAAAGTGGCTGACGACCTCGTGAATCAGCTTGTGCCGGACAATGAGCTCCTGTCGTCTTACGCCAGAAGAGGAAAGGCATCGTACATAGCGGGCCTATACACCAACATCTGGGTAGGATTCATCATCGGACTGGTGCTGTCCTTCGTGCTGCTGCTGTCTATGGCGTTCACCAATCCGGCCACATTTGAGATCGTCAAGAAAGCTCTCGGAGGTGCTTAGAGATGGTGCTTAAAAAGAAGCCTTCCGACCCCTGGCCGACGATCACCGGCGAGTATGAGGTAGGAAATCCAGAGAGTCCGGTTGCAGTATGCACCTGCGGATCGCACCTTCACAATGCCGATCTGATCAAGGCAGGAGCAGCCCTGGCCGGGCCCTGCAAGACCGAGAACATCGGCATAGAGAAGATGGTGGCCAATGTCATCTCCAATCCCAATATCAGATTTGTCCTGGTCACGGGAATGGAGGTCAAGGGGCACATCACCGGGCAGGCGGTCGAGGCCTTCACCCAGAGCGGAATTGACAAGGAAGGCAGGATCATCGGAGCCAAGGGAGCCATTCCCTTCATCCAGAACCTGACCCCTGAGGCCATTGAGCGCTGGAAGAATCAGGTCGAAGCGGTCATGATGCTGAACACCGAGGACATCGGAGCTATAGCCGGCAAGGTCAAGGAGCTGGCCAGCAAGGATCCAGGTGCTCTTGATGTCGAGCCCATGGCCATTGAGATCAAAGAGGGCGGAGAAGAAGAAGAGGCAGGCGGCCTCAAGCCCATGGCAGCAGAGATGGTGGAGGTAAGGGGAAGGATGCGCGGCATAGACACCGCCGTGACCAACGTCGGCCTCCTCAATAAGCTCCAGGCGGGCATATATGTCGGCAAGATCGAAGGCATCGCCCTAGGCATGACCGTGGTCCTTGTCATCTTCGGATTGATTCTCAGAGTGGCAGGAGGAGTGTAAAATGGCAGAAGAGATTGCATATGGCCAGGGATTGCCCGCGGTGATAGAGCCGAATATGCCTATGATCGACGCAATAGTGGAGGATGTCCGGTACAAGGGCCAGCTTCTGGCCAGAGAGACCAAGCTGAGTTCTGGCGTTATGTCCACGGTCTCCGTAGGATTTGCCATAGGCTTTGTCCTTGCTATTGTGATGATGCTGGGGCCATTTGCCTTTATGGGAGGGATTTGAACCATGCCAGAACATATGCCAGAAGATACCAAGCCGGTAGTACCCGTTGCCGTGGTCGATCCTGATCAGCTCAGGGATGTGATGGCAAGGCTGGAGAAGATAGAGGAGAAGATAGAGTTCTACTCCTCAGAGAAGTACATGAGAGCCGGCAAATCCATCGGCAGAGATCTGGGCATGGCCTATGGTATCTGCGCAGGATTGATCCTGGTCTTAGCATACATACTGTTCGTTTACGCAGGCAATTGGAAGGCGGTGATTTGAATGTTCAGATTTGATAGAAAGCAAGAAGTCTTCGATTTCGGCAAATTCAAGTTAGGGGGCCAGCCCGGCGAGTACCCCACATGCTGCATCGGCACCATGTTCTATGCCAGGCACAAGATCGTCTCTGACCCGGAGCACGGTGTCTTTGACGTAGCAGCCGCAGAGCGGCTCTGGAATACACAGGTAGAGATGAGCGAGGTTACTGGAAACAGCTGCATGAACCAGATCGTGGCCGAGAGCAATGAGGCCATGGCCAAAGAGATAGACTGGTTCGTAGGCATATCCGACTATCCCTTCCTCATCGATTCCTCTGCCCCAGAGGTGCGGGCCTTCGGCGTCAAGCATGCCACAGAGATCGGAGTGGCTGACAGGGCCATCCATAACTCCATCAATGCCTCCATCACCCCCGAGGAGCTGGCAGCAGTCAAAGAGAGCGATCTGGACTCAGCGATCGTGCTCATCTTCAATGCCATTGAGAAGGGGACCAAGGGCAAGATGGAAATGATGAACAAGGCCGCAGGCGGCGCTCAGAAGCCCCTGATGGAGTATGCCAAAGAGTGTGGCATCACCCGGCCTCTCATCGATACTGCAGCCATGCCTCTGGGAGCCGGATCCGGTGCTACCTACCGCGCCTGTATCGCCATCAAGGCCATGTACGGCCTGCCGGTGGGCGGAGGATTCCACAACGGCGCTTCTGCCTGGGACTGGATGAAGAAGTGGAAGAAGCAGCACAAGGAGGCTTTCGCTCCTGTCGATATCGGCTCGAACCTGGTGGCCGGAATCGTCGGTGCTGACTACTACCTCTACGGGCCCATTGAGAACGCCCCCATGATCTTCCCCGCCGCAGCAATGGTGGATATCATGAAGGCAGAGTCCGCCCAGGAGCTGGGACTGGAAGTTCTGGCAGAGAAGCACCCCCTGAAGACGACTCTCTAGGTCGCCTTCTCCTTTTCTTTTTTTGAGGGGATTCATGCCCCGGGTTGTGGTAAAAGCCATATTTGACAATATTCGATTCAAGTGCCAGAGGTGCGGCTCATGCTGCCACCATAAAAGGCCTCTGGAGTTTGATGATCTCATCCCCGCAGAGCAGATAGAGGATTTTTGGAGAAGCTCCAACCTGATTTATCTCACTGAGAAGGATGTCCATGCCATCAGCAATAGGACTGGCATGAGGCCCCCGGACTTCGTGGATACCCTTTACGATTACAGTGAATGCTATGTGAAAATCGAGGACGAGGGCAGAAGGGTGATCCTCGACCTGCCGGTATTGAAAAGCAAAGAGGACACCACCTGCGTCTTCTACCAGGAGGGCTGCAGCATCTATTCTGTGCGGCCGATCGCCTGCCGGCTCTTTCCCTTTCGGGTGGAGGAGGAGACGCTGGACAATGGTGATATCCTTCTCAACATCAGCTACAATCCCACCTGTCCCGGGATTGGAAAGGGGAAGATGGTGGACAGAAAGAAGCTGGAGGGACTGGTGGCAGAGCAGTTCCTGCTGAGAACCGAGGATATCTCGCCTCATATCCAGAAGCTTAATTCCTCCGGAGAGATCGCCTCCGGGGCACGGATTTATAGAACTCTGCCCGGCAGAGGGAGAAAGAGATCCTCTTCGATTTGACCTATTATCGCCCCATTCTGCTCAGTTGAGAATTGGAGCTTGAGGGTGGCAGCATAGAAGGACGAAGAAGATCGTTCGGCCTTGGGTTCGGATTGGAGAATACGGCCAATCCGATCCCAGGCCGGGAGGTCAGATCTGGATGGATGGACTCATCTATGCCAGATGACCGGATAGTGCGGCAATCAAGAATATGATTGCGGATATGATGATGGCGTAAAAACCGCCGTCCTCTGATGTTAAAGATCCCTTGACCTGTACGTCCTTACCCACATTGGGTGGTTCATTCTGCGTAAAGCCCGTCATATTCATCTCCTGTGCTCTGGACCAATCATCTCCCGGGGCCAGTTCACAATTACGAGGCATGCATTCCGATTATTTAAAGTTTTTCAGATAATAGACAATTTTCCAATTTATGAATTAATCTATCGATCTGAATTTTTCATTGATGCCACCAAATAGTAAATATCCATTTAACAAAAAGGTTAAATTGCTTTTTACCATTTTTACCATTTTTTACTTTTCACCCAAAGTCCGTTTGAGCCCCAAATCCATGCTGCACTGGGCGGAAGATCATCTGGCTGCCCAACATCTGGCAGCAAAAAGTTTATCATGGTCTGCACCTTAACTTGAATGGGATAATAATCAATTTCCGGAGGTGAGAAAAGATGGATATGATGTCTCAGATATACGCCATTATTCTATTTGGTGTGCTTGTCGTCGCCCTACCTACGCTCCTGAACAAGTGGTCTGATAGCAGGTCCGGAGTCAGGTAAAGATATGATTGCTTTTATTCTATAGTCCTGGCATCTGTCAGGACTATAATTATCATTCAGATGTTCATCTCATCTTGCACTTCTTGCCGTAATGGGGGCATCTGGTGTTGGTGCAGACATCACGCGATGCCTCGGTGAGATTGAGCATAAGGAGATCAAGGCGGTCGATCAACTCTGACCCCAATTCGGCCGCTTCTGCTCTGGCCATGGCAACCTCGACCTGCTCTTTTAGAACTTTAGCTTTCTCGCCCTTGATGTATGAGGCCCGGTCCTCCAGATCCCGTATATCTCTCTCGGTAATCGTCTCCATAAATTATAACTCTGTCCGCCGGATGGATCAACCTTCCTTTCCTGCCCTGACCCTCTCATCGACGGCGATTCCCAGGATATTCTCTTTGCCGGCGAATACATCCTCTGCTATCCTGGCGCAGCCCTGAGCAGCCGCCGATCTCTCCAGGGGGACGACCCTTCTATCCAGATGGGCGGATACCCGGGGCTCGATCTCCCTTGCCGGGCTTCCGGCCAGGAAGAGCTGGGGATTCTCATGATCCAGGTCGCGGCAGAGGACCAGAAGGGCAGCCATCTCCATGGCGGCGAAGAGGGCGAGGGTCTCCATGGCCAGATGGCGCTCCTCCGGGGAGCATTGATCAAAACCCTTCAGCCCCATCTTGGAGAGGATCCCCCCCCAATTGAAGGCCTGGTTTGCGGTCAGCTTTCCGGAGTCGACATCTCTTATCGCCTGAACGTCCAGGGGACCCTGCAGGAGGCCGGGTGCGAAGATAGGTGCATCTATGGCTGCCACGATCTCGCCCCTCAGCACGGCGAAGCTGACGGTATTGGAGCTGGCGTCGCATACGATGAAGCTGGAGCTACCCTGCCGGAAAACCCCATAGGCGAGGCCCACCTTCTCCGGGCTCATGCCGTGGCTGAAGACCTTCATCCTGGGATCGACATTGCTTGCGCGATGAATTCCGGGCAGGAGTATGGCTGGCCAGCCTGAGGCCCTGATGGCCTCGAATACCCGGGTACCCCCTCCCTGGTGCAGGCCCGCCCCATCCTGACTTATCAGCCCCCGGTTAAGTGCGTCCTCGAGCCGGACGATCCTGGTCAGGCCGTCGCCCATGGAGTAGGAGAGGGCAACCAGGTCCACCCTTTCCGGTCCCAGGTTCTCTTCAATCCGGGATAATATCTGCTCGTAAGAAAGATCAGCGGCCGAGCTGCGCGAGAGCTCATAGATTGAGCCCTTTTCACTGGCAAACCTGATAGCTGTGGTGCCGTGGTCTACGCCTAAGAACATCCGATCAAATCCAGCAAGCCTTTCGCCATTGCCAGACTCTCATTTTTTGTCCTCATAAGGGTTTTCATGCGCACGCAGTCCCCAGTGTAGTCGCTCTTTCCGTCGACCACAAAGATGTCTACCTTGCCCAAAAGTGCTGCCACTCCTTCATCGCTGGCCGGAAATCCCCGGGCCTCCATGAGCTTTGCTGCCGGGCCGCTCACAGGCTTATTTCCTACAAACGGGCTTATGGCCACTACCTTCTTTTTCTTCAGGCGATCTCGCACCCCGGCAAGGGCGAGGATTGGACCGATGCTGGTGACCGGATTGCTTGGACCGATGATGACGGTCTCCTCCCTCTCCAAGAGATCCAGGAATCCCTGGCAGGGGAGGGCCTCTTCCAATCCGGTGAAGGTCACGGATTCGACCCTCGGCCTTCCCTTGAGGCTCGCCCAAAAGTCCTGAAAGTGCATCATCCCCTCTGGAGTGCCGATAACCGTGGATACGATGTCATCGGTCATGGGGACCACCCTCTGCATGACCCCCAGGGCATTGGCTATGGCTTCTGTGGTCAGGCTGAGCTTGACTCCCCGGCGGAGGAGATTGGAGCGAAATATGTGCACTGCCCGGTCCTTGTCCCCAATGGTCAGCTTCTCGTCCACTCCCATCATGAGGAGGAAGTCGTGGGTTAATGTCCGGTCCCCCTTAATGCCCCACCATCGCTTCTCATCGATCATATCCGCCAGGGTATAAAGGACTGAATCAATATCTGGCGATATATAGTTTCCAGAAATCCAGAGGTCTTCGGCGGTGTTCACCGCAACAGAGAGCTCTTGGGGCAAAACAAGCTCCTTTAAGCCTCTCAGGAGCTTGGGGGTTCCTGTGCCTCCGCTTAAGACCAGCATATCAGACTTCCAAAAGCATGATGCCTGTCTGGAGGCGGGCCATGTCCTCATCCGTCAGGGGCGATACTTTCACCTTTTCTGAGGCTATGGCGCTGTTCCCCAGTGGATCCTCGATGATCAGGGTTATGGGAAACTCTCCTTTGCGAGCGAGGGCGATGCTCTCCAGGATCTCTTCTCCTCTCCGAGCGCCATCCTGGTTATCTGCCGCCCGGGCCTGGGAGGTGGCAAAACAGACTATCTCTTCGATTCGGTCCAGCACCCCTTCCACGTTGGAGACATATGAGTCGGAGGCATACCCCGGCTCTACGTCCACCCCAAGCTCTGGCACTCGAATCGTTCCGCTTGATGAGCGAATGACCCTGACGTTCAGATCTTCTATTGTCTGGACCGCCAGGGTATTTCTCACCGGCTCCTTCTGGGTCAAAAGAATGGTATCGCTATGCCGGAAGCCGCATTCGCAGACCCCGGCGATCAGCATGGCCTCGCCGAAATATGGTATATCCTGCGTCTCCCAAGAGAACTGCATCTGGGCAGAGCATACAGGGCAGTTGGCATTGGTTGTAATATTCAATCCTTTCCTCCGACCACTTTTTCTCGGTCAATCTTTATGCCCTTTGGAACCAGAACTATCAGGTCGTCGCCGATGCCAGCAATGTCTCCGGATACATCCTCGACTGCCTTCTTCAGCTCACCGATCGCTCTGTCCAGGGCGGCTTTATCCCTCTTCAGGCCGGCGATGTCCGCAAGGACTATATTGCCGTTGTAGATCTCCTGCTTAACCTCAGGCAGAACCTCAATCCGTCCCATCTCCGCCACCCGCAGGATGATCTCATTCGAGCCCCTGGGCTCTTCGAACTGGCTTAAATCCACCTCTATGTAATCCTGCTCGCTGGACTTTCCAATGAGCTTGAGCTTTTCCAGAAATCCTGCCATTTAAGAATCCCTCAAAGAAAAATGTGTATTATTATATTTATATTTAACGCAGCTACATATCATCCAGCTTCAATCCCACGATGCCCATGGCCACGATGAAGAGCAGGATTATTATGGCAAAGCTTGATCCTCTCTCTCCTGCAGGGAGGGTCATCTGCGCCCCCAAAATGAGGATGATCATCAAGAGCACCAGACCTGTGCTCAGCCCTATCTCAAGATATTTCTTCTTCACAAAACTCACCACCATTCCCTGGAAGATATACTTTTTCGCCGCAGACCGTCCTCGCTGGCCAGGGCAGCAGTCAGCCTTCGGGTCTTTGAGCCATGCCATCCTCTCCTTATGAACCTTGGGTATACGGGCAGCCTTTCCTTCAGCTCATAGGCGAAAAGGCTCCTTTTCAGCTCCTCTTCCCTCGGCCAGGAGCTATTTGGATTTATCTCATCTCGGGTTATGGGACTGATCCCCCCCAGATCGTCCGCTCCTGCCTCTATCAGGGGCAGAGGGTCAGCCAGGTTGGGCGGGACCTGGACCGCTACCTCTCGAGGGAGTAGCTCGCGGGCAAGTCTTACCGTCCGGACCAGATCCTCCCGCTCGGGCCGGGGATGGGTTGACATGGCAGTTCCCGGCTTGGGGTCGAAGGGCTGCACAATGACCTCCTGAATATGGCCATGCTCATCATGAAGTCGGGATATGGCCTGAATGGATTGGATTCTGTCCTGCCAGCTCTCTCCTATGCCCACTAAAATGCCGGTGGTAAAGGGGATATGCAGCCTGCCCGCCCTGGCAATATGCTTAAGGCGCAGCTGCGGATTCTTGCCGGGAGATTGCTCATGGGCATCGAGTGTGGCACAGCTCTCCAGCATCAGCCCCATGGAGGCATTATAGGGCTGCAAGGTGGCCAGGTCCTCTTCTGAGAGGAGCCCGGCGTTGGTATGAGGTAGAAGATCATGCTCTATCGCCAGCTCGCATAGCTCTACCAGGTAGCCCAAAAGGTCCTCTCTGCCCTCTCCTGCCAGCATCAGATGAAAGCCTTCCACCTCCTTCGGCCTCTCTCCCAGGGTGAATAGGGCCTCGGAGCAGCCATGATCTCGCCCCTCTTCCAAAAGTTGCTGGGCAGCAGACCGGCTGATCAGATGGGCCTCATCCAGGTTTCTTCGAAAAGAGCAGTATTGGCAGCGGTTGCGGCAGAGGTTGGTGACGGGCAAAAAAATATTTTTGCTGTAAGTTATCCGCTTCATCTATCGGCGAAACTCCACCAGCTTCAAGATATTCCCCCGAGGGCAGTCCTCCGGCGCCTCGCCCACCACCTCTACAATGGTGCACTTTTCTCCATCCTTCAGCCCGATGGGATGGCATATATCGTACATGCTGCAATTATAGTCATCGCATTTCATGGCCTCAAATACGATCTTGGATCCGGGGAATGCCTTTCTGGCATCGAAGGCCGCAATTATTGGGCTTTCTGCTACCTCCACTGCCCTGACTCCTGCCTCATGAATGGGGCACTCATGCACCAGCTCTCCACGCGTTCCCAGCACCCGGTAGCGCCTCCTCGGCTCCAGATTGATACAGGTATTCCTCAGCTTGCAGGATTCGCATTCGGGAGTGGGGCCCATGAAGGTGAACTCCATGCCAATGCTGGCAAGCTTTGTTCCAATCAATGTGATTTGGGTAGATGCTTCGGACATATTTCATTCTCCTTTTATTAATCATTATTATCCAATTATTATATATTTCATTGAGGTCGGTTTACCATACTAAATCACTCCCGTTGCCTCGGCCGCTCTGGCGGCTGCATCCCGGTTCAGTCCTGAGTCCAGGATGGTATAGCGCTCCGGCCTGATCCTATGGGCATTGACCAGGGCCTCTACCACGGTTTCTGCATCCAGCCCGATCTGGTCGGCTGAGGTGGGAGCTCCCACCTGGGCCAGTGCCTCTCTTATCATCTTCCAGTCTTTGCCGTGCAAATACATCATCATTATGGTTCCCAGGCCGCAGAGCTCACCATGCAGGCCCCTTCTCGGTGCTATGCGGTTGATCGAATGGGCGAACTTATGCTCCGAGCCGCTTGCCGGCCGGGAGGATCCGGCAATGCTCATCGCCACCCCGCTGGAGATCAGAGCCTTTACCACGATCTTGGCCGATTCCTCTAGCCCTGGCCGGATATCAGAAGCACGCTCGACGATCATTTTAGCGGTCATGCCGGAGAGGGCGGAGGCATACTCGCTGAACTCCTCGCTTCTCAGTCGGTGAGCAAGCTGCCAGTCCAGGATGGCGGTGTAGTTGGAGATTATGTCTCCGCAGCCGGCGGCCAGAAGCCTGGCCGGAGCCCGAGCTATTATACCGGTGTCAGCGACGATGGCGAGGGGTGATTGGGCGGGCAGGGACACCGCCTCTCCGTTAACCGTCAATGAGGCCTGGGAGGAGCAGATGCCATCGTGCGAAGCGGCGGTGGGCAGGGAGAGGAAAGGAATATTCGTTCTCGTGGAGGCGATCTTGGCTATATCAATGGATCTGCCCCCACCAGCGCCGATGAGAAAGCCGGCCTCAATCTCCCTTGCCCTGGCCTCTGCGCGATCCACCTCCTCAAGCTTTGATGCCGTGCAGATGAGGGTTTGGGGCTCGAACCCTCCTGAGTTCAGCAGCTCTAAGATGGTCTTTCCCACCACATCATCGGTATGAGGCCCGGTGACGATGAGTCCGGGCCCCTCCAGATGCAGATAAGAGCAGATCTGGGGCAGCTCCAATATCGCCTCGTTTCCCACGGCCACTATCCGCGGCAGCTCCATCCATCTCGATCCAGTCAACCGACTCACCCGCTTAGAAATGAGGTTAGAATTAGTGCTCTTTGGCGATATAAAACCATATCTCAGCAGCTGGCAATCTCAGTGCGCAGGTCGCAGAGGATGCGATCCCTTATCTGGTTGACCTCAGTGCTGGTTCTAGTCCTGGGCCTGGGGAGGGGAATCTGAATTATATCCTTTATCCTTCCCGGCCGGGCAGACATGATCACTATTGCATCCGCCAGATATATGGCCTCGTCAACGCTGTGAGTGACGAATAGTACCGTCTTCTTCTCCTCCTCCCAAATTCTGAGCAGCTCAGACTGCATGGTATTTCGGGTCTGAGCGTCCAGGGCTCCAAAAGGCTCATCCATGAGCAGGGCCTTGGGGTCGTTGACCAGAGCTCTGGCGATGGCCACCCTCTGCTTCATTCCCCCGGAAAGCTCATGAGGATAGCGCTTCTCAAATCCCTCCAGGCCGACCATCTTCAGATACTGTCTTCCCCTCTCCTCTCTCTTGGCCTTATCGATGCCCTTGAGCTCCAGGCCGAATACGGTGTTATCCAGGATTGTCCGCCAGGGAAAGAGGGAGTACTCCTGGAAGACCATGCCCCTCTCAGGCGAAGGGCCTACTATGGGCTCTCCATCTATTGTGGCGGCGCCAGAGGTGGGCGCCTCCAGGCCGGCCACTATGCGAAGCAGCGTTGTCTTTCCGCATCCCGACGGTCCTATGAAGCAGACGAATTGATTCTCTTCGATGGTCAGGTTGATGTCATGCAGAGCCTCCATCTCCTTGCCATCTGCGAAAAAGTGCTTGTATACCCCTTTGATCTGCAGCAGAGCCATTATCTGGGAACAGGCAGTAGGATGCTTTATCTCTTTCCATAGAGAAGACAGGTGAGCAAATCAAGGGGAAGGCAGCCTTCCATCCCAGAAGCGTGTAGGGGCAGGGCTGCGTTTCTTCCTTTACTGAAATGAAGCTTTCTCATATGGCTATTTATCCTCAACCCGCGCGGGGCGAAAGTATTTGCCTAGATCTTCTCCGGCTTATCCAATAGGCTCAGCTTTTGCATGAGCTCTCCCGTTCTGGCATGGGGTTGGCGAGAAACGGTATCATTCGACTTTTCCAGCTCTCTGGCCTCATCAGCCAGACGGGCAGCAGCCCGCATGACCTCGTGCCCTGCTGCAGCGGTGAGGGCGATCGGCTTCAGCTCCTTTAAGCGGAAGCAGGCTGCGGCATCTATGCTGGCAACAGTCTGAGCCATATAAAGGGCGCCCATCGCTTTGGCCTGGGCATAGGGATTAGAGAAGTGCATTCTCTCGGCGCACTTCTCCGGGGTGGCAAGAATTGTGGGCAGCTTGGCCTGTCCGGAGATGATGCTGGCTATGCTCCTGTCCAGTTCCTCCTCCACCAGACGGATGGCTCCGCAGGCGGCCAGGACGCGCAGGGCATCGGAGTTGAAGAGTGCCATCTCCGCTGGATCAAGGAACTCCCTCTTCGCTCCGATGAGGGGATCCATGGGAAGAATGATGTAGCCGTAGCCTTCGGCTGATAGAGCCTCTCTTGCCTCCTTTTTGCTCGGACCGTCGGAGATGATGATAGTTGGAATGCCACGGTACGCCTCCCGAGCGGCGGTGGGGCCTGCGGTAGCAGCATTGGGGCTGCTGATAACCACCAGTTGAGGCTGCCAGGCCTTCAGCTCTTCTGCACCCTTCCCTTCCTTCTCAGTCATCTTGGGCCCGAAGCTGATGATCTTGAACTCTATATCCGTTCTCTCTGCGATCTCATCCAGGGATAGATCGATAGCCGTAGATGTGGCTATGTTTCCCAGCTTCACAAAGCCGATCTTGAACATGCCGGTAGGGAAGTCATGGGGAAGATAAAAGGATTTTGTTTTCTTATTGGGTAAAAGTATTTATCTTTGAATGTGAATGAGCCCACCCCAATATAGTAATGATCAAATGTGTAACAGATCGACAGGCAGCCAATTTGGTATTCGGGAGGGGTATACTATTCCATTTGCAGTCAAATCCGAAAACTCCGGTGGGGAGAGAAAATCTCTCTTTATCAGGCATAATCATCATATCACAGACAGAGGCAACGGTCAGAAATTGAATAAAATTAGTTTACTATTTATATTATTATTCCTAATTTATGATTTGACGCCCGGAAGCGCCGTGGTATTCTGCCCCGACGATCGCTTTCTTATGCCCATGAGCAACTCGCTTCCGTGGGGAGCTGTCGGCTACATGGATAACGGCTGCACGGCGACTCTGATAGATTCCAGGCATATAGTGGCTGCTGCACACTGTTTCTGCTACGATGATACTGGCTCTTGGCAAAACAATCTCTTCTTCTACCCCAACTTTAATCCCAATAGAACCAATACGCAGTCATTTGCCATAGACCGCGCAGTCGTAGGAACCCGCGTAGAGACAGGAGGCGAATTTCAGGCATCGGATTGGGGGATAGGGCATCTGGCAAAAGATGTGACAGACTTTCCGGCTCTGCCGATAGCTTGCATCTTGACTGTTCCTGCAAACGTAAATTCATCCGGGTACGGTCGCGATCTATCCTTCTTCGGTATGGGACAAGCTCCGCCCGGAGGCTCGAGCAAGATGGGATGCAATGTCTGGTGGCAGCCTGCGCTCGTGGACCCTGAATGTAAGGTTTACAAGATTGACCAGGACCAGCTATTCTTTGATTGTGCCACGGTGGGCGGCAACTCAGGCTCCCCAGTGCTTTACAAAATAGGAAATAACCACTTCCTGGCCGGGGTGATCCACGGTCCAGGGAATCCCGTGCAATGGCATGGCTGGTGGAGCATAGCCGATCTCCAGGTCGAGCCCGGATCGCCAGTATCTGTTGCCTCAAGAGGCGCCAATAATCTAGATGTCTTTGTCGTCGGAAAGGACGGCGGAATCTATACGGCTGCCTGGGGACCGCAGACGGACTCTACCTGGAAGGGCTGGTGGCGGATTTCCGATCTGGAGGCAAAACCGGGATCTTCAGTGTCTGTCACATCCAGAGGTGCGGATTGGCTGGATATATTTGTCGTCGGCAATGACGGTGGGATCTATACTGCCTCCTGGAATCCCGCTTTTGAGGACGGCTGGCACGGCTGGTGGAGGATAGGCGATATTGCAGTCGATCCCGGCTCACCGGTGAGCGTTGTATCCAGGAGTGCCAATAAGCTCGATGTTTTTGTTACCGGCTCGGACGGGGGCATCTACACCGCAGCCTGGGAGCCCGGATTTGAGGACGGCTGGCACGGCTGGTGGAGGATAGGCAACAATGCAGTCGATCCCGGCTCACCGGTGAGCGTTGTATCCAGGAGTGCCGATAAGCTCGATGTTTTTGTTACCGGCTCGGATGGGGGCATCTACACCGCAGCCTGGGAGCCCGGATTTGAGGACGGCTGGCACGGCTGGTGGAGGATAGGCAACAATGCAGTCGATCCCGGCTCACCGGTGAGCGTTGTATCCAGGGGTGCCGATAAGCTCGATGTTTTTGTTACCGGCTCGGACGGGGGCATCTACACCGCAGCCTGGGAGCCCGGATTCACAGACGGCTGGCATGGATGGTCGAGAATCGGCGATCTAGCCGCGGATCCGGAGTCTTACATCGCAGCCGTATCCAGGGGCACTGACAAGCTTGATATCTTTGTGGTCGGTCCTGATGGCAAGGTTCAAGCAAACGGATGGGAGCCCAAATTTCCATGCGGCTGGAAGGGCTGGCAAAACGTCCTGGATGCTTCTTTTAAGCCTGGCTCCTGCCTGGGAGCCATATCAAGAAGCAGCGACTGGCTAGACGTCTTTGCGGCGAGCGTCGATTCGAATGTCTACACCGCCGCCTGGAATCCGGCGTTCACCTGTGAAGCATGCGGCGATCAGGGTCCAGCTCTCGATCATTTGAATGCGGGACCAAGCGCCAAGAGATTCCAATATGCACCCAGGTTTGCCAAGAACGTGGCCATAGCCCGCCATGTTGACGGAAGCGCTCGAACTGAAGTTTTTGTCATTGATTCCGACAATGATCTTGTGGTTACCAGAAGCCGAAATGGCAATAGCGTTGCTGACGGTTTCTCTGCATTCAGTTCCTTGGGATCGATCACCAGCCCCAGACAGATTGCAGCTTTCATCCAGACCAATGCCAAGCCGCAAGTGGTAGTCACAAGCGAAGCGGGCAAGCTCTATACTCGGGCAGTGTCCAAGAGCAGCGACAGCTGGAATGGATGGACAACCATCGATCTTCCCGCTGGAGTGACGGAGGCCCTCGATGTGGATGCCGCCTACGACTCTGAGGGCAACAACCAGATCTTTGTGGTGGGGGATGACGGCAATCTCTACACTCGCGGCCGGATTAACAAAGAGCCCGACTCCGCCTGGAAGGGCTGGGAGAAGCTCACCGCATCTGGATCCATTCGTAAGGTGACTGCACTGCGCAGGGCGGACGGAACCGAGCAGGCCTTCCTGATCGACTCGGCCGGCGGGCTGGCCACGCTCTGGCAGATGGAGGCAAAGCCCTCCTCCTCATGGACGGCGCCAGGCAATTTCGAGAACCCTTCAAAATCAGCCATTATCGATATCGATGCGGCCTGGACGGAAGACGAGCAAACCTGGATCTTTGCAGTGGATGAGAAAGGAGCACTTTGGGTCAGAGCGATGGTCTCAAAGGATTCCTCGCAAGGCTGGGGAGACTGGCAACCATGGGCCACCAACCTTTATGCTCCCTCAGCCAAATCCCTTCAGCCTCAACCGGAGGGCATCGTCTCTCTGACGGCCAGCCGGTGGCAGGAGGAGACCGGCGGAGACATAGTGCCGGTCGTATTTGCCACCGATAACAAGGGTAACATATACTATACCACCCATGATCGATCCGGAGGATGGAGCGCCTGGAGATCGTTCTACCACTGAAGCCTTCATGGTGAATGAGAACCATCCTGCATGGCTGGGAATGGACAGGAGGGATCCAGAGGTTTGAGTCTTTGGTCCCTCCTCCTATTTGCAGCACCCGAGGATATCAACTTCTAGCTCCAAATGAGGCTACAGCTCAGTGTAGATGACGCGGATCAGACTCTGAAGCTGAATATCTCGCTGGAGATTTGTTTTCCATCTTTAACATACCACAGCTTGACGGTATATGTTCCTGTCAGCCAGGTATATTGCTGTCCCTGAAACCAAGTGGGGGCCAGGTTCAGCCAGAAATTGCAGTCAATAGGCTGATTTACCGCCGTCGAAGACGTGGCAAAGACGTTTTCAATAATTACGGCAGCCCCGCCGGGCGGCACCGTGATGGTCTCCAGTTTAAAATTAGTCTCATTCAGTCCGCAGATGTCTTCCTGATTCGCTACGGATTTTACCTTCACCCCAACAGTCACCGGCTCGCTATTGCCCGGAGCCGCAGGAGCTATTTTTATTTGACTGATGCTGATGGTGGGCGCAAAGAGCTGCGGATCTGGTTTTTTAACAGATACCTGGCGGAAACCTGGCGCAGGATACCCGCCAGCGACGCTTGCTGCCAGGACCAGCAGCATGATTATGCCTAGAGCAGCTATTCCTCTTTTCATTAGTGATACACCCTTCTATTTAGACATTGCAATTTAGACATTGCAGCAAGGAGTCTATGTAAGTTGATTCTGTTTTTTTTCCATAGACCTGGCAGCAAATTATTCTTCAGATCCTAATGATTATAAGATAGATATCAGTCTTTCGTTCTTTAGAAAAAGATCTCAGCAGGTGTTTGTCCGTGGTTGTGAAGGGAAGGCAGGATAGAAGCTTGAAATTGGGCTCCCTGCTATTTGGCATGGGTGGACTTGAATCGGAAAAACTCTATGTCTCCGTGCCTTCTGTGGTGAACCGCTATGCACTGAATCAACCACAGAGGCGCAGAGGAACAAAAGGCCATATTCTCTGCCTGAACTCACCCACATTATTCAGCGAAGAGCCTGAAATTATCCTACCCTTCCAGGCAGAACTCCTGAGGCCATAGCCCTTTTTCTTTAGGGTCCACGCCTTCAACTTCGAAACGGCATCGGATCATCTCATCAACCTCCGAGAGCGGAACCCTAAAGACCTCTGCCAGAATCTCCTTGGCGGCTTCCAGCTCCATAGCCTTCAGATCACGGTGCACTACCCTATTTTGCTGCCTGATTAGCTGCTCAAGGACTCCTGCCATAGATAACTTGTACTGCGTGCAAGATTAAGTAGATTTGCCAGAAAACAATATCAACAAACCATTTTTACATAATAGAATGTATGAATAAGATACAAATGGGCAAATCAAGGAAAGTGTGTTCAGATCTCAGAGAATAGCCAAATGAAATCGTTTTCTTAGGCTAATTCTTACAGGAAATAAAACGCCCGGACCGGGATTCGAACCCGGGTCGAAGGCTCGACAGGCCTTCATGATGGGCCACTACACCATCCGGACACAACAGATCCCGCCTCCCAGATTCGAACCGGGGACATCGCGGTGACTGCGCGTAGCACCTCTACGGTGCGAGACATACTACAGCCGCGCACTCTACCAGGCTGAGTTAAGGCGGGCCTCTCGCTACCAGGTTAGTTCTTGTACTTAGATCTTTCGGGCTGGCCCAGATGCGACTGCGAGCATGAGCGCAACTGATAAGAATGCTCCAATTGTGGCATAAAGGGATCTTATGTTGATTGGTATTATGTCCGATGCCCATGACCGATTTCAGGGCGTCAAGGATGCCCTGAGGGTCTTCTCCTCCAGAGGTGTCTTTATGATCCTCTTCGCCGGAGATATGATCGGCTCAGGCAACTGCTATACCTTCGAGGGCCTGAATATCCCCATAAAGCTGGTGTATGGCAACAACGATGGGGACCGGGTGGGCCTGGCCAAGGAGTTTGCCCGGGTGGGCGGTGAGTATCTGGGAGACTTCGGAGAGGTTGAAGTGGATGGCTTGAAGATCGCCCTTATGCATGGCACAGAAGAGCCTCTGGTGAGGGCAGTCCTGGCATCCCAGCTCTATGACGTCCTCGTCCGTGGGCATAACCACATCTTTGAGGTATCCAGCCATGGCAGGACCCTGCTGGTCAATCCGGGAGAGATCTGGGGCCACCTCACTGGCTACTCTACCGTCGCCATCTTCGACACCACCAGCAGGGAGGTGGAGCGGGTGGAGCTCGGCCGGTTTAAGACCTACAGGGAGATCATCAAGGGATGACTAAAGGCGCTTTTGTCACTGCCCTTGACCTCTACATCATTGTGGAATGCTCGGGGCAGAAGGTCAAACGAATCTATCTCTCCCAAGGGAGCCCGGACGAGCCCTCTCACCTTGCGGAGAGAATTGCCGCTCATTTGGAGAAGGGTGCGCCCTGTCCCTCTCCGGATCTGGATATTTCCAGAAGCACTGATTTTCAAAAGAGGGTATACTCAGTGGTGCGGGGGATAGGGCGGGGAAAGACTCTGACCTATGGGGAGGTTGCCTTTCTTGCCCAATGCCCGAAAGGCGCAAGAGCTGTGGGAAGTGCCATGGCCACAAATCCATTCGCCATACTCGTTCCCTGCCATCGTGTCGTTGCCCGGAAAGGCTTGGGGGGCTTTGCCTGGGGTCTGGAGGTCAAAGAGAGGATGCTGGCCCTGGAGAGGAATGATGCAGCGGAAATGACGAAATGAAAACGAAGCAGAGCGATCTGTTCCGCAATCAACCCTTCTCCGCCTGCTTCGTAGAGTGACTGAGGTTGATGGTCAGCTCACCGATGTTCATGATATAGTCGAACATCCTCTCCAGGCTGGCAGCCAGGACAAGACGCTCCAGCATCTCCGACTTTCCCAGGCTGTCCGAGGTTACTGTTATCCTCGCGGCGCTCTTTTGGATCTCTCGGATCAGATCTATCATCTCATTGGCCTTGTCTGAGTTGGTCTGCAGTAGATAAGATATGGCGTCGTCGATAAATCCGCACAGCTGAACCTCCATATCCATCAGCTCCTCTTTCAGGTCATCAGCCAGAGTGCAATTATACTCTCTGGCGATCTGGGCAATCCTATGGGCGTGATCGGCAATGCGTTCCAGGTTTGAAGCCGCCTGCATGTAGTTGAACGCATGGATGGGGTTTTGTGTCTCCTGCTTAACCGAACCGGTCCGGAGTATCTCGGTGAACTGGCGGGAGATGAGGAGGTTGAGCCGGTCCACATCATCATCCCTCTGAATCACGTCCATTGCCAGTTCATCCTGGTTGTTGTTCAAGAGGCTGGTAAAAGAATCGTGGATCATGGATTTGACCACCGTCCGGATCCTCCTTAAGGCCTTCTCGGACTGAAGCTCCTCTGAGCTCAAAAGGTCCTGAATTACCACCTTATTGATGGTCTCCTCTAAAATCTCAGGCCCTATGAGCTTGTTTACGATCTGATGCAGATCCTTCTTCTGGGCAGATGACATATGAGGGCTTGTGACCTCAATGATCCTGTAGCCGCCAACATAGCATCCGATGATGTCTCTGATCAGATCATCTCCCGTCTTCTCCCCTATATCCAGCTTCACTCTCAGATCCCTCTCCGAGCGATCGGTGGATAGGGTTAAAGCCCCGTTATCCCCCTGATTGATGTAGACTATTGAGCCAGCGGCAATCCCGTTCTTCGTGGCCCAGGTTTTGGGGAGGGATACGATGAATGTGGACTTGCCGGTCCTCTGCACCTTTCTGGTGTCCATGAACCTCCTAATTCAGGTGTTCCCTTTTTGCTTCCACTATGTAGACGATTGTCTCACAGATGTTGCAGATGTGGTCGCCCGTCCTCTCCAGATGCCTGTTCACCATGAGCAGCGAGGTCCCTTCCTTTATCACTTCAGGCTGATCGATTATGATTTTCAGAAGCTTATCCCTTGCCTTGACATACAGCCCATCGATCTCATAATCCCACTTGGTGATCTGCCGGGCCATATCGGCGTCGTCGTTCATCAGGGCCTCCATCGATTCCCTGAGCATCTTTCTGCTGATCTCCGCCATGCGCGGTATGAACTCCAGCTTGGTTATCTCGTTATGGGACTGGGCGGCAACTCGAGCTATGTCCACAGCCAGATCTCCTATTCTCTCCAAATCTATGCCTATCTTCAGGATTCCTATGATCCTCCTCAGATCCCTGGCCATGGGCTGCTGAAGCACCAGGAGCTCCATGCATAGGTTCTCGATCTTGATGCTCAGGTCGTCCACTTCCTGATCATTCTTTATGATCTCTCGTGCCAGGTCAACATTTGAATCGGACAGGGCGATAACGGATTTTTCTATGGCCTCGCCCACATGATCGGCGAGATCCTTTGTCAAGCTTTTTAGATCTGAAAGATCTTTGCGATACCGCTGTCTATAAGGGATCATTCGCTCCTTCCCCACCAGGACTCATCCAAACCGTCCGGTGATATAATCCTCGGTGCTCTTCATCTCGGGCATTTCAAAGACATGCTTTGTCTCTCCTACCTCGATCAGCTCGCCGAGAAGGAAGAAAGCAGTGATGTCAGAGATCCTGGCAGCTTGCTGCATGTTGTGAGTGACTATTATCTGGGTGTACTCTTCCTTGAGGCTCTCCATGAGGCTCTCGATCTTGCCGGTTGAGATCGGATCTAATGCACTGCAGGGTTCATCGAACAAGATAACATCAGGCCGCATGGCCAGGGTCCTGGCGATGCATAACCTCTGCTGTTGGCCACCTGATAGGCCCAGAGCAGGCTGGTCCAGCCTCTCGCTGACCTCCTCCCAGAGGGCGGACTCCTTCAGGCTGCGCTCCACTATCTTGCTAACATTTTTTTGTCCATGAATCCGTGGGCCGTAGGCGATGTTGTCATAAATGGACATGGGAAATGGATTAGGCTTTTGGAATACCATACCTATTCTCTTGCGCAGCTCTACCACGTCTGTATCTTTTCCATAGATGTCCATATCATCATAAAAGACCTTGCCTTCGATTCGAACGCTAGTCACGAGATCGTTCATCCGGTTCAGGCAGCGAATAAATGTCGACTTTCCGCAGCCTGATGGGCCGATGAGAGCAGTTATCTGCTTTTCCGGTATCTTCAGGGAGATGTCCTTGAGAGCCTGCTTCTCCCCATACCAGAGGTTCAGGTTTTCCGAGACTATCTTAGAGGTCAAAGCATATCCCTTTTAGCGTTATCTGCATATGTGCATCCTTGATTGAGGACTCGCTATATAGTTCTTCCTATATAGACTATATGTTAACTGAGCTAAATAACAATGAAGATAGCAATCACGCGAATTCTTTATATAGAACTTTAAACTCGTACTAAGAAAAAGTCGGGGAGGACTAAGGTTTGGCAGGTTTGAGCGGAGTACCAGTAATCATATTGAAGGAAGGAAGCGAGCGAGAGAGCGGGAAGAATGCTCAGCACAGGAATATTTTAGCAGCAAAGGCAGTCGCAGAGGCTGTGCGGACTACTCTTGGGCCGAAGGGCATGGATAAGATGCTCATCGATGGCAGCGGTGATGCGACTATAACCAATGACGGAGCTACAATCCTCAGAGAGATGGATATAGAAAATCCCGTGGCCAAGATGATCGTAGAGGTGGCAAAAGCCCAGGATGATGAGATTGGGGACGGAACCACCACCGCAGTGATAATTGCCGGAAAGCTGCTGGAGAAGGCGGAGGCACTCTTGGAGCAGGATGTCCACCCCACGGTTATTGTGCAGGGATACAAGCAGGCGGCCGCCAAGGCGCAGGAAGTATTGAAGAAGATGGCAATAGATGTCTCCGGAGACCAGGAGATGCTCCTGAAGATCGCCCGGACCTCTATCAGGGGAAAAGGCACTGAGATGGCCCTAGATAGGCTCTCTCAGATATCCGTGGACGCCGCGCGGGCCGTGGTGGGATTTGAGGGCAAGGACATTGAGGAGAATATCAAGATGGTCCATATTCCTGGAGGCAGAATTGAGGAATCATCCATAAACTACGGCATTGTGCTGGAAAAGGAGAGAACATCTCCTCAGATGCCGAAGTCAATTAAAAATGCCAGGATTATGCTTCTTGAGGGCACCTTAGAGCTGAAAAAGCTTGGAACTGATGCCAAGATTACCATAACTGAGGCCAAGAATCTATCCTCTTTCAAGGAGGGCGAGGAGAAGATCATCAAGGAGCAAGTCGACGCCATTATCGCCACTGGAGCCAATGTGGTCTTCTGTGAGAAGGGAATTGGAGTGTTCGCCCAGGGCTATCTGGCCAATCGCGGAATCCTGGCTGCCCGTCGGGTTAAAAGAGAGGATTTGAAGATGCTGGCCCTGGCAACAGGGGCGAAGCTAGTGGGCGATGTAATGCAGCTGCGGCCAGAGGATTTGGGATCTGCAGCCCTGGTAGAGGAGAGACGGGTGGGCAAGGAAAAGCAGATGATCTTCGTTGAAGGCTGCGAGAAGGCCAGAGCTATTTCAATCATCCTTCATGGGGTCTCGGATCAGCTCTTAGAAGAGATGGAAAGGGCTCTGGACGATTCGCTCAATGTGGTCATGGATGTCATTCGGTCCGGAAAGATCGTCCCTGGTGGAGGAGCCCCGGAGATCCTGGTGGCTGAGAATCTGAGGCAGTACGCTTCCACTCTGGAAGGGAGGGAGCAGCTGGCCATCAGAGCCTTTGCCGATGCCGTGGAGGCCATTCCATTTACCCTGGCCGAGAACTCAGGATTCGATCCTGTGGATTCTCTTGCCGCTCTGAGAGCCAATCAAGGTGAGGGCAAGATCTATGGATTGGACATCGCATCCGGCAAGCCAGCGGATATGATGGCCCAGGGCGTGGTGGAGCCTTTAAAGGTGAAGACCCAGGCCATTAAGTCTGCAGCGGAAGCCGCTACCATGGTCCTTCGGGTGGATGACGTCATAGCCGCCAAAAGGGAGGAGATGACGCCCAAACCCGGTCAGAGCCCGCATGACTACACCATGCCCCAGATGCCAATGCCTCACTATTGAGGGAACCAGGCGGCTTTTGCCTATCCTCCCTTTTGATCAAATGAACAATGATACTTTGGGTGGAGCAAATGGATGACGATACAGCAGTGAGCGCTCAGGATGAAGAGGAGGATGAAAGCTCCTTAACTGCCAGAATAGATGAGCTGGAAGGGAAGCTGGTGGAGATGCAGATCCTGTCTGAGGAGCGCCTCGATCAATTGATGCGCTGCCGTGCAGATCTCGATAATCTGATGAAGCGATCTGTTCGGGAGAAGGAGGATACAGTTAAATATGCATCAGAAAAGCTCGTCCAAAAGCTTCTCCCCGTGCTCGACAGCCTCGAGCAGGCGGCAAAGCATGACGAGGGCCAAAAGGTGCTCCATATGCAGCTTCTGGGAGTGCTCTTTACGGAAGGTCTCGTTCCCATTGAAGCGGTTGGCAAGAAGTTCGATCCCTACCGGCATGAAGCATTGTTTCAGGTGAAGAAGGATGATCTGGAAGAGGACATAGTGGCCGAAGAGATACAGAAAGGCTATCTCTTCAACTCTCGGGTCATTCGCTTCTCCAAGGTCGCTGTGAATAAGCCCCTGAAGGCAGAAGGCTGTAAATAGGGCGGGTTGAGATACAATTGGAAAGATATGATGATAGGTTTAAATATTTACAGAGTAGTAGCATTTACTAAGTTCAGGAGATGAAATCTTGTCAAAAATTATTGGTATTGATCTTGGAACCAGCAACTCGGCAGCAGCAGTTCTGATCGGCGGCCGGCCCACAATAATTCCCAGCGCAGAAGGGACAAGCATCGGTGGCAAGGCTTTTCCATCCTATGTCGCCTTCACCAAAGATGGTCAGGTTCTGGTCGGCGAGCCGGCAAAGAGGCAGGCTGTAACCAATCCAGATGGAACCGTCCAGGGAATAAAAAGGAAGATGGGCACGGACTACAAGGTCAGGGTTTTCGACAAGGAGTACACCCCTGAGGATATCTCCGCCCAGGTCTTGCGAAAGATCAAGACCGACGCCGAGACCTATTTGGCTGACAGCGTGGATAAAGCGGTGATCACCGTTCCCGCCTACTTCAATGACAACCAGAGGCAGGCGACGAAGGATGCTGGAACCATCGCTGGCCTGGAGGTCGTTCGCATAATAAATGAGCCTACTGCAGCCGCCCTCGCCTTCGGCCTGGATAAGGTGGGCGAGCATAAGATCATGGTCTTCGATCTGGGCGGAGGCACGCTGGATGTCACCATAATGGAGATCGGCGAAGGAGTTTTCGAGGTCCTGTCCACATCGGGCGACACCCAGTTGGGTGGTCGGGATATGGATGACCGGCTGACCAACTATGTGCTGGACAGGTTCAAGCAGGAATCTGGAGTCGATCTGCGTGGCGACTCCATGGCCATGCAGCGTCTGAGGGAAGCAGTGGAGGTAGCGAAGATAGAGCTATCCAGCGTCCTGCAGACCAACCTCAATCTGCCCTATATCACCGCCGATGCCAGCGGCCCCAAGCATCTGAGCATGACCATAGCCCGCTCCAAACTGGAGGAGCTGGTAGCAGATGTGCTGGAGCGCTGCCGTGGTCCCATGATCCAGGCTCTTAAAGACTCCAAGCTGGAGAAGTCCGATATCGGCAAGATCATCCTGGTGGGCGGACCGACCAGGATGCCAATGGTCCAGGAGTTCGTTAAGAACTTCCTTGGAAAGGATATCGAACGAGGAGTGGATCCCATGGAATGCGTGGCTATGGGGGCAGCGATTCAGGCGGGCGTCCTGGGTGGAGAGGTCAAGGATCTACTGCTATTAGATGTAACGCCTCTCTCTTTGGGTATAGAGACCCTGGGAAGCGTCACAACCAAGCTGATCGAGAGGAACACTACCATTCCCACCAGAAAGAGCCAGATATTCACCACCGCTGCCGATAACCAGACCAGCGTTGAGGTCAATGTCCTTCAGGGAGAGAGGCCCATGGCCCAGGATAATGTCTCATTGGGAAGGTTCACCCTGGTTGGCATCCCTCCTGCGCCAAGAGGCATACCTCAGATCGAGGTCACATTCGATATCGATGCCAATGGCATCATTCATGTCTCAGCCAAGGATCTTGCCACCAAGAAAGAGCAGAGGATCACCATCACCGCTCCCCATAAGCTGAGCCAGCAGGATATCGACGCCAAGATCAAGGATGCTGAGAGGTTTGCCGCCGACGACCTGAAGAGAAAAGAGGAGATCGAGGTCAAGAATGCTGCTGAATCTCTGATCTATGCCTCGGAGAAGATGCTCAAAGAGGCAGGCGACGTAGCCACAAGCGAGCAGAAGGAGAAGATCGAGAAGGCCATCAGCGACCTGAAGAACGCCCAGACCGGCGGAGAGATCTCCGAGATCAAGGCCAAGACGGAGAGCCTGCAGAACGCAATCTACGAGCTGTCTGCCGCCATGTACCAGAAGGCGGCGCAGGATCAGCAGGCCCAGCAGGGACAGGCAGGCCAGGGCTCAGGCCCGGAGGCGGGTCAGGATTCCACAGGGCAGGATCAGACGGTGGACGCAGATTACGAGGTAGTAAACGATAAGAAGTAAATTGGAGAATAAACTATAAGGAAGAAAAGGGTGCTGGAAGACAGGGAAACCAGAAGAAGGAACTGACTGTACCATGCCGGATAAGAAGGACTACTACGATGTGCTTGGGGTATCCAAGGATGCCAGCGAGAAGGATATCAAGACCGCCTACCGCAAGCTCGCCATGAAACACCACCCCGACCGGTCAGACGATCCCGGGGCGGAGGAGATGTTCAAGGAGCTTTCTGAGGCTTATGCGGTCCTGTCCGATCCGGATAAGCGGCAGAAGTACGACCAGTTCGGCCATGCAGGAATCAACAGTCAGTACTCGCAAGAGGACCTGTTCCGCGGAGTGAACTTCGAGGATCTTCTTCGGGGCTTTGGCGCGGGCGGAGAGAGCATCTTCGATATGTTCTTCGGCGGTGGGGGAGGACGGCGGGGGCCGGCCAGGGGCCGGGATCTGCGCTATGATATCGATCTTACCCTGGAGCAGGCGTCACGCGGCCTGGAGACGACTATAGAGGTTCCGCGGACGGAAAACTGCCCCAAGTGCCAGGGCAGCGGGGCTAAGCCCGGCACAAGCCCAGTGACCTGCAGCACCTGTCGGGGCTCGGGCCAGGTAACCCGGGCCCAAAACACCCCCTTCGGCCAGATGGTCACCTCCTCCACCTGTCCCAAGTGCGGCGGCCGGGGAGAGCTCATCACCAGCCCCTGCGAGGACTGCAGCGGCACGGGACGGGCAAGAAAGGCTCGCAAGATCAATATCAAGATCCCGGCGGGTGTGGAGGACGGCCAGCACCTCAAGCTCCGCGGCCAGGGGGATTCTGCCGGCCCCAAGGGCGTCTCCGGCGATCTTTATGTGGTCATAAATATCCAGCCTCACAGACTCTTCCAGCGGTTGGATAGCGATCTGATCATGGAGACTCCCATCAGCTTCACTCAGGCTGCCTTGGGAGCGGATCTGGAGGTCCCCACCCTGAACGGTCGGGCCAGGATCAAGGTGCCTGCAGGAACTCAGACCGGGACGGTCTTCCGCTTGAGAGGAAAAGGCATGCCCAGGCTGCATGGCACCGGCTCAGGCGATCTGCATGTACGGGTCAAGATCAACACTCCCGCCTCTCTCACCGCCAGGCAAAGGCAGCTATTGGAGGAGCTGGCAGAGGAGTTCGGCGAGGCGAAGCGATCTTCCACTGAGAAGGAAAAAGAGAAGGAGAAAAGCCTCATCGATAAGATCGTAGACGAGGTTAAGAGCGCTGTGCAGTGAAAAGGGGGATTTTATGCTCTCCCTCGCTATCATGTATGATGCAGCAGTTGCCCTCTTTGCACCCGCCCCGCTGGAAGTCCTGGTATTTTTTGGTGAGCGCTATTGCCTCCACAATCTCAGTGATATGGCGCAAGATGAGCTGCCCGGCGATCTCTTGGGCAGCATCCTCATTTATTCTCATCCCCAGGCCGGGGCATTCCGAGCAGCGTAGCTCGCCCTCCACCAGGTAGAATGGATAGGTGCGGCAGAGAAGGGGGCGCTGGCCATAGATAGTGCATTGCCCCTTTTCATAAAACCGGCAGCGCAATCCCTCCTTTTTGAGCCTCCACTCCAGGGTATGGAAGTTGCCGTTGTTGTCCCATTCGCCCTCTTCCGGCGGCTGGGCTACCTCCAGCCAATCCAGCCTCCTCTTCGCCATGATTCGTCTTACCTCAAAGGGAAAGACAACCACGCTGTTATCATCGCCCCGGCAGCATTGGCCGCAGCCCAGGCACTGAAATCCGATCCTCTCGATCTGGCCGGCCAGGGACCGGGCCGAGAGGCGCCTAGCTGCGGCGTATGATTGCTCAAGATCTGCTAACAAAAGATTCTTATCGGGCACGAAGCTCACAAATCCATATTGAACATCCAGTCACTTAAGATGCGGTTCTGGGCGTGCAGTCATCCCCCTGAGACCCTGTCGGAATCATCTTTTGCATATGTTTATAAAATTGTCCAGAAGCTCTTCACCATGCTCGGTGTGCACCACCTCTGGATGCCATTGCACTCCATACAGAGGCCTATTGCGATGCTTCATGGCCTCGATATCACAGATCCTGGAAGTGGCGAGCCTCTGGAACTGAGAAGGAAGCAGTGACACCTGGTCGGCATGAGATGCCCAGGTTTTGAACTTTGCCGGAAAGCCTTTCAGGATGTCGTCTTCATCGATCAGCTCCACATCCACCTGGGCATAGCCTCCGATGCTTCCTGCCGTGACCTGACCACCAAAGGTGGTGCCCATGATCTGCATGCCCAGGCATATCCCCAGGATGGGAATGTCAAGCTTCAAAAGATAATCGCGACAGTTTCCGGCGCGATCCAAGGATGGTCCTCCTCCAAGTATCAAGCCGTCGGCATCGATATCTTCTGGTGGCGTCTGGTTGGAGGCGAGGTCACAGTCCACCTTATCCCGTATGCTGCGCCTGATGAGGTGATTGAACTGTCCATAGTTGTTGATTACGATCACTCGCATTAATGCAACAATGCATTGCATTATGATGATATAATTTTTGGCCCACTGCTTAGATTACAAATTTATATGAAAAAGACCAAAAGGTTGGTTATGTCGCAATCTTTTCAGAGGGTACTTGTTGGTGAAGCACTGGTCGGAGAGGGGCCCGAGGTAGCGCATATAGATCTGGTTATGGGACCAAGGGATAGCCCGGTGGAAAAGGCATTTGTGAGGGCACTTGCATCGCCATCCCGGGGCCATACGCCATTGTTGGCCGTCCTTGCCCCCAATCTGCCGGTTAAGCCCTCGACCCTGATGGTCAACAAGGTCACCATAAAGAATGCCCAGCAGGCAATAATGGTCTTTGGCCCTGTGCAGGCAGCAGTGGCACGAGCTGTGATGGATTGCGTCGAGTCGGGAGTACTGCCCGAGGAGTTGGCGGACGATCTTTTTATAATAGTGTCTGTATTTGTGGAGTGGGATGCAAAAGATAAAGATAAGGTTTATGAATATAATTATCAGGCCACGAAGATTGCCATAGAACGCGCAGCGAATAGAGAGCCAAAGCCAGGGGATATTCTGGCCGCGAAGAGCACTGCGAAGCACCCCTTTGCTTGAAATCATCCATCTGCTCTAGATCTATACGGGAATCACAGAGGTTTCACATGAGATTGATCCCCGAAGAGATCTTGATAGAGCCTCTATGTGAAAAATAAGTTCATAATCTCCTGATGGAAGATCTGTGAGATATCAAATGAGCCATTAGATGGAATGCAGAGCAAGAATCAGAATAGGGGTCCAGATAGGGATCAGATGGTTGATGAAATGATAAATCGGATGATAGTTCTCGGCCATGAAGGCCGTTGGAAGGAAGTGGGATAGGAGAGGAGAGTGAGGATATGCGTAAAAGGGATAAGGATAGTGAGTATACAGTTAATGTTAAATTAAAAAAAGTGCTGAATCATAGATACAAGAAGCAATTTCTTGTTCTTGCTATGATCCTGTCTGTGAGCGTGCTCTTGAGTGCGTTCGCTTATGCGCAGGAACAGCCTGGGGGATTTCCCGAGGGGATAGGTTTCCCTGAGCAGGTTGATTCTGCATTTTCAGATATTGCAAATCAACCGCCATCGATCAGAAGCGTCGAGCCAGACAAGCCCAGCCCCCAGCCTATGGGCACCGCTATAAAATGGACGGTTCGGGCGGAGGACCCTGAGAACGATCCAATATCGTATATGTTCCAGCTAAAGGATTCTGCTACATGGGTCCCATTGACGCAATGGATAGATGAGAACACCTGGACATGGAACACGGCTGCATTGGAGCCGGGAAACTACCAGATCAGAGTCTTAGTGAGAGATCCAATGCATACCAGTGGGGACTTCAAGCTCGATGAGAGGATAATAGACTATCAAATAACAGCTCCCCAGGTCCCGGCAGAGGTCAGTGCGCCTGCAGCCGTTCCCGAATTGGAACAGGCTCCTGTGATTGAACAGCCGATAGTGCAGGCCCCTGAGCAGATAGCAGCGCCGGTAAATCAGCCTCCTCAAGTGCTGAGCCTTAATGCCGATCTAGCCAGTCCCCAGATTGCTGGTGCAGCGGTGACCTTCATCGCGGCAGCATCCGATCCGGAGAACGATCCATTGGAGTTCATGTTCCTGGTTGACGGCCAGGCTCGCACGGATTTCATTAATAATCCCAGCTGGACCTGGATGACAACCGAGCAGGATATCGGCTCCCATTCCATCGAGGTTCGGGCCCGGGACAACAACCACAATCCACAGGGTGACAGCTCTCAGGCGACTCAGTTTGCCATTGAGCCGGTGCCAAACAATCCACCCCAGATGGTCGATCTCTCTGCCGATCAGCCCAGCCCCCAAATAGCTGGCGCAGCAGTGACATTCACTGCAGCGGCATCCGATCCAGAGAACGATCCATTGGAGTTCATGTTCCTGGTTGATGGCCAGGCTCGCACGGATTTCATTAATAATCCCAGCTGGACCTGGACGACAACCGAGCAGGATATTGGCTCCCATACCATCGAGGCACGGACCAGAGATAACAACCACAATCCACAGGGTGACAGCTCTCAGGCGACTCAGTTTGCCATTGAGCCGGTGCCAAACAATCCACCCCAGATGGTCGATCTCTCTGCCGATCAGCCCAGCCCCCAAATAGCTGGCGCAGCAGTGACATTCACTGCAGCGGCATCCGATCCAGAGAACGATCCATTGGAGTTCATGTTCCTGGTTGATGGCCAGGCTCGCACGGATTTCATTAATAATCCCAGCTGGACCTGGACGACAACCGAGCAGGATATCGGCTCCCATTCCATCGAGGTTCGGGCCCGGGACAACAACCACAACCCTGAGGGCGACAGCTCAAGGACGATGGATTTTGTCGTTGAAGCAGTTCCCAACAACCCGCCAGAGTTAGTGGATCTGGTTGCCGATCTAGCCAGCCCCCAAATAGCTGGCGCAGCAGTGACATTCACTGCAGCGGCATCCGATCCAGAGAACGATCCATTGGAGTTCATGTTCCTGGTTGATGGCCAGGCTCGCACGGATTTCATTAATAATCCCAGCTGGACCTGGACGACAACCGAGCAGGATATCGGCTCCCATTCCATCGAGGTTCGGGCCCGGGACAACAACCACAACCCTGAGGGCGACAGCTCAAGGACGATGGATTTTGTCGTTGAAGCAGTTCCCAACAACCCGCCAGAGTTAGTGGATCTGGTTGCCGATCTAGCCAGTCCCCAGATAGCCGGGACAGCAGTGACATTCACCGCAGCCGCATCCGATCCGGAGAACGATCCATTGGAGTTCATGTTCCTGGTTGACGGCCAGGCTCGCACGGATTTCATTAATAATCCCAGCTGGACTTGGACGACAACCGAGCAGGATATTGGCTCCCATACCATCGAGGTTAGGGCGAGAGACAACAACCACAACCCTGAGGGCGACAGCTCAAGGACGATGGATTTTGTCGTTGAAGCAGTTCCCAACAACCCGCCAGAGTTAGTGGATCTGGTTGCCGATCTAGCCAGCCCCCAGATAGCTGGCGCAGCAGTGACCTTCACTGCGGCGGCATCCGATCCAGAGAACGATCCATTGGAGTTCATGTTCCTCTTGGATGGCGCGGCTCAGACCGAGTTCGCCTCCAGCCCGAGCTGGACCTGGACAACCACTGTTGAGAATATCGGCCCCCATACCATCGAGGTTAGGGCCCGAGACAACAACCACAATCCAGAAGGAGATAGCTCCAAGACAGCGGAGTTTGTCGTTGAAGCAGTTCCCAACAATCCACCAGAGGTAGTTGATCTGGCTTCAGATCTGGCCAGTCCCCAAATTGCTGGCGCAGCAGTGACCTTCACTGCAGCCGCATCTGATCCTGAGAACGATCCATTGGAGTTCATGTTCCTTTTGGACGGCGTGGCTCAGACCGAGTTCATCTCCAGCCCGAGCTGGACCTGGACAACCACCACTGAGAGCATTGGATCGCACATTATAGAGGTTCGAGCGAGAGACAACAACCACAATCCAGAAGGAGATAGCTCCAAGACAGCGGAGTTTGTCGTTGAAGCAGTTCCCAACAATCCACCAGAGGTAGTTGATCTGGCTTCAGATCTGGCCAGTCCCCAAATTGCTGGCGCAGCAGTGACCTTCACTGCAGCCGCATCTGATCCTGAGAACGATCCATTGGAGTTCATGTTCCTTTTGGACGGCGTGGCTCAGACCGAGTTCATCTCCAGCCCGAGCTGGACCTGGACAACCACCACTGAGAGCATTGGATCGCACATTATAGAGGTTCGAGCGAGAGACAACAACCACAATCCAGAAGGAGATAGCTCCAAGACAGCGGAGTTTGTCGTTGAAGCAGTTCCCAACAATCCTCCAGAGCTAGTGGATCTGGCTTCAGATCTAGCCAGTCCCCAGATAGCCGGCGCAGCAGTGACCTTCACTGCAGCCGCGTCCGATCCGGAAAATGATACATTGGAGTTCATGTTCCTCTTGGATGACGTGGCTCAGACTGAGTTCACCTCCATCCCGAGCTGGAACTGGACAACAACCGAGCAGGATATTGGCTCCCATACCATCGAGGTCAGGGCTCGGGACAACAACCACAATCCGGAAGGAGATAGCTCCAAGACAGCTGAATTTGTGGTTGAGGCCGTTCCCAACAATCCGCCTGAGGTAGTTGATCTGGCTTCAGATCTAGCCAGCCCCCAGATAGCCGGGACAGCGGTAACATTCACCGCAGCGACATCCGATCCGGAAAATGATACATTGGAGTTCATGTTCCTCTTGGATGACGTGGCTCAGACTGAGTTCACCTCCATCCCGAGCTGGACCTGGACGACAACCGAGCAGGAGATCGGCTCCCATACCATCGAGGTCAGGGCTCGGGACAACAACCACAATCCGGAAGGAGATAGCTCCAGGACAGCGGAATTCGTGGTTGAGGCTGCTCCAAACAATCCGCCTGAGGTATTTGATCTGGCTTCAGATCTAGCCAGCCCCCAAATTGCTGGCGCAGCAGTAACATTCACTGCGGCGGCATCCGATCCGGAAAATGATACATTGGAGTTCATGTTCCTCTTGGATGACGTGGCTCAGACTGAGTTCACCTCCATCCCGAGCTGGACCTGGACAACAACCGAGCAGGATATTGGCTCCCATACCATCGAGGTCAGGGCTCGGGACAACAACCACAATCCAGAAGGAGATAGCTCCCAGACAGCGGAATTCGTGGTTGAGGCTGCTCCAAACAATCCGCCAGAGCTAATGGATCTGGCCGCTGATCTGGCAAGCCCACAGCTTCTGGGAAGCAGGATCAATTGGACAGCAACGGCCAGCGATGCGGAAAATGATACCATATCCTACCGCTTCCTGGTCAACGATACCCCAGTCACCGACTGGCAGCCCGAGAATCTGTTCGCCTGGACGGCAACAGAAGCCGGAACGGCATTGATCACCGTGCAGGTCAAAGACGATCAGCACGATGGACCCGAAGGCGAGAGCGGAAACAGAAGCGCTGAGTTCGCCATAACAATGCCTCTGGCAGAAGAAGCTGCTCAGGAGGTCGCAGAAGCAGAACCGGTCGAAGAGGCCGCTGCTGAGCCGAATGAATCACCAAGCATCACAGAGCTTTCAGCCGATCTGGGAAGCCCCCAGGTTCTGGGAAGCAGTGTCAACTGGACAGCAGTTGCCAGCGATCCGGAAGATGATCCCATATCTTATCGCTTCCTGGTCAACGAGACTGCAGTCACCGACTGGCAGGCAGAAAACAAGTTCATCTGGACTGCATCTGAGGCCGGATCATTCCTGATCACAGCCCAGGCCAGGGACGATCAGCATGAGGGGCCGGAGGGCGATAGCGGAAACAGAAGCTCCGAGTTCGTCATAGTGCCGCTCGAAGAAGAAGCTCCCTTTGCAGAGGAACCTGCGGAGGAGATCGCTCCCGCTGAGACAAACGTCACTGACCAGGTCAATGTGACAGCTCCCGCCAATGTCACAGATGAAGAGAATGCCACCGCTCAGGCCAATATGACCGCTGAGGCGGAGAATGTGACTGAAGTGGTGGAGATCCCAGAGGATACTCTGGCCCCTCCAGTGACTGAGAACATCACCACTCCCATCGCACCGGAGAACATCACCGAGAACCTGACCGAAGAGGTATCTGAAGAGGATGCAGAGGTCGTAGCTCCTGTTGTGGAGAATCAGACCCCTGTGCTGAACTCTCTGATTCCGGATATCATAAGCCCCCAGAAGCCAGGGGTGACTGTAACCTGGACCGCCAATGCCACTGACGTGGACATGGATCCGTTGCTCTTCCGGTTCTTCCTCAATGGACCGGCAACAAATGGAGCCTGGGAGCCAAAGACAGAATGGATTTCAGATGATACCTGGGCCTGGGTGACATCCTCAATAGATCGGGGAGAGAACCAGGTGAAAGTTCAGGTTAGAGATGGACAACACTCTGGCGAAGACGGCTTTGACTCCGAGTACTCCGGCTACTTCACCCTCGCCGAGCCGAAGATGAACATCTCGGGCCTGGTATATGAGGACAAGAACGGAAATGGTGTGTCTGACAGCGGCGAGGCCTTATCCGGCTGGACGGTACAGATAACCAAACCGGATCAAAGCCAGGTTAGCGTCTTAACCCGAGAGGATGGAACCTATAGTTTCCAGGATCTTGATGCTGGAAGCTACACCATCAGCGAGACTCTGCCCTCTGGCTGGGTGGCAGCAATTCCCGAAGGCGGATCTCATAACGTCGATCTATCCGAAGGAGACGTTGAAGGCCTGGACTTCGTCAACAAGCTCGTCCAGTACACCATCTCCGGCAGGAAGTTCAACGACCTGAACGGCAACGGTGCCTTCGACGGCGAGCCGGGAATGGAGGGCTGGACGATTGAGCTCTCTAGAGACGGCAGTTTGATCAGCACTGCCACCACGGAAAAGGACGGATCCTATAAGTTCGCAGAGCTATCCCCCGGAAGCTACACCGTATCCGAGGTCGAGCAGGCTGGCTGGACCAGGACTGCACCTCCTGAAGGCTCCTACACCGTGGAGCTGACGGATGGGGATGTAGCAGACATAAACTTCGGCAACCACGGCTCCTTTGCCATATCAGGAACCAGCTTCCTGGACAGCAACGGCAACGGCGTCAAGGATGAGGGCGAGCCGGGCAGGGCTGGAGTGGCCATTCAGCTATCCCGCGACGGTAGCGTCATAAATGCCACCACCACGCTTGAAGATGGCTCTTATGCCTTCCGCAATCTGTCTCCTGGAACCTACAGCATAAGCCAGGTCGCTGCAGAGGGCATCAATCAGATAGCACCTGAAGGCCCCTGGACGGTTGAGCTTAAGGATGCCGATGTGGCCGACAAGGATTTCGCCAACAGCGGCGGTCTTTCCATCTCCGGCCAGAAGTACTATGACATCAACGGCAACGGCCTGCAGGACGAGGATGAGCCTGGCATTCCCGGCGGGGAAGTGAGCCTGGTCGAGAACGGCAAGGTAGTGGCCAATACCACCACCGATGAGAACGGACTCTACAGCTTCGAGAACGTCCTGCCTGGGACCTACACCATAAACGATCCCGTCCCGACGGGCATGGTCCTCACCACCTCTTCCACGGTCACAGTGACCATCAAAACGGTAGTGGTGACCAACGTCAACTTCGGAATACGCGGATCTAATTCCATATCCGGAATGAAGTACGAGGATCTGAATAGCGACAGCACCAAGAATCCCGGTGAGAAGGGCCTTTCCGGCTGGGAGATGGTCCTGACCGGGAGCACCTGGTTTGGCAAGCCGCTTCCCACCCTTACCGCCACCACGGACAACAACGGCAACTACAAGTTCGAGAGGCTCCTTCCCGGCACATACAAGGTTAGCGAGACCTCAAGAACCGGCTGGACGCAGACCGCTCCAGCGGGGGGGAGCCACAGCATAGTCTTCGATGTGAGAACACCTCCCAGAGAGGCAAAGGACAACGACTTTGGGAATAGATTGGCAGCTCAATCCATCTCTGGAGTGAAGTACAACGATATCAACGGCAACGGGGTCAGAGATCCCGGCGAGCCAGGAATGGGCGGCTGGAAGATCAACCTGGAGCCGGCTGGAGGAGGGGTGATAAAGGTTGCAACCACCGAAGCTGACGGCTCTTACAGTTTCACGGATGTTGCCTCTGGAACCTATACCGTTCGGGAGATTCATCAGCCCGGATGGGATCAGAAGGCACCAGCGAGTGGCACTTATACCGTCACCCTGGATTCATCCACTACCAGCGTTTCTGGAAAGGATTTCGGCAACTGGAATCCATTGCCTGCCAATCCATCACTTATCCCGGACAAGAGCAGTCCCCAGAGGTCTGGAACACCGATCATCTGGACGGCCAGGGCAGATGACCTTGATCCTCTCCAGTACAGATTCCTGGTTAGAGGGCCGGGAATCAACCTGGACACCGGCTATAGCAGCAGGAGCGTCTGGACCTGGAACACTCTCGGCTATCCTGCCGGTAAGTATGAGGTTGAGGTCTGGATCAGGGATGGACAGCATTCTGGCCCAGGAGGATACGATGTCAAGAAGACCGTCTCCTTTAGCCTGACCGGCGGCAATCTGCCGCCCAGTGTGCAGGTCCTTTACACCGACCGGCCTGAGCCGCAGTATGCCGGCAGCTGGATCAAGTGGACGGCTATAGCCTCTGATCCAGACAGAGACCCCTTGCAGTACCGGTTCTTCCTGCGCGGTCCTGCCACCCGCGGATTCTGGGTGGATATGACCGGCTGGGGCAAGAGCAACCAGTGGATCTGGAGGACCACTCCTGCAGACGTGGGCTACAGCGAGGTGCTGGTAGCAGTCAGGGACGGCAAGCATGCCGGACCTGCCGGCTCGGATGACTATCAGGTTGGCCGGTTCTTCATCATGAATGTGAACCTGCCTCCGGTGATCACCGGCCTGGGCACGAACCTTCCCAGCGCACAGCCAGTAGGAGCTACCATCAGATGGGCGGCCACCGCCAGCGACCCGGAGGGCAATCCGCTCTTCTTCAGGTACTGGATGAGGGGTCCATCGACTGGCGGACTGTGGCGAATGGTCCGCGACTGGTCCACCGATCCAACCTGGACCTGGCCGACAACGCCGGCTGATGCGGGCACCAGCGAGATCAAGGTGCAGGTGAGGGATGGCCTCCATTCCAGCCCAGCCGGATGGGACGATGATGCTGGTGCGCTGTTCACAGTGCGGCGGCAGAATCTGCCCCCCACTCTGATCTCCCTTGGATCGGACAAACCCAGCTCCCAGAAGGCAGGAACGCCTGTGACCTGGACAGCAATAGCGACTGACCCGGATATGGAGCCACTGCTTTACCGGTTCTGGCTGAAGGGTCCATCCACCGGGAACAGCTGGAAGATAGTGCAGGACTGGTCATATAAGAATCAGTGGACCTGGGCCAGCCTGCCGTCCGATGGCGGAGCCTATACGGTCTATGTCTATGTCCGGGATGGCTGGCATAATCCTGAGACCGGATATGATAGCGCTGTGGGGGCCCCCTTCATCCTGGCCCCCAATCAGCCGCCGGTTCTGACCGCTCTGAAATCCGACCGCCTCAGCCCTCAAGGAGCTGGAACCCCGGTTAAGTGGACCGCTGCGGCAATCGATGCAGATAAAGATCCGATATACTACCGGTTCTGGTTGAAAGGCCCCTCCACCGGCAACGTCTGGCAGATAGCTCAAGACTGGTCCCTGGCGAACCAGTGGACCTGGTCCAGCATGCCAAATGATGGCGGAGCCTATACGGTCTACGTCTACGCCAGAGACGGCTGGCATTACCCTGACACCGGGTACGATAGCGCTCTGGGCTCCTCCTATCAGCTGATCTCCAATCAGCCGCCGGTTCTGACCGCTCTGAAATCCGACCGCCCCAGCCCCCAGGGAGCTGGAACCCCGGTTAAGTGGACGGCAACCGCTAGCGATGCAGATAAAGATCCATTGTATTATCAGTTCTGGCTGAAAGGCCCCTCCACCGGCAATGTTTGGAGGATCGTGCAGAGCTGGTCAGCTAAGAATCAGTGGACCTGGTCCAGTGCTCCCACCGATGCTGGCAACTATAGGGTCTATGTGTATGTCAGAGACGGCAAGCATGCCCCAGCCAATGCTTATGACAGTGCCATGGGCCAGGGCTATATGCTGCAGGATATGGTGAGACGGTAGGAGCCAGCACATCGAATAGAAAGGCAAAGAGACTGCAAATAAGCATAATGCCTGCAGCTTCTGGATCGGAAAGGATGCAAAGGCTGCTGGCTTGAAGCTTTTTGAGGTGGGCAGAGGAGAAATATGCCCACCTCCGATTTTTCTTTCCAAACGTCAGTTAGATTTAAATCCCTTTCATGCAAGCAAGACGGTTCATGATAAAGCATCTCATTTCGGCTGCCGTGCTCCTAATGCTGGCCAGTACCACCCTGGGAACGACTTGGCTTTATACCGATCCTCTATCCTTCCCGATATCGGAATATTATTCAGCCAACGCCGCCTTCAATATCACAGACACTGCCCTCACCAGGATCGCTGGTTTTACCTATTACTCCACCCTGGGCGAGGACTTCTATATGCGTGCCATTCCGGTCAACTATACAAATGTCACCAACTCTATAATGATCACCAGCGCTGGAAAAGGGACCGCATCTTTCCTGGCCTCTCCCACCTTCGACGGCCATGCAGAGAACAATCTGCTGTATGCCAAAGATAAATCCTCATTCCGAGTGGGTGGCCAGGGCTCCTGGACGAATTTGAGCCAATAAGGATACTGGAACGGATCGCTGCCGAAATCGGGCTGGCGGGAGTTGACCCCTCCTGCAGCTCAATTGGTCTTTTCTGTCACCCTTTTCAGAGCCTATCGGCATCTTCCCTGCTATTTACGGAATCCTCTTTTGCTTCCCGGATGGCAACAGCTCCCAAAGTTATTGCCAGGGCGATCAGAGTGAAGGCATACAAAGCGCCATCAATTCCCTGCATATCCGCCGCCAGCCCGGCCATGATAGGGCCCACCACCACTCCGGACATACGGGCAGTATTGAAGATGCCATAGGTCTCCCCCCTCCGAGATGCATTGGTGGTATCGGCGACGAGTGCGGCAGCCGCCGGGCTGCATATGCCCAGGCCCAAACCCAGGCCGGCAAAGAGGATCAGTACCTGGATGAGGTTTGAGACTATGAAGAGAAGCGCAAATGAGATCAGGCCAGCCAGGCTGCCCAGAAATATGAGCCATTTTCTCCTCCCTCGATCTGCCAGGCGGCCGAAGTAAATGTTGGAGATGGCAGTGATTCCTCCATAGACCAGATAGATGAGCCCTATATCGGTGGTGGAGAAGCCCAGAGCCTTGGCGTAGGAAGGGAGAAGGGTGATGTTGAAGCCGCCCACCACCCCTGACCAGAGGATGACCGCGCAGCAGGCGAGAAATGTGATCGCATATCCAGGGGCGATGAGTGGCTCCTCTCTTCTTTGAGGCTGCTCATCAGCCTTCGGGACTATGCCCCTGGATTCGGGTACTTTAAAAGTGACTATGATGATCGATGCTATTCCCAGGAGGGTCCAGAAGTAGAAGGGTGCTTCAAGCCCCATCTGATCATAGAGCGCTCCCCCCATAAATGGACCTAAAGCCAGGGCGGAGTAAAAGGCAGCATTGTAAAAGCCCATGGCGGCTCCTCTGCTGTGAGCACGAGACTGGTCTATGATCAGGGCCATGGCAGTGGGCCAGACGAAGGCGGCACCGACACCCCCCAGAGCTCTTATGAATAGCAGGGTATAGGCGTTCTCGGCATAGATGTACAGAGGTGGGAGGACTGCAAATGTCATCAGTCCTATGAGCATTAGCCTCTTTCTTCCCATCCGGTCGGAGAGGCGGCCTATAGGCACCTGGACTAGCAGCTGCGACGCTCCGTAGATGGATATTATGAACCCGAGCAGGGTGTAAGATGCCCCCAGGTCCATAACATAGCTGGGAAAGAATGGTACGACCAGAGTGAATCCCAGGACGGCGACGAATACCGCCAGATAGAGGGGCCAGAGCGAACCGGAATCCTTGGTTATTTGCATCCTGTCCTAGAACTTCAGCTCCATGCCCAGAATGGTCTGAGTATTGGTCACTCCGTTTATCTCCCTCACATTCATCACTGCCCGGTTGAGGTCGGAGATGCCTTCCACGTCTACTATGGCGATGAAATCCCTCTCACCGTATACGGGAACGACCTCGCAGATCCCTTTGATCTTCTCCAAGCGATCGTGGACTGCTTTCTCTGTCCCTGGCTCTACATTGATCATTATAAAACCCTTCATAGCCTCTCACCTCCCCGTCCAGTTGATGATTCAAAGAGCTTTCCTGCTATTACTCTTTTCTCTCTGCCCCGCCATCCGGCTCGCATTTGGCCTAATCCCCGCTCTGTCCGTCCCTTTCCAGGATCTTTTTCTGCACCATCTCTATCTCATCCTCCAGGCGCTTTAAAGAGAGCTTCTCCCGGGCAAGGTACAGGCAGTTGAGGGCCTCCTCCAGCCTTCCCATAGCGGTTAGAACAACCGCAGTGGACTCGAGGTCTATGGCATCTCCTCCCTTTTCCAGGACGGTATCGTAGGCCTCCAGGGCCTCAGGTAGCCTCTTTTGGTTTCGAAGCAGAAATGCACGGTTTCGCAGAGCATCGAGATTACTCGGATCGAGGGCAATAGATCGGTCGTAGCTCTCCAGAGCCTCATCGATTCGACCCAGGCCATAGAAGGCCACGCCCAGGTTGTTCCAGGCCTCTGGCATATCCGGATTGGAGGCGGTGACAATTTGGAAGTATTCTATGGCTTTCTCAAAATCCATTCTCCGGACGCAATCCATTCCTTTGTGAAGTTGAATCTTTTCTTTGCTGTTCATGGATCATCACATGTAGCCCTGAATGGGGGCAGATTCTCCGGATTTTTCCGTGTTACCCTTCTCGCCAGACCCTGCACCAGGCCTCTTGATTTCCCCAAATTTCTTCTCATAGTCCTTGATATGCTCTTCCAGCCATCTGGCCAGCTCCTTGGCAGCTAGAGGAGATAAGATGATCTCCATCTCGATCTTTCTTTCCATGACGGTGATGTTCTTGTTCCCATCTCTCTGGATCTTGGGCGAATCATTGTAAAAAGCAATTCTGAAGTCATAGGGGCTGTGGCCGCCTATTGCCCCGATGGCATAGATCTGCTTGAACTCGGAGCTGCGCGTGGTCTCTACAGATACTTCCATAGACCGAATTATGGTCTCAAGATTAAAAAAGATGATGATCTCTTTGCTGCGATCTGATCGTCCAACTCATCATCGAAATGTATTTAGACGACCTGGCGTCTTGTTTTCCCGATAATATGATTGGGCTCTTAGGGTTAGAAGACGGTACACGGGTGATAGGTACCGGTTTTGGTGCGCCCGGCGTTGTCGCGGGCGAACTGGTCTTCACAACCATCATGTCCGGTTATGAGGAGGCGCTGACCGATCCCTCTTATCATGGAGAGATGCTGTTGTTCACTTATCCTCTCCAGGGCAATTATGGGGTGAGCGGGGACGATTTTCAGTCGGACGGGATGTGGCCCAGGGCCATGATCTGCAGGGAGCACTGGGACCGTCCGACTCATCACCGCCTGAACAAAACCCTCAATCAGTTCTTGCTGGATGAGGGCCGGCCTGGACTGTGCGAAGTGGACACCAGGATGCTCACCATTAAGGTGAGAGAACAAGGGGTGCTGAAGGCCGCGGTTGCCGTGGGTGAGAAGGACGAGATAATGGATCTGGATGTGGTGGGCCTGGCCCGATCCCAGCCGGACATATCCAGCCAAGACCTCCTGAGGGATGTCACCTGCAAAAAGCCCTACCGGATTGAAGGCCGGGGCAAGAGGATCGCGGTGATCGACCTGGGGATCAAGAGGAGGATATTGAGAAGCCTGTCAGATAGGGATTTTGATCTGATGGTGCTCCCTGCACATAGCACGATTCAGGATATAGAAGCGGCTGGACCTGATGCCCTGTTTCTGTCCAATGGCCCTGGGGACCCGGAGAGAGCGGAGAAGGCCATCCAGGCCGTGCGCCATTTCGCTGGAGAGATGCCCATATTTGGCATATGCCTGGGCCATCAGGTCATATCCCTGGCCCTGGGAGCGGAGACCTTCAAGCTCAAGTTCGGCCATCATGGAGGCAATCAGCCGGTCAAAGACCTGGGGAAGGGGATCGTCTACATCACCTCTCAGAACCATAACTTCGCTGTAGTTCCCTCCTCCCTGGAGGGGACAGGGCTGGAGGTCACCCAGCTTAATGCCAGCGACGGTACGGTGGAGGGGATCCAGAGTAAGAGCCTGGATGTCATCGCGGTGCAGTATCACCCTGAGGCCTATCCTGGGCCTCATTGCACCACCGATCACTTCTTCAGCTCAGTGGTGGGGGTCATGGATAACAAGAAGGGCAAGCATGGCAAGGATGACAAAAATGGCAAAAATGACCGGGCTGTGCCGGGGAGGGGATAGAGGATGCCCAAAAGAGCGGATATACATAAGGTCCTTCTCATAGGCTCGGGACCCATTCAGATCGGCCAGGCGGCGGAGTTTGATTTCTCCGGGTCTCAGGCCTGCAAGTCCCTGCGCGAGGAGGGGATTGAAGTGGTCCTGGTCAACTCCAATCCGGCCACCATCATGACCGATCCGGACACCGCGGACAAGGTCTATATCGAGCCTCTGGAGCCGGATATCGTCGCCAAGATCATTGAGAAGGAGAGGCCGGATGGAATCATCGCCGGCATCGGCGGCCAGACCGGACTGAACATCACCTCCGAGCTGGCAGAGATGGGAATTCTAGAGAAGTACAATGTGGAGGTGCTTGGGACCTCAGTCAAATCCATTCAGGAGGCTGAGGACCGGGACCTGTTCAAGCAGGCCATGCAGAAGGTGGGCGAGCCGGTGCCAGAGAGCCGGGCGGTCAACACTTTGGATGAGGCTCTGGAGGTTATGGAGGAGCTTGGTCTGCCCCTGGTGGTCAGGCCCGCATATACATTGGGCGGTTCGGGAGGAGGCATAGCCAAGACCCGGGAGGAGCTCTTGCAGATCTGCGACCTGGGGCTGAAAAGGTCCAGGATCAGCCAGGTGCTCCTCGAAGAGAGCGTGGGGGGCTGGACGGAGCTGGAGTATGAGGTGATGAGGGATAGCAATGATACCTGCATCACCATCTGCAATATGGAGAACATGGACCCCATGGGGATTCACACCGGCGAGTCGATAGTGGTGACCCCCATCCAGACCCTCACCGACCATGAGATTCAGATGCTCAGGAGCGCGGCCATCAATATCATCCGGGCTCTGAAGATCGAGGGGGGCTGCAACATCCAGTTCGCGGTCAAGGATGGCGAGTACCGGGTGATCGAGGTCAACCCCCGTGTATCCCGCTCCAGCGCCCTGGCCTCCAAAGCCACCGGCTATCCTATTGCCCGGGTGACGGCCAAGATCGCCATTGGCATGACACTGGATGAGATCAGAAACGATGTAACCCGGGAGACGCCGGCATCCTTTGAGCCGATGGTGGATTATGTGGTGGCTAAGATCCCCCGCTGGCCGTTTGACAAGTTCGTCCGGGCGGACAAGACCCTTACCACCGCCATGAAGTCCACCGGCGAGGTGATGGCCATCGGCAGGAGCTATGAGGAGGCGCTCTTGAAGGCCGTACGGTCTTTGGATATCGACAAGGATTTCGGATACAAGGGAAAGTATGCCACCTGGACGGACGAGGAGCTGCGGGATCTGCTAGTGAATCCCACAGACGACCGACTGTTTGCCATCTATGAGGCTCTGAAGAGGGGGACGAGTCCCGAGGAGATATCGGATATCACCGGCATTGGGCCCTACTTCATCTACCGGATTGTAAATATCGTCCGGATGGAGGAGGAGATAAGGCAGGCTAAGGGAACAAACGAAAATTCCGTTATGGATGCGGATACCCTGCGCCGGGCGAAGAGGACGGGCTTTACCGATGAGCAGATCGGATCGATGGTGGGACGAAGCCGGGAGGAGATAGCTGACCTGCGCCGCTCCCTGAAGATCATTCCCACCTTCAAGATGGTGGATACCTGCGCTGCGGAGTTCGAGGCCACCACTCCATATTACTACTCCTCCTACGATACCCAGTGCGAGCTTGTGCCCTCCGGCCGGAAGAAGGTCCTCATCCTGGGCTCGGGCCCTATCCGGATCGGCCAGGGGATAGAGTTCGACTACTGCACCGTTCATGCGGTCATGGCCCTGCGAGAGCAGGGGATAGAGGCCCATATTATCAATAACAATCCGGAGACCGTCTCCACCGATTATGATACCTCGGACAAGCTGTTCTTCGAGCCGGTCACCCTGGAGGATGTGATGAACATCATTGAGAAAGAGGAGCCCCACGGCCTGATGGTGCAGTTCGGCGGCCAGACGGCCATCAACCTGGCTCTTTCTCTGGAAAAGGAGATCGCTCGCCTGGGGCTGAAGACGAGAATTTTAGGCACCTCGCCTGACAGCATCGACCTGGCTGAGGACCGGGAGAGGTTCAATGCCCTCATGACCAGGCTGAACATCCCCCAGCCCAATGCGGGCATCGCCTTCTCACCGGCTGAGGCGCGGGAGGTGGCGGCAAAGATAGGCTATCCTGTCCTGGTCCGGCCCAGCTACGTTTTAGGGGGCCGGGCGATGGAGATCGTCTATGATGAGAAGGGACTGGACGTGTACATGCAGGAGGCGGTGCGGGTCTCGAGGGAGCATCCGGTCTTGATCGACGACTTCCTGCAGGATGCGGTGGAGATAGATGTGGATGCCGTCTGCGACGGAAAGGATGTGCTCATCGGCGCCATCATGGAGCATATCGAGGAGGCGGGAATCCACTCAGGCGACAGCGCCTGCATGATACCGCCCCAGACTTTGCCCGGCGTCGTCTTAGAGGTGGTGCGGGATTATGTGCGCAAAATTGCCCTGGGCCTGGGTGTGATCGGTATCGTCAACCTGCAGATGGCTTACAAGGACGGCACAGTTTATGTCCTGGAGGCCAACCCCCGATCCAGCCGGACCATACCCTTCGTCTCCAAGGCCACCGGCCTGCCCCTGGCCAAGATCGCGGCCAATGTGATGATCGGCAAATCATTGGCCGAGCAGGGGTACACCAGGGAGCCTAAGGTGCCCTATGTGGCGGTAAAGGAGGTTCTTTTGCCCTTCGATAAGCTGCCCGGGGCGGATGCCCTCCTGGGCCCGGAAATGAGGTCTACGGGAGAGGTGATGGGCATTGACTACCAGCTGGGTCTGGCCTTCTTCAAGGCGGAGCTGTCAGCCTACAATCCCCTGCCCCTGGGGGGAGTGGTCTTCATATCGGTCAAAGACGAGGACAAGGCGGCAGCGGCTGTGGCGGCGAGGAAGCTCGTCGATGCAGGCCTGGATATCATCGCCACGGACAATACCGCAGAGTATCTCTCAAAATCGGGAATAAAGGTGGAGAGGGTGCAGAAGATCTATAACGGCAGCCCCAATGTGCTGGACTATATGAAGCGGGGGGAGGTGAAGCTGATAATCAACACTCCCACCACCAAGCAGTCGGTGAAAGACGGCTATCAGATCCGGAGGAGTGCGGTGGACTATCATGTGCCCTATATCACCACCATCCAGGCGGCGCAGGCGGCGGCCGATGCCATTCTCCTCGCCGGGAAGGATCAGGTCACCATCAAGGCCCTGGATGAGTATCATCGGGAGGTCTATTACACCTGATGGGGTTTGGGGAGTTGGGCAGGATGGCGGGTAAGATGCATTCTCGTCCCTGCAGAATTCTCTCCCCGCGTGCCCCCTTCTGCCTGACCGAAGCCTTTATCTGCGAGGAAAGATAGGAAACCTGCTTGCGGGCCCGTGGTCTAGCTGGTTATGACGTCGCCTTGACATGGCGGAGGTCATGCGTTCGAATCGCGTCGGGCCCACCTATCAGCCCAAGTAGCTCAGTTGGGAGAGCGTCAGACTGAAGATCTGAATGTCCCCGGTTCGAGTCCGGGTTTGGGCATATAATTACTGAGTAAATCATTCTGCTAATATCGATTTGCAAGAGTCTATTACAGATATCAATAAAGTTAAAGCTGCCGGTGGCCCGACAGCTACTCAAGGTCCCTCAAGAATCTATGATGGCTACGTTTAGTGTCTCGCCTTCGTATATGTGTAATGGATCGAACTCCCAGTCGACTGCCAAGCCCCCGTAGGCGTTGAAAGCCCGGCTGCGGCCCTCCAAGTAGAAGTGGTATGCTCCTTGGGCCGCTGTGCTCGGCACATTCACAGTCCATGTTAGGACCTTATTGTTATCGTTTACTGCTTTGTGCCAGTAACTTGAGCTGCCGATAATTGTGCTGCCATCCTTGCAGCCGACAAGGCTGATTGACAGATCACGCAAGTGATCCGCAGCCACATTGTAAGTAACCTCCATATCTATACTGCTATTCGGAATTCTGGAAATGATTGGGCAGTCAAGATCCAGATCATTCCAGGCCGCTATTCCTGCTTGCCTCCAGCGCAGGTTCAGGAATTTGACCAAAGGTCGGCTATTGTCCACGACCACATCCACCTCCGGCAGTTCGGGCAAGATGGGATTGTGACCCGCATCGTATAGCTCCAGACGCACCTTGTATTCTCCATTGGAATACTGATAAGTTGGCCAATTTATGAGCGTATGATACGGATAGTAGTCATTAGCCGGCGTCAATATGGGATAGAATCCATCTGAATCTGGCATCACCTCATGAAACGTTCTGGAGCTGATTCTATATTGATACCAAGACTCCTTGAAAGCTTTAACCGAACCCATAAAACTATAAAATACTCTGTAGAATGCCGCCTGAGAGTAATCTGGACATCCCACCAGCCGCAACACGCCGCTAAAAGGTGTCTCAGCTTCCGGGCGTGCTCCATTTGGCATGGGCCTGTTGACGCGCACAGCATATCCATCTTTTAGATATGCGATATCTACAGGCATATCATTTATGCCAACTATCCCGGTTGTGGTGCATGGTTGATATCCAGCTGCGCCACATGGGACGCATATGGCATTTCCCCATGCATCAATGACAACGTTAGTGGTGGGGTCTTGGAGATTCCAGTTCACATCGAAGAGGCCTTGATCATAAATGGTCTCCAGATTGCCATCGCCATTTGTGTCCTGTTCCACCTTGAACACAATATCTGGCACATCCAGGAATAGCCTCAGTTCAGGCACAATCTCTGCCCAACAGGGCATGAGGCGCAGGATTGGCTTGGCTTTGCGCAGATTGGCAATCATTCTTTTATCTGGCAGTAACTTCAGCAGTTTCTCGTCATCAGGCAGCGCAGGTGGCGATATTGGCAATGGGAAGGCTGCTTTCTCCATCACCGACTGTTTGTCTCTGGCCAGAGGCTCAAACAGCTCTTCTGATATAGCCCTCCGCGCAATCTCGAATTTCGCCTCTGTATAGAATCGGCTTGTCGAAGGCAGCGTACTGGAATACAAATTAGCGGAACCTGGTGGAGGAAGTGGAATTACCGGTGTCTGAACTTCAGAGCCCGATCTAGACCTGTATTTCATTTCAGGCAGATGTTTAAGCCTGGGATATGCTCTCAGATCGGGTTTGACACCCAGATCGATGGCATCGATTACTCTGGGCGGTTTAAGTAGATCCCATAAGCAGCGGATGCGAAGCCTCCATCTCAGGATGGCATCTATATCAAAGAGGGGAATGTCCACGCAGAACCGTCCGCACTCGTCAGTCGTTGTTGTGGCAATCTCTTCCCTGCGAATCCAAAACGGGAACAGCCAGCACCATGGCAGGCCAGGATAGGGATACCACCACATGAAATGCACATCCACGTCCAAAATGTGAACCGTGGCACCCGGCACTGGACAGTCGTTGCCAAAGATCGGATCTCTCTTGACCACCCTGCCGCATACATTTCGGGTGAGTTTCCAGAATGGAAGGAAGTCATCAATGCCCTTTATCACAAAGTCTTCTTTTGCGACTATCCCATCCCTTGCCTTAAATACATCCCTTTTGATGGTAGCACTGGGAGCCTTATCTGATTGGACCAGTCGACGTATCAAGCTCTTGGATTTTATTTTATCGGGGACAACTGCGAGTTTTACAGTCTCGGGCAGATCCTTGATTCCCATTTTTAAATCCAAGTCCAGTTCGTCTTGATCAACAGTCTTTTCGCATAAGATTTTTATCTCTCCACCTTCGTCGCTGTATACTACAGCTTTTAATTTTTCCTTGGATCGCTTTATTCCATCAACTATGGGCTTTATCCTGGCATTCGAATTTTTTTCTGTCATTTCATACCACCTTGCTTTCGACAATTCTTTAAAAAAATATTAAATATTTAATGTTTAATAATAGGCCTGTGGATTCACGACGTTTTTCTCACCTATATACTTATTAGTAATAGTACTAATAGTTAACTAAAAACTATTTTAGATTAATGGCTTATGCATAAAAATAGGGTTCAAATCAAAGTCCTGCACGTTCTACAGTCACGTTTAAACACCAGGGCTCTATATGTTCTCAATATTTAACAGGTCTCTGGAAATCTATGAGGAGGATTACGTGAACGGGATTATACCTTATTAATCTGATTTCCTATCACTGATTCCTTTCTCTCCTCCTGATTAATCATATATCTCAGCCCCATAAGCGTTACTAGATCGACGAAAAGGTCAAAGAGTTCATAGAGCTGGATGTCAAAGAAGTCGAAGACGTGGACGAAGAAAATATAGATCAGCATCGAGTTCTCGAAAAGATGGTAAGCTTTGAGCCTGTCTTTTCGTATGGTTAGCATCCCTGCCACAGAGAAGCTGCCTGCTAGGGCTGTGAAGCCCAGACGGAGCCAGTCGGCCAGGGGCAGGGACGGCAGAGTTAGGCCCAGGATGGTGAAGGGAAAGATTAAGGCCAGGATCACGAGGATCAGGATATAGACTACCTTCTTCACGGTCGATGTCCCAGAGACAATGGCCCTGTAAACTCCCAGGGAGGCTAGGGCGAAGATTGCCCAGAAGACGGCATTTTGTATGCCTATGGTGAGGTAGATCACTTCTATCAGGGAGATCAGGGCATTTAGGAGGAAGAAGGCTATCAGGAACTGGATAAACCACCTTCTCCCTATCATCCAGCTATAGAGGCCCTTGGCTCTGGTCTTGGCAGCGGCGTAGACTTTGGGCTCAGGACTTAGAAGAGAAGGCAGATCAGGTATCTCATCAAGGCATCCTGTGGTCTCATTTGAGCCCTTTAGGCATGCCTTTTGGGCTGCGCTCCTCTTCAGTATGCTTCTGGCCATCTGTATACCATAAGCCTCATCGCCCTTGAGGACCGCCTCCTTGGATATCTCCAGGATATTAACCTGTCTCTCTTTCTCTGTAAGATAGCTTCTGCTGCTTATCTTCTTAATGAGGACAAAAAGGAGGACGAAGGCGATGTAGATCAGCCCGATGGTTGGTTGGAAGAAGTAATTGTTGTCGCTGGTGATGAACTTCCCCAGCTCGTCTATGAAGGCGCCAAAACCAAAGCCTCCCAGGACTGCAGCTAGACTCTTTGAGTAGCTGCCCAGAAAGGTCAGGAGGATCAGTATGGAGATCAGCATGGCGAGACCTCCAATTAATACATGAGCTATATGGAAACCGCCGCCGCTTACTTGGGGGTAACCTGTAGCTCCCAGAAAGAACCTTATGGTCAGGACGGTGGTCACGGCCGTGACTATAAATATCTCCAGGATGCTGCCCGCATACATGTTGCGGGCGAGCTTTCCCTCCCACGGGCTCTTAATCATCTCTCTTTCCTCTGGAAAATCCCGGCCTTAACCTGGGATGACATGTGATTTTCCTCAACTGCAGTTGGATTGTGCTTCAACAGCGCACTCAGGACAACGGATACTTTGGCTTCTCCTAGATTTGTCTCCAGCCCTGCTGTAATCTTTTCAGATAAACACTTTTTCCAGGGAAAGGGCATAGTTGCCAAAGTCGATCCTAGGAACACTTCCAAGAACTGCTCTAGGTGTGGTCTTCCTGGGACCAGGAAGCGACATTCCTTCAATTGCCCTAAGTGTGGATTCTCGATTCATGCAGACCTCAATGCCGCTTATAACATTCGAAACAGATTTACTAGCTCAAGGGCTAGTGAGGATCAGTCAGTATCCTCTGAAGCCTCGATATAACCAGGAGGCAAGCCCGCTTCCTTCAGGGGGCGGGTAACTGACGAAACGTCTTCTTCCTTGTTAACATATTTCAGTTTCTTTATGATCACTGCTCTGGCATTCTCAACCAGTGTAATGCTCTGAGCCTTGTGCCTGCCTGTCTTCACAATCACCCGTGGGCCCTCTATCTTTCTGGCCTCGGCATAGATCTTCGAGGCATGCAGAGTATCGCCTATCTCATGACAGTCTGCTATGCTTCCACCAGCCTGCCTTCCCGGCGCAGCTCGCCAGTTGCTTTCATCACCAGATCAAAATCAAGCTCAAGATCCCTTGCTGCCTCATCTGGATAGGCTTCCCCTCTGGCCTTGTAGTAGCCCAAAATCTCTTTCTTGGCCGTCTGGAAATCGACTTCCCTGCATTTGATGACCTTGATTTCAGACAATCTGTGCCTGATGGCGTCTCTGACAAAATCGGACTCATTGAGGTACAATCCCGCCTCGAGCAGCTCCCGGATCTGCGCTGCTTCAGCGGGCGCAATCTTTGCCCCTATTGATACCGATACCGGCTGAGGCATTCCTTTGTTCGAAGCGCTCATATGTTTACTATAGTGAACTCTGGTTAAAAAGGATGCCGTTCGGATCTTATACGAAGCTCAGAATTCAGCCGCAAATCGGCTCCTCCTGCAAGGGCGCTGTGGATTTTCGGCGCTGGCCTGCCTGGGACTTGAGATCTCATTCTCTTGGTGATTTCTTTGGGGTGGAAATGATCTTTTCAGCTTGAAGCTTGAAGCGAAAGGTTTTATATCGGCAATTAACGTATAGTATGTTGGCGAAAGTCGATGGCTATTTTTCCCTCCTACATCCAATTGACTTTTGCCTCCCTCCTTCTTATCCATATTTCAGATATTTCAGGAGTTATGGGGCATAATGGCTGGCCTGGCCAAAAGCTCCATTTATGGTATCTGGGTTCAGAATCGATTTTGTAGAAGGGAATGGGACCACAACGATCTTTCCTCTCATCAATAGATGTCAGGCTCATTATCTACATATTTAGATAGCGCCTGCTGCGAGAGTCTCATAAGTCCTCTGGTGATTTCTCTCTCACCGCTAGATTCCTCCAGGTTGTAAGGGAGATCTCGGGTTATGATCCGGCGCTCTAGAACCTCGCACATAGATATTACCTGGTAATTCTTGCTATTTAGATCTTAATAGCCAGGGACGTGGCTTTCATAGCCATCCAATAGTGATAGGACCGGTTGCCTTTCTTTGTGGGATTGACCTTCTCCACCACCCACACACAAGAGATTTTCCAGCCCGCAGCATACATCTATGAGTCTTCATTGGCTGATATTTATCCTCCAATTGCCGTCCGCACTGATGTCTAGTGTCGCGTCAACTATTTAACGTCGGATAAAGACGAGAAAGCTTAACTCTGGCATCGGCAGTAGCGAATTGCCAATTTACCTTTGCATTTTTGTTATTTCTGATATCTTGCCATGCCACTGCTTCTTTCCTAACAGTTTCAATATCGTCGATTCTTCTGTTCAGACATTGTCCCCAAAGCACATTTAGTTCTATTTCAGCTATGTTCAGCCAGCTGCCATGTTTTGGAGTGTGCACGAACTCAAACCTATCCCATAACGCCTTTGCTTTTTCTGGCGGAAACTTCTCATAAAATGATCCTGCTTTATGGGTGTTGAGGTTATCCATAACTAATGTTATTTTTTCTGCTTGTTCATATTGAGCAGCGATCTCTTCTATAAAGCCAGCCCAGTCCAACGCAGTCCTTCTTTCAGTGACCTTTATCATGCGCTTCCCCGCCAATGGCTCGCAGGCAAGAAAGATATTGGCCATACCGCAGCGTTTGTATTCATAATCATATTTGGCAGACCGTCCGGGCGAGGCAGGAATTGGTTTTCTTGTTTCAGATATCAGTTGCTTTGGAGACTCATCCATGCATATGATTGGATGAAGCTGATCAAAGGGTCGCTTATATACGTCTAACACCATTTCCATGTTCGCGACAAAGCTACCGTTTTGATCTGGTGGAATCACCCATCCCTTTTGTTGCCAAGGCTTGATCTCGTTTTTTTTAAAATTCGCCTCACAGTCTCATGGGAAATGCTGTCAATATAGTTGAGCTCAACGACTTTATCAGCCAGTAGCCTTAAAGACCACCGTGCGAAACCTTCTGGCGGCTCGCTGCAGCTTAATGCAATCAAATGGGCTTCAAAATCCCCATCGGTTTTCTTGGCATAGATGCGGTTCCCTGTCCTTTTATCAAGTGCAGCATCGAGACCTCCTTCGACAAATCGCTTTTTCACGCGATCGATCTTTCTCATGCTGATTTGAAGCACACGAGACATTTCTTCATTGGTCGAGTGTTCTGTTTGGTAATCGCCTTTGTCGCAACCCAGCAAAATCAATGCATTTAGAATTTTCTGTGATCTCTGCTTTCCCTTTGATGCAATGTCACTGAGAGTTTTGCGTTCTTCTTCAGTTAACGTAACGATATACTTCTTCATATCCTATTCTCCAGGATAGAATATGAGCTAATACATCTTATACTTTACGACATTTAATTAATGACGCGACACTAGGCAGTATATTCCCCTATCTTCTATGCCTGTTGCTTTTGATCCATCAAATGGGCCAATTTCGTTTACCAGGAGATCAACCATCTCCCCATTGCTATCCAGCAGCCATATGGCAAAATTTCTCTTCCCATCATGCTCCATTTCGAACCGTGCCAGTCCCGGGCCTAACTCGAATAATGGGGGGACTTGTTGTCCTGTTCCGCTAAATGTGATTGGAACGCTTTGGGCAGTCTCGGGTCTTGGTTGGCTTATATCCACCAGCCATGGACCATCAGCCTCTATATCCAAAACAAAGTCATCCGATTGAGATATCCCCACGGCCTTTGCGCCATCAAAATCCTCGACCTCATTGGCCAGCAGATCGACTTTATTACCACTGCTATCCAGCAGCCAGACGGCGAAGTTGCTCGAACCGGAGTGCTTCATGGAGAATATCGACAGGCCTTCATCCAGGAAAAACTCCTGTGATGCCTCCTGGCCATCTCCTGAAATGCTGATATTCTCAGGTTCGGCCATCGTTTCCGCATATGCGATGCATGGCCCTATCAGGAACAAAGATAACGCTAAGATTGTAATCGATCTCATTCGATCCCTTTATGCTCAGTCTTTATCTGGAAGATCTATTTAAAAAACCTTCGGGTTTGCATACGGTACTCCCGTGTCCGCGGGCGGCTCGCAGACTTGTGTGCGCCGGAGATTGCCACCTGGATCTGCTCAGAGGGCGTGGATTACTGTTGGGATGTCTGTCTCCAGAACATCGCGCCTTATTCTAAGAGCTTTCTAAATTCTTCCTCTGTTATTTCAAGCTGTTTTAAAATTTCGTACAAAAGCCAGCCTCCAATCTCGCTATTGCCATGTATGGGAATGGTTGTGGCTCGGCCATCGGGATGTTTCCATCTGGCATGGCTGCCCTTTTGCCTTACCACTCGAAATCCAAGTTTTCTGGCTGCTTTTTGCAGGTCTTTAGCTTTGGCAGGCATGAGTAGCCAACGCATCAATATCCGCGGGAAGCATGCGCCCTTCTTCTTTGTACTCATCCCGTATCATCTCGAAGACGTTTGTCAGCTCCATCTGAGCCTCCTGGGGGGTCTGGCCCCAGGCATGGCAGCCAGGAATTGCAGGTACATAGGCCACAAATGTACCATTGTCTTCGGGGCGAAGGATTACAGTGTAGTCATAAAGGCGTTTCATTGGTCTTCAATTTCTCCTTTTTCAGATATAAATCTACGCAAAAGAGCCTTATGACTGCCAGTCTTCACAATGACTCTCGGACCTTCTAACTTTCTGGCCTCGGCATAGATCTTCGAGGCATGCAGAGTATCGCCTATCTCATGACAGTCTGCTATGCTTCCACCAGCCTGCCTTCCCGGCGCAGCTCGCCAGTTGCTTTCATCACCAGATCAAAATCAAGCTCAAGATCCCTTGCTGCCTCATCTGGATAGGCTTCCCCTCTGGCCTTGTAGTAGCCCAAAATCTCTTTCTTGGCCGTCTGGAAATCGACTTCCCTGCATTTGATGACCTTGATTTCAGACAATCTGTGCCTGATGGCGTCTCTGACAAAATCGGACTCGTCAAGGTACAATCCCGCCTCGATCAGCTCCCGGATCTGCGCTGCCTGCTCAGGCGCAATCTTTGACCCTATTGATACTGACGCAGGCGGAGGCATTCCTTTCTTCGAAGCGTCCATATGTTAATTATGGTGAACTTTGGTTAAAAAGGATACCGTTCGGTTCTTATACGAAGTTCAGAATTCAACCGCAAACTACAAGTATATATAACGATTATATAGATAGTTTGCCGCTTCATGCAAAGGGTGGCGGGTGTGTCGTGGGCTTAACGTATTCCGATAATGCTCTGTTTGGCAAGGATGATTCAAGCGCTGTCCCCCTGGGGGGCAGTTTGCGGTCGCATACAGATCGGATCGCTTTCCTTGTTCCAGGAGATGCATGTCGTCGTGGCACTGCATTCGGCTACGAGCCTGGGAGATGAAACTTCGGCAGCAAAAAAAAGTTGCGCACTGTAACTGGTGCAGTAATCTGCCGAAAGCATCTCGCGCTAATACACGACCGGGACATGTTGCGGCACAAAGGCCAAAGGCGAGAGGCGAGCATTAGGCCCAGTGAGTTCGGGTTCCTGCAATTTGGACGCTGTGGCAAAATTCCAGTGCTAATGGAGCCTCGAGCCCGGCTTAAATATCGTCGAGCTTCGGGCAGGGTCAGGCCATCACTTCGGTGATCGGCTCCTCCGACAAGGGCGCTGTGGATTTTCGGCGCTGGCCCGCCTGGGACTTGATATCAGCCTCTATACCCCAGCTCCCTGGCCCTGGCCAAAGCATGCTTTGAATCGACCTTACTACCTGCTTTTTTGAGGATAATTCCTTTGTATTTCCAGGCACGTGAGCTTTCCGGATTTATTTCAATGGCATGATTTATCGCTTCGATTGCCTCTCCAAACCTGCCAATTTTAGATAGTGTTATGCCCTTGTTGACCCAGGCACATAAAAATTTTGGATCGATTCCTATGGCTTTATCAAAAGCTTCAATAGCCTCAAAATGCTTTTCGCGATTGGCGAGATCCGCTCCTTTGCAGTTCAACTCTCTTTTAGCCAGGTCTAAGGTTGCGTCTGCTTCTTTGATTTGACCGAGCGACCTTAGAGTTATGCTTTTGTTATACAAGGCATCTATATTTTTCGAATCATTTTTAATAGCTTTATCATAAGCCCAAATGGCCTCATGGTATTTGCCCTGATTACAGAGAGCCAGGCCTTTATTGTACCAGGCCTTTGCAAGCTTTGGTTTTATCTCCAGTGCTCTGTCATAGTCCACGATAGCTTTATCATATTTATGCTGATCATAAAGAGCCATTCCTTTGTTGTGCCAGGCATCTGCAAATTTTGGATTCAACTCTACAGACTTATCAAAAGCCATGATGGCTTCATCGTGCCTATTCTGCAATTTCAGAGCGTTGCCTTTATTATTCCAGGCCGCGGCAGAGTTGGGATTCAGCTTGATAGCCTTATCAAAAGCTTCTATGGCATCGTTATATCTACCTTTACCACAAAGAACAAGGCCGTAACTCATGCAATCTTTTTCTTTTGTCAATCCGGAGAGTACATCTGCGGGATAGGCTCTTATTCCATTAATCGTCCCGTGGTGATTGTACTCAGTTAATTCTATGATTTTATCTTTGGCATCTAAACTTTTGACAAAATATACGATACATGCTAAAATCGAAACACCAGCTAAGAACCAGCCCCCATGCCCTTTGAATATAAAAAACAAAATGATGCTCGCCAACAAAGAAATTAGAAGAAGCGCAAACCCACGATCGGTACGTCTCCTTTGTATATCAATAGCGCAGTCGATGTGATCACATGATTCATAGGGCTCGGGTGGTGATGTTTTCCATTCCATCCCGCATTTTGTGATATATTTATCAGGCCCATATTCCCCTCCCCTTTCCTCCCAAACGGTTTCATATACCCTGACATTGCCATCCATCGTACGTAATGTAAATACCATAGACATTCCGGCAGATATACTTAGTAGCTTAATATATTTAATGTATCGGTTAAGTTCAGCCGATCACAAAGCAATTCTTTTTATCTAATATAAGGTGTGGGCAAAGGCCAAGCTCTACTTTCAGGTCATTCCATGAAACTCAGCACTTGAGGGCCTCTTTTGCTAATTGGTCCAGCTCTTTTGCTTCAGAAGCGTCCAATTCTATTCCCTCGATTGTGGCTTTTTTACCGACTGCTCCTTGGGGCACGCCATCGAATCTAAAGTTTCTCTAGATGATCTATAAACTCATCTGCATTGCGAAATCGCTTTCCCAAACCTGCTCTGATCTCAGACTCTCCCTCCAGGGTTCCGGCCACTATTCTTGGGTTTTCCTCTGGCGGTACCGTTTTCTTTCCAGGCATCTCGGCAACTTTCGCATTCATTTATCTAATCTTCAATCCAATTCGTTAAGCTTTTTTCGGTGCTGATGCTCTGAGCAGTTCTATAAATCCTCCTCAAAATAGTCTGCATCCAGCCTTTTGATCTCATAACTCACGTCAATGGTCACGCCAATCCCATAGTCAATCATGAGTTCGGCAAGCTTCTCCCCGTCAATCAGCACGATCTTCTTCTCGATCCTGGTGACGTAATCCAGTGCATCCGGGCTGAATTGGGATGTGGTGATCAGCACACCTTTTCGGGCTCTATGTCCCTCCAGGCTCCCGGCAAAGGCCTGCACCACCTGTCTGCCAATAGTTCCCTCCCATCTCTTGGCCTGCAGATAGATGGCATCCAAACCGAGCCGGTCCTCTTTGATGATGCCATCCACTCCCCCATCGCCGCTTCCCCCAACCGCCTCTCCTGCATCTTTGCGAGAGCCGCCATAACCCATGGCCACCAACAGCTCTACCACCAGATGCTCAAAGAGGTGTGATATTTTAATGCAAAAATTCTTCAGGCGGGCTCAGGCCAAAGTTTGAACTTGCTTTGATGAGGATCTAAGGATCTCGAATGTCATCATATTTGAGTAGTTGAATCCAAGCTGTTTATCAAGAATAATTCAGAACCATGCGGACCAATTTTTTTGTGAGCGACGCGAGTCGGGCCTCCGGCCCTCCCGCGGGAGTGCCCTGGGCCCCCTCAACGCCGGGGAGGCTTGGATACAATCGGGGCGAGCCGTTGAGGTTCTGGATTATATTAAAGTTAATATTCTCCAGCCGGGCCCAGGTGAAAATGAAGGCTTGCCCCAAATCCAGTCCATCGCCCTTATTCATCCACTGGCAGGGTCGTGTCCCACCACCTGGCCCACCTCACCTGCGTCTTTGCGAGAGGCGCCATAGCCCATGGCCACCAATAGCTCAACCACCAGATGATCAAAGAATAGAGGTGAGCCGCTCTTAAATCGGGTCTGCCTCTCGCTGGGGGCATCTCCCTTCGATCGGATTCGGTTATATTGAAATGGCGGGAGAGAGCATCTTTGGCCTCTTTTTGGTTGTGCTCCCGTCCATCAGCTGCGAATTTGAGCAGTGGCAGCATGAAGCTCTGATAATCAGGAACTGCCATTATCATGCCTCCGGATTTGCATTGCCATTAGAGATTGCGATTCTTCCACAATCCCAATCTCCTCCACCGTCAGCCCATAAAGCTCGTAGACCAGGGCATCTATCTGCCGATCGGTGGCCTCGATCTGGCGTTTAGAGATATTATCAAATACTAATACATCAGCTTCTCAATCCCTGCAAAGGCTGTATCTACTTTTTGCAGTTCGCAAGCAATTTGAGAATATTACCTTTGTTGTTCAGAGCAGCAGCATTTTTTGGATCAATCCTAATGGCCTCATCAAATGCCTTACTGGCATCTTCATATTTGCCCTGATAAGCGAGAGCTGACCCCATACTATTCCATGCCGATGCTTGTTGTGCATCTAGACTGATGGCCACCTTTAGAATCTCAATAGCATCTTCGTACTTTCCCTGATGAATAAGAGTAATGCCCTTATTTCCCCAAGCTAGTGCATAATGCGGATCTAGCATAATGGCCTTATCATGAGCTTGAATTCCGTCATCATACTTGCCCTGATATCTTAGAACATTGCCTTTATTGTCCCAAGCTACCTTGTCATGTGGACTAATATCAATAGCAATATCATAAGACCGAAGGGCTTCGATATAGCAGTAACTGCGCTGCAATAATGCAGTGTCACTTGTGTACGACCAAATGCGTCCAGCAATTACCGCATCTAAATCTTTGGCTTGGTCTATTAGAGCGTTGCCCCTCTGAATACAGGCATCTTGATTCAAAGGATCAAACTGAATGGCTTTATCATAAGAATGAATCGCTTCAATATACTTTTTCTGAGCCTGCAAAACGTTGCCCTTGTTTAACCATATTTTTGCGCTATCTGGCTTTAGCTCAATGGCTTTTTCGTAAGCTTCAAGAGCTTCCTCATACGAACTTGCAGCTGCGTTATGATTACCATTGGACGCGAAAGCATTTCCTTTGTCCACGAGGGTTTGACCTTTGCCAATCCATGCAACGACACTATTTGGATCACGTCCAATCGTCTCCCAAGATGTAATGGCTTTATCATATGCTGCTATTGCATCATCGTATTTACCAAGACTTTTTAGAGCATTCCCTTTGCTGACGTAAGCTCCAGGAATCTCTGGATTTCCTTTAGGATATTTATCAATAGCTGCGTTTGAAGCTTTGATGGCGCATTCGAGAAGAGCCTGTCTGGATGGTAACTCAGCTCTAGGATTAATGTTGCTAATAGAATCACAGTTGAGTCTATGACTCTTAAAGCGGATATGGGGGAAATTAGAATAATACTGCAAAACTTGAGTGCTTTTGGAAATTGGTTCAGACACATTGGCGAGTTGGAATAGAATGTCGCATTTAGTTTTTATAGCATTTGCATATTCTTGTTCTGCCTTCCTTTCTTGCGATGTGTTCTTCTTGTAAGTTGTGGGGTATTTTGGACCTTTCTCAATCACATCATTTATAATATTAAGCGCGTTAACTAATAAGGATTTTTCACGATATATGCTACCTTGTTCTAGTAATGCACTTGCCTTGTTTATGCAATACTTAATAGATAAGGGATCAATTGCTATTGCCTTATCGTAAGCCTGATGAGCATCATGATACTTTTTTATATTCAACTTATCAATACCTCTCGTATTCCAATAATCTGCTTGAATCTCTTTAAATGATATCGTAGTCGATTGTATGCTCCATAACGCTGTGAATAATCCAAATAATCCAATAGCTATGCTAGCAATATCAATGATTGATAAGCTTGAAGTAAGTAATATGGAATCTTCTATAAAGTAAAACAAAAATAAAGTTGAAATAATGATTAATATCACTACAAAGAAACAGATTGTGAGTTTAAAATCTCTCCAAATAGCCCTTATTCCGTTCAAATTGATTTCTTTGTGCATGCTTCTTATGTCCATTTTAGTTCACGTCTTTTGGATTACGATTCTCTCCCCTCTGATTTACAAATATATCATTTTTACTTAAGTTTTGATATACTCGTAATTCCTGAAAGCTATAGGCCTCAATAATCCTTCAAATTATCATTCAGATTACCTTCCCTCTACAATCTTGATCTCCTCTTCCGTCAGCCCATAAAGCTCGTAGACCAGAGCATCTATCTGCCGGTCGGTGGCCTCGATCTGCCGCTGTAGGGCGATCTCGTCATGGGGCGTGCGGGCCTCCTGGAGCTGCTTGTGGAGGGAGAGCATCCGATCCACCAGGGAGACTAGCGAATCGTGGCGGGCGACATCTGTGGGGTCGGAGAAATCAATGGTGCGAATGGGAATTTTGCCCAGGTAGTTGAAGATGAGTTGATAACCATTCTGTATTTGTGTGCAGTAGTTGGAAATCATTAACCAGCCAAGCTTTGAGTTAAGGATGCCCAAAAGTGCCTTATCCGGTTTAGGTGTGATCCAAACAGCATTGTTTGCATAAGTACCTGCTTTGTCAAAAGTGAATGCTGGTTTGACCTGAAACACCAAGTACATGAGTTTTGGTTTTTCAAATTCGGAATAGTAGTCAACAGCATCTTGGACCTCATACCACTTATACGTTCCTGGTTTGCGTCCCTTCCATCCATCGCCTTTCCAGTCTTTTGGTTTTGGCATTAATCTTTCCTTAAACTGAATAAGATGTTGCTTGATCGCAGGATAATCCTGGATATCGATTCCTCTTCGAGTAAAGATCAAAAACTTATTACTTATCGGCGTCTCATATCTATGAATATCCCTGCCTGCCAGGAAGGGCTTGATCAGCTCTGCGCTCTTCGGATCTTCAGCTATCAGCCGCTCTCGTGTTTGGGCCTCGATTACAAAGGCTTCGTTTAGCCCGGTCTTGATGCCATAGTAAATCTTCCCTCCCACATACTCGCCCAGGGGCACGCCCTTTCCCTTCAGCTTGTCCAGCAGCGCCTGTGTGGCTTCATCGGCCAGCGACCAGCCGGAATCATCGAGAGTCAATTGATTCACTTTGTAGCTGTTCTCATTGACGTATTCGCCCAAATCATTGAATCCCAGTGTCTTAACCTGCGTTGCCTGGAAGCTTGGCAGGGGTGGCCTCCTGACAATGCGTATTATGCATGGATATGTAGTCGCTCCAAGGAATACGGGCAGATCACCAAAATCGATTATCTCCTCAATGCACTGCTCTTTTAGCCATCTCCGCAAAGCCAGGCCGTAGTTCGCTCTCATCCACTTGTTGGCCACGATGTAAGAGAAGATGCCCCTTTCTTGAAGGAGAGAGACGCCACGCTCTATGAAGTATGCATAAAGGTCAGCCGTCCCCTGATAGACCTGGAAATGCTTCTGGAAATAGCCTTTGAACTCTCCAAGCCCCTCTTGTCTCACATAAGGCGGATTGCCTATCACCACATCAAAGCCGCCTCTGCCGAAGACCTCCGGATATTCCGCTCTCCAGTCAAACGGATTGATCCTCTCGATCTCCTCCTGCCCGAGACTCGGATTTTCCTCCAGGATGTCCCAGCCGATCAGGGAATTGCCGCATTTGATGTTCCTGCTCAGATCCGGCAGCGCCCTTTCCGAAAAGAGCGTGAGCTGCTTGGAGATCGTCTCCTCGTTCTCCCCCTCCAGCACTTTCAGGAGAAGCGAGAGCTTGGTCACCTCCACCGCCTGGCGGTCGATGTCCACTCCATAGATGTTGTTCAAGAGAATCCTCTTTCTCTCCGCCGTGGTCAGCCTCCACTCCCCGCCCCGGCCCTGAAAGACTGGCAGCTCCGGCTCCCTCTCCTTCTTCCTGCCCTTACTCGCCCCCTCATTGGCCGGCAGCATATGCCTTATCTGGATGGACGAGGGCCTCAGGCCGCTCTCCAGCAACGGCACAAGGTTTTGCACATACCATTCTCTATGCCAGTCCAGCAGATGCTGATAGGCCACAATCAGAAATGAGCCCGAACCGCAGGCCGGATCAAGAACGCTTATCTTCGTTGCATCCGACGGCGTCTTCTCTTCCAATGTGGGCCCCAGGGTGTTCTTCACGATATAGTCCACGATGTAGGCCGGGGTGTACTTGACCCCGCCCGCTTTTTTCACCTCGGGTTTGTCCTCTACCACCGCCCGGTGGCCATCGGTGAGGCGAATGACCTTTCCTAAAAATTGCTCATAGACCTGGCCTAAGATCTCCGCCGGCAGGACTGAGAACTCATAAGGGCTGTCCGGATAGTAGAGCCGCCTGATGATGTCCTTCAGAGGCTTGTCATCGATATTTAGCCGCAGGGTGAGGGTGTCCGGATTCTCCCTGCCCGATTCTTTTTCGAAATGGAATATGCCGGAGTTGTAGCGCTCGTCCGCCCGACGGAACAGCTCAGAGAGCCGGGGGTAGACCCTCTCCCCAGAGAGGAGGTCCTCCATCTTCATCAGCCTCTCAATCCCCCGGTCCTCGCATATCCTGAGGAAGACTATGCGGTTGACCGTCGCCTGAACTGCATAGTTGAGCTCCCTGGTGTCCAGCTCCGGATTTCGCAGGGCGATATTTCTGGCCAGGATCTCCCTCCAGCCGGCGATCTCCTCCAGGAAGGCGGAATCCACCTGGGCCGTGCCTCTCTTGCCCCTCTTATCTTGAGCATATTTGTCAAAAGAGCCCTTGAGGATGGCGTTCTTGGAGAATATGGCCGCAATCTCATCCCACTGCTCCAGATAATCCCTGCAAGTCAGATAGAGTATCCGCCCTTTGGAGGGCATATCCTTCTTGTCCGGCTTTATAGTGCAGTCGTAGACCGAGAACTCCTCAAAGTCTGTGAGGATGGACAGAGGCAGCTTTGCCGTCCAGGCATACCTCCGCAGCTGGAAGGCAGGGTGGATGTCCTCTCTGATGTCCACCGAGGGCTTCTTGGTCTCCAAAAAGAACTTGCGCTGGCCGCCAATGCGAAAAGAGTAGTCCGGAGCCCTGGTGGTGCCGCCCACCCTGATGGCGTCCTCATGGATCACATCCTTGTAGGCCTCGGCAAACCCCTGTTCGTTATCGATATCCCAGCCCAGGGCCTTGAAGAGAGGATCGACAAACTCTCGTCGAACCTGGGTCTCATTGTAGTGCCCTGACTTGTAGGCCTCCCGGTTGCTCTCGAACCTCTCCACAAGCTCCACGATCTCTTTAGGTGCCGCCAAATCAGTCTCCCCTCGGATATCCAACCACCTAACACACAAAAAGCCTTTTGGTGACTGCTCCCCGCCCTAAAGAGCGGGGCTTCCACGGCTTCCTGTGCCGACAGATTGCAATCCCAATCTGAGAATATTTATCGCTGCGTTCCAATCCCGGTCCATCGACAGCCCGCACTGAGTGCAGTTATGGCCTCTATCGGACAGCGACTTTTCAATGAGAGTACCACACCTGGAACACATCTTAGACGTATTCCTTGGATCTACCAGGACCACCACCGAACCGGCACTTGCAGCCTTGTAAGAGGTTAAAGTCACTAG